>WNGI01000884.1_pt1 | contig 23832 bp, 13 predicted proteins | sample 5400621 | NCBI WGS metagenome assembly WNGI01 (sample SAMN13153374, study PRJNA577476) | soil metagenome | isolation source: 20 cm soil or saprolite under Garry oak tree replicate 1 | place: USA:California | collected 2016-06-15 | reverse complement strand
CATTAGTCATTAGTCATTTTCCAGCATAGGTCATTTTTCTCGATGAACGCCGTCGCTATCCGGAATCTCTCCAAGGGCTTTCCAGGCCGGCGCGCCGGCGAACAAATCGAGGTGCTGGACAAGATCAGCGCCGAAGTCGCGCGGGGCGAGTTTGTCTGCATTGTCGGTCCGAGCGGCTGTGGAAAATCGACGCTCTTAAACATCGTAGCGGGATTTATCGAAGCGGATTTGGGGGAAGTTTTGGTGGAAGGCGAACCGGTGCAGGGCCCTGATCCCCGCCGCATCTTCGTTTTTCAGGAGAACGGTGTTTTTCCCTGGTTGAACGTGCGCGAAAATATCGGCTTTGGGTTGCAACATTGCAGTCGGGTGGACCGCGACCAGATCATCGCCCGCTATATCGAGATGGTGGGTCTGGCCGGTTTTGAAAGCGCTTACCCACACGAACTCTCGGGTGGAATGCGGCAACGTGTCGAGATCGCCCGCGCCCTCGCTGCCAATCCCGACATTATCTACATGGACGAACCATTCGGCGCGTTGGATTTCCTTACCCGCCTTAAGATGCGTGCCGATCTCGTCCGTATCTGGCAAACCGAAAAGAAGACAATTTTGTTTGTGACTCATGATATCGAAGAGGCGGTGCAGCTGGCGGACCGCATTCTGGTCATGAGTCCGCGCCCAGGCGCAATCCAGGAAGTCGTTGATATCGATCTCCCGCGGCCCCGCGACCTTGATTCGCCCGGTTACCTGCAAAAACGCGACCGCATCTTCCGCGTCATGGGCATGAGCCTTCGTGTAGGCGAAGCGGTCGGGGCGTAAGATTCGAACATTGCGCGGCCCCGATGGTTAAGAAGCGTGTCCGCTCTTCTCATTGGCTGAATAATCAATGGTGGAGACTGGCCGTAGGCGAGTGGATCGCATTGACCCTTTTCTTCCTTGCGATCGTCCTCGTTTTTTGCCTTTTTTTTATTCGCCGGCACACGCTCGACTATCACTTCGAACATACCTTTGCGGTAAGCGCTCCAGAATTCGTCGGATCGGCGCTGGCTCTCTCCGACCCAGTTCTTCTGTCGGGTAACAAGATCGATCTCCTGCAAAACGGCGACGAATATTTTCCCGCCATGTTGCAGGCGATTCGTTCGGCGCGGAAAACAATCAATTTTGAAGCCTACATTTTTTATTCTGATCCGATCGGGGAACAATTCCGCGACGCGTTGTGCGAGCGTGCGCGGGCTAGGGTGGAAGTGCGCGTCCTGTTAGATGGCATCGGCTCAGGCTGGCGACTGAACAATTCAGATGTGCGTTTTATGAAAGAGGCCGGTTGTAAATTCGCTTATTATCATCCGACGCACTCGTGGCGCGTCGACCGGACAAATCGCCGTTCGCATCGCCGTATCCTTGTAGCTGACGGAAGACTGGCTTTTACAGGGGCTGTTGGATTCGCCGAAAAATGGTCGGGGCGAGCACAAGACAAGGATCATTGGCGCGACGCCCAGATGCGGATCGAGGGACCGCTTGTGGCCAAACTACAGGCGGCCTTTCAAGAGCATTGGGTGAAAACGTTTGGCGAAGCGCTGACCGGGGCGGATCAGTTTCCTTCGCTGCCCTCGGCCGGTGATTTGAAGGCACAAGTTGTTGCTTCGCGTTCGTTTTCGATGGCGCCTGTCCCACTCGTCCAGGCAGTCGCATTCACCGCCGCGCAGAAACGCATATGGATTACCAATTCCTATTGCACGCCAACAGACAATGAAGTCGAGCACCTTGTAAAAGCGGTGCAGCGCGGAGTTGACGTGCGAATTCTGCTTCCGGGCTCGAACAACGATCAACCTCTAACGAAAACGGCTGGTCGCGCGGCCTACGGACAAATGCTCGAAGGCGGCGTGAAAATTTTTGAATACCAGCCAACCATGATCCACCAGAAATCCATGGTAATTGATGGCCTCTTTTCCATGTTTGGCTCGTCCAACCTGGATGCGCGTTCGTCCGAGATCAATGAAGAGCTCGATGTCGTGATTTACAACTCGAATTTCGGCCGGGAAATGGAAGCGGTCTTCGAAATGGATCTGCGGCAATCGCGCGAATACACGCTGCGGGAGTTCAAGAATCGCTCGCCCTGGGAGCGGATTACCGAACCGCTGATGCTTCCATTCCGGTCGCAGCTCTAATGGTCAGAGGTGCGCGCGCAGCTGCTCGGGCCAAGTCAAATGGGTGCCCGGGCGGCTCCATCCACGATGTATTCATGGCTGCTGACAGAAACGATCGCCCGGAGCGCGACCTCATATGTCCCGCCGGGGTAGGTCACACCGCCAAATCGTGGCAACCGAAGGCTCAGGCGTGGCGCTTGTCTCGGGCGTGGTGGTCGCCGTCGGAGTGGGTCTTTGGGCGAGCACCGTGGCGCCGAGCGTTGCGAAAATTGCAAAAACCCACGGCCTCACGTGTTAGAGCTTGGCGGCTTTTGCGCAGCTGTCGACGCTTAAAACATCCTTCCTCAGCGTGCAGCGCGGGGGCAGACAGATCAGACAAGAACTCGCAGAATGTCTGCGATTAGCGCCTATCGCGTCGACGCGCATGCACGTCCCGAAAAAGCGGTGGAGGGCCCCCGCACTCCACGACGCTTCGCGGCAGGGAAATTATCGGGCCTCGCGCGAGCGTTGCCGTTCAGTTAACGTAATGCGCCTCAGTGATTTCAAGCTGATACTTGTAACCATCGGGAAGATGATCCACTGAAAAATATTCGTCGAAACTAATCGGGGCATTTGGGAAAACGCGTTCCTCCCAAGACCCGCCTGCCCTACGCTTGATCCAAAATGTCCTGACCTCGATTAGCTCGCCGTCTGAGCTATAAAACGACGCTTTCACGCCAATTTTCTGGACAGCACGCGCTAACCCATTGCGGACTCTGCCATACAATCCGGTTATGGAATACTTGTAACCGTGCGCTCCGACATCAAACACAATGATCTTTTTTAGATCACTCGGTGCAACGGCCGTTTCACCAACTGGTTCCAGCTGAAGCTGCGCCGTTGGCGTTGCCACCGCCTTCTGCGAAACGTCATGTTCACGTGTCTGTGACAACTGTCCTCCGATGGGAATCAAACCGCCCTCTCCAAAAGGACCGAACGCGCCTTTCTTGATGATTTGACGTTGGATTAGCACTGCGCCAAGGCAAACAACTGCGATCAATGGCACGGTCAGCAATGAGTAAACGGCTAGGTGAACGGCCGCTCGAAAATGTTTCGAGTTGTGAAAAGCTGCCCAAGCCAGCAAGCCGCCGGCTGCCGCGATGATCGCATCGATCAAGAACAGCCTCCCGAAATCTACCTGCATTATTAGGTTATGCGTTGTGTCGAAAACGAAAAACCAGCCATGTGAGCGAGCGTTGAGGACCCACGGCGGATAAATCCAGCTTGCGACCAACAGCAGCACGGTCATCGCGACAACCGTTTTTGGCGTCAATTGGCGCTCGACAAAACTACGAATCACGCGCAAAGCCCTCCCTATTCTCCCCGGGCCTCTCTGCTCTTGCCGTGTTTCGTCTCTCGGCGGGTCTCTAACAGCCTGACACAGTACGTCGTTCAAAGACGTCCAGTCATCGATGTCAACACTCCAAGCGTAATCAGATGCTGAAAGATTTCCGCTGTCGATTTGCGCCCGCACATTTTCCAATGAAAATGGGCCAAGCTGTTCGCCATTGTGCATGATATAGATTTCCATAACGGCTTGGCTAGGCGGGCTATGCTCGCTCTAAGGGTCTTTGGCTGTCGATTTTAAAACAGAAGGGCAAAATATTGAATCGGAATCTCTGCCAGATTGCGCGCCACCAGCTCATCGAGATTTTGAAATAAGTGGCTTGAGACAAACGCCTTGTCGATGGAGCCGGCAGACGGATTCGAACCGACGACCTGCTGATTACAAATCAGCTGCTCTACCAGCTGAGCTATGCCGGCGTTTACGAGGGAAACCTAGCTGCTTCATTCCATTTTGCACGGCCATTGTAATCCCAATTTGTATACCGCAGGCTAAAACGGCAGGAATCGCGACTTCATAGTCGGACCACCTTCCGCTTTTTCGCTTTAGAGGCAAATCGGTTCAGCGAGCTGGCAAACGCATATGAGACGACAACGCAAAGGATTCGGACTGGCGTCTCGATTCGTTGGCGCGTGTGTAGAAGGAATAAACAAACATTCGCTCGTACTGTGGATTCGACGACGATAGTGTGACGACTCCTTACACGGATGAGATACGGCCGGCTCGCCAGCACCGGCATCTCATCTGCTATGGAGATGAGCGAGAACGCGCACAAAATAACTTTGATATCACCGCCGGTAATCGACGAATCATAAGCGAATGCTGACGAAGTCGCTGCGTTTTGGAACGTCCCGGGCGAGTGAGCCGCCGTTGCGAGCGGAGTTGTTTGGCGTCGAACAACTCGCGCGCCACGCCCAGGCCATCGCGGCGCAACACCAGGTCGTCATGGGACGAGGTTCCAACCGGTTGATGGCGCGGCTGGATCACAACGAGAAGGTGTTGCGAGCCTTCAATCGCGCGACCCTCGCGGTGGATAAAACCAGGCGCGTCACGCCCGCGGCCGAATGGCTCCTCGATAATTTTTACCTGATCGAAGAGCAGATCCAGATGGCTCGCCGGCATCTGCCGCGCGAATACAGCCGGGAGTTGCCCCGCCTGGCAAATGGTCCGTCCGCGGGAGTGCTGCGCGTTTATAACATCGTGCTGGAACTGATCTCGCATGTGGACGCGCAGATCGATGCCGAATCGCTCACCGCCTTCGTCGCGGCTTACCAGACCGTGTCCGCCTTAAGACTGGGTGAGCTGTGGGCCATTCCAATTATGCTGCGGCTGGGGTTAATCGAGAACCTGCAGCGCGTCACGACCGGGCTTGCGAGCGCCCGGGAAGATCGCGATCTCGCCAGCGTGTGGGTCGACCGTTTGCAAGATATGGCGGAAACGAATCCGTCCCGCCTGGTCATCGTGGTGGCGGACATGGCCCGGGGCGATCTTCGCTTGTCCAGTTCGTTTGTCGCAGAATTCTGTCAGCGCCTCTCTCGCTTGAACCCGGTGTTGCACCTGGCGCGCGGCTGGCTCGAGCAACGCCTGGCCGAGCAAGGACTTTCCATCGAGCTGCTCGTGCACCAGGAAAGCCAGAGCCAGGCTTCCGACCAGGTTTCGGTGAGTCACAGCATCGCCAGCCTGCGTTTATTGAGCGCGATCGACTGGAAGGAGTTTGTCGAGACCCTGAGTCTCGTCGAGCAAACTTTGCGGGGCGAGTCGGCCGACGTTTACAGCGATATGGATTTCGCGACCCGCGATCGCTATCGCCATGTGGTCGAATCTCTCGCGAAGCAGAGCGGTCTTTCAGAACCAGACGTGGCGCAAAAGACCGTCCAACTGGCGGGGGCAAGCAGCCGGGAAAAAGGGCGCAAAGATCGGACCGCGCATGTTGGTTTTTATTTAATCGACCAAGGGCTTCCTCTGCTGGAACGCGCCATCCACGCGCGATGGCCTTGGAACACCATCGTCGAACGAAGCATTCGGCGGTTTCCGCTCACCTTTTATCTGGGCGGAATCTTTCTGATCACGATGCTTGCCACATTGGGCTTCATGCACCAAGCGCAGTCGCTCGGAGTGCACGGATGGCGACTCATTTTCTTCACGCTCATCTTTGTGCTGGGCGTGAGTCAACTGGCGGTGGCTTTGATGAACTGGCTCGCCACGCTGCTGGTGAAGCCGCGCCTGCTCCCGCGCCTGGACTATTCCTCAGGGATAGCGCCGGAGAGCCGCACCATGGTGGTCATTCCCACCATCCTCAACAATTTGGAAGGTATCGATTCGCTGATCGAGACGCTTGAGATTCATCATCTGGCGAATCGGGACGAACATCTTCACTTCGCTTTATTGACTGACTTCCGCGACGCGCCCGAAGAGGTCCTGGCGGAAGACGAATTGCTGCTCGAGCGGGCACGCACGGGGGTCAAGACACTGAACCACAAATATTCATCGGGCGGCTCTGACTTCTTTTTTCTGTTTCATCGGCCGCGCTTATGGAACGCGGGAGAGGGCTTGTGGATGGGCTACGAGCGCAAGCGGGGCAAACTCGCGGAGTTTAACGCCTTCCTGCGGGGCGGTTGCGGCGATTGCTTCTCCGAGATTACCGGAAGGACCGGCATTCTGCCCGAGATTAATTACGTCGTCACGCTCGATACCGACACCCAACTGCCTCGCGACTCCGCCCGTCAGCTCACAGCAACGATGGCGCATCCGTTGAATCGGCCGCAGTTTGATCCCGGGCGCGGGATTGTCACTGGAGGTTACGGCCTTTTGCAGCCGCGCGTGGAAGTAAGTTTGCCGAGCGCCGCCTGCTCACGGTTCGTCCAGCTTTTCGCGGGTGATGCGGGGATCGATCCTTACACGCGCGCGGTGTCCGACGTGTATCAGGATCTTTTTCGCGAAGGCTCGTTTATCGGCAAAGGAATATACGAGGTCGACGCCTTCGAGCGGGCCCTGGCCGGACGCTTCCCGGAGAACAGAGTGTTAAGTCATGATTTGCTGGAATCGTGTTACGCCCGCTGCGGGCTCGTGACCGATGTAAAATTGTACGAAGAATATCCTGCCCGCTACAACGTGGACGTCAATCGGCGGCACCGTTGGATCCGGGGCGACTGGCAGATCATGGAGTGGCTCCTGCCGCGGGTGCCGGGATCAGATGGGCGGTACATAGCCAATCCGGTCTCCGGCCTGTCGTGGTGGAAGATTTTCGATAACCTTCGGCGCAGTCTTGTTCCGGCGACGCTGCTCCTTTTCTTGTTAGGCAGCTGGCTGTTCCTGCCGACACTCGACGGCTTGGGAGCGTTGCTGGTCGTCGTGATCGTTGCGCTCCCGTCCCTGTTGTCGGCGCTGATCGATTTATTAGGCAAACCGGACGACCTGCCATGGTTGATGCATTTGCGGGGAGTGAGCGCGTCATCCGGCCGACAACTTGGCCAGATCGTTCTCACCGTGGCGTTCCTGCCTTATGACGCCTTCATCAGTCTGGATGCTATCGGACGAACACTGTGCCGTTTGCTCGTGACGCGCAAACGGCTCCTCGAGTGGCAAACCTCGAGTGATGCCGCACGGGCGGCTCGCGCAAGTCTCACCGGCTTCTATGTCACGATGTGGATCGCGCCGGTCGTCGCGCTGGCAAGCGGGCTTTCCATGGCCGTAGCGCAGCCGGCCCAATTACTTCTGGCGCTTCCGATCCTGGGCGCGTGGCTCGCGGCGCCATGGATTGCATGGTGGATTAGTCAGCCAATTGCGCCGCCGGCACTGGATTTAACGACGGAGCAGTTGTCCTTCCTTCGACACACCGCGCGCAAGACCTGGCATTTTTTTGAAACTTTTGTCACCCCGGAGCAAAACTGGCTGCCGCCGGATAATTTTCAGGAAGATCCTGTGCTGATTGCCGCGCGCACGTCGCCGACCAACATCGGGTTGGCTCTGCTCGCCAATCTCGCTGCGCGGGATTTGGGGTATCTGCCCGTGGGCCATTTAATCAGACGCACGCAAGATACCTTCGCCACCCTGCAACGGCTCGAACGGCATCGCGGTCATTTTTACAATTGGTACGCGACGCAAACGCTGCAACCACTCCTCCCGCTTTATATTTCTACCGTGGACAGCGGCAACCTGGCGGGAAATTTGCTCGTGCTCGGCGCTGGACTGCAAGAATTGGTCGATGAGAAAATTCTCAATCCGCCGATTTTCGACGGATTGCGGGACACGGTGGGAGTTCTAAGAAGGCTCGGCGCGGATAAGAAAGCGTTGTCACAGCTCGAGGCAGAATTAGAAAAAACGCCCTCCACTTTGCGCGCAGCCCTTCGGGCGTTGCAGCGGGCGGCCGATCAGGCAAAGCCGATCTCGGCTTCACTGGCAAACCGGGAAGAAGACCTGCAACGGTGGGGCCAAATTCTGCAGCGCAATTGTGGAGAGCATTTGGAAGAATTACTCTTCCTCGCGCCATGGCTCCGGAGCGTTGACGAAGCCTTACACGTTCCAGCGGATCTCGCCGAAAAAATCGCGCAGCTCGATCAAGCTCCCACCTTGTTTGAAGTCTCGAGGTTGGATGAATCGCTTTGTCCGTTGCTGGAAAAGCACGAATCGCTCGCCGAGTTCTCGGCTTGCTTGCGTGAAGCGAGCGCCCGCGCCCGGGAGCGGATACTCGCCTTACAAACGCTGGCCCGGCAAAGCGATGAACTGGCGGGCATGGATTTCACATTTCTGTTCGATCCAGCGCGAGAGTTGTTCGCCATCGGGTTCAATGTCACCGAAGGCCGGCGCGACCTTAGTTTCTATGACCTTCTCGCTTCGGAGGCGCGTCTGTGCAGTTATATCGCCATCGCGCAGGGGCAGGTTCCTCAGGACCATTGGTTTTCGCTTGGCCGCTTGCTCGTGGCGCCACGCGGAAAACCGATCCTGGTCTCCTGGAGCGGGTCGATGTTCGAATATCTGATGCCGCTGCTCTTGATGCCCAACTACGAAAACACCCTGCTTGACTATACCTGCAAAGCGGCGGTCCAGGAACAAATCGAGTATGGGAAGTCGCGGGACGTACCGTGGGGCATTTCCGAGTCGGGCTACAACCGCACTGATGCGCATCTGATCTATCAATACCGCGCCTTTGGTGTCCCGGGCTTGGGTTTGAAAAGGGGATTGGCCGAGGACCTGGTGATTGCGCCTTACGCCACCGCCATGGCATTGGCGGTCGCGCCAGGGCAGGCATGTGAAAACCTGCAACGGCTCTCGGTCGAGGGACGCGAAGGCGCTTATGGTTTCTACGAAGCGATCGATTACACGCCATCGCGTCTGCCCCCAGATGAATCGAGCGCCACCATCCTATCCTACATGGCGCATCATCAGGGGATGGTCCTGCTGGCTCTTGTTTATTTGTTAGGCAACCGCCCGATGCAACGACGCTTTTGGGCCTGCCCTTCGCTCAGAGCCACCGACTTGCTCTTGCAGGAGCGCGTGCCCCAAACCGGGGCCGATGTTCTGCCAGAAGATTTGGAATTAGAGGAAACCCGGCCGCGTTTCGTGGAGGCCGAAGGAGTCATGCGGGTGTTCACGACTCCCACCACCCGGGCGCCGGAGGTGCATCTCTTGTCCAATGGTCGCTATCACGTCGCTGTTAGCAACGCAGGTGGCGGTTACAGTCGCTGGCGCGATCTGGCGGTGACCCGCTGGCGCGAAGACGCCACGCGCGACTGCTGGGGAACATTCATTTATCTGCGCGACGTGGCGACCGGAGAATTTTGGTCGATCGCTTACCAACCCACCTTGCGTCCCACCAAAAGCTACGAAGCCATATTCACGCAAGCGCGCGCCGAGTTTCGCCAGCGTCAGGATGGTCTCGAGATTCACACCGAAATAAGTGTCTCGCCGGAAGACGACGTAGAATTGCGGCGCACCACGCTCACCAACCTTTCGGCCAGGGAGCGCGTCATCGAACTAACCAGCTACGCGGAAGTGGTCTTGGCGGCCCAGGCGACGGACGAGACACATCCCGTCTTCAGTAATTTGTTCGTGCAAACAGAATTCCTGCGCCCCTCTTCCGCAATTCTCTGCACCCGGCGTGCGCGTTCCGCCGAAGAGAAGCCCCCCTGGCTTCTGCATCTGATGGTGGCTCAGGGCGGCGAACCGGGTGAAATCTCCTGCGAAACCGACCGCTCCAAGTTTATCGGGCGGGGCGGGACTTTGACCAGTCCCGCGGCGATGCGAAACATTGTGCCACTGTCGGACACCGCCGGCCCTGTCCTCGACCCCATCATCTCGCTCCGGCGCACCGTCACATTGCCGCCGAATGAAACGGCTGTCATCGACTTCGTCATCGGGGTGACGGAGAGCCGCGAAAGCGCGCTCGCGCTGCTCGAAAAATATCAGCATGCCCGCATTGCCGATCGGGCCTTCGATCTGGCCTGGACGCACAGCCAGGTGACCTTGCGCCAGCTCAATGCTACGGAAGCAGAAGCACAACTCTATGCCCGGCTGGCAGGCGCATTAATTTACGCCGATCCCGCCCGCCGAGCCACTCCCGGAGTGCTGCTTGATAACCGGCGCGGGCAAAGCGGCCTCTGGACGTATGGCATTTCCGGCGACACGCCGCTCGTTCTGCTCCGCATCACTGACGTGGAGAAGATCGAAATCGTGCGCCAGCTCATTCAGGCGCACTCCTACTGGCGTACAAAAGGTCTGGCGGTTGAATTGATCATTTTGAACGAAGACGTTTCGGTCTACCGCCAAGTCTTGCAGGACCAGATCACGAATCTGATTGCGTCAGGAAGCGAAGCGCAAATGTTGGACAAGGCAGGCGGCATCTTCGTCCGGCGTCTCGAACAAATTCCCAATGAGGATCGCCTGCTGCTGCAAGCCGCCGCCCGGATCGTCCTAGACGATGAGCACGGCTCGCTGGTGGAACAGCTGGAACAACGAAGCGTCCTCGAGCCGTTGGTCCCTGCACTAACGCCCACCCGCCCCGTGTGGAGCGACTTGCCCACGCCGCCTTCCCCGCGAGAGCTGATCTTCCAGAATGGTCTCGGCGGTTTTACCCGCGACGGTCACGAGTATGTCATTACCCTCCAGCCCGGCCAGATGACTCCGGCTCCGTGGGTCAATGTGCTGGCCAATCCATCTTTCGGAACAGTCGTTTCGGAGAGCGGCAGCGCTTACACCTGGTTTGAGAACGCCCATGAATTCCGGCTCACTCCCTGGAACAACGATCCCGTCCAGGACACCGCCGGTGAAGCCTTTTACATTCGCGATGAGCAGACCGGACAATTCTGGTCGCCGACGCCATGGCCGGCGCGCGGGGCCACGCCCTACGTCATTCGTCACGGTTTTGGTTACACTGTCTTCGAGCACTTCGAGAATGGCATCATCTCGGAGTTGTGGGTCTATGTGGCTATGGACGCCCCGGTGAAGCTCATCAATTTGAAATTGCGCAATGTCTCGGGCGGTTCCCGCCGCTTGTCCGTCACCGGTTACTGGGAATGGGTCCTGGGCGACCTGCGGCACAAAACTCTCCTGAACGTCCAGACCGAAGTGGACCTCAAGACCGGCGCGTTGCTGGCGCGCAATTTTTACAACACCGAATTCCCGGATCGCATCGTCTTCCTCGACGTAAGCGACGCGAGCCGCACCCTCACCGGAAATCGGAAAGAATTTGTGGGTCGGAACGGGACGCTTTCGCAGCCTGCGGCGCTGAAGCGTGCGCGCCTCTCGGGCAAAACCGGTGCGGGATTGGATCCCTGCGGCGCGGTGCAAGTGACTTTCGACTTGGCCGAGGGACAGGAACGAGAAACGAGTTTTCGCCTCGGGGTCGGTCGCACCACGGGCGAAGTGCAGCACTTGATCCAGCACTTTCGCCGTGCGGACGCCAGCCGGGTTACGCTCGCGGGCGTCCATGAATTTTGGAATCGCGCCCTCGGCGCGATTAACGTGGATACGCCCGATCCCGCCGTCAATTTGATGGCGAACGGCTGGCTCCTGTATCAAACCTTGAGCTGCCGGCTCTGGGGTCGGACTGGATTCTATCAATCCAGCGGAGCCTACGGGTTCCGCGATCAGTTGCAGGATGTGATGGCGCTCGTGCACGCCGAGCCGGCTCTCACCCGTGAGCACCTGCTCCGCGCCGCCGCGCATCAATTCCGCGAAGGCGACGTGCAGCATTGGTGGCATCCGCCCACCGGCCGCGGCGTGCGGACACATTTTTCGGACGACTATCTCTGGCTGCCTTACGTTACCTGCCGCTACGTCTCCTGTGTCGCGGACACGGGCGTGCTCGACGAACAAATCCCTTTCCTCGAAGCGCGGCCGGTCATGCCCGAGGAGGAATCGTATTACGATTTGCCGAATCGCTCCCAGGAATCGGCCACGCTCTACCAACATTGCGTGCGCGCCATCGAGCACGGTCTGAAATTCGGCGAACACGGCCTGCCGCTGATCGGCTCTGGCGATTGGAACGACGGCATGAACATGGTGGGCAAAGAGGGACGTGGCGAAAGTATCTGGCTGGCTTTTTTTCTTTATGATGTGCTCACGCAGTTCGCCGAACTGGCGCGGGCGCGCCAGGACATCGCCTTCGCCGAACGCTGCCTCGCTGAAGCGCAGCAATTGCAGAAAAACATCGAGCAACACGCCTGGGACGGCCAATGGTACAGGCGCGCCTACTTCGACAACGGCGAACCGCTCGGTTCGCAGACGAATCCGGAATGTCAGATCGATTCTCTGCCGCAAAGCTGGTCGGTGATCAGCGGGGCCGGAAATCCGGAACGTTCTCGTCAGGCAATGAAGGCGGTGAATGAACGGCTAATCCGCCGCGATGCAAAACTAATCCAACTCTTTGATCCGCCCTTCGACAAATCGCCGCTCAATCCCGGTTACATCAAAGGCTACATTCCTGGTGTGCGCGAGAATGGCGGCCAATACACGCATGGCGCCATTTGGACCGCCATGGCCTTTGCGATAATGGGCGAAACTGAGCGCGCCTGGGAACTCTTTGCCCTCCTCAATCCCATTCATCACGGCGCCACGCCCGAGCAAATCGTCACCTACAAAGTGGAGCCCTATGTCATCGCTGCCGATGTTTATGCAGTCGCCCCGCATACTGGCCGGGGCGGTTGGACATGGTACACCGGGTCAGCGGGCTGGATGTACCGGCTCCTGGTCGAGACCTTGCTAGGCCTGAAATTGGAGGGAGACCGATTGCGTCTGATCCCTCGTTTCCCGAAAACTTGGACGACGTACAAGATTCACTACCGCTACCGGCAAACGGTTTATCACATCACCATCACCCGGCTCGCCGATGGCTCGGCCGGCGCGACTGGATTATCTCTCGACGGAAAAGCTCTGGCCGAGGAAACAATCCCTTTGGTCGATGACCACGCCGAGCATTTTGTCGAAATCCAGGTCCGGGAAACACCATCAAAAAATCCATCCTAAACCAGGCCGGTCAAGGTATACGCGCCGAGGCGGCGAACGAATCCCAGTGACGATGGAGAGCCCGCTGGGCTATCTCGTGGCGGTTTACCTTCGACAGCGAACGCGTCGGTCAGCAGGGATGCTGGTTTTCCTCAAGCCGGAAAGTTCTTTGAGCGCGTCGCGTAGCGCCTTTTCGCTGACAGGTGCAAAATCTCCCCCGCGGCGACGGAGCATAGCCACTTGCATGATCGAGCCACAGACGCCGTGGTGAAGCGAAGTCGAATCCATAGACACAGATTTGCACAGATGTTGAAGGAAGATCTGTCCTTTTTTATCTGTGTTTCATCTGTGTTCATCTGTCGCGAAAATTCTGCTCATCTCATTAATAGGTCCGCAGAAAGTGCGACAGTCAGCGGAGACTGCCGGTACAGGTGGATGCCGGCAGCGCGCCGCACCGCCTCACGAACGGGAGCGCGATGTGACCGAGAGCGGCTCGGACGTCTCCAGGTTTTTGATTACTGTGCTCAGATAAACCGAGTGCGGATAGAAGGCTTTGTATTTGGTTATTTCGGCGCGGTTCAAAACTTTGAAGCCGTAGCGTTCGAACATCTTTTCGCCGCGCCGGCTTTCGAAAGTAACAATCTGACCGTAGACGCGCTTTTCGCCACATCTATAAAGATAACTCAGATACGCACTCATCAGCGCCCGCGTGGTCGACATCTTGCGCGCGTCGGGCAGAAGATTGATGTGAAAATGCGGTGCGCGGCGCGGGGCTGCCGGCACCTCCCGCCAGCCATGGACCAATGTCCAGCGGATGAATCGACGCGAACACCGATTATAGCGGAAATATCGAGCGAGGGCGCGCAGGAAGAGCCAAACGTTTTGGTAGAGGGCGTAAAGCTGATTGCGGAATGGCCAGCGTGAGCCCAGAAGATAACCGCGAATCGTGCCGTCGATCTCGAGCACGAAACACGATTCCGGTTCGTGATCAGTGTAGTAGGTAGTCAGGAAGTCGGCAAACAACTCGCGATCTTCGTAAACTGGGTCGATCGGTACCCCGAGGAACCCGGTTTCGCAGCACAATTTTCTAACCACTTCGCGATCGGACGGACGATAACTGCGAATGGTGAACAGTTTGTTGTTTTCAGCCTCCATCAAGAATGCCGGTAGTTTGCGCAAACCTCGCGATAAATGCAAAACAGTTGCTCAAACACCCGTGGCCAGGCGTATGACTCCCCTACGCGGCGGGCCGCTTCCGTCCCGAGAGCCTGTAAATTCAATTGATCCAACTTTTCAATCGCGTCGGCCAGAGCCTCCGCGGTGTTTTCACCCGCCCAGAATTCTTGTTGGTGAAAAATGATCCGGTCCAAGTTGCTGCCGCGAATTCCGACCACTGGCGTGCCACAGGCCTGGCTTTCGAGAGCGACAAGCCCAAATGTCTCCTGCATGCCCGGATGAACGAAGAGATCAGCCGCGCGGTAATAACGCGCGAGTTGGGCCGAATCAGTGCAATAGCGGATCCACGAGATGGCCCCATCGGTCCGCGCTTTTAATTGCAAAAGCTGATCGCGCTGTGGCCCATCGCCGATAACCAGGAGATGAAAATCGCCGGGCCGGCGCTGGTGTAAAAGCTCAAAGGCTTGAAACAACATTTTCGTGTTCTTCTCCGTAGCCAGCCGGCCGACGGACAAGAGAAGTTTTTGGTCGCTGGCTACGCCCAAAGACACGCGCGTGCCGGCGCCATCTCGTGGCGTGCGCTTGAAGACGTCGGTATTCACGCCAAGCTCCACCACTTGTAGGTTGCGGACGCCCCAATCGCGCAACACGTCCGCGAGATATTCCGCCGAAACAAGTGTCGTCTCGAACCGATTATACAGATTTCGCACGTAACGCGCAGCTAAGTTCATGACTGCATCGCTGGCAATCTCGCCCAGATATTTGGTAGCGCTGCGCAAATAGGCTTCCACAAAATGTGAGTGATAGAATCCGATCACCGGTATGCCGAGCGCGCGGCCAATCCGGATTGCTTTCGAGCCGACCTGATATGGATCGGCCGATTCGATGATGTCTGGCCGCTCACGCTCCAGAATTTGTTCGACGGCGCGCAGATTGAGCAGCGCGCGATAACGCGAGGTGCGTGAGAGAAGCGGCGAGTGAATCGTATAGATCCGCGATCCTGCGTTGGAAACAACTTCCGTTTTCCCGCCCGGGACGATCAACACGTGCTCGTCACCCGGCCGGTATTTCTCGATGTAGTCAATCTTCTCGTGAAGATAACGCTTCACCCCGCCGCTAACCGGAGAATAAAACTGCGTCAGGTCGCAAATCTTCATCTCTGTGCTGTCACGCTCAGCCAGGTGCAACACGGGGAAACGAAGTCACAGAACCCATTATAACTTAACCGCGAATTACGCGGATAGCGCGGATCAAAGCACCAAAAGTAGCAAATCTGGATTTTCTTCTCATGACAATAGCCCAGCGTTTTTAACGCTGGGTTTGCGGTGCAAAGAAAAACAGGATAAGCCCATCAGGGGCGACAGAAATATTCTTCGTCCCTAAGGGACTTAATGCAATTGAGCAACAATTTTACCCAGCGTTAAAACGCTGGGCTATTTTTCAACCTACACGCAAATCCCGCATGTCGGGTGAGGTCTTTCCCTGTCCTTATCCAGTTGATCCGCGTAATTCGTGGTTCCTGAGGAAATCGATAATCGCGCGGGCCGAAATCAGGCGCGCGATTCTAGTTCGCTCAAATAACGTTCCGCTTCCATGGCCGCGGCACAACCCGAACCGGCGGCGGTTACAGCCTGCTTGTAAAGGCGATCGGCCACATCCCCCGCGATGAACACTCCGGGATGCTTGCTTTCGACCATGTGCTTCGTCAGTAAATAGCCATCCGGATCCGTCTCAAGTTTTCCAGCGTAAGCTTTCGTATTCGGATCGTGCCCGATGGCAATGAACACGCAGGCGACCGGCAACTCACGTTCCTGCTGTGTCTTTACATTACGCAACCGGACTGCTCGCAGCTCGCCCTTTTCATCGGGAATATATTTGGTAACAACCGTATTCCACATCGGCTCGATCTTTTTGTTTGCCAGAACGCGATCGGCCATGATCTTCGACGCCCGCAGCTTGTCGCGCCGATGAATCAGATAAACCTTTGAAGCGAACCGGGTCAAAAAAAGCGCTTCCTCTGCGGCGGAATCCCCCCCGCCCACAACGCAAACCGGCACATGTTTGTAAAAAGCACCATCGCAGGTCGCACACGACGTCAAACCGTGGCCAATCAGCTTCTCTTCGTTTTCCAGGCCCAACCAGCGCGCCGAAGCGCCACTGGCCACGATCAGCGCCTGCGTCTCGAGCCATTCATCGTCTGCCTTGACCCGGATATGATTGTTTTGCGGGTCGAAATCGGTGATTTCTGCATAAGAAAAGCGCGCGCCGAATTTTTCCGCCTGCTGGTGCATGTTTAGGATAAGTTGTGGCCCATCGATTCCCTCGGGAAAGCCGGGGAAGTTTTCCACCAATGTCGTCGTAGAAAGCTGCCCGCCAGGTTGACGCCCTTCCAGCACTAATGGGCTCAAATTGGCGCGGGCCGCATAAATTGCCGCAGTCAAACCGGCGCACCCGCTTCCGGCTATGATTACCTTTTCCATGAGTAAATTTAGCACGGCGCGCAAGTGCGCCAAGATCGACAAGCCATATGCTATCTCCGCGACCTGCCGACAACATCTCGCTCCGTCACTTTGACCGAAGTGAGAATGGAGCGATTTGGCGTTGAGGTCCAGCCTTCGCACAAGGCTACGGCACGGCAGGCAATCGCCGCTACCCTTGACATTTCGGACACCATGCCGTGGTGCGGCCGCCAATTGTGGCGTGGCACAATAATGTGTGGTGACGTGGGCAGATGCCGTCGCGTTTCCATTTTTGATGAATCAGCCAATTCTTCGGCGGATCGGCGAAATTTTCGCCAAGGGTTTGCAACGATTTTCGCACGACAAACTTAGTGGCGCGGAAAATCGCGGTGCGTTCGCGCGCTGTTAGTTTTCCGCTCTGCTTGGACGGCAGAACCTTCGCGCGCCACAAGATTTCGTCGGCCATCCAGTTTCCGATTCCGGAAAATCCGTTTTGCAAAAGCAGCACAGCTTTGATTGGTGCTTTGCCATGTCGGTCCAAAAATTGATCGATAAACTTGCGATCGAATTCAGGACCAATAATCTCCGGCACAGCGGTGTTCCACCAATCCGGGTTACTTCGGCCATGGTGAAAGCGAACGCGCCCAAATTGCCGGCTATCGCGATAAACGAGGGTACGTGTTTGCTGCCGCAACAGGAGATGATCATGTTTGTCGCCGTGGAAATCGGCAGGTTCGACGCGCAATGTCCCGGTCATGCCCAGGTGAATACCAAGCCAATTGTCGCTCGAGAACTGGAAGAGCATGCGCTTGCCGCGGGCGCTCGAGGCTAACAACTTTTCGCCGGTTAATCGCTGCTCCAATCCTCGCGTGTCCGTCCCTCGGAAAACTCGTTTCCGTGGGTGCAGCTCGACTGCGGCAATTTTATGGCCGAGGCCGGCAGCCCACTGTTTGCGATACCATTCTACCTCAGCCAATTCGGGCATGGCGGAGAGAAGCTAGCGGCGGTTCACCGAACCGCCACATCGCTAGGAGGTGATCAGCGGGCGCGCCTAAGCCGTGACATGAAGCACGATTTTGTGAAAGCCGGTTACGCCTGAGAACGGGCTCCGATCTTCTTCCCACTCCTGCACCTCACCTTCGCCATCGGTGGCCCGGACAACAATCGTGTAATCGCCGGGGTCCTCCGGCAGCCAGCCGTCGTGCGCGCTCCAGAGCGACCAGGCCAGATCTCCGCCCGCGTAGTAAATGTCGGCGTCATCCCACGTTTTGCCATCGTCGAAACTCAGTTCAACCCGCGAAATGCCGCGGTCGCCGCCAAAAGCGATGCCTCTGATGTCGATCGGTTGGTTGAGCTTGCCTAACGAGAACTGAGAATTGTGGTCAGGCAGGTCGATGCGGGAACGGGTCGGCACGATGAAATCCGGGCCCCAGCCCTGGGTCTCATAAAATCCTTTGGCCTCGTTCGTCGTCAGCTCGATTCGGGTAAGCCATTTGACATGTTTCTCGCCAAAATATCCGGGAACAATCACACGTGCAGGATAGCCATGTTTGTGCGGTAAAGGTTGACCATTCATCTCGTAGGCGACCAGCGTGGTCGCATCCATCGCTTTTTCGAGCGGGAAGGTGTCGGTATAATTATCGACGCCGTACAAGCGAACTTTGGCCGCGTTGGAAAGCGGCGCCGCCGCATCGAGCAAGTCGCGCATGGGGGTTCCTTTCCAAACCGCGTTGCTCATCAAACCAGCATCAAGTCCATTGCTAATGCACATCAGCGTGGTCTCCTGCTCAACAGGCAGGATCGCCTTCAAATCCTCGAAGCGATAAGTGCGCGGGTTTTCCACCAATCCATTTACCTCCAGGTGCCAGAGCGAAACATTAACTCGCGGATCAATAACGTTTTTCGTCACGCAGTAGAATTGCTCGTTAGGCGTAATTGGCTGGACGATCCGCCCTTTGTATTGCGTGCCATCGTAACTAAATGTGGCCGCGCGATAAAGTTTCCGGACCAGCCCGGCACCGCCGCCGGCCACTAGCAAACCTAATCCGCTTAAAATAAGAGCGCGCCGGCCGATGGCCGGACTGAATTCTTCAGCTCCGCGTTGCTTTTGCGCTCCGGTGAGAAATTGAAAACTGCCAACCAGGGTCCGTTCAAAAACAAATACGCTGAGTACGAACCCCACCAGTGTCACCAATCGGGCGGCGGCAATCGGTAATCCGCTATAACTCGTTCCTAAAACTGGCCAAAGGGCGACGGCAAAGACGATAATTGGCAACAACACAAAAACGCTCAGGGTCGCGGCCGTGGCTTTTCGCGCGGGGTTGCGGCGCATCGCTAGTCCAAAAATCGCTCCGCCGAGCGCGCTGACCCCCAGTTGCCCCGCCATGGTCGATACGACACCGAGCTGTTTTAGATGGTTGTACCCGCCCACACGCCCCATCAGGGCAAGGAACGGCCCTGGGGGGATAAAGACCGACAGCCGGTCGCCGATAATAGCAAGGGGTGTCCCCACTCCGAAACAAGCCAGCAACAGCATCACCACAGTCATGGCGATGCCGGCGATGATCCCAGCGAGCAATCCGGCGGAAAACGCCTTCGTTCTGCTCATCATTTGATGGTCGATATTACAAGCTCACCGTGGCAAAGAAATCTAATTCCGGGGATCTCCCCCTACAATTGAGGCCAAAGATTTCGCCACAGATGGACACAGATAAACACAGATGAGGAGAAATGGCTCGTTACCGCGCCTTGTGTTCCTCCGAACGCACGGGGACAACAATCGGCCCTTAGATATTCCGTATCTGTGAAAATCTGTGTTAATCCGTGGCTAAATTCGCATCCTCTTTGTTGTTGTGCTGTGGTCGAGAGCCAAGTGCACGGCTTACTTCATTTGATACATCTGGGTTGATTTGTGTTCATGGATCCGACTGGCACTCACGACGGCGTCTGTGACTTCTGCTCCGCTGCGACCCGTATTAATGTCGCGATGATTCGTGTGCCAGCGACGAATGTGCCGCGAAGCGTGCCGGAAACTTTCGAGTGACCGCCGGTGCGACGACGATGATTCACCGGGATTTCCAGAATTCGCAAGCCAGCGCGGGCCGCGCGCATCTGCATCTCGAGATTCCAGCCGTAGGTCTGTTCGCGCATACCCAGCGCATCGAGCGCGTCCCGCCGGATGGCACGAAACGGCGACATATCGGTATAGCGAACGCCGTAAAGCAGGCGCAGGATGAACCCAGCGATGCATCCGGAAAGGATTTGCTGCAAATTCATGCTGCCGGGTTCGCGCTGCCCTCGTGTGCGCGACCCGATGACAAAATCGTGCGTCCCACGTGCAACGGGCTCGACCAGTTGGTTCATGAACTCAGGACAATCGCTGCCGTCTCCGTCGAGAAACACAACGATGGTGCATTCCGGCGAAAGAGAACGCACTCCAGCCATGCACGCTCGGCCGTACCCGTGATGTGGTTGGGCGATTACTCGCGCGCCCGCTTCCCGAGCGCGCGCGGCTGTCCGATCTGTGCTGCCGTTATCTACTATAATGATTTCACTCGGAATGTTCGTCGCGGCGACACTGCACACGACATCGCCGATCGGTTCCTCTTCATTCAACGCCGGAATAATGACGGAGACAAAAGGCATGTGTAACGCAAGCGTCTCGTTTACCAGTATCAATTCGCAAGCCGGAAGCTCGCGTTACTTTCTTCGCGCTTCATCCAAGGGCGATCCAAGCGCTGGTGAAGTACAACAGCAGGGCAAAAAAATCGGCGAGGGCAAGCGTGACCGGCCCAGCTGCAATTTTTGGATCCAATTTTAACCAATGCAAAAGCGAGGGCACACTGAGTCCAAACAAACATGCGGTGACGAGCGAGAGCGCGATGCTGCCACCGATTACGCCGGCGGCGCGCGCGTCGCTGCGCCAAAGCCAAACGATGGCTGCTACTAGCCCGCCGCAGGCCACCCCAAGCAGCAGGGCGGTAACAAGTTCACGCCGGAATGCCACTCTGAACCAGCGCCAGGTCGGTCGCGCCGAGCGCAGTGCTTGAATGGTCACGCTCATCGATTGCGTGCTGACGCTTTCGTTTAGCCCCAACACCATCGTCAAAAAAAACGCGATGACCAAGCTGCGTGCCAGCGTGACCTCGAATGCGCCGGCCAGCAGTGCGCAGGCGGTCCCGGCGGCAACGGTGGCTAAAAGCCAGGGAAACCGATACCGAAACACGCGCCAAGGTGATGCGTCGCGCACTTGGGCGAGGTGAAACCCAAGCTCCTCAAAAAAATCGTAGCGCGCACCTTCGCCTGTTGCTTCCTCCGTCTGCAGAACGCTCTGCATAAACATGTCTGCATCGACGACGCCAATCACGTGACGCTCCGCGTCCACCACTGGAAAGGCGAGAAGTTTGTAAAGCACAAAAAACTCGCACGCCTCGAGAACGGTCGCCTCCGCCGGCAAGGCGATCACGCGTGGCACCATGATCTCTCGCAGAACGGTCGCCGGCGTGGCCGTAAGCAAACGACGCGTCGGAACAACGCCGACCAGCCGGCCACCCTCGTCAACGGCGTAGAAATAAATTACCCTTTCGCCGATTCCTTCACGCCGAATCGTCTCCAGCGCTTTCTCCACGCTGGCCCCCGCTTGGAGAAGCGGAAAATCCTTGCGCGCGTACTCCAACGCCAGTGCGTTGAAATCGGCCGCGCCCGAAAACTCCATCACCGTCCTTCTCTCACCTTGTGCACGATGCCCTTATCGCGCAAAACCGTCGCCGATTCGGCAAAATAATCACGCACATCCGATTGAGCGCGGATCCAATCGAGATAGCGGACCAGGCCGGTAGCCAAATCGACCCGGGGCTCATAGCCGGCCGCCCGAGCTCGAGTCGTGTCGCTTGTTAAATGCCGCATCTCGCCCGGACGAAATTCGCCGTTCGCTTCAGGTGCAATGTAGATATTCAGCGCGCCGGAAATCTGGCTGGCAATTTCACGAATCGGCACTCCGCGACCGCTTCCGATGTTCACCGGCAAACCATCGAGCTTATCGCTCTGCGCCGCGAGCAAGTTTGCGCGAGCGATGTCTTCAACAAACGAGAAGTCTCGCGTTTGCGCGCCATCTTCGTAGAACACTGGCGGCAGATTGTTCAGCAGCCGCGTACAAAAAATTGCGATAACCCCCGTGTAAGGGTTGAAGATCGATTGGCGCGGCCCATAGGTGCAGGAATAACGGAGCGCAACCGTCGGTATGCCGATCTGTTTCCCCCAAAGCAGCACAAGTTTTTCCTGATCCACTTTAGTCAAACCGTAGACCGTTTCACCGCCAATGGGTGCGTTCTCCGGCGTGGGCGCGCTCGTTGTGACATCCTGACAAATCGGACAACGAACCGACCAATCGCCCGTCACCAGTTGCTCTAGCGGCCGGACATTAGGGAATACCAGGCCGTGATGCGGGCAGATCCCGGCGCCCTCGCTGTAAACTGCTTGCGAGCTCGCAACAATGATTTTCCGGACCGGCAGGTTTTTCTCCCGAATGACCTCAAGCATCTGGGCCGTGCCTAACGAATTAACGTGCACATACTTTGCGATTTCGGGCATGTAACCGCCGTAGGCGGCCTCATGAAAAATGACGTCGATATGATCGAGCGCAGCGGTGATCGTCTCGCGGTCGCGCAAGTCTCCTTGGAGGAATTCCACCTTGTCTGAAATCCATGCCGGTTTGCCGCGCCGGTGAGTTTGTGGTTCGAGGTTGTCCAGCACCCGCACCTTCCAGCCCTCGTGTACCAGCAAGTCGGCCACGTGAGAGCCGATGAGGCCAGCACCTCCCGTAACGAGTGCTCGTTGTCCGTCTTTTGCCACCATTCTTTTGTAGAGGTGCGTCTCCTCGCACGCAAACCACTTCGGCCTCGGAGGGACGTGATGTCCGACCTCGAAATGTTCTGTAGTCGCGCCGCGGCAGGCGCATGGCACAGTATTTATAGCGCTACCGTGCGACCCTCGTGATTGTCATCCCGGGCACAGGGATCGCGACTGGGCGGAGCGCTGATCTCACAATCGAAGCGACTGTTACTCTGGAGTAAAGAGCGTGATCAAAATCGGCTTTTGACAGATCCTTCTCCCGCGACTGCGGGATCAGGATGACACCGCAGGCGAGCTCGGCGTGAATATACCTTTAGAATGCCATACTCCCTGTGACTAACACAGCCGCCCTACACTTGTGGCCAGATTCGTTCGCGACCTTCGCGGCCGATTATGCCGCCTAGAAACTTGCTGGTTTCGGGCGCGATATTCTCTTTCGATTTCCCGCCTAGTAGCTCATCGCAGAGACGCCGTAGCGTCGCTTGATCATCAATATCAATTCCGGATGGAAGCTCATGGACTTGCACGCTGATCTCCGCTGCGCGTTGCCGCGTCTGATCTAACACGCTACTCGTACTCCAATCGATGTCGGCAAAGACCCGCCGGTGCATCTGTTTGAGGCCGATCAAGTAATAACCACCGTCGTCCGACGGCCCGAGCACGATCCGGTCGCCCGCTTTGGCAAGTTCGTTTGCTGCTTCGATAAAGTTCGATGCTGGAACGGTGGGGCTGTCAGAATTAATCAGACATACCGATTCAAATCCCATTTTGAACAGATCTTCCGCTGCGTAAACCAGGCGATCACCAAACCGATCGCCGCGTTGCGCAAGCAAAAAGAAGTCGTCTGGCAAAATGCCTTCATACGCAGACTCGACGCCTGGAGGAGTGTAAACTCCAATTCCCTGTGCCGGCGACTGCATCGAAGCCTTGGAAATCGATCGGCCGAGATCGCGCAAAAAACAGATATTTAACTCCGCAGCTTCTTCGGCCGTAAGAGGTGGTATGAGGCGCGTCTTCACTTTGCCGGCTTGGGGTGCTTTGGTCATGATACTAAGCGCACAAACTTTGCGTGTAAGTTGTGGTGTCCCGGCGGGATTAAGAATTTGGTGAGTGCTCATGGCGAGGCTAGCGCGAGTTTTTCGCAGGTCTTAAGAATTCTATCTAATTAGGAAACATTCTTTCTTCACCTTCTAACGACGAATAACTCACCACAAACAACGTTTGCCGACCGAAACATTACTGGAACTGGCTGTGAACAAGGAACCAAGTTATTCCGAAGAAATCGCCGAGACTTCAAGAGGGCCTTGTTATTAAGAGTTGTTGGAACTTGTTGGCTTCTTCCTGAGCATTTCGTTAACACTCGTACCATGAGACTCAATGT
>WNGI01000883.1_pt1 | contig 23834 bp, 19 predicted proteins | sample 5400621 | NCBI WGS metagenome assembly WNGI01 (sample SAMN13153374, study PRJNA577476) | soil metagenome | isolation source: 20 cm soil or saprolite under Garry oak tree replicate 1 | place: USA:California | collected 2016-06-15 | reverse complement strand
CCGCGACCCGCCCGGCGACCGACACTGGCTCGGCCATCATCCGATTGACGAAGTCCGCGAGCTGGCGCATCCCGTCCACGTTGTGGCAGTAGTCGATGACGACGCGGATCCCACCGACGTCGAGCAAATTCAGCCGGCCCGGCGCCTGGAAGAACGACGTCGAGAACGTCCGCAGGCCCTGCCGGATGTCGTGCAGGTGGGCACCTGCCGCCCACGCCGCCGCGGCCGCCGCGAGGGCATTGGCGACGTTCATCCGGGCCTTGCCGCCGAACGTCGCCGGGATGAGGTGGGTGTACAGCACCGGCATCGTCCGCGGGCCGTGCTTGAGGACGATCAGCTCGCCGGCCGCGCTCGGCTCGAGGCAGAACGCGGCATTGCCGCGGGACGTATGGCCGTCGACTCGATCGAAGCCGTCCTCGCCCTTCTCTGTCGACATGCTGAACAGGACGACCCGGCCCGCGCAGTGACGGCCCATCCGGTAGACGTGGCTGTCGTCGGCATTGAGGACAGCGGTCCCGGATCGCGGCACCGCCTCGACGACGACCGCCTTCACGTTCGCCAGCTGGCCGATCGAGTCGATCCCGCCGAGCCCCAGGTGATCGCCGGTCACGTTTGTCACGACGGCGACGTCGTTGCGGTCATAGCCGAGGCCCTCGCGGAGGATGCCGCCACGAGCGACCTCGAAGACGGCCGTGTCGACCTTCGGGTTCTGGAGGACCATCTGGGCCGACTTCGGGCCGGACATGTCGCCCTTCTTCGTCAGCCGGCCGTCGACGACGATGCCGTCGGTCGAGGTCATCCCGACCCGCCGGCCCATCAGCTTCATGATGTGGGCGATCATCCGGACGGTCGTCGTCTTGCCGTTCGTGCCGGTCACGGCGACGATCGGGATACGGGCGGGCGTGCCGGGCGGGAAGAGGCTGTCGATGACCGGGCGGGCGACGTACTGGGGCTCCCCCTCCGTCGGGTGGGTGTGCATCCGGAAACCGGGCGCGGCGTTGACCTCGACGATCGCGCCGCCGGTCTCGCGGACGGGTGTGGCGATGTCCGGGCAGATGAAGTCGATCCCGGCGACGTCGAGCCCGACGACCTGGGCGGCCGTCTCGGCGATCTCGATGTTGTCCGGATGGGCCTCGATCGTCCGGTCGATCGACGTCCCGCCCGTCGACATGTTGCCGGTCAGCGCGAGCTTGATCCGGGTGTCCTTCGGCGGCCGGCCGTCCAGCTCGAAACCCTGGGCGCGGACGAGCTCCTCGGCGGCCTCGTCCAGCTTGATCCGGGTGAGGACCTTCTCGTGGCCGATCCCGCGACGCGGGTCCTGGTTGGCGATCTCGACGAGCTCGTGGACGGTGTGCTCGCCGTCGGCGACCACGCTGGCCGGGACGCGCTCGGCGATCGCCGCGACCTTGCCGCCGATGACGAGACAGCGATAGTCGCTGCCCGCGACGTACGTCTCGACGACGAGATCGCCGGAGCGGCTTTCTCTCAGGGCCCCGTGGAAGGCGGCGCGAACCGCCTCGTCCGAGCGGAGATCGAGGTGGACGCCACGGCCGTGGTTACCGTCGAGCGGCTTGACGACGCACGGGTACCCGAGCCGGTGAGCCGCGGCGACCGTTTCATCCTCGGTCGTGACGACTGAGCTGCGCGGAACGGGCAAGCCGGCCGAGTCGAGCAGGCGGTTCGTCAGGCTCTTGTCCGACGCGATGTCGACCGCGATGCCCGATGTCTGCGAGGTCATCGTCGCGCGGATCCGCTGCTGGTGGACACCGAGTCCGAGCTGGACGAGCGAGTGGCGGTCGAGCCGGATGTAGGGGATGTCGCGACTGGCGGCCTCGTCAAGGATGGCTTGCGTCGACGGCCCGAAGGCCTGTTTCTCGGCAAGGCGGATGAGAGCCTCGAGCTCGGCCATGAAGTCGAGCTCGACCGACGCGTCGCTCGGGGCGACCAGGTGGTTGACGAGGCGGACAGCCAGCTTGCCGGCGTCGATCCCGACGCTCTCCTCGCGGAACTCGTAGATGACGTTGTAGCGACCGTGCTCGCCCGTGCTGCGGGTCTTGCCGTGACGGACGTCCGTGCCGGCGAGGTTCTGGAGCTCGAGGGCAATGTGCTCGGCGATGTGGCCGGCCCATGTGCCGTCGCGGAGCCTGGTGATGAAACCACCCCGCCGGCCGAGGCTGCAGGCGTGGTCCTCGAGGCTCGGCAGGAGCTCGACGAGGGCGTCGGTGAAGCCCGGGATCTTGTTCGACGGGTAGTCCTCGAGGACGCCCAGGTCGACGACCATCCGGACGACCGGTTCGCGTGCCCAGTAGTTCGGGCCACGGAGGATCCGCGTCTCGACGATCTTGAGCGACGGCTCGGGGCGTCCACCGTCGGCCGGGCCGTCCATTGCGCGGCGCCTCGGGCGCGTCGCGGTCGGCGTCGCCATTGCCTTGTCCGGCGTCGCTGCCGTCTTTGCCCTTCCGGCGCGAGTTTTCGGTGCCGCTTGCGCCACGCAGCCCTCCTGCCGCCTGCTCGGCCGTTCGCCGGCCCCGAGTGTACCCGCGGTTGGTGTCGAGCCGCCACGAGCAGAGCGACCGTTTCCCGCTTGCGTCAAAAGGATCTCTTTCCCTGGCATGCCGTTGTTGGCATATCCCTTGGCCTTGTCCGGCGCCAAGGACCCTTGCGGCCGCTGTTGGAGCAGTTATTGCCCTATGTGCACCGGATGCTCGCTAGACGCGATGAGCGGCACCGAGGGGTTGAAGTCGGGCAGTCGAGGGCGAGTTGGTGCCTGTGACGAGCCGGGTCATCGCCCGACGGGCGATATCTCGGGGATTCTCCGTGCATTAGGTGCATTCGGTGCGCACAAGGCAACGTCTTGGCTGAGTCGTTTGGCCCCCCAGGAGCTCCGACCCAAACGGGCCGGGTCAGGCGATGGCAGTGCGCGCCTTACGTCGACGCAGCCTCTCCGCCGCTCTGGATCGAGTGGAGCGTCGGTGTCGCGAGGCGATGACGACGGCGAAGGTCGAAGCGGTAGCCGGCCGGCAGCGAGTGGAGGACGACGCCGCTGATCATCAGCGGCTTGTGGCCGCGCACCTCCCATGCGTCGGTCTCCGAGGCGGAGCCGTCGACGATGGTGATGCTCCCCCGCCCGATGACCTCCATGATGTGATCGGGACCGACGACGCCCGCGGTGTCCTCGTCGACACCGAGACCGAGCAGCGACGGATTCTGGGCGATGAGCGAGAGCAGCCGTCCTAGGCGATTCCGTTGCTGGAAATGCTGGTCGATGATGACGCCTGGGAGCATGCCGAGGCCCGCCGCGATCTGGGCCATCCGGTGCTTGGGCGTCGCACCGGACGCCCCAAAGGCGATCATGTGCGACGACATCGCCGACGCCCCGGCGGACGTCCCGGCGACGACCGCGCCGTTGCGGAAACGCTCGAGGATGGCGTCGGCCAGGCGCGTCCCGCCGAGGGTCGACGAGAGGCGCAGCTGGTTGCCGCCGGTCAGGAAGATCCCGGTCGCGTCGCGAACGGACAGCGCCGCCGTCTCGTCGTTCGCCTGTGCGCGGGTCACCGCGTGGAGCGGCCTGACCGTGGCGACGCCGAGCTCCTCGAACACGGCGCGATAGCGCGCGCCCGCCTCCGCCCCGAGGCTGCTCGCGGTCGAGATGACGGCGATCGTCGCGTCACGTCCGCCGGCGAGCGAGACGAAGCGGCTGAGGATGACCCGGTCGCGGACCTTGTCCTCTGCGCCTCCGATGACGATGACGGTTCCATCGGTCACGGCGTCGGTCGTCTCCTCTCAACGTTCAGCTGAGAATAGCCGACCGAGCCGGGACGACGAGGTTGCGTACCGGATTCGACGGACATGAGAAGGCCGGGAGGCGACGTTCGTCGCCTCCCGGCCGCTGGGCCGCGATCAGTTCGCGGCGATCCCCACCGTTCCCGCCGGCAGGCCCGTCGTGCCGAGCGGCGAGAGGCTGCCGTCGACCGCGATCCGGAAGGCGCTGATGTCGTTCACGCCCCCGACCCGGACGTACAGGAAGTGCCCGTTGGCGCTCGCATCGAGATCGGCCGGCGAACCGCCGGTCACGCCCGTGATGCCGTCTGCAGCGAGTCGGGTCAGGCTCCCGTCATGACCGATGGCGAAACCCGTCACCGTTCCGCTGCCGGTGTTGGCGTCGTAGGCGAAACGACCGTTCGCGGTCACGGCGACCCAGCAGGCGGACGTCTCCGTGGTGGCAACCGGGCCGTCGATGAGGGCCGCGGATCCGCCGCGTACCGCGTACGAGGAGACGGTGCTCGCGTTCGCGGCTCCGCCAGAGGCCTCGGACACGATCGCCCGACCTCGACCGTCGAACGCGAAGCCGAAGGGCGTCACGCCGGCGGAGGCGATCCACGTGCCGCCGCTCGCCAGCCCGTCGCTCCCAACCGCGTACGTGGTCAATCGGTTTGTGTTCTTCTCCGTCACGAGGAGGGACGTCCCGGCCGGGTTGAACGCAATCTCCGCGGGGCCGCTGGCGGCCGTGCTGAGGGCCCGGGTCGAACCCGCGATCGGCGTCAGGTCACCGGCACCGTCGAGCGTGAAACCGGCGATGTTGCCGCTGCCGCCGGCGTTCAGGACATAGGCAATGCCGCCGTGGGCCGTCACGCTGATCGGCTGGTCGCCGCCGGAGCCAACACGCTCAACGAGGGTCAGCCGGCCATCGTCGCGAACGGCGAACGAGGCGATGTCGTCGCTGCCGGCATCGACCGCGAGCAGCAGGTCGCCGTCGGCGGTCAGCGTGACGGCGCCCTGCGAGCCGAGGCCGCTGCCCGTCCCGAGTCCACCCGTCGGGTATGTCCCCAGAGGCGACAGGTGCCCCCCTGCAGAGCGACTGAATGCGAGGATCGCGTTGCCGCCCGCGCCGTTCGTCTGGGTGTAGACAGCTCCTGCCGCCCCGCCGGCTGCGGCGACGCCGGTCACGCCGAATGCCAGGAGAGCACTGAGGGCGCCGATTGCCGCCGTGGTTGTCCGCTTCATCGTGTTCCTCCTTGAAAACCGCCGGGCGTTTCCCGGTCGTGTCTCCGCGGAGCCTCGGGCCATGCAGTCTCATGGCTATTACGGCGGCGCAACGATTTCGTGACGGGCGGGATGGGTGACGAGTCGGCCGGTGGACGGGCTCGTGTAAGAATGCATGAGCGATGAGCACGGCCGACGCACCGATCGGGCATGCGGATGCGAAACGGGCGCACGAGAGGCGCGCAGGCCTCCAACGACGAGCCCTCCGCCGCGAGATCTCCCGGCTCCACGACAAACGCCGGCTCCTCGCGATGGGCCTCCTGATCATCACCTTCGGGTTCATCGCCGCGGGGATCGTCGGTCGGGGCGAACCCGCCGGCGCCGACGCGCGGGCGTACTGGGCGGCCGTCAGGATCTGGCTCAACGGCGGCGATCCCTACCACCCGACGGGGCCGTTCCTGCCCTACGTCTACGCCCCGTGGATGCTGCCACTGTTCGCGCCGTGGGCGCTCCTGCCGTGGGACGTCGCATGGTTCATCTGGCGGGGCGGGACGATCCTTGGGCTCCTCTGGACGATCGAGTGGGCCTACCGCAGGCGGCCGCTGGAGACTGCTGTCGTCGTTGCCCTGCTCGGCTTCCCGATCGGTGCGAACCTCGACACCGGCAACATCAACCTGCTCCTCACGCTCATGGTCTGGGCGGCTCGTTTCAGCGGACCGGTCGTCGCGGGCTTCCTGTGGTCGATCGCGACGTGGATGAAATGGGCGCCGGCGCTCCTCTTCCCGGTCCTCGCCCCGCGGGCCCGATTGTGGGGCCTGGTCTTCCTGACGGCGTCGGTGGTCCTGAGCCTCGCAACCCTGCCGCTGACGGTCCTCCAGCTCAAGGCCGTCTTCGGCTTCGGGGCGCGACCCCTCCGGCTGGACTACCTCGTGTTCCTGTGGGCGCTGGTACCGGTTCTCTGGGTCCGCGAACGGCCGTTCGAGTGGCTCCGACCCCGAGCCTGGCGGGCGGCTCTCGGACGGCTCCGACCGGAAGGCCCGACGAACTTCCGCCGACGGGTCCGCAACTACCTCGGGCTCGAGGGCACCTGACGGCCGATCAGCGAGGGCCGATCAGCGAGGGCGGATCCGCGGCGCCGACTCAGCTCCGCGACCGGCGATCCGGCTCCTCGACCGGCCGGAGGAGGAACGCCGCCAGGACGTAATAGATGGCTCCGAGGACAAACGCGGCGCGCGGCCCCAGGCCCGGTGACACGCTATTGAACAAGTCCAGGAACAGTCCGCCGGTGGCCACGGCGAATACGGTGGACGAGCTCGTCGCGACATTTGAGAGGCCCATGTAGCGGCCCGACGACACCCTTGGAATGATGTCGGTCATGAGCGCCCAGTCGACCGCCAGGAACATCCCGGCCGACGCTCCGAAGAGGGTCGCCCCGACGATCGCCAGCGGCACCACCGGGGCGATTGCCGCAAGTCCGACGCCGGCGAACCCGACCGCACAGCTCAGGAAGATCACGGGCTTCCGGCCGATCCGGTCCGACAGGCGGGCGCTCGGAATGATTACCACGAGATTCGCCAGGACGACCAGGACGAGGACGACGAGGTTGACCGAGTTTGCGGACGCCTGGTCGAGGCCGTGGGTCTGCTTCAGGTACGCGAGGATGTAGTTGTAGAGCACCGCGCCACCCATCAGGAAGAACAGGCGAGAGGCGAGCAGCCAGATATAGGAGCGCTCGCGGAGGATGTCGGTGGCCCACGCCTCGCCGGCGACTGCGAGCCACGACTTGCCTGCCCGACTCTTCGGGGGCAGGCCCGGGCTGACCCGCACGACGACGGCGATCATCGTCAGGAGTTCGACGATCGCGACTGCGGCGAGGCCGTACTCGGGATGGCCGAGGAGGACAGCGACCGTCACCGCGAGGAAGCCGATGACGTTGCCGAGGATCTGCATCAGGCCGACGAGCGCGCTGGCCATGCCGACCTGTCTCTCTGCGATGAGGTCCGGGACGTAGCCCTGGAATGGGCCGCGGGCGATGTTCGTGCTGACCGACAGGAGCGCCCAGAACGAGCCGAGCATGAGGATGGAGTTGGATGTCGCCATCCCGAACAGGAAGATGAGATCGATCACCGACCCGAAGACGATGTACGGCTTGCGTCGACCCCAGCGACTGACGGTGTAGTCGCTGATCGAGCCAACGGTCGGCTGAATCAGGATCGAGATGATCGCGACGGGGATGGACAGCAGGAACGAGATCCGGCCGACCATGAGGTCATCGACCCGGAACTCGCCGAAGAGGAGCCTGTTCTGGACGAACACTCCGACGGCGCCATCGATCGCGGTCAGGCCCATCCAGTAGAGCGAGATCCGGACGATGTGTCCGATCGGCAACGAGACGGTTGGGCGCGCGCCGGCTGCGTCGACCCCGTCGACGGCGACTGACTGGGCCATCTACCTGTTCCTCCCTACCCTCCCCGGCCGTACCTACGACGCGCGAGCGACCCCTCCGTTACGGTCGAGCGTGACCGCGCCCCCAACTCGCACGAGCCGGCGCTCCTCCGCGCCGGGCGCAACGTAGCGAAAGATCGACCGATCGAGTGAGTAGATTCCCGTGGACGCGACAGCGATCCGCCCCAGTCGGAATGTGAAGACCGGGTTCTCGGTGTTGCCGGCGTAGGCGGACACGGAGCCATCGGCCGCGAGGACCGAGAGGTTCGCCTGGCCGCCGAAGGTCTCGTGAAGCGTCGTCAGGAGATGGCCCGGATCGCCGGCCGTCGGCCAGGCGTCCTCGAGCCAGCGCGCGCCAACCTCCGTGTCGGCCCGTCCGTGGATCCTGCCCTGGCTGCGATACCGGGCCCGCCACGTCCGGATGTCGCGGAGGTCGCCGTTGTGGCTGAAGGAGAAGCGGCCGGCCGGATCGTCGAACGGCTGCGTGTCGGCCATGCCGAGCGTCGACAGCTTCGACGGTCGGCGGAGGTGGACGAGCGCGGCCGTCGTCTGGGTCGCCCCGATCGCCTCGCGTCCGGGGTCGAGGCGAAAGGCCCGGAGGTCGCGGTAGCTCGCCAGCCTCCCCTCCCCGGTCAACCATGCCGCGCCCCAGCCGAAACCGGCAATCCCGTACCGCTCGAGGCGGTCGGTGAACGACCACAGCTCGTCGAGACGGAACGGCTCGCTGGCCCGGGCGACGTAGTGCTCACACATTGGGCGGAGCATACGCGCCGGGACGTACGCTTCGCCGGCAGCGTGAACGTTTCGAGCGTCGTCGTCGTCAGGTGAACAGGGAGGGAAACCGGACGTGAGGGACCGACGACCATGCTGGCGACTGGTGTCCGCGACCGCCTCGTGACCGACCAGACCGAGGAGTTCGGCGCACTGACAGAGCGGCATCTCGACGGCGCCTACCGGCTGGCGACCGTCATCCTCGGCGATGCGATGGAGGCCGAGGACGCGGTCCACGATGCGGCGATCGCCGCGTGGCGCGGCTGGTCGACGCTGCGCGATCCGGATCGATTCGAGCCATGGTTCAGCCGGATCGTCGTCAACACCTGTCGTGACCGGCTCCGATCCCGGCGGCGGCGACCGATCGTGGAGCTGACGCCCCATGACATCGGCCAAGTGAGCGGGCTTGTCCGGCCCGACGGGATCGAGTCGGTTGCGGCGCACGACGCGCTTGCCCGGGCGTTCGCGGTGCTGGATCCCGACGAGCGGATCGTCATCGTCCTCCGCTTCTGGCGCGATCTGACGGTCGATGGGATCGCAGAGCGCACGGGAACGCCGAGTGGAACCGTGAAGTCGCGCCTCCATCACGCGCTCGGGCGATTGCGGACGGCCCTCACGATCGCGGAGAACGACCGATGAACGACGACCGACTGGAAGCGGAAATCCGGTCGATGCTTGCCGGGCGCGATGCCGGTGCGGCGCCGGCTCGGCTTCACGTCGCGCTGCGTCAGATCCCGACGACGCTCGGACGTTCGTCGCCGCTGATGAACATCCCTCGGCGGCTCATGCCGCTCGCTGCCGGGTTCGGAACGGTCGCACTGCTCGCCGCGTTCGTGGTCGTGATCAGCCTCGTTGGTGTCGGCCGGGTGGCACCGAGGCCCGTTGGTCCTGGTGGGTCGCCCGCGCCTCAGTCGAGCTGGGTCCCGTTCGATCCGACGGCCGACGGCACCGGGATCGCTTCCGCCCCGAACGACGTGCCGATTTCCATCGTCCTGGTCGCCTGTGGCGTCCTCGCAGTCGTTGCAACGGTCCGGACGAAGTCCCGCCGTCGCCGAGCGGCCACCGGCGTCGTGATCGGGCTCACCATGGTCGCTGTGTTCAGCCTGCGGTCGACGCCGTTTGTCGGGTGGACGACCGGCGAGGCGATCGCGGGTCTCGGCTGGATCGACTCGAGTGGCGCCAGGATGTCCGCTTCGAATATCTTCGCGGTCGGTCCGTACGGCGTCCTCACCTATGGCTTCGACCTGTCGAACACCGGTCCGTTACCCGTCGATCTGCTCGGGCTGGCGCCGGACCCCGTCGGTGGCGCGTGGGCCGTCGGGATGGGCCCGAGCCAGACATCCGTCGGGGCGGGGTCGATCAGGGTCACCGCGGCCGGCCTCCTCCGCGATCCGAATGTCTACAGCTTGCTGCCCTCAGACACCCGGCCCTGGGACCGCGTCCACCTCTCGCCCGGGGAGCACCAATTTGTGATCCTTGCACTGCGCGCAGGTCCGTGCGCCCTGGGCCGGGACAATCGCGGGGATGAATTCGGATCTGACGATGTCCTGGAACGTGTCGGCGTTGTCTATGACGTGGTCGGCATCCAGACGATGGCGTCTGTCACGTTGCCCAGGCCCATTGCCATTCCGCGCCAGGTGAATAACTGCCCTGCTGCTTGATCAGCACATGTTCGTGACCTAGCGAGAGCGCACCGGGAATTCGCTGTCGTATTCAGGGAAGTAGCGGGCGATCTCTGTCAGGTCGAACGAGTGGAGGATCGATCCGGGAGGCTCGCGCTCGAGGAGAAACGCGAACGACGCCTTCACGAGCTCGTCGGGCTCGGTCGCGCCGGGATTGAGCCGGCTCAGGTCGGCCGCGTGGACACGGACGATGTGGGTCGAGACGTCGAGACCGCCCTCGCCGAGGGTGACCTGACAGGTCCAGCCCCCGTCGGTATCCCCCTGGCAGCTGACCGAGATCGACGCCATCAGGCCTCCGTCGCCGGTTGACAGCTCGGGCACCAGTAGGTCGTTCGTGGCACCTCGCCGGCGAGCGGCCGCGTCCGCAGCAATGTGCCACACCGCCGGCACGGGCGGCCCGCGCGCCGGTACACCGCCATGGGCACGCGGCCAGGCGCCACGCCGGCGCTTGTCCGGAGGAATCGGTGCGCGGTGGTGACCAGCCGCGCAAGCGTCGTGTCGTCGAGGTCGGCCACCCGGGCAAACGGATCGACCCGCTCGGCGAACAGCGTTTCGTTGCGCCAGATGTTGCCGATCCCGGCCAGGGCGCGCTGGTCGAGCAGGGCTTCCGAGATGGTCATGGTGGATCGAGCTGGATCGCGCAGGCGGCGAAGGGCCTCCTCGGCCTGGCGCGGCCCCCATTCGGGATCGAGGAGATCCGGACCAAGCGGAGCAAGACCGGGGTGGAACTGTTCGGTCCGCTCCTCGAAGAGTTCGACCACCGGCGCGTCGAAGCAGACCGCGACCGCTCCCGGGACCTCGATGACGAGCCGAGCCCGCGCCTCGCCGCGGCGCCATCGCTCGCCGGGCCGGTAGCGATGCCACGAGCCGTTCATCCGGAGGTGCGTCCGGATGACGAGGCCGTTGTCGAAGCGGATGAGGAGGTTCTTGCCCTGCGTCTCGACCGCCTCGATCGTCGAGCCGACGATCCGCTCCACCTGTGGGCCGGGTCGGGTCGCCCGGGCCGCCGTCACGACTCGCCCCACGAGGTGCGGCCGGAGCCCTGCGGCCGTTCGGAAGAGCGTGTCGCCTTCGGGCATGGCCGGAGCTTATCTGAGGACGAGCCCGCGGTAACCCTGGCCGTAGCCCGCTGCGACGAGAACATCGCGGAACGGCGATTCGGCGATCGGCAGGCCGTCAACCTTGGTGATGACGAGCTCGCGTACCCGGTGGTCCTCGACGAGCGCCCGCAGGGCCCGTGCCGCCGCCTCGGCAACCTCGGGGTCGTCCGCTGCCGGTAGCGTCTGTAACGTGCCACCGCCACGCTCGAGGTAGAGCGCCGCCGCGCCATCGACGAGCACGACGTACGCGCCGGCGGCGCGTTGCAGCGGCCGCCGATCGTCCTCGCCGCGGCGGGGCCACGGGATGGCGGCACCGTACGGGTTGGCGGGATCGGCCGCCGCCAGGAGATGCACGTCGCGCTCAGCGGGCGACCTGGCGGGATCACGCATTGTCCGGAGGCGCTCGATCGCGCCGGCCAGCGCGAATTGTGCCGCGCCCAGGCCGTCGACGAAGTAGCCCCGGCGGATCCGGCCGGCCTCCTCGAGCGCCCGGAAGATCGGGTAGACCGCCGAGAAGCCGCCCTCGATGCCCTCCGACGCGACGGCCTCGCGGGTGACGACACCGTGGCGGTCCAGCAGGGCGAGGCTGGTCGCGTGGAGACGTTCGGTGGGACTCGGGCGACGAGGCCGCACCGGGGCGGCGCCGGTTCCGTTTCCAGAGTGGACGTCGGGCTCGGCCGCGTGGGCCGCGTCGGCAGCGCCATCGGGCTCCACCAGCGACCAACGGCCTGCGGCCTCCGGCGGCCCCAGCGAGGTCAGCCGGCCCGGCCGGCGCCGGGCGTCGCGGGCCGGCCGCTTCCAGCGCAGCGCCCGGAGCGGGGCGAACGTGTCGTTCGTGACCTCGCCCGCCCAGACGAGGTCCCACAGCGCATCGAGGACCTGGCGGTCCGACCCGCCGCCGGCTGCGGTGAACAACTCGCGGTAGAAGGAGGCACCCCGCCGGGCGAGGTGCGCGCGGATCGCGTCGTGGCGGGGACCGGCGGGGCGATCCGACCCATCGACGATGCCGGTCGGGCGGAGGATCTCGCGTCCGGGGCGATAGAGGGCGATCCGGCCATCGTCGCGACCGAGACTCCCGCGCCCGACCCAGGCCACCTCGCCCATCGTCCCCAGTTCGTCGAGGAGCCGCGGCTGGTAGCCGGGGACGCGGGCCGGGAGGACGTCGCGCTCCAGCACCGACGCCGGGATCGCCAGTCCGGCCAACTGGTCGACGACCTCCGCGAGCCGCTCGAGGGCGACCGCAGGTCGGAGTGCAGCTGGCTGCTCCCCCAGCGCGGCCACCCCGTGCCACGCGGGCAGGAATCGACCCAGTGCCGCTGGATCGACCGGCTCGACCTCCTTGCGCAACCTCGCCAGCGATCGGCGGCGGAGGAGACGCAGCACATCCGGATCGATCCATTCGCGTTCCGCGCCGCCCGGCCGGAACTCGCCGCGGAGGATCGTCCCGGCCTCCAGCAACCGCTCGAGGCCGCTCTCGACGGCGCCGACGGGCAATCCCCAGCGGCGAGCCGGATCCGGTGTCAGGAACGGCCCGTGGGTCCGGGCGTACCGGGCCAGCAGGCCCTCGAGCGCCGCCGTCGCCGGTGCGAGGAAGGCCTGGGGGACGCCGGCCGGCGGCGCGACCCCGATCCCGTCGCGATAGCGGGCGATATCCTCGATCGCGATCCAGCGGTCGGCGCCGGCGATCCGGGCGGCGACCGCGCGGCGCGCGGCGATCAGCTCGGTCAGCCAGGCATCGCCGGCGGCCGCGCCGCCCTCGGTTCGAGCCGCGATCTCGTCGGCGGAGAGGTCGCCGAGCCGGCGCAAGAGGTCGTGGAGCTGGTCGGCCGTCGTCGCCTTTCGGTCGTCGGTCAATGCCTGGAGCGAGAGCTCCAGGTCGGCCAGTGCGTCGGGATCGAGCAGCTCGCGGAGCTCCTCCTGCCCGAGCAGCTCGCGGAGGAGGTCGCGGTCGAGTGTCAGGGCGCCCGCCCGTCGCTCGGCGAGCGGGGCGTCGCCGTCGTACATGTAGGCAGCGACATAGTCGAACAGGAGGCTGCTCGCGAACGGCGAGGCCCGCAGGGTCTCGACCGAATGCACGGCGATCTCGCGCCGGCCGATCCCGCCGAGCACGTCGCGCAGGGCGGGCAGGTCGAAGACATCCGAGAGAACCTCGCGGTATGTCTCGACGAGGATCGGGAAGCTGCCGTAGCGCGAGGCGACGGCGAGCAGGTCGGCGGCCCGCTGGCGCTGCTGCCAGAGCGGCGTCCGGGTCCCCGGCCGGCGGCGCGGCAGGAGCAGTGCCCGACCGGCATTCTCGCGGAAGCGGCTTGCGAAGAGGGCGCTGGTTGCGACCTGGCCGACGACCAGTTCCTCCAACTCCTCGGGCTCAGGGAAGAGCAGTGACTCGATCACGCCCGGTGCGATCTCACTGTCCGGAAGCCGAATGGCGATCCCGTCGTCGGACCAGATCGTCTGGACCACGGTCCCGAGCCGCTCGCCGATCCTCGCCTCGAGGGCGAGCGACCACGGAGCGTGGACCCGGCCGCCGAACGGCGTCAGGAGGACGAGTCGCCAGTCGCCGAGCTCGTCACGGAAACGCTCGACGACGATCCGCCGGTCCGTCGGCAGCGCACCCACGACCTCGCGCTCGTCCTCGAGGTAGGCGACCAGGTTCTCGGCCGCCAGCTCGTCGAGATCGTGATCGGCGCGGAGTCGGGCGAGGACGGCCGTCCGACCTCGAGCGCCTCGGCCAAGGTCGTCCTCGGCCTCGCGAACGAAGGCACCGAGCGCCCGGCCGAGCTCGATCGGCCGGCCGACGGCGTCGCCGTGCCAGAACGGCAGCCTGCCGGGGATGCCGGGCGCCGGCGACACCGTCACGCGGTCATGGGCGATCTCCTCGATCCGCCAGCTCGACGCACCAAGGATGATGACCTCGCCGACACGGCTCTCGTAGACCATCTCTTCGTCGAGCTCGCCGACACGCCGCCCGGGTGTGCCCGCCTCGCCGACCATGAACACGCCGTACAGCCCGCGATCGGGGATTGTCCCGCCGCTCGTCACGGCGACGACGCGGGCATCGCGGCGGCCGGCGATGACGTCCGTCGTCCGATCCCACGTGACACGTGGCTTGAGCTCCGCGAACTCGTCGCTCGGATAGGCCCCGGCGAGCATCCCGAGGACGCCTTCGAGGACCTCGCGGCTGAGCGTTTCGTAGGGCGTCGCACGGACCACGCTCGCGAGCAGCTCGTCGACCGGCCAGGGATCCATGACGGTCATCGCGACGATCTGCTGGGCGAGGACGTCGAGCGGGTTCCGTGGCAGGGTCGTCGCCTCGATCGCACCCTCGTGCATCCGCTGGGCGACGACCGCCGCTTCGAGCAGGTCCCCGCGGTATTTCGGGAAGATGACACCCTTCGACGGCGCGCCGACCTGGTGACCGGCTCGCCCGACGCGCTGGAGGCCGCGGGCGACCGAGGTTGGGCTTTCGACCTGGATGACGAGATCGACGGCGCCCATGTCGATGCCGAGCTCGAGGCTGCTGGTCGCGACGATCGCGGGCAGGCGACCGGCCTTCAGCTCCTCCTCGATCGCGACCCGCTGCTCTCGGGCGATCGATCCGTGGTGAGCGCGGACGAGCTCCTCCCCGGCGAGCTCGTTGAGGCGCTGGGCGAGGCGCTCCGCGAGGCGACGGCTGTTCGTGAAGATGATCGTGCTGCGGTGGGACCGGATGAGCTCGACGATCCGTGGGTGGATCGCCGGCCAGATGCTGCTTCGGGCTTCGGGGTTCGTCGCCGGACCGCCGGGCTGCTGGTCGAGCGGCAGGATCTGGCCTGGCGCGCTCATGTCCTCGATCGGAACGACGACCTGGAGCTCGAGCGGCTTGCGGGCCCCGGCGTCGACGATCGTCACCTCGCGGCCGGGTCCCGCGCCGCCGAGGAAGCGGGCGATCAGGTCCAGCGGGCGCTGGGTCGCCGACAGGCCGATCCGTTGCGGCGGGCGGCGGGTCCTCGTTCCATTCCCCGCTTCGTCCGCTGGCGATCCGGCGATCAGCTTGTCGAGGCGCTCGAGGCTGAGGGCCAGGTGCGCGCCGCGCTTCGACCCGGCGATCGCGTGGACCTCATCGACGATGACGTGCTCCACGCCACGAAGGATGTCCCGCGCCTGGCTGGTCAACATGAGATACAGCGATTCGGGGGTCGTGATGAGAATGTCCGGCGGCCGACGGGCGAGATTGCGGCGATCCTCGGCCGGCGTATCGCCGGTCCTGCTGGCGACCGTGATCGCAGGTGCCGGTTCGCCGAGTCGGGCGGCAGCGAGGGCGATCCCCGCGAGTGGCGCCCGCAGGTTGCGTTCGACGTCGTAGGTCAGAGCCTTGAGTGGGCTGATGTAGAGGACCCGGACGGTTCCTGGTTCGGCCTTGGTGGCAGCCGGTCGCGGCGGGCTCGCGGCCAGACGGTCGAGCGTCCAGAGGAACGCGGCGAGGGTCTTGCCGCTGCCGGTCGGGGCGTGGATGAGCGTGTGATGGCCCGCCGAGATGGCTGCCCAGCCCTCTGTCTGGGCGGGCGTCGGCGCCTCGAACGTCGCCTCGAACCAGGCCCGCACGGCCGGGCTGAAGGGTGCGAGTGGATCGGCGACTACGGCGGTGCCCACGGGACGAGCAGTATAGGTCGAGCGGCCCATTTAGACCAGATGTTCTGGGGATTTAGCGCCGGGTCGCCTCGATGGCTTCGGGGTCGGCGCCTCCGAGTGGGCCGCCGGCCGGTTGGACGTCGAACCCGGTCCGCTCGAGGAGCCGGCGGGCGATCGTCGCTCGGAGGGTGCGATCGAGGGGCTCGATGGGGTCGCGCTCCGCGCCCGTCACGATCGCCGACCAGTCGGTGCCTGGTTCGAAGGACGCGAGGTGCCGGGTCGTGAGCTCCGTCGCGACGCCGCGGCGACGGGCTTCCGGGGTCACGCCGACGGCAAGAATCGACCGCGGTGTTGGCGCCCCCTGTGCGGCTGTCGCGGAGGCGACCAGCCCGACGACACGCGTTCCTTCAACGGCGACCGTCAGGTCGACCCAGGACGGATCGAGGATCTCTCGCAGCGACCTCGGGTCGAGACCGGCCACGAGTCGGGGCGCGAATTCGAGGCGATCGAGGGTCGCCCGATCCGGACGGTCCACGATCGACTGGCCGGTCTCCCCGCCACGCGAGGTGCCCGCCGCGACGGGAGCAGGACCCACGAGCGGCGACCACCAGCCGCGGTCGACGGCCTCGCGGATCAACCTCGGAACCGCCAGCTGTCGAGCGAGCTCAGCGGTCTCGAGCGATCGTGCCTCGGCGACGGCCTGGGACGGCCTCATCGGCAGCCCGGCGTTCGGTGCGTCGTCGAGCGTCTCGGGCAGCGACGGATCACCGAACCGCGTGGCTTCGCCGACCCATCGCTCGCGCCACTCGCCGGGCAGCCGTCGCGAGGCCTCGCGATGCGCCCCCGCCAGCCAGACGTGGGCCCACGCCCGAGGCACGACGCGGTAGACGCCGTAGCCACCACCGCCGGTCGCCAGCCAGCGGCCGCCAGCCCAGCGATGAGCCAGCTCGTCGAGGAGCCGCGCGGCGGCACCCATCGCGGTCGTCGTCACGAAGAGATGGGCGAGCGGATCCCAGGCGTGGGTATCGCAGCCATGCTGGCTGACGATGACGTCGGGCGCGAACGTCGCGGCAAGCTCGGGGACGATCGTCGAGACCGCAGCCAGCCACGTCTTCTCGCCGGTCTCGGGCTCGAGCGGAACGTTGACAATGCTGCCGGCCGCCTCGCCCACGCCGACCTCCGACACAAAACCAGTCCCCGGGAAGAGGTAGCGGCCGCTCTCGTGGAACGAGACGGTCAGGACACCCGGGTCCTCGGCGTGGATCGCCTCGACACCGTCGCCGTGATGGACGTCCAGATCGACGTACAGGACGCGCTTGCCGGCCTGCCTCGCCCGGGCGATCGCGAGCGCCGGGTCGTCGTAGATGCAGAACCCCGAGGCGCGCGCCGGCATCGCATGGTGAAGCCCGCCACCCGGATGGAACGCGTGCTCGACGGCACCTCGAAGGATCGCCTCGATCGCCCGAAGCGAGCCGCCGGCGACAGCTGCTCCCGCTTCGTGCATGCCGCGAAACGGAGGATCATCGCCCGGCCCGATCCCAGCCTCAGATTCGGACCACGGCTCCTGATCGAGCTCCGAGAACCGCTTGACGACCGCCAGGTAGTGTGACGTGTGGCAGAGAAGAAGCTCGACGTCGGTCGCCGGTTCGGGGGCCAGGCCGGGCTCGGCGCCGAGGGCCTTCAGGAGATCGATCCCGGGTCCGAACCGCCGCGGTGTCAGCGGGTGGCTCGGGCCGAAGTCGTACGTCAGCGACCGCGGGCCGAAGACGAGAAGCGGCGCATCCGACACGATCGGGACGATAACCCGTCCGCCGGCATGGCACGATGCCGCGGTGGAAAGGGTCTACACGACGCCGCTGCTCGACAAGCTCGGTGTGCGGCCGGGGATGCGGATCGCGATCGTCGGCGATGTTGATCCCGACGGGTCGTTCCGAGCCCTGCTCGCCGATCGGACGAGCGACGTCACGGTCGGCCGGCCAAATGCCGACACCGACCTCGTCTTCCTTGCGGCCGACTCTAGCGCCGAGCTCGCCGACCTGGCTGCCCTTCGCAAGCGGATCCGACCGGCCGGCGCCATCTGGGTCGTCTCCCGCAAGGGCCGAGCCGCCACCCTCCGCGACGTCGAGGTCATGGCGGCGGCGAAGGAGACGGGCCTCGTCGACAACAAGGTTGTCTCGTTTTCGGCGACCCACACCTCGCTCCGGCTGGTCATCCCGGTGGCGCTGCGACCGCGCGCCTGACCCGGCGGGCTGCGCGGCGCGCGCACGATGCGGCAGGCCGCGTGGCCGAGCGCGCCTGATCCGGCGGGCCACGTGGCCGAGCGCCCGATCCGACGTGGCCGCGTGGCCGAGCGCGCCTGATCCCGCCACGCTCCGGCGGAGTAGGATGGCCGCATGGGCAGCGACCTCCTCCTCGTCCTGATCATCATCCTCATCGTCGTCTTCGTGTGGCGCGGCCCGAAGACGCTGCCGAAGATCGCCAACGCGCTAGGCCGCGGCGTGCGCGAGGCTCGTCGCGAGGCGGCGAAGATCGACCCGGCGAGGCCGGAGGACGACGAACCCGACTGATCGCGGCTTGGCCCGAGCGCCCGCCCGGAACCATCGATCGTCCGAATTCGAACGCCCGCCAAAGTCACTTCCATTTCGCCCGGTCCTCCGAATCCGGATGCCGAATTCGGATGCCGAGTTCGGACGAGGGCACGAAATGGAAGTGATTTCCTCCGGCGTTCGATCTCGGAGCATTTCGCCGGCCGACGTTGGCCGGGCGGCGAAAGCGGTGGCCGGGCAGCGGCCGAGGTTGGCCGGCGCTGCGGCCCCGGTGGCCGGGCTGCGGCCGAGTCGGAGAGGCGGTGAGCCGACTTCAGGCCGCCGGTGAGCCGGCGCTGACCTTCACCCGGACGATACCCGCGGCAATCCGGCGAACCTCACCTACACTTGCGGCGCGGAGCGCGAGGTCCGCTGCCTCCCGACACGCTTCGAGGTCGAGGCCGGCGAGGACGCTCCTGATCCGGGCGATCGATGCGGGCGCGACGCTCAGCTCCTCGACCCCGAGACCGACGAACAGCGCCGCCGCCGCCGGATCCGCGGCCGCCTCACCGCAGACAGCGACCGGGCGGCCAAAGGGTAGAGCCGCGTCGGTGACCCGCTTGACGAGCTGCAGGATCGCCGGCTGGAGGGGCGTCGCCAGATCCGCGAGGGCCGGGTTCGTCCGGTCGGCCGCCAGCGTGTACTGGACGAGATCGTTGGTGCCGATGCTGAAGAAGTCGACGACCGGCGCGAAGGCCTCGGCGACGATCGCGACTGACGGGATCTCGACCATGATCCCGAGTCGGACGTCGGTCGCGACGGCCACGCCCGCCCGGGTCGACGCCGTGGCGGCCGCGTCGATCGCCCGTCGCGCGGCCGCGACCTCCTCGACGGTGGCGACCATCGGCAGGAGGATCCGCAGCGGGCCTTCCGGATCGGCCTCGAGCAGCGCCCGGAGCTGGGTCTCGAAGAGATCGGCATTTCGCAGGCCGAGGCGCAGCCCCCTAACGCCGAGCGCCGGGTTCATCTCCGGCTCGCCGGCCAGCCATGAGGCCGGTTTGTCGCCGCCGATGTCGAGCGTCCGGAACACGACCGAGCGGCCCTCGACCGCGCGGGCGATTCGACGGTAAACAGCGCGCTGCTCCTCGAGACCGGGTGCGACCGACCGACCGAGGAACAGGAGCTCCGTCCGGACGAGTCCGATCCCGTCGGCGCCGGCCGCTGCCGCCGCCTCGGCCTCTCGAACCGAGGCGACGTTGGCGAGGATCGTGATCGACAGGTCTCTCGACGCCGACTGACCCGCCGGCTCGACGAATGGCGGCGCGGATGTGCTCGCCGTCAGTGCCGCGATCTCGTCGTCCGTGGGCTCGACGACCAGCTGGCCCGTCGTCCCATCCGCGGCGACGGTGAGACCGTCGAGCGTCGGACCGAGAGCGTCGCCGAGCCCGAGGACCAGGGGAATCCCGAGAGCTCTCGCGACGATCGCGGCGTGGCCGTTCGGCGCTCCGCCGGCCAGGGCGATCCCGCCGACGAGCTCGGGGCGAAGGACGGCAACGACCGACGGGTCGAGATCGTCCGAGGCGAGGACCGCCGGCGTCCCGTCGCGGTGGTGGAGCTCCGGCCGGGTACGGCCGTCGAGCCGGTCGACGACGCGGCGGCCCACATCGCGAAGGTCCGCGGCGCGTTCGCGGAAATAGTCGTCGTCGACGCCCGCGAGCAGGTCGGCCTGTTCGGCGGACGCCCGATCGATCGCCTCCGAGGCAGACGCTCCGCCCTCGATCAGCGCCAGTGCCGGCTCGACGATCCCAGGGTCGCGGGCGAAGAGTGCCTGGGCTTCGAAGATCGCACCGATCTCCTCGCCCGCCCGGCCGGCGGTCTCTCCCGCGAGGGCGTTGAGCTCGTCGGCGGCCGCGGCGAGCGCCGCGAGGAGCCTCTCGCGTTCCACGGCCGGGTCGCGTCGCGCCGCGCCGCTTCCGATCGGCGTTGGAGCACCCGGGGGAGCGCCCGTCGCGCCGCCCGCCGCGGTATGCGACGAGGCGACCGGCGGAACCCACAGGAGTCGGCCGCGACCGAGACCCGCTGAGCCGGCTCGACCGACTAGGGTCACCCGTGCCATGACGGTGTTCTCAGCCCGCCTGGTTGGCTGCGGCCGTCGTCGCGAGGACGCCCAGCAGCAGCGCGGCCGACGTCGCGCCTGGATCCTGGTGACCGATGCTCCGCTCGCCGAGGTAGGAAGCGCGACCCTTGGTCGCGAGCATCGGGATGGTCGCTGCCGCGCCGGCCTCGGCCGCATGTTGTGCCGCAGTGGCGATGGCCGCCACGTTTCCACCCGCGTCGAGCTCCGCGCGGGCTGCACGTGCCGCCGGGAACAGCGCATCGAGCATCGTCTTTTCGCCCTCGGTCGCCTTGCCGAGACCGGAGATACCGACCGCGGCTGCATCAAGGGCCGCGGCGAGCGCGGCGGCCGCGGACGATCCCTCCGCCGCGACGGCAGTTGCTCCCCGCAAGAAGGCCGTCCCGTAGAGCGGCCCGGACGCGCCGCCGACCGTGCTGATGAGTGTCTTGCCGACCTGGCGGAGGAGGTCGGCGGTGGCGGTCTGGTCGGTCGTGCCGTCGGCGGCCGCAGGCCGGCTGTCGAGCATTGCCACGATCGCCTTGAAGCCGCGATCGAGATTGATGCCGTGATCGCCGTCGCCAATCGCCTGGTCGAGGGCGGTCAGGGCCGGAGCCTCCGCGTGGATCCGCTCGGCGGCGGCCCGCAGCCAGGCGGCGATCTCATCGTGCATCTTCGTCCTCGTTCGACGACCGACTGCATGGGCGGCCGGTCCGCCGGGCCGGATGGGAGATCCAGCCCGGCGGTGGCCATTCGGGGACCCGGCTGGGGTCCCTCATCGGTTGCGGAAGCCTAGATCCCCCAGCGAACGGCCGGGGTGTGGACCGGCGCATCCCAGAGGCGCGTCAGCTCGTCGTCGAGCTTGAGCAAGGTGACCGAGAAGCCGGCCATCTCGAGGCTCGTGATGTACGGGCCGACGAGGCTCCGACCGATCTTGATCCCCTGCCCGCTGAGGATCTTGTTGAGGCTGTTGAAGGCGCCGTACAGCTCGATCAGCGGCGTCCCGCCCATCCCGTTGAGGAACGCGAGGACGGTGTCACCCTTGCCGAGCCCGAGGTCCGACACGATCGGGGAGACGAGCCAGTCGGTCATCTCGTCGACCGACGCGAGCTTCTCGCGCCGCCGTCCCGGCTCACCGTGGATGCCGATACCGACCTCCACCTCGTCGTCACCGAGCTGGAACGTCGGCGTGCCGGCGGCAGGCACGATGCAGCTCGTCAGGGCGAGGCCCATCGAGCGGCCCATGGAGTTGACCTTTGCCGCCGTCGCCGTCACCGCAGCGAGCGGCGCGCCGGCCTCGGCATGGGCACCGGCGATCTTCTCCACGAGGACCGTCACGCCGACTCCGCGCCGGCCAGCGGTGTAAAGCGAATCCTGGACAGCGACGTCGTCGTTCGTGACGACCGAGGCGACTTCGATCTCGCCGGCGACGAGCTCGGCGGCCATCTCGAAGTTGAGGACGTCACCGGTGTAATTCTTGACGATGTGGAGGACACCCGCGCCACCGTCGACGGCCCGCGTCGCCGCTTCCATCTGGTCCGGGACCGGAGAAGTGAAGACGTCGCCCGCACAGGCCCCGTCGAGCATCCCCAGCCCGACGAACCCGCCGTGGAGCGGCTCGTGGCCCGAGCCACCGCCTGACACCAGCCCGACCTTGCCCTTCTTTGGCCCGCCGGCCCGCAGGACGACCTTGTTCGCGAAGTCGACTTTGACGAGATCCGGGTGCGCGGCCTGGAGGCCGGCGAGGCTCTCCGGGACGAGGTCCTCGACCTTGTTGAGGAGCTTCTTCATCGCGTGACTGGGTGCATTCGCGGCCATCATTGACCTCCTTGTGACCTGCGTGGATCGATAGTACGACTGCCTGTCAGGCCTCTGCGTGGGCGGGCTCGGCAACTGCCGCGCCGGGGACCGTGGCGGTCGCGTGATGGCCGACGAACTCGTACAGGAACGCACCGACGAGGCCGCCGACAATCGGGCCGACGATATACACCGGGACGAGCTGATCGAGATGCGTCTTGGCGCCGATCAGGCCGCCGAGCAGCTCCGGGCCGATCTGGCGGGCCGGGTTGAGCGCGGCGCCGGTGATCGGGCCGACCAGGATGATGATCCCGTACACGATGAACCCGATGATGAGCCCGGCGAAGCCGGCCGGGGCGCGACCGTCGACCGCGGCACCGAACACCGTGAACACGAGGATCGCGGTGCCGATGATCTCGGCCGCGACGCCGATGAGGATCCCGGCATTGGCATTGACCGAGACGGCCCCGAGGCCGAGCTTGGCCGGATCGTTGCCGGACAGGATGACCAGCGTCAGGCCGGCGCCGATGAAGGCACCGACGATCTGGGCCGCGATATAGCCTGCCGCCGTCTGGGTGTCGATCTTGCGCGTCGCCAGCAGGGCGATCGTGACGGCCGGGTTGATGTGGCAGCCACTGATGTGGCCTATCGAGTAGACCGCGGCGAAGATCGCGAAGGCGAAGGCGAACGAGATCGTCGACAGTTCGGCGCTGCCGAACGGCTGGTTGCCGGTCAGGAACACGGTCAGCGGCACGGAACCCGCGCCGATGAACACGAGGATGGCGGTGCCGATGGCCTCCGCGGTCAGCTTCTGGCTCAGGGTCGGGGACGACATTTGCGGGGTTCCTCCTTGAGTGTCAGTTGGCCGCGCCGGACGTCGGCGTCTGGCTCACGTACGGGGTCAGCTCCTCGGTCAGAGCGCCGAGAGCCGCCTCTTCGTCGTCGCCGTCGGCGACGAGGGTGATGACGGCGCCCGGTCGAATGGTCAGACCGAGCAGGGCAATGAGGCTCTTGGCATCCGCCTCGCGCTCGGCGTGGCGGATGAGGATCCGGCTGCCGAATCGGTTGGCGATCTGGACGAAACGCGCGGCCGGGCGAGCATGGAGCCCGGCTGGGTCGATGACGGTCAGGGTTCGTTCGGCCATCGGTCAGTCCTTCGGTAGCTTGGTCATCGTCGCGGCCGACTCGGCTGCCGCCGCGACTTCGTCGAGCGACGCACCGACGCTGGCCTGGACGCCGGCGACGAACGCCCCCTCGACTAGTGGCGCCTCTGGAACACGGACGGCCGCTCGCTCGATTTCGGTCAGGTCCTCGAGAGCGAGCTCGACGCTGAGCGCCGCGCTGCCGAAGTCCAGGAGGAGCACGGCCCCGTCCGACGAGGCCGGATCCGGTCCGAGAATCGTCCTGATCGCTTCCGTGATCCGGACGGCGTTCGTCCCGAGACGACCGTCGTCCGTTCCGCCGGCGAGCTCCACGCGGACGTCGTCACCACCGAACTGGGCAACGATGTCCCGCAGACCCTCGATGAGCGTCCGACTGTGCGATACGAGGACCAGGCCGACCAATCACGCCTCCTTTCCATTGCAATCCGGCTGGACCGGCTGGAGGCCCGATCGTCGACCCGGACTTGTCAAGAACAAAGCAAGGAACGATGTGGATGCGCGATGGATGCGGCTGGGTGCCGATTCGGCGGCCCATCTGCCGTTGCCGGTCGCCGGATCGGCTGTCTACACTCGGTCGATCGAAACTCGCCCTGGGTTCGCCGTGTCCCTCCCGTCACCGTCCCGTGCTCGTGGGCAGCCGCTCAACG
>WNGI01003905.1_pt1 | contig 23848 bp, 23 predicted proteins | sample 5400621 | NCBI WGS metagenome assembly WNGI01 (sample SAMN13153374, study PRJNA577476) | soil metagenome | isolation source: 20 cm soil or saprolite under Garry oak tree replicate 1 | place: USA:California | collected 2016-06-15 | reverse complement strand
GCGTGCGCTGCTTCTGGACGATCTCCGTGTTTCCGCCGAGGTCGGCGTAATGCAGACCGGAGGCGACCGCCGTCTTGGCGACGGGATAATTGAAGTAGTAGGGGAGCGCGTTCATGACGGCGTCATGGCGCTGCATGCGCCGACGCAGATCGGCTGCTCGTCTCGCGTCGAGCCGGGCGACAACCAAGCGTCTGTCCTTCTTGCGCAACAGGAATGGCGGCACGCGGCGCGGATTCAGATCCGCCAACGTCACGCGCTCGACCTCCGGCCGCTGTAGCAAATCATACGCACAGGCAGACCCCTGCAGCCCTGCGCCCAGCACCAGCATGCGCATGTCGCCAACGCCTCCGAGTCGCGTTTGGGAGTTTAGTGGGGCGGGTAAGCTAGTTAGGAGGCATCGCAGTTGCGAGAGGCTAGATAAGGCTGGGAGCGGGGACGAGAGGGGATTGGCCCGACATTTCAAGAATTCTTGAAATGTCGTGGGGAGGGAGTGTTCCTCGCCTAGGCTGTCATGCCCGCCTTAGTTCAAACAACGCGATCTCCGGAGGCACAAAAACGCGCAACGGCACGCCGACCACGCCGATGCCTCGGCTTACGTAGAGCTGGCTCGCGCCCTGCGTGAAATGGCCCATGACATACTTGGTGATCAGTCGCCCCGGTGACCAGCCGAGGACAGGCAGGTAGAATTGCCCGCCGTGGATGTGACCGGCCAGCGTGAGCGGGATGCCGCGGGGCGCGGCGCCGTCGAAGGCACCGGGCCTATGTGCTAGCAGGATTCGGAATGCCTCGGATGGCGGTGGTGTAACCCGCAGAGCGGCCTCGAGATCGTCCTCCTGCGGATCGTCGGCGCGCCAGCTGCGCGGATCGTCGATGCCGATGAGCGCGAGCGCAGCGCCCCGATGCTCGATTACGTGCACGCCGTTTTTTACGAATGCCTGGCCGGCGTCGCGCACGCCTTTGATCACCGCGTTCTCGCCGGTATAACGGTCGTGATTGCCCAGCACGGTCACGACGCCCAGTGGCGCGTGCAGATCACGAAACGCCCGCACGTAGTCGGGAATGAACGACTGGGAGATATCGATCATGTCTCCCGTCTGCAGGATCAGATCGGCCTGCAACGCATTCGTTCGCGCGACGATCCCCGCCATCTTTTCACCCGACATATGAATCCCGGCATGCACGTCGGAGAGGTGCGCGACGCGCAGGCCGTCGAGTCCCGCGGGCAGATTGTCGAACACCAGCGTGTGACGCGTGACGGTGGGCAATTGCTCGGCGCTCCAGATGCCGTAAGCTGACACCCCTAAGCCGGCCGCAGCATACGCATATGTGGCACGAGCCAGGAATTGACGACGCGAGAGACGTGCGTCGTGCGTGGTGCGTGGTGCGTGGGACGGCAGGCTCGAGCTCGCCCTGATTCTCCCACGCACCACGGACCACGCACCATGCACCGCCCACCAGACACCTTTTCCAATCAGGTACAGGGCGACGAGCGCGCAAAAGATCCAGCCCAGTAGCTGCCAGGCAATAAAGGGTGCGATGTACGGAACGCGGCTCATGGCCCACAGACTGCCCGAAAACATCCGCACCGCGACGATAGCCCACGGGATGTTGAACACGACGAAGACGACCGCGAGCCAGAGGCGCGTCCGCAGTGGCAAGCGCTCGCGCAAATAAAGGAACAGCAGCAATTGAGGCGATGCGAACAGCAACAGATAGATTAGTGCCATGCCATCCCGTACGCCGTGGCTTTTCGTGTGGTTCCCGGCGCTCCTCTGTTTTCCACTTGCCGCACAACGTCTCAGTCCGGTCGATCGCCAGCTCGTAGCGGCCGGTATCTGGGCGGAAGCGCGGTACAACTACGCCTACTGGGACGCGGTGCGCGCGAACTGGGACTCGGCCTTCAGCGCGACGGTCACGTATGCTAACGGCCGCGCGACCGATCTCCAATTCTTTCGCCAGCTTCGGCGGTGGGGCGCGCTGCTCGACGACGGCCAGCTCGAGATCCTTCCTCCGCCGTCGATCGCCGGGCGAATGGCCCGGCCACCCATCGTGCTGCGGAGCATCGCGCGCCGGCCGTTCATCATGAATTACGCCACCAACGACGAGATGCGTGTCGCGCGGCCCGAGCGTCTGGCCGAGATCATCGCCGTGCAGGGTGTCCCCGCGGCGATCTGGATCCGCGACTCGGTGCTTCCTGAAGTCGCCGCCCGAACCGACGCGAGCCGCTGGGAACGCGCCGTCGCCCGGATGCTCGAGGGAGAGCGCGGCACCGCGCTGCATCTACTCCTCAAAGTGCCCGGCGGAGAGGAGCGCGGCGCGAGCGTAACGCGCAGCGTTGCCCTGAACGCGCGCTGGCCGATCGAGCTCCCGGCGATCGAAGTGGACACGCTGCCCGACGGCGCGATCTGGATACGGATCAACTCGCTCGCCGACCCTAACGTGCTCTCGCAATTCGATCGTGCGCTCGGGGATGCGGCGCGCGAGGGACCGCGCCATCGCGGTCTCCTCCTCGATCTGCGGGAGACCACCTGGACGGCGGGCGGCCGTGAGCAAGGCTACGCGATGCTCCCGGTGGCGGACACCGCAATATCGGCCCGCGTACCGCGGCAGCGACACGCCGGATTCGACCGGCGCCTGGATGATCGCGCCGTCCGACACGATCTGGCCGCCCACGCGACGCGAGCGAATCGCGTATAGCGGACCCGTCGCCGTATTATCGTCTTCGCGAACCGCGGGGCCCGCGGAAGACCTGCTGGTGGCGTTTCGGAACAGCGGCCGCGGATCGATCATCGGCGAGACCTCGGCGGGGAGCACGGGACAGACCGCCGTCCTCAAGCTCGCCGGTGAGTGGCAGCTCCGCGTCACGGTCACGCGCGATGCGTTCCCAGACGGCACGGAATTCATGCGCACCGGGATCGCCCCCGAAATCCCCGTCGAGGTCCGGGTAGAGGACGTGCTCGCGGGCCGAGACGCGGTGCTGGACCGCGCGCGCGAGTATCTCGCCGCCGCAGCGGCGCGGCGCTAGCTCTTGAGCTGCGCGCGGAAGAAGCGAATCGCTGCGTTCCAGGCGCTGTCGGCAACCTCGGGCTTTTCGCGCGTGCGCAAAAACCCGTGGCCGACGCCGGGATACACGGTGTACGGATAGTCCTTCCCCGCCGCCTTCATAGCCGCGGCGGCATCCGGCAGGCCCGCATTGATGCGCGCGTCGTTCTCGCCATAGACGCCGAGACCCTTCGCCCGAATCTTCGACATGTCGGCGGCGTTGGGACTCGGTCCATAGCACACCACGAACGCCCTGAGCTCCGGCGCATTGGTCGCGTACCGGAAGCTCTGCCCGCCGCCCCAACAGAAGCCGATGACGCCGATGTCACCCGCCCGCACGGGCTTCTGCTTGTTGAGATACGCGCGCGTCGCGTCGAGATCCAGGGTCACGGTGTCGGAGTTCAGCGTCGCGATCAGCTTGCGCGCGGAGTCGGGTGTGGCGGGTGTGCCCCCACGGCGTGACAGCAGATCGGGCGCGATGGCGACGAACCCGTCCTTGGCGAGCTGCTCGGTCGTCTGCCGGATGAAATCCGACAAGCCGAAGATTTCGTGGATGACGATCACCGCCGGCGCGGGTTGTGGGCGCTCCGGATAGGCGATGTAGGCGGTGATGGTGTCTTTGCCGCTGAGCAGCTTCACGTACTCCGCATGAATGTCGGCCGCACGGCCTGACGGCCTGACCAGGAGCGCGACACTTCCCAACGCGAGTAGAGCAAACAGGCCGACCGGCCGTCCGACCGTCCTACCGTCCATATGTCACCCTCCAGATTTTTCCACCGGTGTCATCACTCACGAGCAGCGAACCGTCCGGTAACACGAGCAATCCCACCGGCCGGCCCCACCGCGAACCGTCAGGTAACTGCCAGCCGACGATGAAGTCCTCCACGCCCACCGCGCGCTGCCCCACACTGTCGACCTTTACGCGCACGACCTTGGCACCCGTCGGGACGGTGCGATTCCACGAGCCGTGCAGCGTCACGAACGCATCGCCTCGATACTCGCGCGGGAACTGCGTGCCGGTATAGAACGCCAGCCCGAGTGGGGCGGAGTGCGCCTGGACCGTGATCGCCGGCGGCTCGACCTTCGAGCAGTCGGCGGAGCCGTACTCGGGATTGGGTTTGCCCGGCAGATAGCACTGCGGCCAGCCGTAATTGCGGCCATCCTTGATGATGTTGACGTGCTCGGGCGGCAGGTCGTCGCCGAGGTTGTCGCGGTCGTTGTTGCCGCCCCACAATTCGCCCGTGGTCGGATTAAACGCCAGGCCGACGGTGTTGCGCAGTCCTTTCGCGAAGATCCGGCCGCCCGAGCCGTCACGACTGAACTGGCTGACCGCCGCGCGCAGCGAATCGCGCTCCTCGCAGAGATTGCACGACGAACCGACGGCGAGATACAGCTTGCCGTCCGGTCCGAACAGGATCGTGCGGGTGGAGTGACCACCGGCGGGAATCGCCGAGATGACGGTCACAGGGGAGCGAGCACCGGGATCGAACCGGATCACGTCGCGCTCTTCGGCGACGTACATCGTGTCTGATCGGAACGCGATTCCGAATGGACCATGCAATCCGCTCGAGACCGTCTCGACCGTATCCGCGACGCCGTCGTGGTTCGTGTCCGTCAGCTTCACGATCAACCCGGAAGCGGGTTGCGAGGCGTAGATCGCATTCCCCGGGCCGAGCGCGAGATACCGCACGCCGGGCAGACGCTCCGCAAAGAGAGAAATGTGAAAGCCGGTCGGGACACGCAGCGAGCGGTCCTGTCCGGCTGATTGCGGCGGGTTGCTGCACGCCAGGCCGATGACGACGAGACTAATTGCGGCTCGCATATACTCCCTCGAGGGCGGTACGTCCGTCCGGCATTTTCTCGCGGCTCGCCAATGCGGCGGCGGCCGCACGTTCCACATCCTCAGTGACATCCCCTTCCAACTCCGCCAGAACCTTCGCGGAGACGCCTTCTTCCTTCAAGTGCTCCTCATACAGCCCGATCGGGTCGCGTTTGCCCCATGTGGTAAACAACTCGGCGGGAAACGTTTCCCGCGCCTCGCGCTCGTCATGGGTGGCGTGGCCGCCCATGCGGAACGTTTCAGCAATGAGCAACGCGGGCCCGTTCCCACTGCGACAGCGCTCGGCGGCGATTCGTGTAGCCGCATAGGCATCCAGCACGTTGTTGCCGTCGAACACCGCGCCCCACACACCATAGCTGGACGGCCAGTCCCTGAAATCGGCGGGCAGATGGTGCTGCTCGAGGCGCGTGCCGAGGGCGACCTGATTGTTCTCGATGATGAAGATGGCGGGCACGCGCTGCACGGCCGCCAGATTCGTTCCCTCGTGCGCCGCGGCCGTTTTGGTCGAGCCGTCGCCCAGCCAGGTCAATGCGACGCGCGGCTCTTTCTTGATCTTGAAGGTGAGGGCGATGCCGGTGATCACCGGCACCATGTCCCCCACGTGGGAGATCGGCTGCAGCACGCCGTCGCTGAGCGAGCCGACGTGAAGATCGCGTCCGCCGCTGGGGGAATCGGCGGTGGCGAGATAGGCGCGCAGCATGTCGGCGATCGGCATCCCCATCTCACAGCAGGCCGCGGCATTGCGAATCATCGGCGCGACGATGTCCTTGCCCCGCTCCAATGCGTGCACGGGCCCGACCGTCGTCGCTTCCTCTCCGGTACCCAGCCAGGCCTTGGAGATGACGCCGGTACGAACCCAGCGCTTCAGCTCGATATCATGCAGCCGGGCACGCACGAGACCGCGATACAGCTCGAGCTTGGCCTCGCGAGACAGAGCCTGCACGATGGCCGCTCGATCGGGATCGGCTTCGAGCGTAGCGCGGAAACTCCGCACGAGCGCTTTGTCGGGCTTCCAGTCGACGTACTCCGGTGGATCGAATGCGGGGAACCGCTTCACATCAGGAGAATCTTTCCTTCAGCTTGCCGAAGAATCCGCTCGACGGCGCGGCGGATCCCGTCAGCGCGTCGCCAAACTCGATCGCCGTCGAAAAGCGGTCGTCCGGATTCGTTTGCAGCGCTTTCGCGAGCGCCTTCTCCACCACCTCGGGCACGTCGGGCCGCAGCTGGCGGACCGGCTGGGGGTGGCTGCGCAGCCGGGCAATCATCATTTCCTGCGCGTTGCGACCCTGGAACGGCAGCTTGCCCGTGAACATCTCGAACGCGACGATGCCGAGGGCGTAGATGTCGCTGCGGGCATCGAGCGGCTTGCCGCGAATCTGCTCGGGGCTCATGAACTCCGGGGTCCCGAGGATGATGCCTGTCGCCGTGAGCTTGGCGATAGCGGGATCGGCGCGGCGCTCCTTGGCGAGTCCGAAGTCCATCACGACCGCGCGCTCCGCGCTGGATCCGTCGTCTCGCACGAGCATCACGTTCTCGGGCTTCAGGTCGCGGTGCACGATCTGCAGCTCGTGCGCGTGATGGAGGCCCGCGCACATCTGCTGCAACAGCTGCACGCCGGCGGGGATGTCCATCGGGCCACTGCGCACCTCGCGGTCGGAAAGCAGCTCACCCTTCAGGAACGGCATCACGAGATAGATGAGGCCGTCCTCCGATTCCCCAAGCCGCAGGATGCGGCAGACATTCGGATGGTCGAGCCGCATCGCGAGGCCGGCCTCGCGCCGCAGCCGCTCGACGGAGCTCTTGTCGGACGCGAGCCGCGGGGAGAGCACCTTGATCGCCACGGTTTCGCCGGAGGAAACCTCTCTGGCGAGGTAGACGTACGACATCCCGCCTTCGCCCAGCTTCTTCAGGACTTCGTAGCGCCCGTCGAGGATCTGGTTGGAGAGTGTCGACGCGCGATCCCGGCTGCCGGCCTTGGCGGACGGCAACGGCGTCCGGACGCCCGTCCCGCTGCCCGCCGGCGGCGGTGGAGCCGGTTTTCTGGACTGAATCTCCACCAGCAGGCTGCCGTCTCTGGGGCAGAAGCGCGCCCCCGAGTCCACATAGACGGATCCGCACTTGGGACAGCGGCGCTCACTCATTGCCGGACCAAGTTGCGCCCTTCGTTCTTCGCGCGATAGAGGGCCTGATCCGCAAGGGAGACGAAGCTGTCGGCGCTGTGCACGCGGTCGTCGGGGAATGACGCCAACCCGATGCTGACCGTCAGATGGAGCGGATCCTCACCCGGGTCGGCGAAGTCGTGCGCCATCACGCGCCGTCGCAGGCGCTCGGCGAAGATCGCCGCGCCGTGCGGGGCGGTCTCGGGCATGACGATGACGAACTCCTCACCGCCGTAGCGCGCCACGATGTCGACCGACCGCGCTTCCCGCCTGAGCAGCTCGCCGATCTGCCGCAGCACGGAGTCGCCGGCGATGTGGCCGCGCGTGTCGTTGATCGACTTGAAACGGTCGATGTCCGCGAGCAGGATCGTGAGCGCCAGGTTGTAACGCCGCGCGCGATCCAGCTCCTGGGCGAGCGCTTCGGCGAGCGCTCGCCGGTTGGTGAGACCGGTGAGGGCATCCGTCGCCGCCAGCTTCTCGAGCCGCTGCTTGTCCGAGACGGCGGTCTCGAAGTCGTAGGCTTTTTCGATCGCCGACACCGCGGTCTTGATGACCGTCTCGGAGAACTGCGCATCGGCCTTGGTGAGCGGCGGGTCATCGCCGGTGGTGCGCAGGAAGAACACGCCGGTCTGCTGATCCTTCATCCAGAACGGCAGCGCCACCGCGGAGCGCGTCGGGACCTTGATGTCCTCGCGCTCCCAGCGGCGACGCTCGTCTTCGTACAACGGATCGGTGGCGACGTCCTCGACCAGCACCAGCCGGCCCGTCGAGACCGCTTTGCGAATCTCGGGATAGCGGCCCAGTTCGATCTGCAGGTTGCGCAGCATCGGGTTTTCGTAGGCCGCGACGACGACCCCCTGTTGGTCGCCGGGCTTGGCGAGCACCATCGAGCACTTCGAGATGTTGAGCGCGCGCGCCACCCGACGCACGAGGATGTGATAGATCTCGTCGGGCTTGAGGGAGTCCGTGACCTCGTGCAGGATGTCCACCATCGCGGCGCGGCTGCGGGCCTCCTCGCGCGCCTGTGCCAGCGCTCGTCCCACCCGGATGTGCGCATCGACGCGCGCCAGCAGCTCGCGCACGCGAAACGGCTTCGAGATGAAATCGGCCGCGCCCAGTCCCAGCGCGCGCACGGTCGCTTCTTCCGGTGGCATGGACGAGACCATGAGGACCGGTAAGTCCTTGTAGCGCTCGTCCTGTTTCAGCCGCTCGAGGAGCTGCAGCCCGTCCACCTTCGGCATCATGATGTCGAGCAGCAGCAGGGCGGGCTTGATCTCATCGAGCTTGGCAAACAGCCCGTCGCCGCCGGGACAGACGGCGACCTCGTATCCGTTTTCCTTCAGGATCCAGGTCAGCGTCTGGACGAGCGACGCGTCGTCGTCGGCAACCAGGACTCGCGTTGCGGGACCGGTCATCAGTCTTTTGCCTCGAGCAGCGAGGGATCGACGTTGCCGCCGCTGACGATCAACACGGTCGTGCGGGAGCGCGGCAGCAGGCCGGTGAGCAGGGCGGCCGTCGTAGCGGCACCCGACGGCTCGACCGCGAGACCGAGGGTTCGCCAGAGAAACTGCACGGCGGCGCGGATGCTGTCATCCTCGACCAGCACCACACCGCGAATCCGCTCGCGCTCCTTGCTGATTTCGGCGAACGGGATGGTGCCGACGTTGAGGGTGATCAGGCCGTCGGCGATGCTGCCCGTCCGCTCGAGGCGAACCACTTTCCCTGCGGCGAGTGAATGATGGAGCTTGGGTGCGCCAATGGGCTCGACGCCCCACACCACGGCTGCGCTGCGCGCGGCCGCGAGGCCTGCGATGATGCCGGAGATCAGACCGCCTCCTCCCACCGGAACGACGACCGTTTGCACGTCGGGCAGCTGCTCCACGATCTCAAGTGCGATCGTGGCCTGTCCGGCAACGATATCCGGGTGGTCGAAGGGGGGGACGATCGCGAGGCCCTCGTTCGCGGCGATCTCCTCGGCCTTTACGCGGCGGTCTTCTGAGGTCCGGCCCGCGACGACGACCTCCCCTCCCCATTTTTTGACGCCTTCCACTTTGATGGCGGGGGCCGTCTCGGGCATGGTGACCACCGCGCGCACGCCGAATTTTTTGGCGGCGTATGCGACGGCCTGGCCGTGATTGCCGGAGGAGTAGGTGATCACCCCACGCCGGCGCGCCGCGTCGGGAAGCTGGCGGATGGCGTTGTAGGCGCCGCGAATCTTGAAGGCCCCGATCGGCTGCTCGTTCTCGAGCTTGAGGTGGGCGCCGAGCTCCTCCACGTAGACCAGTGGAGTACGGCGCGCGACGCCCCGCAGCCCCGCTGCGGCTTCCTGAATGTCTTGGGAAGTGACCACGCTTACTTCTTCGCCTTCGCCTTCGCCTTCGCCTTCGTCTTGGCCTTGGCCTTCGGTGCCGTAGCCGGAGGAGACGTCTCGTCCTCGTCCTCGTCCACCGCTTCGTCTTCGTCTTCGTCTTCCTTGACGACACGCGCGACGTCCACGACCAGGTCGCCGGGCGTGAGGTTCATGATCTTGACGCCCTGGGTATTCCGGCCGGAGATCCGGATGCCCTCGACCGGCACGCGGATCATGATGCCCTTCTTGGTGATCATCATCAGCTCGTCGTCGGGCAGCACCTCTTTCAGAGCGATGATCTCGCCGGTCTTGTCGCCGCGTTTCAGCGTGATGATGCCGCGGCCGCCGCGATGCTGGACGCGGTATTCGTCCAGCTCCGAGCGCTTGCCCATGCCCTTTTCAGTCACGGTGAGCAGCGTCGACTTGCGGCGCACGACGACCATGTCGATGACGTGGTCCTTCTTGTCGAGCTCGATCCCCTTCACGCCGGTTGCCGTGCGTCCCATGTCGCGCACGTCCTTCTCGTGGAAACGGATGCTCATGCCGTGCGCGGTCGCCAGTACGATGTCGTTCTTGCCGTCCGTGACCTGGACGTCGATGAGCTCGTCGCCCTTCTCGATGTTGATCGCGCGGATCCCCACCGAGCGCGGGTTGCCGAATTCCGAGAGCACGGTCTTCTTGACGACGCCGGCCTTCGTGGCGAAGAGCAGGAACTGATCCTCGGAGAACTCGCGGACCGGGACCAACGCCGCGAGCCGCTCGTCGGGCTTCATCGCGACGCAGCTGAGAATCGGCTTGCCGCGGGCGGATCGCGCCGCCTGCCCGATCTCGTGCACCTTGAGCCAGTAGCACTGGCCCTGTTCGGTGAAGAACATGACGTAGTCGTGCGTCGACGCGATGAAGAGATGCTCGACCCAGTCGTCTTCCTTCTGATGCGAGGCAATCACGCCCTTGCCGCCGCGCCGCTGGCGCCGGTACGCGGACACGGGTAGCCGCTTGATGTAGCCGGCGTGGGACACGGTGATCACCATGTCCTCTTCGACAATCAGATCCTCGATCGAGAACTCGCCCTGATCCGCTACGATCTCGGTGCGCCGCTCGTCCCCGAACCCCTGCGCCAGCTCGGTCAGCTCTTCCTTCAGGATCTTCATGCGCCGCGGCTTGGACGCGAGGATCTCTTTGCACTCCTTGATGAACTTGCGGACGTCCTTCAGCTCCTCCTCGAGCTTGGTGATTTCGAGGGCGGTGAGCCGCGCCAGACGCATGTTGAGGATTTCGGCCGACTGCTTCTCGGACAGCTTGAAGCGTTTGCGCAGCGCGGCGTCGGCACTGGGCGTGTCTTTCGACTTCTTGATGAGCTTGATCACTTCGTCGATGTTGTCGACGGCGATCTTCAGACCTTCGAGGATGTGCTCACGATCCTGCGCGCGCTGCAGCTCGAACTGGGTGCGGCGTGTGATGACGGTGTGGCGGTGCTCGATGAAGTTTTGCAGGATCTCGACCAGCGCCATTTCCTTCGGGACGCCGTCCACCAGCGCGAGCATGATGGCGCCGAAGGTCTGCTGCATCTGGGTATGCTTGTACAGCTGATTCAGCACGACCATCGGAATCGCGTCGCGCTTCAGCTCGATGACCAGCCGGATGCCTTCCTTATCCGATTCATTGCGGACGTCGCTGATGCCCTCGAGCTTCTTGGCGAGCACGTGATCCCGGATCTGCTCGTGCACCCGCTCGGGGCTGACCTGGTAGGGGAATTCCGCCACGACGATCTGTTGCTTGCCGGTCGATTCCTTCTCTTCAACAATGGCGCGCGCGCGAATGATGATGCGACCGCGGCCCTTCTCGTAGCACTCCTTGATGCCCTCGCGGCCGTAAATGATGGCCCCGGTCGGGAAGTCCGGACCTTTGACGAACTTCCGGATGTCCCGGATCGTGGCGGTGGGATGGTCGACCATGTGCACGATCGCCTGGACCACTTCGCCGAGGTTGTGCGGCGGGATGTTGGTCGTCATGCCCACCGCGATACCGGCCGAGCCGTTCACGATGAGGTTCGGGAGCCGTCCGGGGAGTACGGTGGGCTCCTTCAACCGGTCGTCGAAGTTGGGAACGAAGTCGACGGTGTTCTTGTCGATGTCCTCCAGCATCGTCATGGCGATGCGCGTCAGCCGCGCTTCGGTGTAGCGATACGCGGCGGCCGAATCACCGTCGACCGAGCCGAAGTTTCCCTGCCCGTCGATCAGCGGATAGCGCAGCGAGAAGTCCTGCACCATACGCACGAGCGAGTCGTAGACGGCGATGTCGCCGTGCGGGTGGTACTTGCCAAGCACGTCGCCGACGACGGTGGCGGCTTTCTTGTAGGGCCGGCCCGGAACGAGGCCGAGCTCGTGCATGGCGTAGAGGATGCGGCGGTGGACGGGCTTCAAGCCGTCGCGCACATCGGGCAGCGCGCGCGACACGATGACGCTCATCGAATAGTCGAGGAACGATTCCTTTAATTCGTCTTCGATGAGGCGTGGGACGATGCGTTCGCGGACGTTAGGACCGGTCATTTAGATACAGGTGTCAGGTGTTTGGTTTTAGGGGCGTGCGAAATGGGCTAAGTTAGCAAAAACTAATTACTTAGCACGGGAAAAGCAACGGAAACCGACGCTGCTGATTACTAGATCTCGATCGCGATTTTCCCAAGCTGCTCGCCCCGTTGCAGTCGCTCGTAGGCGTCCCGGGTGCGGGCCAGCGGAAAGACCCGATCCACCATCGGGCGGAGCTCGCCATGGCCAAAGCGGCGCACGATCTCCGCGTACTCGGCGGCATTGCCCATCGTCGAGCCCAGCACACTCCAGTGGTGCCAGAACAACCGTCGCAGATCGAGCCCGACCTGCGGGCCCGACGTCGCCCCGCACATCACCAGCCGGCCACCGCGCCGCAGGCTGCGTAACGAGTCATCCCACGTGGCCGACCCCACGCTGTCCACCACGACATCGACGCCCCGCTTGTTCGTCAAGGCGCGGATCTCCTCGCCGACTTTCTGTGTGCGATGGTTCAGCGTGACGTCCGCGCCGAGGTCTTTCGCGGCAGCCAGTTTCACGTCATTCGACGACGTCACGATCGCGCGGGCCCCGAGCAGCTTGGCGATGCGCAGCGCGGCAAGCGATACCCCCCCGCCAATCCCCCAGATCAGCACCGTCTCGTCAGCCTTGAGCTGAGCGCGCGTCACGAGCATGCGCCAAGCGGTGAGCGTCACCAGCGAAAAGGCCGCCGCCTCCGCCCAACTCACCACGGGAGCCAGTACGGGGAGGCGGGCGACGTTCTGCGCCGGAACGGTCACCAGCTCCGCAACGGTTCCGGGCAGATGTTCGCCGAGCAGCCGGTAATTGACGCACAGTGAGTGTTCGCCCGCCTGACAGAACTCGCAGCTGTAGTCGGAGATTCCTGGATTGATCATGACGCGCTCGCCTTGGCGGACGGTAGAGACGTCCGCTCCAGTCGATTCCACCACGCCGGCGCCGTCGGCGCCCACGATATGCGGAAATCGATCGGCGGCTCCGGGCAACCCGTCGATGACCCAGAGATCGAGGTGATTGAGGGCGGCGGCCCGAATCGCGACGCGTACTTCGCCCGCTTTGGGCGTGGGCGCGTCAGGCACTTCCTTGATTTGGAGTTTGTCGATTCCGCCGGAGGCGGTCAGGACGCAGGCGCGCATAGGTGCGCCTGAAATCTAGGGCCGAAACGTCGGCGTAATCATCTGCTCGGTGCCGGCGGTCGGCATCGGGAGCGGCGTCCCGGAGCTCACCTGCCGGATGTAGACCTTGTATGCGGGATTGCGCTTGTTCTGCGGATCGGGATTGACGACCAGCGCCACGAGATCGCCTGCCGGCGAGACGCCGAATGCCGCAATCGCCAGATCGGTGCCGGTCAGCGCGGTCACGCTGCCGGTGCTGAGATCCGCCCGCACGACCTGCTGCACCGTCCCCTTGGCTTCCCGGCGCTCGACCAGATAGGCGAGCGTCCCGTCGCGCAGGAAATGCGGGTCCCACTCGCGCTGCTGCGGGGACACCGTGAAGCGCCGCTGGTTGCTGCCATCTCGTCCCATCAGCCAGATGTCGTAGTTCTTGTCGCGCAGTGACACGTAGGCGATCGTCTGGCCGTCCGGCGACACGGCCGGCGAGAAGTTGACCGAGTCTTTCGTGAGCTGCGTGAGTCCCGTCCCGTCGATATTCACCGACCAGATCTGCTGCTTCCCGCCAGTGCGTGACGAATGGAAGACGAGCGACTGCCCGTCAGCGCCGAACACCGGACGGCCGTCGGCCTGCAAATCGTTGGTGACTCGCGTGACGCCCGAGCCGTCGACATTCATGACGTAGATCTCGGGGTTGCCGTCGCGCTGGCTGACGAAGGCGATACGCGAACCGTCAGGTGAGAACGCGGGGTCGTTCGCGCTCGCGGTGTCGGTAGCCGGCGTCAGCTTCGTCAGCTGCGACAGGTTCGAGCGGTCCACGGAATACAGCTGAAACTTGCCGGCGCGAGAGCTCGCGACCACGATCTCGCCGACGACAAAGACATCGGCGGTCGAGCTCTTGCCGCCGGGCGCCGTCGCGGTGACGCGCGTGTGCCCGTACCCGGTGCCGGCAACCGCTCCATCCTCGCCGACGGTTGCGACCTGTGGATTGTCGCTGGTCCACGTGAGGTTGGCCGCGGGTCCCAGGACGTTGCCCGAGTCGTCGGCCCAGGTGCCCCGCAATGTGCGCCGTTGATTCACGCCGATCCCGATGCGCGGCTCGTTGATTCGCACCGACGCCGCGATGACGCTCACATTCCAGGTGACCGCGAGCCCGGAGCCGGGCCCGCGCACCGTGAGCTGCGTCTTCCCGAGCGACCGCCCGGTGAGCAATGCGGTTCTTGCATCGAAACTCGCAACCGCCGGATCGGCCACGCTCCAGCGCAGCGGTGCCTCCGGCACGGGCGCGTTGTCCGCGGCCAACGCTTGCGCGTCGAACTTGATCGCGCCCGTAAGGGGCACCTGGACCTCGGCGGAGACACGCGGCCGCACCGACAGCTTGTCTACGACTTTGTGCACCGAGACGTCGATGCTCTTGCTCTGCAGCAGTCCGGAGACGCTCAGCGTGGCCTTCCCCGGTCCGACCGCCGTCACGACCCCCGCGAGGCTGACGCGAGCCACGCTCTGATCACTCGATGCCCACTGCAGCACGAGCGGGTTCACCGTGCGGCTGTTCTGCGCCGAGACGACGACATGCACGGTGTCGATTTCGTTCGGCGACAGCATGAGGGCGGAGCCCTCGCGCACGCTGAATTCAGCCTGCTGCACCACCACGGGAGCTGTGGCCGTCAGCCCACCTGCCGCGCTCACCTGGATCGTTCCCTGTCCGGGCGAGAGGGCGACCACGTTGCCGCTCTGATCGACGCTCGCGACGTCCGCTCGCAGCGATGTCCAGGTGACGCCGACCGGGCCGGCGGGGGAGCCGTCATCGCGTAACGCGCGGGGTGAAACACGCGTGTTTTCAGACGGCAACAGGTACACGACGCCGGGCTCGAGGCGCAGCGCGGCCGCCGGACCACTTCCCGCTGGCTGCCCCATGAGGGCATCGGAGGCGGCCGCGGCGGCCGCGGCCGTGGCCGCAGGGGGTGCCGGAGGAGGGCTAGCAGCGCCGCCGACCACCTGGACGGCCGTCTGGCCGCGGCGAGCCCCGGCGCGAGCTTCAATAATGGCAACGCCGTTGGCCACGCCGGTAATGGTCCCGTTGTTGTCGACTTTGGCGATGGTGACGTTGTTGGACGACCAGATCATCCGGACCGTGGGAATGACGTTCCCGATGCGGTCGAACGCGGTCGCCAGCAGACCGCTGCGTTCCCCGACGCGAATGGTGACCGTGGGGGGCGCGACTTGCACTTCAGCGACGGTTTGCGCGCGCACGGCCAGCGGGCTGCAGACGGCGAGCGCGGTAAGGAAACCACGTTTGATCATGGGTCGCGAATGTGTGTAAAGCTAAATGCCGTTGTCAAGCCAACTTGTCACGGCGGATCGGATCTACAGGGGCCCAAAAGGCAGTAGTGCGTGTCACTTGCGAGGTCAAAATCCCGCGGTAAGCTATAGGCCACCCACGCCGCCCCCGCACCTTATTCAGCATAGGAGAGATCCGATGCTTGAGCAGACGGAGAAGCCGAAGGCCAAGAAGAAAAAGAAAGCCGCCAAAAAGGCGAAGCCGAAGGCACGGAAGAAGACGGCGAAGAAGAAGAAAAAGGCCGGCAAGAAGAAACGCCGCCGCTAAACTCAATCAATTCGATATCCGCGGGAGCGACTCGACGAGGCGCTCCCGCGGATCACGTTAAGGAGAAAAAAGTGCGTGGTACGTGGTGCGTGGTGGCACTGCTGATTCCCGCGGCGTGCTCGGCGCCGCGCGAGAAGCTCGGCGATCCACCCAAAGAGATCGCCGCGATGTTGCAGCGGTCCGCAGTGGACTGGAATCACGGCGATCTCGCCGGGTTCATGAGCGATTACGCGAAGGATTCCCTCACGAGCTACATGGCGGGCGGCCACGTCCAGTACGGCTGGCAGCCGTTGTACGACCGCTATCAGGCGAATTACTTCGCGCCGGGAAAATCCCGCGATTCCCTCTCCTTCGATGAGCTGCACGTGCGCGTGCTGACACCCGACTTCGCGTACGCCACCGCGCGCTTCAGGCTGTCGCGTCGCGATTCGGTCGTCGCCAGCGGGCCGTTCACGTTGATCCTGCAACGCCAGGGTGAGCGCTGGAGGATTTTGCACGATCACACCTCCTCGGACCCGAAATAATGGACGGCCGAGACGGGCGAGACGGGCGGGTGCGGAAGACTCTTCTCATCGTCTCGCTGGTGATTTCCGGTTGCAGCAAGGTCTTGCCTCCGAAAGATCAGGTCATCGCGCTCGAAGGCGCGACCCTGATCGACGGCGCGGGCGGCGACCCGAAGCCGGATGCCGTCATCATCGTTCGCAACGGCCACATCGAAGCGGTCGCGCGCGTCAACGAAATCCCGATTCCGCGCGGCGCCGAACGCATCAATCTGGTGGGCAAAACGATGATTCCCGGATTGATCGACTCCCACGCGCACGTCGAGCGCTGGGCGGCGCGTCGTTACATCGCCTGGGGCGTCACGACGGTGCGCGATCTGCACGGTCAAACCGATTCGATCGTCGCACTCAAGCACGAGATGAACCTGGGGTCGATCCTCGGCCCGCGCATGTTCGTGGCGGGCGCGATGATCGATGGCGTCCCCACCACCTATTCCAACGCGACCGGTGTCGCGACAGGGGATCAGGCGCGGCGCGCCGTCGACCTCCACGCAGTCGCCGGCGTGGATTACCTCAAGGTCTACACGAAGATCACGCCGGCGTTGCTGCGCCCGCTGCTCGACGAAGCGGACAAATTGCGGTTGCCCGTGGCTGCTCACCTCGGAAAGACCGACGCGGTGACGGCCGCGCGGGCGGGGGTCGTCTCGATCGAGCACATGGCCGGCGTCGTGCAGGCGGCGACCGGCGATCCGATGTACGCGAGCGCGCACAACGACTTCCTCACCGGGTGGACGGCGGAGGAGAAAGGGTGGGCAGGTCTCGACTCGAGCACGGTCGCGCGCACGGCACGTGCGCTCGCGCAGACCAAGGTCGTGGTCGTGCCGACGCTGGTAGTCCACGACATGCTCTCCCGGCTCGACAATCCCATTCTGCTCACCCGGCCGGGCATGGAGGACGTGCCGGAAAACGCGGAGAGCGTGCGCAGCGTCGCGAGCTTGCTGCGCCGGACGGGGTGGCGCCCGACCGACTTCGATGCCTTCCGGCGTTCACGACGGCGGCAGGATCAGTTTGTGCGCGAGTTCCGGCGCGCTGGCGGCGCGATCGCTGCCGGATCGGATGCGGCCAATCAGCTGCTCATTCCCGGCTATTCGCTGCACGAGGAGATGTCGTTTCTCGTGGGAGCCGGGCTCACGCCGCTCGAGGCGATAACGGCGGCGACGCGTCGCGGCGCGCAGCTGCTGCGGGCCGACTCGCTGGGCCTGCTGGCGCCAGGAAAGGTTGCCGATCTCGTGGTGCTCAACGGCAACCCCGCGCGCAACATCTCCGCGACTCGCAACATCGCCATGGTGATCATCCGCGGCCGCGTCATCCGGCCGGACTCCTTGAGGGCAACATGGAAATGAGACTGCGCCTTCCCTTCCTTCTTCTCTTGACGGCCTGCGGCATGGAGCAGCCCGCCAGCAGGCCAGACGGACCGAACGACCTGATCCTCAGGGGCGGCTGGATCATCGATGGCAGCGGCAATCCGCGCTATCAGGGCGACGTCGCGATTCGGGGCGACCGGATCACCGGCGTCGGCTTCCTCGGCTCGGCGACGGCGCGGGAGACGCTCGACGTGCGCGGCCTCGTGGTCGCGCCGGGCTTCATCGACATGATGGGCCAGTCTGAAATCAACGTGCTCATCGACAATCGGGTGCTGTCGAAGATCACGCAGGGCATCACGACCGAAGTGACCGGCGAAGGCGGCTCGGTGGCGCCGCTGACGGACAAGCTCGTCCTGGCCGATTCCGATGCGATGAAAAAGTGGCACTTTCGCGAAGACTGGCGCGATCTCAATGGCTATTTCGTGCAGCTCGAGAAGCAGGGCTCGACGCTGAACATCGCGACGTTCATCGGCGCGACCCAGGTGCGGCTTGCGGTGGTCGGGAACGAGAACCGGCAGCCGACCGCCGCTGAGCTGTCGCACATGACGGCGATCGTGGACACGCTCATGGAGCAGGGCGCGCTGGGCGTCTGGACCGCGCTCGAGTACGCGCCGGCGAGCTACTCGAAGACCGAGGAGTTGATCGCTCTGGCGCGCGCGGCCCGAAGGCACGGCGGCATCTATGCCTCACACATGCGCAATGAAGGCGAGCACATTGATGACGCGCTGAACGAGCTGTTCCGGATCGCGAAGGAAGCCGATATCCCGGCGGAGGTTTCACATCTCAAGCTGTCGGGCCGGAAGACGTGGGGGCAGATGCCTCGCGTCCTGGCCCGCATCGATTCCGCGCGGGCCGCCGGCCTGGACGTCACGGCCGATCAGTACCCCTACATCCGCGCCGCCACCTCGCTCGACGCGTCGATCCCCACCTGGGCCGAGAGTGGCGGCATGGACTCGCTGGTGATCCGGTTGCGGGACCCCGCGACGCGCGCCCGCCTCCACCGGGAGATGCAGAATCCGACTGGCGGGGAAGTGTTCTATTCGGCGGCAGGCGGCGGAGCCGGAATTCTCATCACCGGCACGTTCCAGGACTCGTTGCGCTACCTGCAGGGCAAGACGGTCGCCGAGATCGCGGCGGCGCGGCATCAGGATCAGATCGAAACAGTCTTCGACATCGTCCTCGCCGAGAAGGGTCATCGCACGGACGCGGTGTACGCGATCATGGATGAGCCCGACGTGCAAGCGGCGATGAAGCAGTGGTGGGTGGCGGTGAACACCGACTTCGGTGGCGTGGCGCCAGACGGGCCACTGGGCACGCAATCGGCGCACCCGCGCGCCTACGGCACGTTCCCCCGGATTCTCGGCCACTACTCGCGCGACCTGAAGCTCTTCCCGCTCGAATTCGCCGTGCGCAAGATGACATCGCTGGCGGCGCAGCGGGTCGGTCTCGCGGACCGCGGGCTGGTGAAGCCAGGCATGTATGCCGACATCACTGTCTTCAACCCGGCGACGGTGATCGATCGTGCCACGTTCGAGCAGCCGCATCAGACGTCCGCCGGCATCGAGTATGTGCTGGTCAACGGGAAGGCCGTGCTGCGGAAGGGTCAGCTCACCAGCGAGCGGCCCGGTCGGGGACTGCGAGGGCCGGGCTACCGCGGGTCGCGCTAAGTGACACTCGGCCGGATCGTATTCGCCTGGGTCGTCGCCGGCGCGTGGTTCGAGATCGCGACATTTCTCACGACCTATGTCGTCAACCGGCTGGCCGTGCCACGAGACGCCACGGTCTACGTAAGCGTCCCGACGTTCGTGATCAAACGGCGACTCGTGGAAGCCGCGCTGCTCACGTTGATCGCGTCATTGTGGTTCGATTCGCTGGGGAGCGGTGCGTGGTGGATGTTGTTTCTGTTGTTTGGATTGCTGGTTTCTTCACCGAAGTGGTTTACACCGGCGCCGGAGGGGATGGCAAGGCGCGCGATCGTGACCGATATCGTGTGTGATGTTGCGCGGTACGTCGCTGCGGGAGCGCTGCTCGCCTGGCGTCTTTCGTAGCTATCTTCGCTGGACAATGACGACCATTCGCCTGACTGCGCTTTCGCACGGCGCCGGCTGAGCCTGCAAGCTCGGCCCTGCCGAGTTGGCGCAGGTCTTGCGCCACGTGCCAACCCTCACGGATCCACGCATCCTGGTCGATGCTTCGACGCGGGACGACGCCGCCGTGTACCAGTTGACACCGGATCGCGCGATCGTGGCGACCGTGGATTTTTTCACGCCCATCGTCGACGACGCCTACGACTTCGGTCGCATCGCCGCGGCCAACGCCCTCTCCGACATCTACGCGATGGGCGCTACGCCGTTGCTCGCGCTGAACCTCGTCGGCTGGCCACGCGACACCTTGCCGTATGAGCTGCTGGGCGACGTGCTGCGCGGCGGCGCCGATATCGCGCGCGAAGCCGGGGCGTTCGTGCTCGGCGGACACTCCGTCGATGATCCCGAACCCAAGTACGGCATGGTCGCGATCGGCGAGGTACACCCAAACCGCATCGTAACACTGGCCAACGCCCAAGGGGGCGACGTGCTCGTTCTCACGAAGCCGATCGGCACCGGCGTGCTGACGACCGCGCTGAAACGCGATCTCGCTTCCGCAGCGGATCTGGCAGACGCAGTGACGTCGATGGCGACGCTCAACGCCGGCGGCGCGCGCGCGATGCTCGCCAATGGCGCGCATGCAGCCACGGATGTCACCGGATTCGGGCTCCTGGGCCACCTGCACAACATGCTTGCGGCGAGCGGTGTGTCTGCCGAGATCGACGCGGCGAGCGTGCCGCTGCTCCCCAGGGCGGCGGATCTCGCAGCGCGCGGCGCGATCCCGGGCGGCACCAAGCGCAACCGCGAGGCCCTGACGGACACAGTGCGGTTCGATGCCGCGGTACCCGAGACGATTCGCGTGCTGCTGTTCGATGCGCAAACATCAGGTGGCTTGCTGATTGCCGTGCCGCCCAATCGAGCTGACTCACTGCTGGCCGCACTAAAGAATGAAAAGACGCCCGCCGCGGCGCGCATTGGGCGCATTGTGGGTGGACCGCCCGGAACTGTTACGGTCTCCTGACACCCGGTTCATGGCCACGATTCCCGAATACCGCTCGTTGTCGCCGGAGGCGCTCGATGCGTTGGAGCGCGCCGTCCGGCAACACCTGCGGGTAGCGCTCCGGCGTCGCGGCACCGAATATGTCGTGGTGGCCGAGCGCCTCGAAACGAGCGGGCGCGATGACGTGCTCACGGGACGGTTACCCATGACTGGCGACCTGCTGGCGTTTCGCTTGCGCGACCTGGAGAGCTTCGCGGTGCTGCCCTGAGCACCGCTCCGTAACGTGTTCACCCGATTGCTGATTGGCCTGGACGGCAGCCCCAACGCCGATGAAGCGCTGGAGCAGGCGGTCGTCGTCGGCAAACGATTCAAATCCCGGCTCCTCGTCGTGCACGTCAGGGAGACACACCTGCTCGGCGGTGGACGGCGCGCATCCGACTCCGGTGAGCTGCTGAGCCGCGCCGAGGAGCGCGTGAGCGACGCCGGGTTGCCGGTACAAACGGTTCAGCTGTTCGGTGACCCCAGCACAGAGCTCGCGACGCTCGCGCGTGATGTCGACTCAGTGCTCGTGGGAAAGCGCGGGCGCTCCTCACCGGCGGATGGGCTGGGCAAGACGGTCTCGGCATTGATCCGGATCGCGGAGCGCAGCGTGATCGTGTGCGCGAGCAAGCCGTCGCCCATGACCTCCTGCGCCATTGCGTATGACGGCCGGGCGACGGCGCAACGGGCGCTGGCAGCGGTGGCCCGGTTTGCGAGCGTCACGCAGAGCACGGTGCACATCATCCACGCGACGATCGATCCGGCGATCGGCATTCTGGTCGTTGGAGAAGCGGAGGCCGTCTTGTCGTTGCAAGGCGTGGCGTTCGAGACACACATCGAGCGTGGGACACCGGGTGAAGCCGTGGCCCGGGTGGTTCAGCGCGTTGGGTGCGACGCGCTGTTTGCCGGGGCCCACGTCGGCCAGCGGGCGCAGGTGACCGCTTCCCACGCCGAGGAGATCTTGCAGCAAACCGACATTCCCGTGGTGATCGAGCCATGACAGCAGGGCAGCCGTTCGTACTCGTGCACGCCGACGAGAGCTGTCTCGGGAACGACTCGACCAAGGCGAGCCGCGGCGGCAACGCGTCGCTGATCGAGGCGCCCGCGGGCGACAGCGTGGCGCGCTGGGATTTCTACGACTGCGCGCCGCAGACCACGAACAACCGGATGGCGCTGGCCGGCGCGATCGCGACGCTGGAGTGGCTCCGCCGCCAGTGGCGCAACGCCCTCGTGCGCTTCGTTTCAGATTCCGAGTATCTGGTGAAAGGGATGACCGAATGGATGCCCGCCTGGCAGGCACGGGGCTGGCGTCGCAAGACCGGCACGCTCGAGAACGTCGAGCTGTGGCAGGCGCTGGCGCAGGTGGCCGCTCATCATACCATCGACTGGCGGTGGGTGCGGGGCCACAACGAGCACGTCAAGAATGAATACGCCAACTTTCTCGCGATACGCTCGGCGGAGCAGCAAGAACGCTCCAACGGACTGACCCCCTCCGGCTTCGACACCTGGCTGGCGCAACAGCGGGCGCGTGGTAAATACGTCGCTTTCGACCCCGATGAGGAGTTACATGAGCACAAGTAAGGACCACCTGCTCGCCGCCGATCCGTCCTTGCAGGTCGATCGGATTCCGCTGTACGAGGTCTATATGCGGATGGCCGAGGAGCTGGCCAAGCGCTCGACCTGCGCGCGACTCCAGGTGGGGACCGTCGTCACCGATCAGCGGCTCGAGAACGTCCTGGCGATCGGCTACAACGGCAACGCGCGCGGGCTGCCCAACAAGTGCGACTCCACCGTCCCGGGGAACTGTGGCTGCATCCACTCCGAGATGAATGCGCTCGTGAAGGCGCCGGGCAGCGTGCGCGACAAAGTGGTGTTCGTCAGCGCGTCGCCCTGTGTGATGTGTGCCAAGTTGATCATCAACTCGGGCGTCACCCACGTCTTCTATCGGAAGGCGTACCGCGATCCGTCGGGCGTCGAGGTGTTGCAGCAGGGTGGCGTCGTGCCCGTGTTGTATGATCGATGGGCGAGCGCGTGGAGAAACGGGGCGTAGCGTCAGCGCGGGAATCCTGACTATGGACGAACTGGATCGCCTATTCGGATTATTGGTCGCGGCGCTCGCGCGGGAAACGCGTATCGCCGTGCCGTTCCCTGCCGCCGATGTCTACGAGCGGCTCGTGCCGTACCGCTCCAATCGCTCGCACCTCAATGTCGCCACCCATCAGGACTACGAGATGGCCGTGCTGCGCCTGCTCTCGGGCGAGCGCGGCTACGTGCAGCTCGAGCCGGAAAACGTGCGGGAAGCGATGCAGCGCGAGATCGCCACGATCAACCCCGATCCGACCTACTTCCGCACCTTTCCTGACGCGCAGGTCATGGTCAATGGGCGCGCGGCCGAGCGCATGCTGCATGCCGATCGCGCATATGCGCCGTCGAGTGCGCCAGACGAGGATGAGGAGCTGAGCGACGCGACCGGCGAGAATCCCGTCCCCCTGCCCCACGTGCCGCCGGCCGCGTTCCGCGTCCCGCGCCCCAACGATCAGCCATCCTCCAATCAGTGCGAGTACTGCGGCGGCGTGCTTCCCGCCAATCGCAAGATTCGTTTTTGCCCGCACTGCGGGCAGCCGCAAGAGGGCGAGCTGAAATGCCAGGGCTGCGCTGCGGTGCTGGACGTCGGATGGGCGTATTGTCTGGCGTGTGGGAGAGCGACGGGATTCGAATGACGGCCGGGACGGCCGGGACGGGCGAAACGGGCCGTTGAAGACACATCGCGTCGCCGTGATCGCGGGTGACGGTATCGGGCCCGAGGTCATCGAGGCGGCGATTCCGATCATTGATCGCGCCTCGAAAAAGCACGGCTTTGGTATTCTGTGGGAAAGACTTCCCTACTCAGCTCATCATTACCTCCAGACGAAAGAAACGCTGCCGGATGCTGCCTTCCACCATCTGCGCGATGACGTCGACGCAATCCTTCTAGGTGCCCTCGGCGATCCCCGAGTTCCCGGGAACGAGCATGCCCGAGACATTCTGCTCGGTTTGAGATTCAAACTGGACCTGTACGTCAATTTCCGTCCCGTTGTCCTGCTCCACCCGGACCTCACCCCCCTGCGATTACCGCCCGTTCCGCCC
>WNGI01001019.1_pt1 | contig 23849 bp, 20 predicted proteins | sample 5400621 | NCBI WGS metagenome assembly WNGI01 (sample SAMN13153374, study PRJNA577476) | soil metagenome | isolation source: 20 cm soil or saprolite under Garry oak tree replicate 1 | place: USA:California | collected 2016-06-15 | reverse complement strand
GACCGGCTCGTTCGCGGGACTGCGCGTCTTCGGCATGGGCGCGTTCACCGCGGGCGCGTTCGTCTGCATGATCGCGAGCCTGCACCTGATCGGTGCGGTGCGCAACGCGATCATCGGCGTCCTCGAACCGCTCAGCGTGGCGGTGCTCGCCGCCGTCTTCCTCGATGAGCCGATCTCGACCTCGACGGCCGTCGGCGGTGTGTTGATCCTCGCTGCGGCGATCGTCGCCACGCTCGCTCGAGGTGCGCGCGTGGTCGAGCCGGATCTCTGACGCCGCGATAGCATCCGCGCAGGGTGACCGACGACCTCTTCTCACGAGATGCGTACCTGGCGACCTGTGCGGCAACGGTCGTCGGCGCGACGGATGACGGCGTCGTGTTGGATCGAACGGTGTTCTACGCGCGCGGAGGGGGACAGCCGGGCGATACCGGCGTCCTTCGCTGGGGCGAGCACGACACCCCCGTCACGGACACCGTCAAAGCGCGCGAGACGGGCGAGATCGTTCATCTCGTCGAGGGTGACGCGCCTCCCGTCGGGAGCGCCGTCACCTGCGACATCGACTGGCCGCGACGCTACCTGCACATGCGGACGCACACCGCGCTCCATTCGCTGTCCGGCATCATCTTCGCCGACTACGGTGCCAAGGTGACCGGCGGGAACATGGAGTCCGGGGGCATCGCGCGGATGGACTTCGAGCTCGAGTCCATGAGCGCCGAGCTCGGCCGTGACGTCGAAGCCAAGCTCAATGCCCGGCTCGCCGAGGACCGCCCGGTTCACGTCGTCCTCCTCCCACGCGCCGACGCGCTGCGCGATCCCGATCTGATCCGAACGAAGATCAACCTGGTTCCGCCATCGATCGATCCGATCCGTGTGATCGACATCGAGGGGATCGACAAGCAGGCGGACGGCGGGACGCACGTGCGTTCGACGGGGGAGGTTGGGCGGGTCCGCGTCGTCAAGACCGAGTCGAAGGGCAAGGGCAACAAGCGGATGCGGATCCGATTGGAGGGTCCCTAAGGGAATCGGGGAGGCCCTCGCTCGCCGTGCTCGTTGACCGGCCCCGCCGTGGAAGCGTACGCTCAACGCCCGCGACAGGAGGGACAACCCGTGCCCCGCTACCTCGTACAACGCAATTTCGGAAGGGTCGACGACGAGCACATGAAGATCCGCTCGACCCGAAGCACCGAGCTCATCGACAACCGGTTCACCGACATCACCTGGGAACACAGCCACGTCGTGACGACACCGGATGGAGACGTCAAGACGTTCTGCATCTATCGATCGCCCAGCGAATCGCTGGTGCACGAGCACGCCGAAGCGCTGGGTGGCCATACGATCGAGGTGATCTTCGAGATCGGTGGCGACGTCGACCCTGACGACTTCCGCAAGCACTAGCCCGAGCCGTCGGCCGCGAGCCGCTTCAGCTGCTCTTCGTCCATCACCGTGTGCTCATGACGGATGCCGGCGACCGTGCGACGCAGACCGATCGAGCGCCGCCGGTCATCGTCATCCTTCGGGATCAACGAGAGCGCGTCCTCGTAGAGCTCGACGGCCTCCGGGTAGGCCCAGGCTTGCTCCGCGCGTTCCGCCGCCGTCAAGAGGTACGTGACGGCACGTTCGGGGTCGCCGGCCTCTCGCCAGTGGTACGCGAGGATCGTCGCCACCGCCGACGTGTCCGGAGCGCTGTCTTCGATGTAGCGAGCGACGGCCTCATGCCGGTCACGTCGAGCCCGCCGCGGGATCGTCGCGTAGGCGACATCGCGGATCAAGATGTGGCGGAAGGCGTACTCGCGGTCTCCCTCGACCGCGGACGTCCGTTCCATCCTGATGAGGTCGCGCCGCTCGAGCGACCCGAGGATCTCGTCCAGGTCCCCCTCGTCCGCTCGAAGCGACGTGAGCGGCCCCATCCAGAACACCTTCCCCACGACCGAGGCGTCGAACAGAACATCGCGCTCCTCCCGGGGAAGGGCATCCAACCGCGCGGCGATCATCGCCCGCACCGTGGTGGGCAGATCATCGGAACCGCCGTCGCGTTCCAGCATCCACGCGGCCATCTCCTCGATGAACAACGGGTTGCCGCTCGCCGCGGTCTCGATCCGCTCCGCGAGTTCGGATTGACCCTCTCCGACGAGCCCCGCGGCGAGCCAATGAGCCGCGGCAGATGGGAGCGGTTCCAGGCGCATGGTCGTGGACGACGACAACCCGCCGCCCCATGCCGGACGGAGGTCGAGGAGCTCCGGGCGCGAGAGTGCGAGGAAGAGGACCGGAACCTCCCTCGTACGTCCCGCGAGCGAGGTGATGAGGTCGAGCGTGCTGGGGTGCGCCCAGTGGACGTCTTCGAAGACGATCAAGGTCCCCGCCTCCGAGGCTAGCCCCTCGACGTACCGTCGCGCCCCCTCGAAGAGCGACCGTCGGTCGTCGGCCACCGCCTCGGGGGTTCGAACGAAGACCGACAAGAGCTGGACCAGCGCCGGGTCCTCCAGACCGAGGCGATCCAAGGAGGCCTCGAGCTTCGCCATCGCCACCGGATTCCCATCCGACTCGAAGATGCCGGCGACCTCGCGGATGAGCTGCACGAACGTTTCGTAGCCCGAACTCTGTTCATACGGCAGCTCTCGAACGTGGAACGCCTGACCGCCGGAGGCCTTCACGTCGAACGAGATCTCCTCAGCGAGCCGCGTCTTGCCGATGCCCGCCTCGCCCAGGATCGTGACGAGGTGCGGTCGTCGCTCGGTGACCGCGCGGCTCCAGATGTCGCGGATGAGGCCCGACTCGCTGTCACGACCGACGAACGTCATCTGCGCCGGCCTGACCGCGAGCGGCACGAGCGCTTCGATCGCCAACCACGCCGGGATCGGCTCTCGCTTCCCTTTCGCGGAAACCGGCGGGACCGGCTCGCTCCGGATCACCCGTCGCGTGGCCCGGAAGGTCTCCTCGCCGATCAAGACCTGTCCCGGAGCCGCGGCACTCTGGAGCCGTGAGGCCGTGTTCACCACGTCACCGGCCACGAGGAGCTCCCCATCGGGGGAACCGGGCTCGATCGTGACGACCGCCTCGCCGGTGTTGACCGCCATGTGGATCTCCAGATCCGGGTACGAGGAGGTTTCGTTGAGCTGCTCGATGATCTTCGGGATCGCCAGGGCCGCGCGGACCGCTCGTTCTGCGTCGTCGCCCCGCGCGACGGGGGTGCCGAAGACCGCCATCACCGCGTCGCCGATGAACTTCTCGACGACCCCCCCGAACCGTTCGATCGTGGCCCTGACCGCGCGGTAGTACTCGCGGAGCACGTCACGGACGTCTTCGGGGTCGGCGCCGTCAGATCTGCTGGTGTGCCCGACGAGATCGGCGAAGAGGACCGAGACCACCTTGCGTTGCTCGTCTGCCGAGACCTGGGTCACGTTCGCGCCGCACGAGGGGCAGAAGCGCACCGGTCCGCTGAGCTCCGCGCCGCAGGACGAGCACACGAGGCCGAGGCGCGACCCGCACGAAACGCAGAATCGCGCATCTTCGGGATTGGATGCGCCGCAGCGCCCGCAGGCGATCACTGGAGCGAGTGTATCGGCCCCCGATCCGGCGGACCGCTCAGGCCCCGAACGCGACGCCCAGGAGCACGAACAGGGCGTAGACCGCGATGCCGCCCACCGTGAGGATGAGCCGGAGCTGTCGCGGGATCGGCGAGCGCCCGAACGCGAAGTACAACAGCGGGCCGATGAACGGCACCACCAGCACGACCAGCATCCAGCGCGTCCGATACGGGATCGGTTCGGACTCCTGACGGATCAGGTCCCAGAGCGCGACCGCGACCCAGGTCGCATAGAGGACGAACGGCAAGACGTAGCCGTAGAGCCCGATCAGCAGGCTCCACCACGAGCTCGCGAGCGGCAGACCCATCACGTTGAGCTGTTCCGAGACGGTCGGCCCCGTCGATGAGGAGATCTCATCGACGGGGCGGATCCGGTAGGGCTGCGGCACGGACTCGCCGGGGATCGCGAGGGTGGGGGGCGCCGCCGCTGCATCGCCCGGCATGCCGGGCTGCGCCGGCGGCGCCCCCTGCGTCCTCCAGTCGCCGTGCGCGAAGCCACCGTCCGTCGCGTCGAGGGAACGCGTCAGCGCCTCCATCGTGACGGCGGGCGAGCCACCCCCGGCAGGGATCGGGCGCCAACCGGCACAGGGGTACAAGAGCTCGATCGCCGGCGGATCGCTTGTCGATGATCCGTTGCCTGCGAAGCAATCTCCTCCCGAGGAGGGCGCCGCCAACGCAAGATCCGCGAGCCCGCTCCGGCGAACGACGTTGTCGCGGACCTCGTTGCCCGAGGTCGGCCAGAGGTTCCGGTCGAGGATCGGGACCACGACGATCCCGTAGGTCCGTTGATCCTCGATCAGGTTCCCCGTGACCAGGTTGTCCAGGCCGCCGGCCACGATGATGCCCATCCCGAACGACGGGTAGGTGAGCGCGAGCGCCGGTGCGGCGAGGTTGCCGTTGTCGTGGACGTAGTTTCCGGCGATGAGCAGGTCGCGCTGGGGAGCGCCGACCTCGCCGTCCTGCGTGTTCGGCACGATCCCGGACATATTGTTCGTCCACTCGCTATTCACGATCGCCACCCCTTGGGCGTTGGTCCCGCTGAACCCCGCGGCGTTATCCGTGCCGACGACGTCCGTGATGACCGCGCGGCAGGGAGAGCAACCCTGCACCGAGAATCCCGAATGGGGAGAGCCGCTCGCGAGGGAATGGTCCAGCTGGCCGTCGTCCGAGCCATAGGCGGCGATGCCCGATCCCCCGTTGTCGTAGGCGGTCAGGTACCGACCCCAGTAGCCGTGCACGCCGTGCCAGGAGAAGCCGTCATCGAGGTTGTTCCGAGATGTGAGGTTCTCGATCGCGACGCCGTCGGCCGCGAACACCTGTACCCCGCCCGCGCGCTCGGATCCGCCGTCGATGATCGTTCGACTGCGATCGAGCCCCCGGATCGTGAGGTACGGCGTGGTGACCGTCACCGACTCCCGATAGACCCCCGGGGCGACGAGGACCATCCCGCCCGGCTTCGCGTGATCGACGGCGGCCTGGATCGTGTCGAAGTCCTGCGGCACGCGGATCGTTCCCGCGTACCCGATCGGCACCGGTTCCCGTCCGGGTCCCACGCCGGGCGGGAGTCGCGGAGCCGCCGAGCCCCCTTGATCCTGCTGTGCGGTCGCGACCGAACCTGACGAGAACCAGATGAGCGCCGCCGTCACGGCCATCATGCCGTGCAGCACGGGTCGTCGCCTCATCGGCGCGGACCCTAGCATGGGTCGATGCCTGCGGAACGCCTCTCCAGTTTGGACGCGAGCTTCCTCTATCTCGAGACCCCGGCTCTGCACATGCACGTCGCCGGCCTGTCGATCTTCGCGCCACGTGAAGACGGCCCGCTCACGTACGACGATGTGCAGCGCATCGTCGAGGCCCGGATCCATCTCGCGCCCCGACTGCGACAACGTGTCCTGCCGGTGCCCGGCAATATCGGCCGACCGGTGTGGGTGGACGATGACCGGTTCGATCTGGATTTCCACCTCCGCCGCTCGGCCCTTCCGTCCCCCGGCGGTCGGCTCCAGTTGGAGCGATCGGTCGGCCGCGTCCTCTCTCGACCGCTCGATCGATCGAAGCCTCTCTGGGAGCTCTACGTCTTCGAAGGGGTCGATGCGGGACGGACGGCCGTCCTCCTGAAGCTTCACCACGCGCTCGCGGACGGGATCGGGAGCATGCTGATCGGATCGGCTCTGTTCGATCTCGAGGCGGACGCGCCGCTCGGAGCGCCGCCGCCCGCGCCGTGGCGACCGGAGCCGATCCCGCCTCGCGATGATCTGATCCATGCGGCGTTCGACGAGATGACGTCCCATCCGGCCGAAGTGCTCGCGCGTGCGGCGCGCGCCCCCCAACGAGCGATCGAGACCGTCGTTCGGACGGTCGCCGGCGCGATGGCACTGGCGGGCATGGGGGCTCCCCCCCGGGGTCCCTTCGACGGTCCAACCGGACCGGCGCGACGCTTCGCCACCGCCGACGTTCCGTTCGACCGACTGCGGATGATCAAGCGTGCCCTCGGGGGCACGATCAACGACGTCGTCCTCACGGCCGTCGCGATCGGCTTGCACGAGCTCCTCGCCTCGCGCGGCGAGTCCACGAAGGGCCGGAGCCTCCGTGTGCTGGTTCCCGTCTCCGTTCGGTCGAAGGCGCAGGCCGGAGACGTCGGGAACCGCGTCGCCCCAGCGTTCGTGGAGATCCCGATCGGGGGCATGGGTCCTCGATCGCGACTGGCGAAGGTACGGCGGGCGACCGAGGATCTCAAGTCGTCGTCGATGGCGGTATCGGCCGATGCGATCATCGGCCTCGGGGCCTTCGCGCCGCCGGCGCTGCACGCCATGGCCGCCCGCGTCGTTTCGCGCGGCCGGTGGTTCAACCTCGTCGTCTCGAACATCCCCGCTCCCCAGATGCCCCTGTACCTGGGCGGCGCCAGGCTCGTCGCGAACCACCCGGCGATGCCGCTCGGCGAGCACGGGGGGCTGTCGATCGGCTGCACGTCGCTCGGCGGGACGATGGCGTTCGGGCTGACGGCGGACTGGGACACGCTGAAGGACATCGATGTCCTGGCGCGCGGTATCGAACGCGGCATCGACGAGCTGGCCGCGGCAGCCTCGACGAAGGCCGCGCGGACTCGCTAACGCAGGGTCGCGGCGTACCAGTCCGCGACCTCACCCAACCAGCGACCCGGCGCTTCCATCTGAGGCACGTGCCCGACGCCGGGCAAGATCCGTCCTCGCCACGCGGGGTTCGCCGCCAGCGCTGCTTCGGCGAACCCCGGGGGGACGAACCGGTCGCGGCGTCCATGGATCACGAGGACGGGGCATCGGATCCCATCCATCGTTCGGATCCCCAGGGAGGGCGTTCGGATGTAGGTCGCGATCGACCGCGCCGCCTCGATGAAGTTCTTCGGCTGTTCCGGATCGTCCCGCGTGTCGCGCACGAGCTCGACCTGCAACCGGATCACCTCTTCCGGGATCACGCCGGGGTCGGGGGTGAGCAGGCGGAGGCCGGATCGGACGAACATCTCCGGGCTCATCGACCGGCGGCGGGCTCGCACCAGGCGCTCACCCACGCCGTCGAGGCCGTACAGGGAGAATGCGGCGAGAACCGCGGGGTGGGGAAAGCTCCCGCGGGTCCATGGGAACACGGAGGCGCTGAGCACCAACCCGGCCACGCGATCGGGCTCGACCGCCGCTTCGACCGAGGCGATCAGCCCGCCCATCGAGTTGCCCACCACGACGACCCGACCGCTCGCCGCCTGGTCGATGAACCGGGCGAGCGAGCGCCGAAGAGCCATCACCCTCGTCCCACGCCCGGCCGCGGGTGAACGGCCGAACCCGGGGAGATCGAGCGCGACGACCCGACCCAGCCCCGAGAGCCCCGCCGCGACCTGCAGCCAGTTGAGGTGCGATCCGCCGAGCCCGTGGACGAGGACGAACGTCGTGTCGGACGGCCCGGGCCACGACCGATAGGCGACCGGCCCGTCCAGGTCGATGGTCTGCATCGGGGGAAGTTCGAGGAGCACGGTCGGGAGCCTACCCAGGCGGTCGAAGCCGCCGGCGGGCATAGAACGAGGTCCCTCGAACGTTGAAAGGGTCGGTGGCGTAGAGCTGAGGAGGGTTGGTGGTCCAGAAGGACCGCATGCAGGGTCCGACCAGGGCTTTCACACGACCTCCATACCCGTACACACGGGCTGAGCTTTACAGAAGTAGGACCACGACCTACCATGGAAAAGGAGCGGCCAAGGCGTTTGCCCAACGTGCGCCTGCCCACACAAGCCGCTCGCGAGGGATGACCCGATTTTCTCGATGACCTGGCGTGCCGCGCCGTGCGGTGCAACGGGTCCCGAGGAGGAGCGTGATACGAAGTGCCCGAGCCGGCGCGTCCCCTAGGGACCGACGACGCTGACGATCTCCGCCTCTACCTGGAGGCTGCGGCCCGCGAGCCGCTGCTCACCAAGGAGGAAGAGGTGGAGCTCGCCATGACCATCGAGGGCGGCAAGGAGGCCGAGGATCGCCTCCGGGCCGGCCGTCTCCGTTCGGAGAAGAGCATCGCGAAGGCCCGCGCCGACGTCCGAAAGGCGGAGGCGGCGCGCCAGCGTTTCATCATGGCCAACCTCCGGCTGGTGGTCTCCGTGGCCCGGAAGTACCAGGGTCAGGGACTTCCCCTGCTGGATCTCATCCAGGAAGGCAACATCGGCCTGATGCGCGCGGTCGAGCTGTTCGACTGGCGCCGCGGCTTCAAGTTCTCCACGTACGCCACATGGTGGATCCGCCAGGGGATCACGCGGGCGATCGCCGATCGCTCTCGTTCGATCCGCCTTCCGGTGCACATCCACGACCGGCTGCGCAAGCTCAATCGGACCAGGTTCCAGTTCGCGCAGTCGATGGGCCGCGAGCCCACCCGCGAGGAGCTGGCCAAGGCCCTCGACACCACCGTCGATGAGATCGACGACCTGACCGAGATGGGTCGCCGTGAGCCGCTGTCCCTGCAATCCCCGGTCGGAGAGGACACCGAGCTGGGCGATCTCATCGAGGAGGTCGACTCGGACGCGGCGTTCAACGAGGTCGAGGATCAGCTGCTCCGCGAGGAGATCGGCGGGGCCGTGGACAAGGTGCTCGATGAGCGCGAACGCCACGTGGTGGCGCTGCGGTACGGCCTGGAGAACGGACAGCCGCTGAGCCTCCGGGAGACCGGGAAGGTGCTGGGTCTGTCCGGGGAGCGCGTCCGGCTGATCGAGCGGGAAGCGCTGCGGAAGCTCCGCGATTCCAACCTGATCAACGCGGTCGCGCTCGGCGGCTGAGCCGCCGAGCTCGACCCCACCAGGGTCGAAGGGGCCGCCCCTCGGGGCGGCCCCTTCGCTGTTCAGCCGCGTGCCCATGACTGCCGATGACTCAGACGGGATGGAGGTCTCGCAGTTCCGCGGCAGTACCCCCGCGAACATCTCGCCCCCTTCGAACGATGGGAAGGGTGGATACGAGCCCGACGGGCGGGAGGACGAGCGTGCCCTCGTCCGGCGAGCTCAAGACGGTGATCGTGATGCCTTCGGCGAGCTCTATCGCACCCACCTGCCGGCCGTGTCCAGGCTGGTCCGGTTCCGGCTGGGCGCCGCGGACGAGGATGCGGTTTCCGAGGTGTTCCTCCGAGCCTGGCGAGGGCTCGGGTCCTATCGAGACACCGGCGTTCCGTTCGCCGCGTGGCTCTACGGGATCGCCCGCCACGTGGCGATCGACTCGCTCCGGAAACGGGGCCGGGACGAGCCCCGCGAGGTCCTTCCCGACCGGGGGGTCGAGCCGATGACTGCCGAGATCCTGACGTTGCGCGGAGCGATCGAGCACCTTCCGACCGAGCAACGCCAGGTGATCGAGTTGAAGTACCTCGTGGGCATGACCAACGAGGAGGTCGCCGCGGCCATGGGGACGACGCCCGGGGCGATCAACGCGAAGCAGTGGCGGGCGCTCAAGGCCCTCGCCGACGTGCTGGAGGAGCGGACGTGAGCACCGAGCTGGATCGCGATCTCGGAGCCTGGGCTCGGGAGGAGCTCTCCCGGGCACGATTGCTCGCCGTGCACGGGTCGGCCGCCGCGTCCATCCTCGAGGTCCACGACCGTCTGACGGGCGCCGCGGCCGCCCTGGCGGTGCCAACTGCCGAGTCCGGGTGGGCGGCGCTCCTTTCCAAGATCGACGCCCCGGCTCCCGTCATCCCGCTGCGTCGTCCGCGAGCGCGCAGGACCCTCTCGATCGCCGTTGCGGCGGCGCTCGCGCTCGCCGGGATCGCGTACGCGGCCGCATCGCGCGGGTCGCATGGTGGATCGCCGACCGTGTCGCCCGCGGTATCCGCCCCGATCCTCGTCCCTCCGTCCTCCGCCGGAGCCGGGTCGAGCGACCGACGAAGCGCGCACGCTCCGACCGGACGCACGGGGTCGCCCTCCGCCGGAGGCTCCTCCGGCGCCGGCTCGTCCTCGCCCGGTGGATCCGGAACGACCACGCTTGGCGTCGACGGTGGCAGCGGTGGCGCGACGAAGCCGGGCGACGATCCTCACGATCGGGATCAGGGCACCGGGAACGACGGGCCTCACAACGACAACGGGTCGGGGAACAACGGACCCGAGGGGTCGCGTCCGCCCAACTCGCGTGGGCACTGAACCTGGTTGACGACCCGATCTTTCACGGTCGAGGCGTACATATCGCCCCCGCTGAGCGATGGGAAGGTCGAAAACCTCTGATCGTCTTCGGACGATCGGCGCGGGCAGCGCTCTCGGAGAGGAAGGACGCAGGCCGGGACGACTCAAGCGACCCCATCCCCCCGCGGCGGGAGTTTGGTCTCCAACCCTCGCACCCCCGCCGTCGACCTGGCCTTGCGGGAGGGCCGGCACCGAGGTGCCGGCCCTCCCGTCGCGTTCCTCCCGGCTGGACGGCACCGCCTGAGCACGGGAGCCCGGTCATCTCGGTCGATCAGGGTGGTTCCCCACTGAGCGAGCGTGCTCGCTCGACCTGCCGCACGAGATGCCTCCGGAGCCGTGCGCCGAACGCCTCGACGTCGGCATCATCGTCGTCGTCGCCGGAGGGAAGCAGCGGCTCGCCGAAGACGATCGCCAGGCGTGGTCGCCACGGCCGCGCCCAGGACAACCCGGACCTGGGCCACCGGCGGTGCGTGCCCCACATCCCGACCGGGACCACCGGAGCTCCGCTCGGGAGCGCGATGCGCGAGATGCCGCTGCGTATCCGCATCAGCGTGTCGGGGTCGGCGTTCACCGTTCCCTCGGGCGCCATGGCCAGCAGGCCGCCCTCCCGCACCGCGTCGAGGGCCGCTTCGAGCGCGGAGTCGTCACCTTCGCCCCGACGGATCGGGATCTGATCGTACCGACGCAGGATCCAGCCGGAGAACCCCCGACGGAAGAACTCGGCTGCAACCAGGAAGCGGCTCTCCCGCTTGATCCGACGACCGATCTCGATCGCGAGCACGGGCCCGTCGAGCGCACTGATGTGGTTGAACGCGACGATGGTCGCTCCGCTCGACGGCAGATGCTCGAGGCCTTCGAGGTGTGTCCGGAACACCACGCGGACGAACGGCGTGACGATCCGGAGGCCGATGCGCCACCAGCGGTTCAGCTCGCCCCCGGCCACGAGCGGCATGCTAGCGTCCGGCTCATGGACGTGCTCGCGATCCGTGACCTCGCGGCCGCCCAACGGGACCGATACCTCGCTGCACTGCGAAGGATGGTCGACATCGATTCCGGAACGTTCAACCGGGCTGGCGTCAACAGGATCGCCGATCTTTGCGAGGCGCGCTTCCGCGAGGGAGGCTGGGACGTCGAACGGATCGGTCAGACCCCCCGGGGGGACGAACCGGAGCTCGGTGACCAGCTCGTCGGAACGATCCGTGGTGCCGGCGGAGCCCGGGTGCTGATGGTCGGCCACATGGACACCGTGTTCGAGGACGGGACGGCAGCCGAGCGACCGTTCTCGGTCCACGGGGAGCGCGCGTACGGACCGGGCGTGAGCGACATGAAGGGAGGGCTCTTGGCGGGGTTCTTCGCTGTAGACGTGCTCCGCGACGCGCACGTCGACGGCTTCGAGCGCATCACCTACGTTTGCAATCCCGACGAGGAGATCGGCTCGCCATCTTCGACCGCGACGATCAGGCGACTCGCCGCGGAGCACGACGCGGCGCTCATCTTGGAATCCGGTCGTGCCAACGGTGACGTCGTTTCCTCCCGGAAAGGAACCACCGACTACGTGATCTGGATCCACGGCCGCGCCGCGCATGCAGGGGTCGAGCCAGGCGAAGGTCGCAGCGCGGTGATCGAGGCGGCGCACAAGGCGCTCGAGATCGCCGACATCCATGGGCGGTGGCCCGGAGTTACGTGCAACGTCGGTGTCCTCCGTGGTGGGACCAGGTCGAACGTCGTGGCCGAGGAGGCCGTCCTGGAGGTGGATCTCCGTTCGCCTGAGCTCGCGACGCTCGAGGAGGCGAAGCGAGCGATCGAAGCTATCTGTGCCGAACCCGTCAGCGATGGGGTGACGATCTCGGTCCGGTCCGACACTGGGCACCGGCCGATGGAGAAGAGCCGCGCGTCCCAGCGATTGGTGGATGTGGCCGTTCCCGTTGCCGAAGAGCTCGGGTTCGCGCTCTCCGATGCGGCGACCGGTGGAGCGTCCGACGGCAACACGACCAGCGCGGCCGGCTGTCCGACCCTCGACGGCCTCGGACCGGTCGGCGGAGGCGCGCATAGCCGCGACGAGTGGCTCGACCTGGAGAGCATCGTTCCACGGATCGCGTTGCTGGCCGGGGTGATCACCAGGGTATGAGCGAGGACGTGGCTTGGCGGTTCGACGAGCTGCACCCGGACGCCTATCGGATGCTCGTGGAGGGTGTCCCGGCGATCCTCTACATCGATCGACCCGACGAGCTGTCGACGAACCTCTACACCAGTCCCCAGATCGAGTCGTTGCTCGGGTACTCCGTGGAGGAATGGATGGCGGACCCGGAGCTGTGGAGAGCCTCGATCCATCCCGAGGACCGCGACCGGGTCTCCCTCGCGAACGAGGAATCCAACCGCAATGCGGAGCGGTACGTCGATGAGTATCGGATCATCACCAAGGACGGGCGGACGGTCTGGATCCGCGACGAAGCGGCGCCCGTCCGTGGGCTCGACGGCACGCTCCTGTATTGGCGGGGCGTGATGCTGGACATCACGGAACGCAAAGAGGCCGAGGAGAAGCTTCGATGGAGCCTCGACGTGCTCCGCCGGACCCTGCAGCAACGACGCGAGCTGGCCCGCCGCCTGCAGAACGCCCAGGAGTCGGAGCGCCAGCGGATCGCGGCGGACATCCATGACGATCCGATCCAGGTGATGAGCGCCATCGACATGCGCCTGCAGACGCTCGCCGAGTTCCCGGCCTCCGTCACGCCGGAGGCGATCGCGGGGATCGAGGCAGAGGTGCATGCAGCGATCGAGCGGCTCCGCTCGATGCTCTTCGAGCTCCGTCCCGCCGCCCTCGACCGGGAGGGCCTCGTTCCGGCGCTCCGCGTGTACCTCGAGCGGAGGGCGAAAGCCAGCGACTGGGTCGTCGAGGTCGTCGACGCGATGACGAAGGAACCGGATCCGGACATGCGGGCCCTCTTGTACCGGATCGCGCAGGAAGCGGTGGCCAACGCGGCGAAGCATGCGAAGGCGTCGCGCGTCCGGATCGAAGCCGTCTCTGCGGGGGACGGGGTGACCCTACGGATACACGACGACGGGCGTGGGTTCGTAGCGGATCTGGACGCCGCTCCGGCGCCGGGTCACTTGGGTCTGTCCACGATCGTCGAGCGGGCCGAGCTCGCGGGCGGTTGGGCCCGGATCCTCAGCTCGCCCGGCGGAGGAACGACCGTGGAGTGCTGGCTTCCACTGGACGTCGGGACCGGCGACCCGGCGCTCGGCGTGTGACGCGTTCCCTCAGACCGAAGCCTCCGCCCGGGTCGCCTCGACCGCGCGGCCGGTCGAGGGATCGAAGTAATGGAACCGCGAGGGGTCGAGGGAGAGGGTGATCGACCCGCCGGGCTTCACCGTGGTACGTGCATCGACGCTCGCGCAGAAGATGCACTTGGCCTCCTCCGCCGCGAGGAGAAGCTCGTCGTCGCCGTCTTCGATGGTGGCCGCCCTGATCTCCTCGGCCGTCACCGGCGGCTCGTCCACCTCGAACAGGACGTTCACCTCCGACCCGAGCTCCTCGGTCACCTCGGCGACGACCTCGATCGTGGGGAGCGACTCGTCGCGCCACACCTTCGCGTCTTCCATGTCCGAGGGACGCACGCCGAGGATCACGCTCTTGCCCTCGTACGCCGAGAGGTCGACGCCCTCGCCGCTCGGAAGATCCCATCCGCCGAAGAGCAGCCGTCCCGACCGTACCTCCGCCTCGACGAGGTTCATCGGTGGCGAGCCGATGAACGCCGCGACGAACAGGTTCGCGGGGTGGCGGTAGAGCTGCTGTGGAGTGTCGACCTGCTGCAGCACCCCGTCACGGAGCACGGCCACGCGCTCGCCGAGGGTCATCGCCTCGACCTGATCGTGCGTCACGTACACGGTCGTGGTCTTGAGACGCTCGTGCAGCAGCATGAGCTGACCCCGCATCTGCACGCGGAGCTTCGCGTCGAGGTTGGACAGCGGCTCGTCCATCAGGAACGCTTGGGGTTCGCGCACCATCGCGCGGCCCATCGCAACCCGTTGACGTTGTCCGCCCGAGAGCTCCGCCGGCCGCCGCTCCAGCAACGGGAGGAGCCCGAGGATCTTCGCGGCATCGAACACGCGCTGTTTGAGCTCCGCCTTCGGGGTCTTCCGGAGCTTCAGCCCGAACGCGAGGTTCTGTTCGACCGTCATGTGCGGGTAGAGGGCGTAGCTCTGGAACACCATCGCGATGTCTCGCGCCTTCGGCTGCAGATCGGTCACCTGCCGGTCGCCGATCGTGATCTCGCCGGCGGTGACCTCCTCCAGTCCCGCGATCATCCGCAGGATCGTGGACTTCCCGCATCCGGAGGGACCCACGAGGACCATGAATTCGCCGTCCGCGATCTCGAGCGAGACATCGTCGACGGCGACCACATCGTCGCCGAAGAGCTTGGTGATCCGATCCAAGACGATCCTCGACATCAGGACTCCTCCCGTCGACGTGCTCGTGGCGCATCCCGTCGGGGACGCGGTGTGCGCCGAGCGGCAGTCTTCGCCGCCAACCGTTCGTGCGTCAAGCTCGCGCGCACCCTGCGATACGCCGCCTCCCGCGCATCGATCTGATCGAGGCCGATCAACGCGGCCCCGACCACGGGCGGCGTGTCCAAGACGAGCACGCGCGCGTCAGGCGCGAACGCTCGGATCCCCGACTCGATCCGTTCCAGGAAGGGCTGCCAACCGCTCTGGAAGACCCCGCCGCCCAGGACGACATCGACGTCGAGTTTCTGCATCCGCAGGCGGCGGATCGCCACGGTCGCCATCGCGACGATCTCGTCGGCCTGGCGCCACACGACGTCACGCGCGATGCGGTCGTTCCGGCGGGCGGCGCGGAACAGGACGGGCGTCAGCTCGGTGAGCCGATGCTCCCGGAGCGTTCCTCGGTAGAGCGCCTCCATGACCTGGCTCGGACGACGCATGCCGAAATGGGTCGGTACGAGGGTTCGGAGGATCGTCCGCTCGCCCCGGCCGTCCTCGGCGCGGATCGCGTGCCACAGCGAAAGGGTGCCGAGCTCGATCCCACCGCCGAAGTCCCCGCTCACCGGGCCGATCGCGGGGAACCGCGTCACGCGACCGTCGGGCGCCACGCCCGAGCAGTTGGTTCCGAAGCCGCAGACGACTCCGATCCCCCACGATCGCTCCGTCCCCGCCCGGAGGACGGCGAAGCTGTCGTTGCGGACAACGTCCTCGCTCGCGATCTGGTGTCGGCGGAGCCATCGCACGATCCTGCGATCGTCGACCGGAAGGTCCGCCCCCGAGAGACAGAAGACGCCGAGGTCGGCGAGGGGCGCGGCCGCGGGGTCGCGTCCCGCGACCCTCGCGGCCGCGCGCGTCGCTTCCAGGATGGGGCGCATATGCTCGTCCTCGCCGGGGACGCCGTCCGAGGCGGCGCCGGTCGCGATCCGGGCCGCGCCCAGGACCGTTCCGTCGCGGCGGATCAGGACGGCGTCCACCTTGCTGCCGCCGCCGTCGACCGCGAGGACGGCCGCCCGCTTCACGGCACCTCCTCCAACGCATCGACCGTGACGAATCGGGACCCTTCGTGCAGGTCCTCCAGCACGCGCGGCAGCGCCTCGGCCGTTCCGCCGGGCCAGGTGTGGAGCAACAGCACGGCACCGTCGCCGTGCCGCCGGATGCCCGCGACCGCATCGGCGGCGATGTCCTCGGGCGTCCGGGCAGGTTCCCAATCTTCGACCTCGACGTGCCAGCCGACGTGGCGATACCCGGCGGCGGCGATGACGGCGAGCACACGGGGGTCGTCCGCGCCGTCTCCGAAGGGGCAGCGGAACCATGGCCGGGGGTCTCGGCCGGTGGCCCGGACGATGGCGTCGCGGGCGGCGTCCACATCCTCGCGCAACCCGCGATCGGAGAACAGCGGCGACCTCGCATGATGGTGCGAGTGGTTGCCGACGAGGTGTCCCTCGTCGGCGATCCGGCGGGCGGTTGCCGGGTACGCCTCGGCCCATCGACCCTGGACGAAGAAGGTCGCGCGGATGCCGGCGCCGGCGAGCACGTCGAGGATCCGTTCGGCGGCGCCGGGCGGACACCGGGATCGGTCCGGATGTTCCGCATCGAAGGTCAGTGCGACGTGCGCCGGCTCACTCACGGGTGGTCACCTTCGAGGCGTGGACGTAGGAGCCCGGGGTTCGGCCGCGCTCCACGGAGAGACGCCACGCCAGGAGCTGGGCGGGCACCACTGCCGCAGCGGGGCTCAGCAAGCGGTCGAGCGACCCGATCGGGATCGACATCGTGCCGGCGGGCGCCGGGCCGCCGGTCGTCACGAGGAGGACGGCCGCGCCCAGGCTCGCGAGGTCCGCGCCGAGCGACCGATCGAGCTCGCCGGTTTCGGCCTCGGTGGCGAGCACGATCGCGGCGAGGTCGGGACCGGCGAGCTCGAGCGGTCCGTGCCGGAACTGGGCCGTCTGGAGGGACTCGACGGGCATCCCGACAGCTTCTTTGATCGTGAGCGCCCCCATCTCGGCGGCCGCGCGCGCGGCTCCCCGACCGAGGATCACGGTCGTCGCGCGGCCGCCGTGCCAGGCGACGAGGCGATCGGGGAGCGCTGGATCGGCCACGAGGTCGGCGATCGTGCCGGCGGTCCGGTCGGCCTCGAGCGCGATCGCCGAGGCCGCGTCGTGCGCGCTCGTCCCCGCGATCGTACGTGCGAGCGCGGCGAGCACCGCGAGCGCGCAGACGAAGGTCATCGTCGACGGGCCCGTCTCCTCGCCCGCGCGGGTGTCGAGCGCGACGTCGGCGAGGCAGGCGAGCGTGTTGCCGGCCCCGTTCGTGACGCACGCGATCGTCGGGGCACGCGCCGCTCCACGGAGCGAGCGAGCGACGCCCACCGTCTCGGCGCTCTCGCCGGATTGGCTGACCAGCACCAGGAGGTCGTCCTCGCGGAGGATGGGGAGACGGAAATGCAGCAGTTCGGCCGCGTCGATCATCAGGGTCGCGACGCCCTCGGCGGCCAGCGCCGTCACGGCCGGGTAGCAGGCGTCGTAGGAGCTGCCCATCCCCGAGAACACGATGCGCCCCCGACGGGCCGGAGCCGCAGCGGCCTGGAGTGCTTCCGTCTGCTCGATCGCACCGTTCCCGGCCCGGCGGAGCGCCTCGGGCTGACCGGCGATCTCGGCGATGAATGGGTCAGGAAAGTTTCCTAACGATTTCATCGGCCGGAGTGTACGATGCCCGGCGCATGGGTGTGAAGGTGGCGGTCGTCGGCGGCGGGAGCACGTACACGCCGGAGCTCGTCGAGGGATTCGTCACGCGCAGGGACCGCCTCCCGGTCGACGAGCTCGTCCTGTTGGACGTCGATCCGGAGCGACTCGCGATCGTCGGGGCCCTCGCGGAACGGATGGTGCGTGGCGCCGGATGGACCGGAAGGGTCCGGTTGACCGACCGGGCGACCGAGGCGCTCGAGGGCGCGAACTTCGTCATCGTGCAGCTCCGCGTGGGAGGGAACCAGGCGCGCTTCCTGGACGAGACGATCCCGCTCCGGTTCGGGTTCATCGGCCAGGAGACCACGGGGCCCGGAGGCTTCGCGAAGGCGCTCCGGACGGTGCCGGTCGTGCTCGAGCTCGCCGAACGGACGGCAGAGGTCGGTGCTCCCGACGCGTGGGTCGTCGATTTCACGAATCCGACGGGGCTCGTGACGCAGGCCCTGCTCGACCAAGGCCACCGCGCGTGCGGACTGTGCAACGTCGCGATCGGTGTCCAGCGCGATCTCGCGAACCATCTCCACGTCGAGCCGGCCCGGATCCGGCTCGATCACGTCGGTCTCAACCACCTCTCCTGGGTTCGCGCGGTGTTGGTCGACGGCGTGGACCGCTTGCCCGAGCTGCTGGCCGAAGGCTCCGAGGGCCTCACCGAAGCCGCGCCGATCGAGCTCGTCCGCGCGCTGGGAGCCATCCCCAGTTCGTACCTGCGCTACTACTACCGGACGAGCGAGGTCCTCGAACACCAACGGTCGCACCGCACCCGCGCCGAGGAGGTCCTCGAGATCGAGGCGGCACTGCTCGAGCTCTATCGCGATCCTGCTCTGGAAACGAAGCCGAAGCTCTTGGAGGAGCGGGGGGGAGCGTGGTACTCGGACGCAGCCGCGGCGCTCGTCGCCTCGTTGCACGCCGGCACGGGCGACGAGCAGGTGGTCAACGTATTGAACGAGGGCGCGATCCCGAACCTGCCCCCCGGCGACGTGGTGGAGCTCACCTGTCGCGTGGATCGCGCCGGCGCGTTCGCCCAGCCGACCGACCCCCTCGCGCCGGAGATGCTCGGGTTGGTGCAACACGCGAAGGCGTACGAGCGGCTGGCGATCGAGGCCGCGCTCACCGGTTCGCGCGATACGGCGCTCAAGGCGCTGCTCACGAACCCGCTCGTCGGAGACGTGGATCGTGCGGCTCCGATGCTCGACGCCCTCCTGGATGCCAATCGCGCGCATCTGCCCCGGTTCTTCGCGGATTAGCCTCCGGGCAACTCGGCCGCGTTGCGCTGGATCTTCGCGAGCGCCTCGATCGCTTGCTCGACGCCCGCGCGATCGGATCGGAAGACGTTCTCATCGATGTAGACGGACTCGCGGAGCCCTGCGGCCTCGGCGACCGGGAACGACATCCGGGACGGATCCAAGCGGTCGGCATGGTCCACGGCGACCGGCAGTCGCGAGAGCGAAGGCTGGAACAGATCGTAGTTGGACATCGGCTCGTATCCGGTCCACGCGCCTACCCCCTCGGCCTCCAGCGCGTCGCAGACGACCTGGTTGGTACGACCTGCGAACCGTTCGGGGTCGATCGCCACGACGTACCGGTAGAAGCTCCAGCGGCTGATCCGCGGATCGTGCGGCATCACGCGGATCCCGGGGACCTGCGCGGCCAGCTCCTCGAAGTACGATCCGAGCCCGGCTCGTTGCGCCTGCTGCTCGGGGAAGCGCCGCATCGCGACCAGCAGGAGCGCGGCCTGGAGCTCACCTAAGCGGTAGTTGGCGCCGAACGTGTACTCCTTCTCCGCTTCGTCCTTCGGGCGCCCGCAGTCGATGATCGAGTGAGCGAGGCGAGCCAGGCGCTCGTCGTTCGTCAGCAGCGACCCTCCCTCTCCCGCGGTCATGATCTTCGACGACTGATGGCTGAACGAGCCGAAGTCTCCGATACATCCGGCGCCTCGGTCGTTCCAGCGCTGCCCGTGAGCGTGGGCGCAGTCTTCGACCACGGCGAGTGAGTGGCTCCGAGCGATCTCCATGATCCGATCCATGTCCGCCATCTGGTGCCCCAGATGCACGGGCATGATCGCGCGCGTTCGAGGGGTGATCGCCGCCTCGACCAGCGCCGGGTCGATCGTCCACGTCTCCGGGGTGACGTCGACGATGACGGGAAGCGCGCCGGCCGCCATCGGGGCGTACACGGTGGCTGCGAACGTCAGCGCCGGGATGATCACCTCATGCCCCCAGCCGATGCCGAGCGCCTTGAGGGCCACCTCCATCGTGACGGTCCCGTTGGCCATCAGGACGCCGTACCGAGCGCCCTGGTAGGCGGCGAACGCTTGCTCGAACGCCGCGGCCTTCGGACCGGGCTCGGGGAACCCGCCCCATCGGCCGCCCCGGACCACTTCCTCGACGGCGGCGACGTCCTCGTCGTCGCCGTGGGGCCACTCCGGGTACGGCTCCGAGCGGACGGGGGCGCCCCCGGTGATCGCGAGCTCTGGCATGCTTTCCCGCTCCTTCAGATCGATCCATCCTTCGGGCGGGTGTCTTGACCCGCCCGGCGACGCGAGGCTAGCATCCCCTCGGTTCGTTAGGAAAGTTTCCTGACTGATCGGATCGTTTCCAGCGAGGAGCCGACATCACGGGCGCGACCCAGACGTATCCGACGGGAACGCCGAGCTTGCTTCGGGCGATCAACGAACGCACGGTGCTGGAACGGATCCGGCGCTCCGGGCCCGTCTCCCGTGCACAGATCGCCCGGGAGACGGGACTATCGAAACCGACGGTCTCCCAGGCGCTGTCGACGCTCGAACGCGCCCACCTCGTCCGTGAGGCAGGGCGGACGTCCGGCGGCAAGGGCCCGACGGCGCTGCTCTACGAGATGAACCCTGCCGCGGGTTGGGTGATCGGCATCGACGTGGGTCGGGAGTACGTCCGAGCCGCGGTCGCCGACCTCACCGGGAAGATCGTCGCCCAACGGCGGCAAGCTGCGCGGGCTCGGAGCGCACGGACGCTGATCACCACGATCGGCGCGGTTGCCAGAGCTGCAGCGGAGTCCGCGGGCATCGGATGGCGTCGCGTCACGGTGGCGGCCGTCGGGAGCCCCGGCGTGTTCGGTTCGGCCGGACATCCTCTGCTCGCGCATAACCTCCCCGGCTGGACACGTGAGGGGGTGCTGGGCGAGATCCGGCGGGAGCTCGGCACCTCGGTCGTCTTCGAGAACGACGTGAACCTCGCTGCGCTCGGTGAGCGCTGGCGCGGACTGGGCCGCGACGTCGACGATTTCGTGTACTTCCACGTAGGAACGGGTGTGGGGCTCGGGATCGTCATGCGCGGCGAGCTGTACAAGGGGGCGAACGGCGCGGCCGGTGAGGTCGCGTATCTCCCGCTCGCGGCAGCCGATCCCCACGACAAGGCCAACCGCCGGCGTGGCGCCCTCGAAACGGCGATCGGCGCCGACGGGGTGCTGTCGGCCGCGAGGCGCGCGGGTCTCCGCGGCGCGACGACGGCCGCCGAGGTGTTCGAGGCCGCCCGCAATGGCGACGAGAAGGCTCGGCGTGCGGTCGCATCGGTCGCCGAGGGGATCGCCCTCGGGATCGCCGCGATCGTGCCCGTGCTCGACCCGGCCCTCGTGATCCTCGGCGGCGGGATCGGTCGCAACGCGGACCTGCTCCGCGAGTCGCTGGAGCGGGAGCTGCGTGCGCTGTCGCCGTTCCGTCCGCGGATCGAGGTCTCGTCGCTGGGTGAGGATGCCGAGCTGATGGGGGCCGTGTCGCTGGCGCTCGAGGCGGCGCAGGATCGTCTGTTCTCCCGCGCGGACGCGGGTCGAAGGGTTGCGGTGTGAGTCGGTCGGACGAAGGGCACACGCGAGGAGGAAGGACATGAGACGGTTCTTGATGGTCGTAACGGTCGCGGCGGTCGTTGCCACGGCGTGTTCGTCAGGTGGAAGCAGCGCCGGGCTCCAGCCGTCGGCGGCGCGATCGCTGACTCCGGCGGCGTGCACCACCAAGGGTTTGGAGGTTGGCAGCGCGAGCGCCGGCCCGAGCGGCGAGCAGCCCGTGACGATCCAGCTCTGGAGCTTCTACAGCGGCGGGGAGTTCAAGAAGTACTGCGAGGTGCTCCAGGACTTCCATCAGAAGTATCCGTGGATCTCGATCGAGCACACCGGCGGGAAGTCCGACCAAGACATCTTCCGCGCGGTCAACTCCGACACCGCGCCCGACATGGCGATCACCTCGGGCCCCGACAACGTCGCGAAGTTCTGTTCCGCCGATACGTACACGGACCTCGCGACGTACCTCCAGAACGACAACATCGACCTGGCGGCGACGGTTCCCGACGCCGCCCTCCGGTACAGCAGCTACAACGGGGACCAGTGCTCGCTCCCCGTCCTGTCGGACGCGTATGGTCTCTACTACAACAAGGACATGTTCACGAAGGCTGGCATCACGGCGCCTCCGAAGTCTTTGTCGGAGCTCCAAACCGATGCGAAGAAGCTCACGGTGCTCAACCCCGACGGTTCGATCAAGGTGGCCGGATACGTCCCGCTGCAGTCGTTCTACGAGAGCACCCAGCTCTACAACGGGGACTACAGCGGTGGCATCTGGTACGACCAGAACGGCAATTCCGCATTCGCGTCAGACCCGAGCTGGGCGAAGCTCCTCGAATGGCAGAAGGCGTTCATCACCGACGTCTATGGCCCCGACGGGTACAACAAGCTGCAGGAGTTCTTCTCCAAGCTGGGGGGCGCCGACTCCGAATGGTCGAGCGCCCATGGCTTCGAGACCGAACAGGTCGCCATGATGATGGACGGCGAATGGCGCAACGCGTTCATCGCCGATGACGGGGCGACCGTGAACTACGCAACCGCTCCGTTCCCGGTCTGAAGTACCTCGCGCTCGACACCGGTGCCGAGGTCAAACTCGCCACGATCCTGAAGAACGTCCCGACGACGTTCCAGTCCCTGAAAGATCCCGGGCTCAACAGCGACGAGCACTTCAAGGTGTTCCTCCAGATCTTCGGGAACGAGCACTCCGGATTCAAACCGCTCACGCCGATCGGGTCCACCGATGCCGATCTGTGGGATTCGTTCATCGACAAATGGGAGTCGGGCGGCGTCGCCGACCTGCAGCAAGGACTGCAGGACGTGGCGACCCAGATCGACAACCAGCTCCAGTTGGGGTGAGCACGAAGACCGACACCATCGCTGCACGGGCGGCGGGTACGGCGCCGGCACGCCGGCGCCGTAACCGCCGACGGTACCTCACGGTCGCAGGGTTCATGTCGCCGTGGATCGTCGGGTTCCTGCTCCTGTACGTCTACCCGATGTTGAAGACGCTGTACTACTCGTTCACGAAGTACGACGGCAGCAAGGTGGCGCCGCGCTGGGTCGGCCTCTTCAATTATCGGTTCATGTTCGCGCAGGATCCGAACTTCTGGCTTTCCCTCCGGAATACAGCCTGGATCGTCGCCGTCAGCGTTCCGCTCGCGATCGCGCTGGGTGTCGGCTCGGCGTACGTGCTCACGAAGCCGCGCCGGGGCCGCGCCTTCTACCGGACCGCGTTCTTCCTACCGACCATGGTCCCCGCGGTTGCGGCCGCAGTCGCCTTCCTGTTCCTCCTCAACGCCGGCGGCCCGATCGATCACATCCTCAGTGTCTTCCACCTGCCGCAACCGCTCTGGTTCCTGGATGCGCAGTGGTCGAAGCCCGGGCTCGTCGTGATCGGGCTGTGGGGCGTCGGGAGCACGATGATCATCTTCCTCGCCGCGCTGCTCGACGTGCCGACGCACCTGTACGAGGCCGCCGACATCGAAGGCGCGAGCGCCTGGCAGAAGTTCCGGCACATCACCCTCCCGATGATCAGCCCCGTGATCTTCTTCACGGCGGTGATCGGTGTGATCTACGGCTTCCAGTACTTCACCGAGGCCTACGTCGTCGGCTCGAGCGTTGGCAGCGCCGGCGGGCAGCACGAGCAGCGCATTGGGCTCGCCCCAGGGCTCGACGCTCTTCTACACGATCTGGCTCTATCAGCAGGGGTTCGAGGGGTTCCATCTGGGCTACGCGTCCGCGATGGCCTGGATGCTCTTCGTGATCGTATTGGCGTGCACGCTCATCCTGATCAAGTCGTCGAACCGGTGGGTCTTCTACCAGGGCGGATTCCGGTGAGCGGGGCCGCTGTCGCGACCGTCGCTCCGCAAGCGCGGCGTCGCACCGCCGAGGCTCGACGCAAGTCCTTCCTGACCGCCGTCGCGAATCACTCGTTGGCGATCGCGCTGACCGCCGCCTTCGTCCTGCCGCTCTTCTTCGTCGTGACCACCTCGCTGATGACCCAACAGCAGGCGCTCACGCACGACCTGATACCGCACCCCTTCCAGTGGAGGAACTACATCGACATCTTCAA
>WNGI01004860.1_pt1 | contig 23857 bp, 22 predicted proteins | sample 5400621 | NCBI WGS metagenome assembly WNGI01 (sample SAMN13153374, study PRJNA577476) | soil metagenome | isolation source: 20 cm soil or saprolite under Garry oak tree replicate 1 | place: USA:California | collected 2016-06-15 | reverse complement strand
TTGACGAAGGCCCAGCCCATGGGCGGCGCCTCGCTCTGGAGCTTCATCAGCTCGGCGGCATATTCTGGCGGCAGCGCATCGGGAATGGTGGCCATGAGCTGGGCCACCTTCATGATCGGCCCCTTGAGGCCGCCGAGCGCTGCCGCGAGCTCGATGGCATTCTTGCCGCGATCGAGCGCGATTCCGAACAGGCGCGCTCCGGCAATGCGCGCCGCGACCCCGCTCATATTGGTGCCGACGCGCGCATAGCGGGCGGCGCGGGCGGAGAAACGGTTGGCTTCGCGGTCGGTCATGATCTAATTCGACTGGTCGTCCCGGATTACGCGCGCCGTGCTAGAGGCCCCGGATGCCCGCAGATATGTTGTGCTTGATCCATTACACAAGGCCGTTCTTATTGTTCTCACCGGCCGGGATCGAGCATCATAGCGGTGGCTGCCGCGGCCGGCACGCCGAAATCGACATCTCGTGAGACTATGAACGCGCAGGCGCTGGCTTGTTGCCGTTGTGGGTGCGAACGCTTTCGCAGTGACTTGCGAGCCGGCCGTCAGGTCCAATTGAGGAGCTCTTTGGCGGCTTTCACAAGCGGCTCATTTAGGACGGGGCCATGCCATTGTCCTGCCTTCGGGCGCATTCCGACCTGATCGCGACCTGAGAAGACTTCGGTGACCGCGTGGAAGCCGAGAGCGCGGTAGACCTCGAACTGCTCCTCGGAGAACAGTTGATCCGCTGTCGTTTCATGCGGATAGCTCGGAAAACGGCGCTTGTAGTCGACAATGTAGTCGTTCTCGTCGCCCGTGATCGACGACTTCACATAGATCAATATGCCCTTTCGCCCTTGTGGGTAGCCGATCTCGCCGACTGCACAATGCGGGCCATGAGCCGCAGCATTTGGCGGCAAGCCGCCGGTCTCAGCAATCTCCTTCGACGCCGCTCGGGTTGCATCGCGAATCTCGGCCCAGGGCAGATCGATCAATACTCCGAGATCGATACGCGCGTAACGCTGCAAAGCAACGAGTGAGCGGAAGGACATCTCGGGATCGGCTTCCGCGTCGATTGCGATAATTAACTGGCAGCGCCGTCGCAACAGCTCGTAGATGCCCAGATTTTCGATGTGTCCGCCATCAGTCAGATAAATTGTATTGGAGGTTTCGCGCATCAGGCCCAGCAATTCCTGCAGGAAGTAGAATTGATCGAACACAGAGGCGAAGATGGACGAGGGCTTGCGGTCCTGGACGAGCTGCCTCGGATTGGCTGCCCAGTATCCGAGTCTGACGTTGAGAATAGCGAGCGTCGGCGTCAGTGGCTTGATGCTGCTGGCGCCCATGTTGGACGACGCTGCCGCTCCCGAGACGGCCATTGCCGTAGCCAAGTCGAGCTCTTTGACTGCGTCTTCGAGTTCTTCGGTCCTCACGTATTGAGTCGCGCTGCTGCCGATAAAGTTGGGGCTAAAGAGAAAGAAATCCGCATTCCGACCACGGCGGTTGGCGTATTTTGATCCCTGAATATTCAAGGCGGTGTTGATGAGATGGAAAGGGGTATCGACACAAGAGATTTCGCTCAACTTGAAGCGGTCGAGCGGCGCGAGCTCGAAGTTTCCGTATTTTAAGCGTTCGAACGCTGCAGGATCGCTTAGCGGCGCGGACTGGAGCTTGGACCCCGGCCCGGGACGCCGAGCTTCGATGGTTGTTCTGGGATCGAATAGGAAAGCCTTGCTCAACCGATCGCGATAGAGGCGGTGAAGAGAATTCGCATTCGGGGCGAGAAAGAGAGAAAGCAAGAACAGTTCGATACCTGTTACAAGGTAGAACCACCCGATTGGGGTTTTGTAGCCGAACCAATGCTGCGAAATATCACTGAGCCAAAGCGGCGCATGATAATACGAGCCGCTCCGGTTCACGTAGTCGGGATCGAGGTCCTTGATCCCCGCGAAACACAGGTACAGATACGCCATCCACAACAAGAACGGGATCGCGGCTCCGGCTATGTAAACCGCCGCCTTTCCGGCCGCGCGGGATGCGAGGGCACCTAAGTTCGGCCTCTCATTACCCTGCCTCAATAGGCGACCGATGTGGCGGCTGAAGAAGGCAACTGCAGCCGAGAATGGCGCCAATAGAGCAGCCAGGCCTTGGAGCCACGTGGCAAAGCTCGCAAGGATTCCGCCCTGACCGTTGGCGGACCTGAAAATGCCATCCAGCACGAGCGGCTGCAGTTCGCAGAACGCAATAACTATTAGAACGATCAGGACTAGCGCGGAGACCAAGGTCCAAGGGGAACCGATTTCCGCGGCCCAACCGCTGATCTCCAACGATCGCCAGAGCGCCCATACCAGCAGCAATAGTACAAATAAATACAGCACAATCAGGCTGAGGCCGAAATGATCGGCGTTGAAGGCTTCGGGAAGGGTGGTGCCGGTCAGCGAAATGTGCAGGCTTTCTGAATCCGGTTTGAAGAAGATTGTGATCGCCGCGAGGACGAGCAACCAAGGCAGAATGAGCAGCGCGTTGGCGAGCAACCCACGCAGATAAATGGCCACGTTGAAGAAGATGTTGATGATTCCCTGCGGGAATAAATAATTAGAATGATTACGGATGTGCTGAACCCCGTAGGGCTCGTCCTGGGTCAGGCTGCTGGTGAACGGAAAGTCACCCTTCGAACGGCTCATCGCCGCAGATAAGGAAGTACCGATGTAGCCTCCGCCCGACACCGTGGAAAGGTAATCGATCTTCTTCAGAACACCGGCCTTGTCGAGCGCTTGCAATGCCCCGAGACAGAAAGATGCGGAGCGAATTCCGCCGCCTGACAACGCAAGGCCGGCGAGACCTGATTTCGCGGTTGGCCGCACGATCGGTTCGCCGCCGCTGCGCGTGTCGCTTTCTTGTGCCGGGGCGAGGGATCCAGGCGGCGACGCCGTTCCGGGATCATGTTCGGAATTCGAGTTAGAATTCGTGCCGGACTCAGGCTCCAGCGCGACCTCGCCTCTGCGGAACCGCCGCCGACGCTGATTGATCGCCTGAGCTTCTTCCTTGAAAATTTCGTGAAAGCGATACGTTCTGGTGACCGGCATGGCAGCCCCCACTGCTCTCACCGTTACCAAATTATCGCTCGGTTTAAAATCCTAGATTCCCACGTTACACGCCCAGGCGCCAGCTCAGCTGCGCGATTATTGGCGATACACGAGGAGCTAGGAAGGTTGGTCCAGCTGCTCCAGCTCCTCGATCATCCGTTCGATCACGCCGAGCCCTCCCTGCCAGAACGCGGGATCGCGGGCGTCAAGACCGAAGGGCGCCAGCAGCTCGGAATGGTGTTTGGTGCCGCCGGCCGCGAGCATTTCCAGATAGCGCTCGGCGAAGCCTTCCGCCGCGTTCTCGTAAACGGCGTACAGCGAGTTCACCAGGCAATCGCCGAAGGCATAGGCGTAAACGTAGAACGGGGAGTGCACAAAGTGCGAAATATAGGCCCAGAAGGTCTCGTAACCCGGCTTGAGCTCAATCGCTTCTCCGAGGCTCTCCCGCTGCACCTCGAGCCAGAGCGCGTTGAGACGCTCGACGGTCACCTCCCCGCTACGGCGTTCGGTGTGGACTTTGCGCTCGAACGTGTAGAAGGCGACCTGGCGCACCACTGTGTTGATCATGTCCTCGACCTTGGCGGCGAGCATGGCCTTGCGCTGCTTGCGGTCGGCCTTGGCGAGGAGCTTCTTGAAGGTGAGCATTTCGCCGAAGACGCTCGCGGTCTCGGCGAGGGTGAGCGGGGTCGGCGCCATCAGCGCGCCCTTCGGCGCGGCGAGCACCTGATGCACGCCGTGCCCGAGCTCGTGCGCGAGCGTCATCACGTCGCGTGGTCTGCCCTGATAGTTGAGCAGCACGTAGGGATGTGCCGAAGGCACGGTCGGATGCGAGAACGCGCCGGGCGCCTTGCCTGGGCGCACCGGAGCATCAATCCAGCGGTCCTTGAAGAAGCGCTCCGCGATTGCCGCCATCTTCGGCGAGAACGCGCCATAGGCGTCGAGCACGGTCGCCTGCGCTTCGCTCCAGCCGATCGTGCGGCTCGCAACCGCCGGCAGCGGCGCGTTGCGGTCCCAATGCGGCAGCCGCTTCTTGCCGAACCAGCGCGCCTTGAGCGCATAATAGCGATGTGACAGCCGCGGATAGGCCGCATGCACGGCTTTGACCAAGGCCTGCACCACCTCGGGCTCGACGCGATTCGACACGTGGCGCGCGTCGGCGACGTCGGCAAAGCCCCGCCACCGATCGGAGATTTCCTTGTCCTTGGCGAGGACATTGGTGATCAGTGCGAACGTCCGTTGGTTCTCCCTGAAGGTTTTGGCGAGCGCCTGCGCCGCCGCCTTGCGCGTCGCTGGCCTCGGATCCTGCAGGAGATTGAGCGTTGGCTCGATCGCGAGCGACTTCGAGCCGACCTTGAAACGTAGGCTGGCGATATTCTCGTCGAACAGCCGAGTCCACGCCGAGTAACCTGTCACCGATTTTTCGTGAAAGAGTTGTTCGACGCGATCCTCGAGCTGGTACGGCTTTTCCTTGCGGATGTCTTCGATCCAGGGCCGATAATGGGCCAGCGCGCCGTCTTGCATGGCGGCTTCGAGCTTGGCGTCGTTGAGCCGATTGAGCTCGAGCGTGAAGAACAAGAGATGCGTGGAGGCGGCCGTGACCCGCTCCTGTACGTCGGCGTAGAACTTGGCGCGCGTGGGATCGACCGTGTCGCCGGCGTGGAGGAGTCCCGCATAGGACGTGAGCCGCCCGAGGAGATCGTCGAGCGCCTCATAGCGCTTCACCGCCTCGGCCAACGCCGCGCCGGCCGCGGGCCCCTCGGCGAGCGCCGCCAGCTTGCCTTTGTAGGCCTGCTCGAATGCGAGGCTTTCGGCAGCACCGCGATCGAGATCGCGCTTCACCTGCGGATCATCGAGCGCGGCATAGAGGTCCGCGAGATTCCATTCCGGCAGCGCGCCGAGACGGGGCACGGCAGGAGTTTTGAGCGCTCGATGAGCGGAGGCGCGTTTGGCTCGTGCAGGCATAACAGAGTGCGAAGGAGAGCGATTGATCTATCTTAAGACCGCGGCGCCAAACAGCGACCGTGGAACAGGTACCATGGATATGGTGCGATATCGCCGCGGGTCAACGGCCATGAAGCCACAGGGAAAGCCCTAACGAGAGCAAATTGGAACCCGACGTGGCCTAGGCAAGGCGTGAGCTGAGCGTCGCAACCTTAACGATCTGTTAAGCTTGATCGGCGACTGTGCCCCAATTCGGCACAGCCTGCATGCAAGATCCGGGCATGAGCGAGCGCATTTTGATTGTCGGGGGCGATGCGGTCGACCGCGAGCGCCCTGAGCGCATGGTGCGCCAGTGCGGCTACGAGCCCGCGCTCGCCGCGGCTGAACCCGCCGCCGATGCCGGTAGCCTTGCGCCGCCCCTGCTCGCTGCCGAAGCAACTGCTCCCGCCGGCACGCTCGCGCTGCTTGATGGCAGCGGCCAGATGCGGGCGCTTGAGGATATCGAAGCCGAGGCCATCCGATTCGCCATCACGCATTATGGCGGCCGCATGTCCGAGGTCGCGCGGCGGTTGCGCATCGGGCGCTCCACGCTCTACCGCAAGCTCGATTCGCTGGGCCGCGACGCCCCCATCTCGGACCCAAAAACGCCTGCGTGGTAATCCGGTTACACCCGCCGAGAAAAAGACTGCAGGGCGGGTTGCAAGCAGGTGACGGCGCGCCAAAATTGACCAAATTCCCGCGCAACAAGTTGCTCAAGGCGCGAGTCCAAGCCAGCTTTCGCATTTGGATGGCGCAACTGATCCGAACGCGGGGCCTCGCCCGTAACGAGGGGCCTGCGGAATTGGGAGAACGTCCAAATGAGCGGCCCCCGTTTCGAGCGCCTCTTGGCGAGCACGGCTCTGGCCCTGATCCTTGCGGCACCGATCGGCGCCGTTGCGCAAGAGGCGGGCGCGCCGGCTGGGGCGCCGACGGCGATAGCGCCGGCCGCACAGCACGTCGCGGAAACGGCGGCGCAGGCAGCGGTGGGCGCGGCTGCGGCGCCGCCGAGCGCAACTGCGGGGAGCCCCGGCGAAGCTGCAGCCATGGCGGGTGCAGCTGCGCTGTCGGCGAGCGAGGCCGCGCCGAGCGCAGGCACCGGCGAAACGAGCCAGGCCGCGGCCTCGCCGAAAGATGCTCCCGCAGCGCCGACCAACCCCGTCGTCACGAGCGAGCAGACGCCCGATCCGCTGGCAGCGCTTGATCCCGCCGATCGCGCGGTGGCGGAAAAGATTCGCGACCTGCTCGCGGCCAAGACCGACAAGATCTTCGCCAACAAGCGTGAGCGCACGGCGGTCGAGTCGTTCTACCAGGCTCGTCACCTCGCCCCGGTGTGGCTCGACAAAGGCGTCGAGAATGCGCGTGCTCAGGCTGCGATCGCCCGCCTCAAGGACGCCGACGCCGACGGCCTCGACGTCAGCGACTACAAGATGCCGACCTTTGCCGGCCTGAGCCCGGAGGGCCTCGCTGAGGCGGAGCTCAAGCTCACCCAGACCGTGCTCACCTATGCCCGCCACCTGCAGGCGGGCCGGTTCCCCTACACTCGCGTCAGCAACAACATTGAGTTGCCGCAGGCTCCACCCGATCCGGCCGCGGTGCTCGCCAGGATCGCCGATGCGGCGAACGCCGGCACGGCGCTCGACGATTTCAGCCCCCCGCACGAGGGCTACAAAAAGCTTAAGGCCATGCTCGCGCAGATGCGCGGCAAGGCTCCGGCTGGGAAGGAGATCGCTGAGGGGCCGCTGCTCAAGCTCAATGCCAAGTCGCCCATGGAAGACCCGCGCGTGCCGCTGCTGCGCGAGAAACTCGGGCTTGCGGGCGATGCCTCCGACCTCAAATACGATGCCAAGCTCGTCGAGGCAGTGAAGAAATTCCAGCGCGCCAACGAGCTGCCGGTCACCGGCAACCTCGACTCGAGGACGATCAAGGAGCTCAACGGTCCGCCGCGCGACCGGCAGATCGAAACCGTCGTCTCCAACATGGAGCGCTGGCGCTGGTATCCGCGCGACCTGGGCAACGCCCACGTGATCGTCAATCTGCCGGACTTCTCATTGCACGTGACACACAACGGCGCCCAGGTCTGGAGCACCCGCATCGTCATCGGCAAGCCCGAGATGGCGACGCCGCTGCTCAGCGAGACCATGAAGTACATCACCATCAATCCGACCTGGAACGTGCCGCCGTCGATCGTGCAGAATGAATATCTACCGGCGCTGCAGCAGGATCCGACGGTGCTGGAGCGGACGGGCCTCAAGCTCGTGTACAATCGCGATGGCAGCGTGCACATCTATCAGCCGCCGGGCGAAGCCAACGCGCTCGGTCGCATCCGGTTCAACTTCCCCAATCGCTTCCTGGTCTACCAGCACGACACGCCGGACAAGCACATGTTCGCGCACGATATGCGCGCCTACAGCCACGGCTGCATGCGCGTCCAGGATCCGGCGAAATACGCCGAGGTTCTCTTCAACATCGCGCGTCCGAACGAGAACTGGACGGCGGACAAGATCAAGCGGATGTTCGGCACCGGCGAGCAGGACATCCAACTGCCGGCGCAGATCTGGGTGCTGCTGACTTATCAGAACGCGTTCGTCGACGACGCCGACAAGCTGCAAATTCGCCGCGATATCTACAACATCGACAGCCGCACGCTGGCGGCGATCAAGACCGAGCGCGGCATGATCGAGCCGCCGCAGGAGCGCAAGCGCGACGAGGCGGTGGCGACGAATCAACGGCGTGCCGTCGCGCCGCGCAACGTCTCATTCTTCGAGGCGCTGTTCGGTTTCGGCCGCCCGGTGCAGGCAAGACCAGTGCCGCCGCGCGGCATCACCCGCTGACGAACGCGATTGTATGCGGTCTCTTGCGGCGTTCGTGCGCCGGAGTCTCTGCAGCACGGTTAACGGCGGCAAGTTTTTGCCATAGTCCCCTGTCACGCTCTCCGGCATCGGGGGGGACGGGTGCGCTGATCTCGCGTTAACCCTTCCCTAATGAGTAGTGCGTCAAGCGTCTTCGTCGCGGCGAGCAGCTGCGGCGAGCGACGAAGCTTCTCGCCCGCGGCGCTCGCCGCGGACGGGCGGATGGCGCCATCAAGGGTTGGCACGTGACGGTCAAAGTCGCGCACAGGAATGCATTGTCCTTGCGTTGCGCCCGGGCGGGCTACTGCTGCAGCATCGCCGCGCTTCTCGTCCTTTTCGGAAGCAAGAACCTGCAGAACGCGATCGCCCAAGGCGATACGCGGACGATCTCCTTTCACCACATTCACACCGACGAGGAGCTGACCGTCACCTACAAGGTGAACGGCCGGTACGACGAAGAGGCGCTCAGGAAAATCAACAGCCTGATGCGCGACTGGCGCGAATCGAAATCGATCGCGATAGATCCCCATCTCATCGACCTTCTCTGGGAGGTCCACCGCGAGGTCGGCGCCAAAGAGGCAGTCTGGATCGTCTGCGGATACCGTTCGCCCGAAACCAATTCGATGCTGCGGCGCCGTTCGAACGGCGTCGCCGAGTTCAGCCAGCACATGCTGGGCAAGGCGATCGATTTCTACATCCCAGGCGTGCCGCTCGAGCAATTGCGCGAAGCCGGCCTGCGGGCGGAGCGCGGCGGCGTCGGATTTTACCCTACCTCGGGCGCTCCCTTCGTGCATATGGACACCGGCAGCGTGCGCCATTGGCCGCGCATGCCGGAGGCGCAGCTGGCAAGCGTGATGGCGAAGGGGCAGCTCAGCAGCCAATCGGGCTCGGATAGCGGCCAGCGCAGCCGAATGCCCGGCTTGCTCGCCAGACTCTTCGGCGTCGGCCGCGACCAAGCGGAGGATGCCGCCACTGCGCCCGCGCCGGTCAAAGCCGCCGCAACAACACCTCGCAAGCCGACGCCCGAACCGCGGTCCGAGAAGGCCACGGCTGCTGCGCCGGCCGAATCGCGCATCGAAAAAGTTGCACGCGTGCCGTTCCCGCTGGCGAAACCCGCCAAGCCAACCGAGCAATCGGCATCCGCGGCTAAACCGGCCCAGACCTACCAGGTCGCCTCTGCCGCTTCCGAGCCTGCTTTCATAGCGGCAACCTACGAGATCGCGTCGGCAATGCCGAAATCTGCGGGAGCCCTGCAGCCGGCAAGCCTCATCGCGCGGGCGAGCATCTCGGCGCCGACCGTCTCGGCGAACGACATCATCAGCGAGCGCGGTTATTGGCAGGGGCTGCCAAGCGCTGAGCCCGCGGATACTCCGCCTGTCAGCGCTGTACGCGCGACATCGGCTGCAACGCCGCGGCGCGCGATCGCTAGCGCCGCTGCGGCCCCGTGGCCAATAGCCGATCGCACCGACAGCGAGCCGATACCGAATGCGCTCGCCTATGCGGCACAGCCCGTTCCGATCGCCGTTGCCCGCACGCTGCCGACCGGCCCGACATTCGCGCGTGCGGCGCCCGCCGCTTCAGCAGAAACAACGGTTGCGGTGAAGCGCAGCGACGATTCGGTTGCGCCATCCAGAGCCATAGCGGCGAGCGTGGTGCGGGTCGGTGATCGCTTCAATGATCCGTGGATGCGCGCTATGATCGTGAGCCCGAGCGCGCAGAACTTCATGAAAACGACCGTGTACGGCGTGCCGGATTTCCGCACGCTCGGTCCCTACCTGCACAAACCAGCCGCGACCATGATGGCAACGTTCTCCGAGGATCCGTATCGCGGCATGACCAGCGAAACATTCAGCGGCAGCGCCGTTGGCTTTACACGGACCGTCACGTTCGGTCCGCCGCGCACGGCTTCGCTGCGATAGTTCTGCTTCCCGTTACCGGGGGGATCGTTGGGGCGTGGCGCCGCAAGTCGGGGAGAACCCCTGGCTTGCGGCGAACCACATTCTGACAGTGCGGCAGCGCTTAGTTCAGCATGCCGAGCGCATGCATGTAGGTCTCGAGAATCGCCTCCTGCTCGCGCCGTTCATCGGCATCCTGTTTGCGCAGCCGCACGATCGTGCGCAGCGCCTTGACGTCGAAGCCACTGGCCTTTGCCTCGGCGTAAACGTCGCGGATATCATCGCCGATTGCTTTCTTCTCTTCCTCCAGCCGCTCGACGCGCTCGACGAAAGCCTTCAGATGGTCTTTCGCAAAGCGGCCGGCCGGCTGTTCCGCAGCGGCGGCAGTGGCCATCGAACCCTCCTCCAGTGACTCAGTACGCGCAAGGTTTCGGGACCGTGAGCGCCAACGTCAAGGCAAGAGGGCTTTCATCCCCGGAGTACACAGGGAGAAATTTAGTGCTTGTGGCCGGCCTTTTCGAATGCGGCCTGCTGGCCCTGGGAGGCCTCTTTCTGGTACTTGGCCCTCCATTCCTCGTACGGCATGCCGTAGATCCTCTCGCGGCTCTCGTCCTTGGACATCGGCACGCCGCGTGCATCGGCAGCGTCCTTCATCCAATTCGATAAGCAATTGCGGCAAAAGCCGGCGAGATTCATCAAGTCGATGTTCTGTACGTCGGTGCGCGCGCGCAAATGCTCGACGAGGCGCCGAAACGCGGCCGCTTCGAGCTCGGTGCGGGTCTTGTCGTCAAGCGTCATCGCTGTGTCCTTTCACCTGCGGTCTTCTCGACCTCCGTGTCATTAAGAATAGGCACGGAGCGGAGCGCTTTCCAGCGCGGGTTGCACCCGAAGAGCGCACAAATAATGCCTATGCCGCGACGCATTCCGCTATCTTTCGAGCAATGACGACGGGCCAACTCCGCCGCGGACCAGGGGAGACTTCGGCCAATCGCGGACATGCTGCCGCGCGCGAGCTCGAGCCTTGACCGCATCATCACGCGCCTTTCTCGAAGGGCTGTTCCGCACGGCGGTGGCTGCCGCGCACCCCGAGGGCTGCCTGCGGCCGCATTTGCCCGCGCCGCCCTCCGGACGGCTGCTCGTTCTGGCCGCCGGCAAGGCCGCCGGTTCCATGGCCGAGGTCGCCGAGCGTCATTACGTCGAGGAGCGTGGCATGCCGTCAGGCCGCATCCGCGGTCTCGCAATCACCCGTCTCGGCTACGGCCGCCCGAGCCGCTTCGTTCGCGTCGTCGAGGCCGGACACCCGGTGCCCGACGCGGCCGGTCTTACCGCGACGGCCGAGACGCTCGCCTTGGCCGATTCCGCCGGCCGCGATGATCTGGTGCTGGTGCTCGTCTCCGGCGGAGCATCAGCAAACTGGATCGCTCCCGCTGCCGGCCTTTCGCTCGCCGAGAAGCAAGCGGTGACGCGTGCGCTTCTTGCCTCCGGTGCCTCGATCGTCGAGATCAACACCGTTCGCAAGCATCTCTCCCGTATCAAAGGCGGCCGGCTTGCCCAGCGCGCGTCTCCGGCGCCGCTGGTCGCCATCGGCATTTCCGACGTGCCCGGGGATGACCCGGCGGTGATCGGCTCCGGCCCCACCGTGCCCGATCCGAGCACGCTCGCCGATGCTCGTGCCATCGTGGCGCGCTATCGGCTCGAGCTGCCGCCGCCCGTCGCGCAGGCTCTCGCCGATCCGGCAAACGAGACGCCGAAACCTGGTGATCCGGTCTTCGCCGCCACCTCCTTCGAACTGGCGACACGGCCCGCCGAGGTATTCCGCGCCGTGGAAGAGGCGGTGCGGGCTGCCGGGTACGAATGCATCCTGCTCGGCACTGCCATCGAAGGCGAGGCGCGTGATGTCGCCGCCGCGCACGCGCGACTTGCCCGCGATCTCAAGGCCCAGGGACGGCGGGCGGTGATCCTCTCGGGCGGAGAACTGACCATCACCCTGCGCGGCAAAGGCCGCGGGCAGACGATCCCGCCGGCGCCTTCATCGATGCGACGACCCTCGCCCGCGCAGGCCGTCTCGGCCTCGATCCGGCCGCGTTTCTAAATGACAATAATTCGACGGAATTCTTCGAGAAACTTGGCGATCTGCTGGCTCCGGGGCCGACGTTGACCAACGTGAACGACTTCCGGGCGATCCTCGTTGACAGCCCTTGAGACTTCACGCGATACCGATAGGCGGACCGTCAAGCGGGTTTGAGTGCGGACGGTATGAGACACCGATACACGAAAGCTCAACTTCGGCGCAGCCCCCGCCCCAGTCGGGCCCTCGCCCGCGTGCTCCTGGCTGGCGCGCTGAGTCTGACCGCATGCGCATGGGCCGCCGGACCGGCCAAGGCGGATTTCCGCCTCTGTAACAATACCGGCAATCGGGTCGGCATCGCGATCGGATACAAAGAGAACGAAGGCTGGACGACCGAGGGGTGGTGGAACATCTCCGCCCGCAGCTGCGAGACCGTGCTGCGGGGCGCGCTGGTTGCGCGCTTCTACTACATCTACGCCGTCGATTACGATCGCGGTGGCGAATGGTCCGGTCAGGCCTTCATGTGCACGCGGGAAAAAGAGTTCACCATCCGCGGCACCGACGATTGCCTCGCGCGCGGCTATGATCGCACCGGATTTTTCGAGGTCGACACCGGCGATCAGCCGTCTTGGACCGTCCAGCTGACCGAATCGGCCGATCAGGCGCCCATGCAGCCCCTGCAATCGCGCGTTCCGATGCTTCAGACGCCGCCGGCCGCCGGCCGGCCGAGCGCGCCGACGCCTCCGTCGCGAAGCCGTAACTGATGCGACGTCTGCGCCGGACCAAGATCGTCGCCACCCTCGGCCCCGCATCCTCAGACCGACGCGTCATCGCCAGCCTGTTCGAGGCAGGCGCCGACGTCTTCCGCATCAATATGAGTCACACCACGCATGCGCGCATGCGCGAGCTGGCCGCGACGATCCGGGACGTGGAGACCGAGCACGATCGGCCGATCGGCATTCTGCTCGATCTGCAGGGTCCAAAGCTCAGGGTCGGCACCTTCGCGGCCAATCCAGCCATGCTTACCGTGGGCGAAACGTTCACGCTCGACGCCGATCCCGCGCCCGGCGATGCCAAGCGCGTGCATCTTCCGCACCCCGAAATCTTTGCTGTCATCGAGCCCGGCCATACGCTCCTACTCGACGACGGCAAGGTGCGGCTCGTGGCCATCGAGGCGGACAGCCACCGCATTCTTACGCGCGTGGAGGTTGGCGGCAAACTGTCCGACCGCAAAGGCATAAGCCTGCCCAATACGACCGTGCCGTTTTCGGCACTGACGCCGAAGGACCGCTCCGATCTCGAGGCGGGGCTCGACACCGGCGTCGACTGGGTGGCGCTCTCCTTCATCCAGCGCCCCGAAGACATCGCCGAAGCGAAGAAAATCACGCGCGGGCGCGCCGCCGTCATGGCCAAAATCGAGAAGCCGCAGGCGATCAATCGGCTCGGCGAGATCATCGACCTTACCGATGCGTTAATGGTGGCGCGCGGCGACCTTGGCGTCGAGATGCCGCTCGAGAAAGTGCCCGGGCTACAGAAGCAGATGACGCGCGACGCCCGCCGCGCCGGCAAGCCGGTCGTGATCGCAACGCAGATGCTCGACACGGAGCCCGAGGCGACCGGCGCCGACGCGATCGCCGCGGCAGCACGCCAGATCGCCGAGACGCTCGAGCTTTCCGCCATCGTCTGTTGGACAAGCTCGGGCTCCACGGCGTTGCGCGTCGCGCGCGAGCGGCCGAAATCGCCCATCGTGGCGATTTCCCCGAGGCTGTCGACCGGGCGCCGCCTCTCGCTCGTTTGGGGCGTGCACTGCATCGTGGCGGAGGACGCCCACGATCTCGACGACATGGTCGAACGCGCCTGCCGGCTCGCCTGCCTAGATGGATTGGCCAATGTCGGCCAGCGCGTCATCATCGTCGCCGGCGTTCCGCTCGGCACGCCCGGCGCAACCAACATGCTGCGTATCGCTTTCGTGGGGCCGGAAGCCGGTCATCAATAATCGGCAATCAGTAATCAGCAGCCAGAAAGATTCAGCGTCGTTCTCATCACCGATGACCGATTTGTGACGACGGCGTTCAGATCTCGCGGCCGTCGATCTTTTCGCTCAGCTTCTGGACCAGCTCGGGAACCCGCTCTAGCCGCGGATGGATCGCGAGAGCGCGGCGGAACGCATCAAGCGCCCGCTTCTCATCGCCCAGCTCCTGCAGGATGATGCCGAGCCCCGACAGCGCGCCGAAATGGCGCGGCTCGCGCGCCAGCACTTCGTGGATGTCGGCGAGCGCGCGGCCGAAATCCTTCTTTGTGTAGTACACCGTCGCGCGCCGATTCCACGCCTCGGTGAAATCCGGCCGGATGTCGATGATGGCGTTGAGCAGCCGGATCGCCAAATCGAAATCTTTGCTGTCGGTGGCCGTCTTGGCGCGGCCCATCAGCAGATTGGCGGTGTCGCTGCTGGAGGCGAGCCAAATCGCCCAGATGCGGTTCTCAATGTATTTGGCACTCTCTTCGTCAGGCGCGACTTTGAGCGCGGCGAACAGCCGGTCGAGATTTTGCGTCTTGTCGCCGCGTTGGGCGCGCGGCAAAGAGCTCGGCGGCTCGGCCGGCTTGAGCGGCTCGGGATCGATGGTTTCCGCCGCCGCCGGCAAGACGCACGCCGCCGCAACCACTGCTGCCGCCAGCCATCCAATGAAACGCTGCCTCATGGATGAAGACCAACGCTGCGCCCCAGCACGATCAAACATAGGAATTCCTGAGGGCACCCGCTAGGGGACCGAGCACCGAACGCGCGAGGGCGCTCAGCCCTGGCGCGCCTTGAACCGGCGCTGCACCTTGTTGATCACGTAGACCCGGCCCTTACGCCGGACCAGGCGATTGCTGCGATGGCGGCTGCGGAGCGATTTAAGGGAGTTGCGGACTTTCATGGCTCTGGCTCTTGCGCGCACAGCCGCGCTCGGCTTGCGACGGTTTGCGAGTTGCGCGCAACGTAGGGATGCGCCGCGGCCTCGTCAACCCGCTCCCACGGGTGCCGCTCGCAAGCTGATGCTGCGCGCCGCAAATAACCGCTCGGCGTCCGTTCTGCTCAGGCGGCGTGCGCCGCCCGCGCGATCGGCAGCTTCAACAGCCTGGCCGCGTTGGCGAAAAAGATCGCCTCGCGGTCCGCTTCGGAAATATCGAGATCCTTGATCAGCTTGATCGCGCGCGATTTGAGCGAGGTGAGCGGCGGCGCGTCGCTGCCGTAGATGACGCGCTCGGGGCCCATCCACTCGAGCACCATTTTTACCGCCGGCGGATTGTAGGTGACCGTGTCGAGATGCATCTTCTTGAGATAGTAGCTCGGCGGATGCCTGATCTTCATCGGCGCGTAAGAGCCGAGGAAGAACGCCTCGTCCTGCAACTCGTAGGCATAGTCCATCCGGCTGATGGTCTCGCAGATGCCGCCGCCGCCATGCGAGGCCACGATCGAAACGCGCGGGAAATCCTCCAGAATCCCGCGCACGATCAGCCGCGCGAGCGCCAGGCAAAGATCAAACGGCCGCCCGATGCTCGAGGCGAGACGATACTCCTTCATGCGCTCCTCGCCGAAGCCAAGATGCGGCGGATGGATCATCACTGGCACGTCCAGGTCCTGCACCAATTCCCAGAACGGCCGCGCCTCGTCGTCGTCGGGATAATGGCCCTTGTGGCTGGAATGAATGAAGATGCCCTTGAGCCCGAGCTCGCGGATCGCGCGCTCGGCCTCCTTGATGAAGGCCGCGCCCCCGCACGGCAGGATGGTCGCGAAGGAGTAGAGCGTGCCCTTGTATTTCTCCTGAACCTCGGCGGCATAGTCGCTCCATTTCTGGACCGCCGGCAGCTCTTCACGGTCGACCTTGCCGCGCAAATAATGCGCGGCATTGGTCACCACGCTGATGTCGATGCCGTTCTGATAGTGGGCCTCGAGAAAGTTCTCGAGCACCATGGGGCAGCCGCGCTCGCCCCATCTCGGCCCGCTCTTGCCGTCCAACGTGCCGAGATCGTCGGCCGCCTCTTCCGGAGTATAGATGTGCGAATGCCAATCGATGATCACGCCGATTTCTCCTCACCGAGATCTAACTCGGCGTGTACCAGTCCATCGGTCAAGTCAGGGGTACAAAATCGTATTCGCCGATGCCCTGCAGGACGAGAAACACCGCCGACGTGTCGCCGCCATTGGTAACGAGGTGCGGGCGCTTGGGCGGCACCGAATAGGTCTGTCCCGACGTCAGCCGCACTTCTTCCTTTGGATTCTGCAGGAAAATTCGAATCGCTCCCGTGACGACATAGAACGTGTCGTGGACGTTAGTGTGATAATGCCACGGCACCTTTTGCGTGGGGCTGATCTCAAGCTCGGCGATGCGAAATCCCGGCCGCACCGCGTGATAGGCACGGCGCTCAACCTCGTACAGCCCGCTCGAATCGGCCACTCCCTTCGCCTGCCTACGCATCATTCGATCTTCTTGATGTCCGCCTCGCGAATGACCTTTGCCCAGCGGGCCGTCTCCGATTTGATCTGGGCTTGGAATTCTTCGGGGGAGCTGACGGTGACAGCGAAGCCGATGGCCGCCAGACGTTCCTTCGCCTGCGGCCGCGCCAGAATCTTGGCGATCTCGCGATAGAGTTGGTGGATGATCTCCTTCGGAGTTCCAGCCGGGGCAACGATGCCCTGGAAAAATAGCGACTCCTGCCCAGGGGCGCCCGCCTCCGCGAGCGTCGGCACATCGGGAAATTCCGGCGCGCGCTCGGCGCTCGTCACCGCGAGCGCACGCAGCTTGCCTTCCTTGATGAGCGCCGCGGCCGACGGCAACGCGTTGAACGCGATCGGCGTATGCCCACCGATGGTCGAATTCATCGCCGGCGCACCGCCATTGAACGGCACGTGCACGATATCGAGCCCGAAGGCGAGCTTGAACAATTCGGCCGCCAGCTGTGCCGACTGCCCCGTGCCCGCCGACGCGTAGCTATATTTGCCGGGATTTGCCTTGGCCAGCGCGATGAGTTCTTTCACGTTCTTCGCCGGGAATGACGGATTGACGATCAACACGTGCGGCGACGTCACCGCCAACATGACTGGCGTGAAATCCTTGATCGGATCGTACGCCAGCTTGGCGTACACGCTCGGATTGATGACGAAGCTCGGAGTGACGATCAGTAGCGTATATCCGTCCGGCGGCGACTTCGCCGCCGTGGCGGTGCCCACGTTGCTGGCGCCGGTCGGCAGGTTCTCCACGTAGAACGATTGGCCCCAGGCCTCCGACAGCGGCTGCGCGATGAGATGGGCCAGCACGGTGGCGGGACCGCCCGCCGCGAACGGCACGATGATCCGCACGGGACGCGTGGGATAGGTCTGCGCTCCCGCGAGCCGCGCGGTAACCGGTAACACTGCAGCGGCACAGGCAAGGCGAAGGAATTGACGACGACGAGGTTGCATGGCGTTGCCCTCCGCACGCGACTTCCGCGCGCGCATGTTCGGAGCACCGGCAAAAAGAGGTCGGTCCATCGAGCTGCAATGCCCGCCGACGGCACGGCGCTGCCCATTACCCGCGGCGACCTCGGCACATCCCGCTTGAAGGGCTGCTCGAGCGAACGTTACACGAGCTGCGCCCCATGAGGAAGCGGTCCGCCCTGCTGCTGGCGCGTGAGGAACGCCCAGGAGCGCTGCTCTGTGCCAGGGACTCGTCCGCCGTCACATGGAAGTGCTCAATACGCAGGATCTCACGCCGAGCATCTTCGGAAAATGGGAGTTCTCTTTCGGGCTTTGCAATTGGCGCAAGGGTGCCGCAATCGCAGCAATTTCGCAAAAGCATTGCTCCCGCGAGACTGCTAGACCGCGGGAGCGCCTAACTCTTCAGGAGGAGACAATGTCGGACGCCCGATATTATCTCGTTGGTGAGAACGACGTTTGGATGGTGCAGTTGAGGGATTGCCGCCACAGCGACGGCGTGAGCTGCAATGAGGCCGTCGCGTTCGCAATCGATGCCGCGCAAAAGCTGGGCATGCAAGGCGAGTCAGCCCATGTATGCGAGATCGATGATCACGGCCGCTTCCGCTACAAATGGACCTATAATCGGGATCATCGTCCGAGCAGGAGATACCTCACAAGAGTCGAGGCCGGCGCCGCCGACCTTTGCTGAGCCCAAATGACGGGTCAGGAAAGGCAAGCGCTGCCGCCCACGGAGCGCTGTGCTGCAAGCCATCCCGCACAGCCGCTGAACGACTAGCCGGCTGAGGCGCTCACATAACCCCGCCATACGGGCTTCGCGCCGCGGGCCCGTTGATGACGGGTGCCTGCGAAGGTGCCGCAAGCGGCGCCGGAATGCGGCTTTGGAAGGTGGCGCTGGGCGGCGGGGATGCTCCCAACAGTGTGGTCGGATTTCGTGCGATCCCGCCATGACCAAATCCGTGCCCACCGCCTCCGCGTGCAAAGCTAGGCGTGGATCCGACGACGCAAGCGGCCGCTAACACAATTGCAAAAACGCGCTTCATGACTGTAACTCCTTGTTCTGGTCATGCGCCGCATGCTTCGGGTCCACTCACGGAGCGACTCGATACGGCGCTGGGCTCATGTCTCCTGTAGCCACCCACGATGGCTGGCGTGATAACTCATCGACGTCGCGCAGGCGGGCAGCAGCGGTAGCGTCTGCAGGCATAGCCACCACGGCATCCGTACTCGTAGCGACAGGATACGCAACGACGTGCGAAACGCCGCCGGAGAACGCAAATGCATTTCCGGTCAGTCCCGTGCCCACAGCGGCAGCCGTCACCAAGCCGATTATCATCCTACGCAACATTCGACAGACTCCTTGGACGCGACCGGCGTCCATGCGATGAAAGACAAAATCGCGGCCATCCGCACTGAGGATTTTCGCAACTCTTTCGCCTTCAGGAGATAGTGCGACGTTTCCGATTGACTACCCAACCAATCGCAAGCCAGCTTTGTCCAGGCGCGCCCTGCTGCAGCAAAGTGGACCAACCAAGAGCAAGATTGATCAAGGCGGTAGTGTGCTGCGCACTTCGAGGCGATGATAGGAAGAGACGAACGATTATTCGGCTGGTGTGTCACGCCCTCCGTCACTCACAGCCATAGCCGTCGAGCGATTGACATCCATTATCGCCGTAATCGTCATAGTACCCGTAGGGATAGTACCCGAAGGGCACGGCTCGGCCGCGATCACGCCCGTAATGGCTGTGCTCGAGTCTGCCGCCAGCAAAGCCGCCGCCGACGCGACCGCCAGCCGTGGCGCCGCCGCCCCCTCCGCCGCCCGCATGGCCGCCGGCCGCAACGGCGTCGGTGACGATGACGGCACTTCCCAGTACGACCGCAACAACGGCGATCGCGATTTTATGCAACGTGGGTTCCCTCATGACGGCTGCCTCCGTTCAAATGGCTCGAAGTCTCGCCACGCGTCTGTGTCAGCGGCGGTGTCGGAGAGACCGATGTATTTGCTGCCTCTGAGGGGCGTTTGCTCGATCTTGTGATCGCTTGCTCCGGCTTGCGCCAATCTCCGCTGCACGCCCGAAGATGTAGCGGCGCGCGTCTCTTGACCTCACGGTGGCTGGATCAACGGTTCGACCGACATTGCCGCAAGATCGCGCCAATGGCCGCAATTGCCGGCAAGCCGCTTCGGCGCGTCAGCCGTAACTCATCTTCATCTTTCCCGAACCTGCTCCGGCGGGCGTCATGACCGGTTCTGCTCCCAACGAGATTTGTCAGCGAGACACACGATGCACGTGAAGAGAGATGCGCTTTTCCTCCGTGGTTGGGCGGCGCCGTGCGCTGCGATGACCGTTCGTATGCTCGGAATACTGCTGCTGAGCGCCTCGCCATCGGTTGCGCAGAACGCGCGCAGCACATCCGCGGCAGCCGCACGGCCCTGCGTCGACGACAACGGCGGCATCACGTTGCCGCCGGGCTTTTGCGCAACGGTGTTCGCCGACAACATTGGCCACGCTCGGCAAATGGTGGTGGCGCCCAATGGGGTGGTCTACGTCAACACCTGGAGCGGCACCTATTACCGCAACGATACGCCGCCGCCCGGCGGATTCCTCCTCGCGCTGCAAGACACCACCGGCGATGGACGCGCCGACGCGGTCCTCCGCTTCGGCCCCGGCGCGGAAAGCGGCAATGCCGGCGGCACCGGAATCGCGCTTTATAAGGGCGCACTCTATGCAGAGACGAACGATCGCATCGTTCGTTACGCCCTGCCGGCGGGGGCGGTGGCGCCGAGCGCATCGCCCGAGGTGATCGTCTCCGGACTACCGCTCACCGGCGACCACCCGATGCACCCGTTCAAGATCGATGCGCAGGGCGGCATCTATGTCGACCTGGGCGCGGCAACCAATTCATGCCAAGTCGAAAACCGAATGCCCAACTCTCCGGGCATTCAGCCGTGCACGGAGCTCGAGACGCGGGGCGGCATTTGGCGCTACGACGCCAATCTGACCGGGCAGCGCTTCTCGCCCGGCGAGCGCTTCGCCACCGGCCTGCGCAACGGGGAAGGGATCGCATTCGACGCCGCGGGCCGGATCTTTGCGACCCAGCACGGCCGCGACCAACTGCGGGAAAACTGGCTGCACCTCTATACACCGGAGCAAGGCGCCAATGAGCCGGCGGAGGAACTGGTGCAGCTCGAGCGCGGCGCCGACTACGGCTGGCCTTATTGTTACTTCGATCTGAGCCAGCACAAGCTTGTCCTGGCCCCGGAATACGGTGGCGACGGCGGCAAAACGGTCGGGCTGTGTGCCGATAAGCGAGCGCCTGTCGCGACCTTTCCCGCGCATTGGGCGCCCAATGACCTGCTGATCTATCATGCTCATCAGTTCCCGGCCGCGTACCAGGGAGGTGCATTCATCGCCTTCCACGGCTCGTGGAATCGCGCGCCATTCCCGCAGGGCGGCTACAATGTGGTGTTTCAGCCGTTGCAGGACGGCAAGGCCTCCGGGCCGTTCGTCGTCTTCGCCGATGGATTTGCCGGCGCGATAGAAGAACCCGGTCAGGCCCGGCACCGCCCGTCTGGGCTCGCCGTGGGACCTGACGGTGCACTCTATATTTCGGACGACCAGCGCGGGCGGATCTGGCGCGTGACCTACCGCGGTCCGGCGACGGCAGCCGTTGCAGCAGCACCGGCGCCCTCCTCGCGAGCCGACAATTCGGCGCCCGGAGCCGCCCTTCCGCCGGAGGGCATCCATCCGGATGCCGGAGCGCAGGTGACAGCTGCCTTACCGACGCCGCCCGGAGCAACACCGCAAGAGGTCGCGCTCGGGAGGCGCGTCTACGAGGGTCAGGTCGCAAGCGCGCCGTGTGCAGGCTGCCACGGATCAGACGGCAAGGGCTCGCCGCAGGGGCCCGATCTCACCAGCGGCCACTGGATTCGGGGCGATGGCAGTCTCGCTGCGATCGAGCACACCATTAATGTCGGCGTCCCGCGCCCGCAGAAGTACGGTGCTCCGATGCCGCCCATGGGCGGCGCACAGCTGTCCTCCTCCGAGCTTTCGGCGGTCGCCGCCTATGTCTGGGCGCTGGGACATCGCAGCGGTGGCTGAACGCCGGACTTCACACAAACGGAGACTGCAATGTTGCCCAAAAATGTCCTGGGTGAAGTATCCGCATCCAGCTGCCTCGCGGAAGGTCACGACACCACGCGTCGGGTAATGCTGCTCGCGATGCTGGCTGCCGGTTTACCGCTCGCGGCCTCGACCAGACCCGCCAAGGCCATCAAGCTCGATCCGGCCGAGACGGTGATCACGCTTCCTGACGCCATCAAGTTCGCTCCTTGGAGCGGTGCTCCGGCGCACAGCGGCGAAATGGCGGCGCTCTACGGAGGCCTCGACACGCCGGGACCTTATCTCGTGTTGATGAAGTGGTATCCCGGCTACATGAGCGCGCCGCATTCCTATGCGACCGATCGTCTCTCGCTTGTCCTTTCCGGCACGTGGTGGGTGAACAGCGGCGCCGACTTCGATCCCAATCAGACGGTCCCGGTGCCGGCCGGAGGCTTCGTCCGGCGCGTCGCTCGCACGCCCCACTACGACGGTGTCAAGCGCGACGCGAAGGAGCCGGCGGTGATCGCGCTGTTCGGAATCGCGCCGGTTGATTTGACGCTGGTCGATCCCAGTAAGCCGGGCTGGCGGCGGGTCTGATCGGTCGCTTCTGTGCGGAACCGTCGCGCTTTTCGTGTTCGCCGCCTTACCCCAATAAGCCCTCGAAATCTGCCACCGGTTGCAACAGCAGCGAAGCACCGCGTCAAGCAAGCCGGCCGCCTCGAAAAGGGGGAGGCGGCTGGCTTATGAGTGCAGGTGTCGAGCCGCAAGCGGAAACGCTCGCGTGCTCGCGAAGTCCTTAGTAGCCGTTGCTCCCGAATGAGGAGCTCGACGGCGACACGGGAGCCGCGTTCGCAGTCTGGGTGAGCGTCGGGATCGCGATCAGCGAGATCAACGCGAGGGCAGCGATGAATTTCTTCATGACACATCTCCTTGCTATGGGACTATTGTTTCCTGCAACAACAGCGGCGAATCGCCATACGTTGCAGTCATAGCCAAGATGGGTCTTTGGAATGAATCGGATAATTATATTTCTGGATTCGTTGGATAACCAAATTCGGTGGCCTGCTAATACTTTGGTTTGATTTTGTTGTGGACGCAGGGCGCACCGAGTGCGCAAGTCTCAATGATAGCCTTCGCCTTCGCGCAACTTTCCGCTGAACATCCAATAGACGAAAATCGTGTAACCGAAGATGATCGGCAGCATCACCAGCGTGCCCATCAGCATGAAGACATGGGTTGCGGGCGCGGCGGCCGTCTGCCAAATCGTCAGCGACGGCGGAACGATATAGGGGAAATTCGAGATCAACAGCCCGAGATAGCCCAACAGGAAAAGAGCGATGGCTGCCAGGAACGGCAGCGCCTCGCGTCCGCTCTCGATCGCGCGCCATGCCACGAATGCGACGAGCGCGGTCACTGCCGGGATCCACCACAAAAACAAAATGTTCGGCAGCGAGAACCATCGCGCTGCGATGCGGTCGAAGGCGAGCGGGGTCCACAGACTCACGATCGCCATGAAGGCGAGCACGACGACCAGCAGCACCTTGGCCGTAGGTCTCGCGCGATCCGCGATGTTTCCTTCCGTCTTCATGATGAGCCAAGTTGCGCCGAGTAGCGCGTAGCCCGCCACCAATCCCAAGCCGCACACCGCCGCGAAGGGTGTCGCCCAATCGAAGGCGCCGCCGGCGAACGCGCCGTTCTGCACTTTGATGCCCTCGATGAGGCCGCCGAGGATCAATCCTTGGCAGAAGGCAGCAAGCATGGAGCCGGCGGCAAACGCGAACGTCCAATGCGGCTTGCTGCTTACGCCGAGCCAGCGGAACTCGAATGCGACGCCGCGAAAGACCAGCGCCAGCAGCATGATGATGACCGGCAGATAGAACGCCGGCAGAATGATCGAATAGGCGAGCGGGAAAGCGACCATCAATCCGGCGCCGCCGAGCACGAGCCAGGTCTCATTGCCGTCCCAGAACGGCGCGACGGAATTCATCATCTGGTCGCGCTCGTGCTCGCTTTCGGCGAACGGAAACAGGATTCCGATGCCGAGATCAAACCCATCCAGGATCACGTACATCGCAACCGCGCAACCGATGATCGCGGCCCAGATGACCGGCAGATAGGATTCCATGGGAGAGCGTCACGTCACGCGTTCACTCGGACATCGGAGTTGAGGATGGTTTTATCCCGGCCAAAGCGCCGGCCTGCGGCGTCAGTGTCGGCGCTCTGGTGATCGCCGGCTCTATTTCAGGGGCTCGCGGTCCGCGCGCGATCAGCCGATTGATGAAATAGAGGCCGATCGATCCCACGACGCCATAGACCAGCACGAACAACACCAACGTTGTCAGCATGCTGCCTGCCGCGACCGGCGACACGGCATCGGCTGTTCTGAAAACATCGTACGCGACCCACGGCTGCCGGCCGGTCTCGGTGACGATCCAGCCGCAGATCA
>WNGI01000877.1_pt1 | contig 23875 bp, 25 predicted proteins | sample 5400621 | NCBI WGS metagenome assembly WNGI01 (sample SAMN13153374, study PRJNA577476) | soil metagenome | isolation source: 20 cm soil or saprolite under Garry oak tree replicate 1 | place: USA:California | collected 2016-06-15 | reverse complement strand
CCGCGCGGCAGCTTTGTGTCTCTGGCGACGGAGCCAGCGGCCGTAGGAGTAAAGCGTTCGAGCGCGCAGGAAGGGCGTCCCGTCCAAGTCCTGGCTGAGCGCCGATTCGTAGAGATCGCCCGCCGCGGCATCGGGTGCCAGTAGCGGCCGCGCGCAGCTCAGCCCGGCGCACAGAATGGCCGGCTTGCTTCGCGTCGCGATTGCTTCGAGGTCTGCCACGACGGCGGTAGCGCGTTCGAGCTGCCCGCTGCCTGTCGCAGCCTCGACCAAGTCGAGAACGGACGGCCAGCGCATGAAGCGGTGAAAGACGGCGTCCTTCTCATCGAAGACGGGCCATAACGCGACGAATGCTGCTTCGTGACGGCCATCACCGAGCGCGGCCGCGGCGCGAGCCAGATGCGCGGTCGCCAGTAGCGGGCCGCCGTTCATCGCGAAACTTGACCACTCGGGCTGCGCCAACACACCGTCGGTGTCCGGATCGTTTCCGCGGAGTGCCGACACCAGCGCCCCAATCAACGCGCCAGTTAGGCCGAACTGGGGTTGGTTGGTTTCATGCGCCAATGCGGCTCCTTCGGCCGCAGCGGCCGCTGCAGCAGTCCATTCACCGGCAAAGGTCGCGGCCCACGAGTAGTGCACGAGCGCCTGCGTTAGGACACCGAGCCTGACCTGGTCGCGCAAGCCATCGACGGCAGCCGAGAGGAACCGAGCGCCAAGCGCGAAGTCTCCCGACTTCTCGGCGGCGATTCCAACGTACATCGCCGCGATCGCATCGGGCACCTCGTGCAGCCTGACACGCGACACGTGGCTCATCACCGCCGGACCAGTCTCCTCGGGATCGGCCAGGGCCGTGACCGCCAGCACTCGTGGATCGCCGGCAGGAACAGAAAAAGTTTCTGCTGCCTCGACGAGGTACCGGCGAGTCGTCGGCCTGGTTCGCGTCCACCAGGCGCGGTGCGCAACGGGCACCAGCGAGCGTAGCGCCATGTCCGGGTCGCCGCCGTCGTTGGCGATCTGCCGTGCGATCGTGACGAACGTTTTCGCAGCCCCGGGCTCGACCCAGACGTTGCCGCTGGTCATCTCGCCAAGCCACGCGAGCCGGGCGCGGTCCGACGAGCCGACGTCGAGTTGCCTTGCCTCGTCGGCGAGCCGAGACACCACATCGGAAAGACCGAGCTCGTACCCAAGCTCGGCCGCCGATACCAGTCGGTGTCCCTTTGTCCGCGGGTTTGGCGTCAAACCCGCCGCACGTTCGAGGGCGGCCGCCGCTGCGGTGACCGCCCCCCGGCGCACCGCCGCATATGCATACCGTTCGAGCTCCGCGGCGACTTCCTCATCGCGACCGACGGCTGCCATGGCGCGGTGCCAGAGCCGGCGTTCCTCATCAGAAACGACTTCGGCCAAGGCACCGTACATCTCGAGCACTTCCCGCGAGTTGGCCGCCTGACGCACGGCCGAGCGGATGAGTGGGTGGCGGAAGCGTATCTCGCCTTCGCCGATGTCGACAAGGCCGGTCTGCACCGCCGGGTCAATAACCGACAGCGCTGTATGCGCAGCCGCAAGGACCTCAGCAAGCGAAGCTCGACTGTCGAGCGCCGCGGCGAGCAAGACGAGGCGTGTCTTAGGCGGTAGGTCGCGCAACCGTGTCGCGAAGGCCTGTTCCAGCCTGGCGGTCAGCGTGGTCGGCGCGAGGGATAGGCCGCTGTGCGGCACCGTTCGCGGCAGCTCGACCAGCGCAAGCGGGTTGCCGGCTGCCTCTGCCAGGACACGGGCACGCATGATCGGGTGCAAATCGGGTGCGCGTAGATCGAGAAGTTGGCCCGAAGCAAGCGGACTCAGCCGCTGAAGGTCGAGGACGCGGATCCCGGCATTCTCGATCGGGGTCTGATAGCCGGCCCTGACTGCGGCCAGCAGAACAACAGGCTCGTCCTCCAGCCGGCGAGCGATGAAGGCCAGCACCTGTACGCTCGCGCGATCGAGCCAGTGCACGTCATCCGCACGTGCGACCATCGGCGCCGATTCCGCCGCGCGGCTAAGAATCTGCAGAGAGGCCATCGCGACGAGGAACAGGTCGGGCCTACCTTCGGCAGTGACGCCGAACGCCGCCCGCAGCGCCTGCCGCTGCGGTTCGGGCAGGGCGCTCGCCAACCCCAGAATCGGGCGGAGCAGCTGATGGAGGCCGGCGAAGGCAAACTCGGCTTCGGACTCTACGCCGACGGCCGTCAAGGTTTGGGCCCCGATGGCGGTGGCCTGCCGGCGCGCGCGCTCCAGCAGAGCCGACTTGCCGATGCCGGGCTCGCCCCGGATCAGGATCGAGCCACCGACGTGCGCTATGTGACCGATGAGTGAGTCGACGACCTCCGACTCATCGTCGCGTCCAATCAGCTCGCCCATGGCCACGACATGAGGATAGGGTGGGTAAGGTCAATGGAGGGCGCGTAGCTTTCGCCGCGTCTTCCCGTCTAAATTGCTGGGCGGCTACCAGACATAGTGGCGGAGCGGGCGAGATTCGAACTCGCGAACGGGGTACGCCCGTTACGGCATTTCCAGTGCCGCGCCCTCGACCAGACTAGGCGACCGCTCCGCAGCGAGTCGATTCTATCGGCCGTCCCGGCTTCCGGAGCGCCGGCCCTTGCCAGAAGGTCGGCCTTCAAGATTGAGCGCGGCGTTGATCACCGAAAGATGGGTTAGAGCCTGCGGGAAGTTACCCAGTAGCTCGTTCGTCTCTGGATCGAATTCCTCGGCGAAGAGCCCGAGATCGTTTGCGGACTCGGTGACGCGGCTGAAAAGGGCTTCCGCTTCTTCACGCCGCCCCATCTGAGCCAGGACGTTGACGAGCCATAGCGTGCAAATGATGAAAACGCCCTCCGGTTGGTGGAACTCTGACTGGTCCGGGACGTACCGGTAGAGGAACCCCTTGTTGCTCAGCTTCTCCTGCAGAACCTTCACGGTCGAAACCACACGCGGATCGGTCGGCGGGAGCATCTCGTACATCGCAACCGCCAGGGCCGTCGCATCGAGGTCCTTGTGACCGAGCGCCTGCGTGAAGGCGCCGATCTCCGGGTCGTAGCCGAGCTCGAGCACCTCCCGCTTGATAGTGTCGCGAGTGCGTCTGACAGCGGCGCGGCGGACCTTGCCCATGCGCAGCGCCGGATCGAGCCGCAGCGCGCGGTCGAGCCCAACCCAGAGCATCACCTGCGAGTAGAGGTAGCGGCGCGGCCGGCGCCGCGATTCCCAGATTCCGGAGTCTTCCATCTGCCAGTGCTCGAGGATGTAATCCACGACGCTGAGCAAAATCGCCCGTCGCGGCTTGGGCAGACGTTTCCTCGATTGCCATGCCGTGTAGGCGGTCTGGATGAGCTCGCCGTAAATGTCGAGCTGGAGTTGCTCGACGGCGGCATTGCCGATCCGGACGGGCTTCGATCCGCGGTAGCCCTCCAGCTCGTCGAGCACAAACTCGGGCACGCGGTCCTCGGCGTCGATCGTGTACATGACTTGAAAGCGCTCCGGGTGACGATCATGCGCGGCACGGACCCAACGCAAGAAGCCATCCACCTCGTCCTCCAACCCGAGTTGATGGAGCGCGTTCACCAGGTCGGCGGTGTCGCGGATCCACGTATACCGGTAATCCCAGTTCAACGAGCCGCCCGGACTCTCGGGCAGCGACGTCGTCGGAGCCGCAACGAAGGCGCCGGTCGGCAGATACTGCATCAGCTTCAGTGCCAGCGCCGATCGGTGCAGCGGCTCGTCGAACCGGCCTCGATACGTCGATGACCGCAGCCAGCCCACCCAGTAGTCGTCCGTCTGATGAAGGTAGGCATGGGCCTCATCCATCGAGATCGGCGCCGGTCGCTTGCCGCCCCGCTTCGTGTAATGGAGCAGCACGGCGGCGCGGTGACCTGGCATCACGCGTCCGGTGACGCTGGCGACCCCGTCGTCCAGGCGCAACACCCCGCCGTCCGGATACTGGAGGAAGACGTCGCCATCCGTGCCCTTGGCCACGAGCATGCCGGGCCGGATGAGTGATAGGGCCGGTACCTGGCGGCCGTAATCGAAGCGGGGTTTGAACGTGAGTTGCCACGCCGTCGACCCGGCGACCGCTTGCACCATACGGATCAAGCGGAGCGACTCGGGTGGTTTCAGGCGCTTGCTCTTTGGCGCGATCGGCATCCAGTCGACCACGCGCACGCGCGCATGGCCGCTGCTCCAGACGGTTTGGATCACGTTCGAGTCGCGCCGGTACTGCCGGTAGTCCAGGGTACCGCCGATCGGGCGTAGCTCGAGGTAGCCGCCTTTGTCCCAATCGAGCAGCCGGCCGAAGATCCAGGGGCTGTCGAAGCGCGGCAGGCACATCCAGTCGATCGATCCCTGCTTGCTGAGCAGCGCTGCCGATCGCAGGTCGCCGAGCATGCCGTACTCGGCGATCGGTGGATAGCGGACGTCGCGATCGCTCATTCCGGCATGTCCCGCGTCGCCGGATCAGACTCGAGGCGGCTCGCGGAACACCGCGCGGCCAACGCCAAAGCCGATCAGGCCGAGCACCCCGATCACGACCAGCGGAAACCCCAGGTGGATGCCAACCAGCGTCAGGCTGATCAAGATTCCAAGCAGGGTGACGCAGCCGCTGCAGCCCAGGCCGAAGTTCATCAGGCTTCGCATCGCGACTACCTTACTTGGGCCGGCGTCGTAGCTCGCGGCGACCCTTGACGTCTGGCGGCTGGCCCCGGAGCCAAACGTTCAGCAGGACCAGTGCCCACATGCGGTACGGGCGCCAGGCCTCGGCGCGCTGTAGAATTGCGGCCCGATTAGGACGCTCGCCAAGCGCATACAGCAGCTGGATCGCCCGGGGCGTGATGTCATCGTCGGTGACCGCGTCCACCAGCCCGGCGCCCCGCATCAAGATGCCCTGCGCAAAGAATTCACCGATGCCCGGCAGGGTTCGCAGCTGAGCCAGGGCGTCCTCTTCGGGCAACGACCGGAGCCGCGCGCGATCCAGCCTCCCATCGAGGGCGGCCCGCGCGACCTGGTGCAGGCGCTCGATCTTCGCCGGCGCCACGCTCGGAAAACTCTCGATCCGAAGCAGCGCGTGGGGATCGGGAAAGGCGCGGAAGGCGGTACCGTCCACCTCGATCGTCGCGCCCGATAGTTCGGCCATCCGCTGCCGGATGCGGCGCGTTTGCAGGATCGAGATGCGGTGACCGATGACGAAGGCGCAGGCGGCCTCATAAGGCGAGTGAAAGAGCACCGGTCGAAGACTTCCGTAGTCGGCCTGGAGCCGGCCGATAACGGGATCGCGACGTCCGACCTCGGCAAAACCCCGGCCATCGACGTCGAGCGAGACGGTCGCCATGGCCTGCTGCCAGGCACGCTCAACATCGGTCGTACCGGTCATGTGAACGTCGCCGCTGATCGTCTCGCCGCGCTGGCGCATCAGCACCGCCGCCGAGCCCTGCCAGCCTTCCACTGGAAAGGGCATCACGACGGCGTCGCCGAGGCGGGGCCAGCCGCCGAAGTGGCCCGCTTCGACCTCAATGTCGAAGGGTCCCTGCGCAACAACCTCGAAATGCGCGAGCGGCGCGATGGCCATTGGCGTGCGTTTTCATCGTAGACCAGCATCTGACAGCAAGAGAACCTCGGTGCGTCAGCCCAGGCGACGCTGTAACAGGGTCCGCTCGGCCGGATTGGCCGTGAGCTCGAGCGCTCGCGCGAGTGCCGCTCGACTCTCGGCGGAGCGGCCGAGATCCCTGAGTAGCTCAGCGCGGGTCGCGTGGAAAAGGTAATAGTCGTCCAGCAGGTCTTGCAGAGGCTCAACCTCGGCTAAGGCCGAAGCCGCCCCATCGATGTAGCGGCGCGCAATCGCGCGATTGAGTTGGACGACCGGCGAGGGCATCAGCTCGAGAAGCACGTCGTAGAGCGCGACGATTTGGTGCCAGTCCGTCTCCTCCCATGAGCTCGCTTCCGCGTGGCAGGCGGCGATCGCCGCCTGCAGCTGGTATGGCCCGGACCGCCGCAGCGCGGCGGCGCGTTGCAGAACCACCAGCGCCGACGCGATCCGTTCCCGGTCCCAGCGGCCCCGGTCCTGGTCCTGGAGCAGGACCAGGTTGCCGTCCTGGTCGAAACGGCTATCCGCGCGCGCCAGGTGCAGGCGCATGAGGGCAAGCAGGCCCAACGCTTCAGGCTCCTCCGGCATCAGCCGCACCATCAGCCCAGCCAGCCAGACGGCGTCCTCGGCGAGGTCTCGGCGCGATGCCCGCTCCCCTGCTGTCGCGAGGTAGCCCTCGTTGAACATCAAGTAGAGCACCGCGAGGACTTCCTCGAGACGCTCGCCCATGTCCCGCTCGGCGGGCACGCGATACGGAATCTTCGCGTCGACGATCTTGCGCTTCGCCCGCACGATGCGCTGGGCGATGGTCGCCTCGCTCGTGATGAAGGCGCGAGCAATCTCGATTGTGGTCAGGCCGGCAACCGCCCGCAGCGTGAGCGCTACCTGTGCCTCGCGAGACAGCGCGGGATGGCAACAGGTAAAGATCAGGCGAAGCCGGTCGTCACCCTCCGCCGTGTCATCCCTCATCGATGCTCCCTCGAGCCGTGCGAGCTTCTCGCGAAAGCGCGCCTGGCGTCGGAACTGGTCCACGGCCTTCCGCCGCGCTGTGGTCAGCAGCCAGGCGCCGGGCTTGTCCGGGATGCCCTCTTTCGGCCAGTGCTCGACGGCCTCGAGCAGCGCCTCCTGGACGAGCTCCTCGGCCAGGTCGAAATCGCCCAACGCCCGGACCAACGCCGCGGTCAACCGGCCGGTTTCCTCGCGGAAGACGGCGGTCAGCGCGGCGTCGGTCGCGGACTGGTGCTCTGTTATCGCGGCGGCTCGCCCCGATCGACCACCGGACGGACTTCGACCAGCCCACCTGTCGGCCACCCCTTCGCCATCTCGATGGCCTCATCCAGGTCGGCCACTGTGACCTCGGCATAGCCGCCGATCGACTCCTTGCCTTCGATGAAGGGACCGTCGGTCACCACCGGCTTGCCGTTGTTGAACTTGACGGTGGTCGCGGTGCGCTCCGGCTGGAGCTCGTGGCCGCCCGTGATCTTGCTCCCGTATTTTTCGAACCACTGGTTGATCGGGGCATAGGCCGCCTGCCTCTGGGCCTCCGGCATCGATTCCCACTGCTTTGCCCGCTCCTTCGTCTCGCCGAACAGCAATATGTATTTCATCGCGTGCGTTCCTCCTTGATGGTCCGCGGCACTCGCCGCTTTGTACAGTACGACGAACGGCCATGGCTCCAAATCGACAGGCGAGGGTGGTTCTCGCGCTGGCAGGCGCGATCACCCTGAGTCTTGCCAGTGCCATATCGGCTGCGGCGGCCATCATCGGGAGCCTGACCCCGAGCGAGGCGCAGCCAGGCCATCGCGTGACGCTCACGGTGCAGGGTTTTGCCGGCCAAACGCAGACCGTCTACCTGATCAGCACCTCGGACTTTGAGGGGCAGATCGCCCGCTTTGGCCGGCAGGTCTGCAAGACGTCGGGGCAGTCTGCCATCGGCTCATTCACCTGGAGCGGCGAAACCGGCTCGCTGACCTTCACAGTCCCGGACGTTGCCGCGGGTCAGTACTACTTCCAGGTGCACGTCCCCAAGATATCTCCGGATTGCGGGCGCATCGGCGGCCCGAGCGGCCCATTGGTGCTCACCGTCATCGCGGGAACCGGCGGTCAGGAGGCACCGGGTCGCTCACCGGTCAATCCGCTGGCTCCGTTCGTCCTCATCGCGGCCGTCTCAGTTGGAACATGGCTGATCGCCAGGCTGACGCGTCGGCGCGCATGACGGCACGATCGGCCTTGTTACGCTGTTAGGCGGTGGGAGAGTCCGCTCGCTACGGGGATCGGGTCTTGATCCCCGAGCCGTATTCCATCGAGCACATCCCGTTTGCCGAGCGGCACGGCCACAGCCGCCAGTTGCTCTGGCTCTGGCTGGCCGCCAACCTGACGATCGCCGATTACGCGATCGGCTTCGTCCCGGTGGCGCTGGGCCTTTCGGTAGGCCCGGCGATCCTGGCCCTCGCGCTGGGCAACATCCTCGGCGGGCTCGTCCTCGCCTGGTCCGCGGCGATGGGACCAGCCGCCGGCTACCCGCAAATGTTCATCGGCCGGCGGGCGTTCGGCCGCGTCGGTGGCTATATCCCCGCCGGCCTGAACTGGTTGAGCACGGCCGGATGGTTCACGGTCAACACGATCCTCGGAGCCTTCGCCATCCAGTTGCTGCTGCCCGGCCTCCCCTTCTGGGTATCGGCGGCGATTCTCGTCGTCGTGCAGACCCTGCTCGTGATCTACGGCCACAACGTGATCCAGGAATTCGAGCGCTACATGGTGCTGATCCTCGGCGTCCTGTTCGCGATCGCGACCGTGATCGCGCTCTCCCATGGCTCGACGATCGCCGCCTGGCATCCGAAGCCGTTTGCCGGCACGCTGACGCTGTTCGCCATCGTGCTCGCCGTCTCGTTCTCGTACATCATGAGCTGGTCGCCCTACGCGTCCGACTATTCGCGCTACCTGCCGGAGATCACCTCGCGCTCGTACATCGCCATCTACGTCTTCATCGGCGCCGTCCTCGCCTCGTTTCTGACCGAGGTGGTCGGGCTGCTCGTTGCGATCGTGGCCCCCGCGGGCGCCACGCCAATCGCGGCGCTGAAAACGGTCATGGGCGGTTTTGGCGCCTTCGCGGTGGTGGCCGTCATCCTGGGCGCGACCACGGCGAACGTCCTCAACCTCTACTCCAACACGATGTCGGCGAAAGTGCTCGACATCCGCCTGCAGCGCTGGCACCTGGCGATCATCGGCGGCGCGCTCGGCTTCCTCCTCGCCTTGCTCGGCTATCGGAACTTCACCCAGAACTACGAGAACTTCCTGATCGTTCTCGATTACTGGATCATGCCCTGGCTCGCCATCGTGCTTCTCGACTTCTACGTCTTCGGCCATCGCGAGCCGATGGGGTTCAGCCAGGCCGTACCGGTCAACTGGAACGGTCTCATCGCCTGGGCAATCGGGCTGGCGGTGTCGCTGCTCTTCATCTCGGAGCAGTTCCAGGTGTTCGGACTGAAAGCCCACGGACCATTTGCCACCTGGTTTGGTGACGCGGACTTTGGTTATTTCATCGGCTTCATCGTGGCCGGCGTGATATACGTTCTGCTGAACCGCGGCGCGGCCCGCAGCGCGAAACAATAGACGGAGGCGAGGACTTGGCAACCAACGAACGCTCGGTCGAGACGACGGCGAGTCCCCAGGCGGCCTGGAAGATCTGGTCGGATACGAGCACGTGGGCGGAGTGGAATCCGGACGTCCAGTCGATGACGCTCACCGGCCCGTTTGCGGCGGGCACCACCGGGACGATGAAGACGAAACAGGGCACACGGGCCGTTCAGCTGACCGAGGTCGTACCCGGGAAGTCGTTCCGCCTGGAGACCACGGTGATTCCCCTGACCCGCTTTGCCTTCGAGTGCAAGGTCTTACCCGGCTCCACGGGCAAGACCACCCTCAGCCAGGCGATCGTCGTTGGCGGCCCGCTCGGCGGCCTGGTCGGCGGGATGATGGGCAAACAGATCGCAGACACATTTCCCGCCCTGCTCCAGGGCCTCGCCCGCAGCGCCGAGAAGAGCGAAGGCCGGGGCTAGCGGTCACCGACGGGCCGCTCCGGCACCGCCGGCCGGAAGAAGGTGCGGACCGGTTCTGGAAAGCGCTGCAGGATATCGTCCGGGACCTCGAAGCTGATTTCGGCCGCGTACTTGGTATCGATAAAGCGATCGATTGCGACCTGGATCAACCTCCCCGCGGCATCGATGGGCATATCGACGGCGGCGAACGCGGCGCTCCGCTTAGTCAGGAACTGGTCGAGCTCCGCGGTCAACTTTCCGGCGAGCCGCCGTAACTCGACGGTTGCCGGCCCGGCGTCCGCGCCATCGCGAAACGCGCGGAGTTGTTGGCCCTTCAGCACCCAGAGACGGGCGGTATATGAGGCGATCGCGGCGCCGAGCTCGCGCTGCATCGCGCGGATGCGTTCGAGACGTGCCAGCCCAACCTGGCGCGCCCAGCGACTGCGAGCGTCGGAGGTTCCCAGCGCGCACGCCCCGTACCAGCGATGACGCTGCGTCATCGGCCGCGTCTCCAGGTGACGGCACGTCAGTACCGGCTCGAGCGGTTGGTAGAGCGTGTCGAGCGGAATGAATTGGCGGGCCTGGAACGCGGGGCAATCATCGAAGTATTCTGAAAACGGTTTCGGATACGGACAGTGGTCATCGGGGCGGCGCATTGCGGGCTAAGTGTAAGCGCCCCGTCGCATCATATAAGTGGTGCTGAGTTCGCTCTACCTCGAACATCTCTCTGATTCCGATCTCGCTTTCCTGGGCGCAGCTGGGGAATCCCGTCACGACGTGCGTCGCGATCCCGAGCGGCTCGAGGCGCTGATCGACAGTCCGCAGACGTTCCGCGCATTGTTTACGATGCCTGGCCGAGATCCACTCCTCCGAGGCTCGCCATTCCTCATCTTCGCTGTGCTGGTCCATCGCGTCGTCCGCGACCTTGGTCAAGCCTCCTTCATCGAAGAATGGGTCGGACCGCGGCAGCGCGTGCCCGTCTTCGATACCGGCAGCCTGCGAGATTTTGGCGCCGATCCACTCCGGCGCTTATTTCTCGCCGAGCTGCTCGCCTCGTACACGAACGTCGCCAGCGGCAGCACCATGGTCAAGACCACGCGGGGCTGGCGGCGCCGGCGCTTCAGCGAGCTCGATCCGCTCCGGCTGATCGAGCTGGCGGAACTGGTGCCACAAGCGGACCGACCCTCGGTCTACCGCCGGCTTGGTGATCTCTCGCTGTTCTTGACCGGCATCTTTCCGGATTACGCGGGCGAACGGTTGGTCGCCGAGCGCGATCGCCGTCAGCTCGAGCGCGCCCTGGGAGCCGCCGACCGCGAGCGTGCTGAGCGTCACGACGGCGTCTGGCTTCTCGAACAGGTCGGACGGCGTGCCTACCGGATCGCGCAGCACGGCGCGGACCGACAGGCGGCGATGGCCGCGGTGCTTGCCGAGGTCAGCGAGAACTTCGCCGCCGCGCGCCGTGTGCTGAACTTTCTGACCGACCGCTACCTCTTCCCGATGCGGCGCCAGTGGTTCGGGACAGGGTAATGGCGAGCTGGGCAGAGTTCGCTTCGGCCGAGCCCGCTCTCGCGAGCCGCGTGCGACAACGTTTCGACATCCGCAAACACAAGACGCTGGCGACGCTGCGGAAGGATGGATCGCCGCGGATCAGTGGCATCGAGGTGGAGTTCGCGGACGGCGAGCTCTTCCTCGGGATGATGCCGGGCTCGCTCAAGCTCTACGACCTGGAGCGCGATCCGCGCCTGGCCCTGCACAGCCCCACCGAGGATCCGCCGCCCGGCAATTCTCGGGGATGGCCCGGCGAGGCGAAGCTCGCCGGTTACGCGCTCGAGGTCCGTTTCGACGACTCGCCGGTCGCGGGCGGCCGACGCTTCCGGATTGACATCACCGAGGCCGTGCTCACGCGCCTGAATAACGCCGGCGATCAGCTGGTCATCGAGTCCTGGCATCCTGGAAAAGGGGCGCGCAAATTCGAACGCAGTTGACGTGGAGAATCGGCCGGCCCGATGGGCCGGCCGATCGCGTCAGATCAGGTCCGCGCCGGCGCGGCTACCGCCACCGGCAGGCCGACGAGAATCAGGTTGCCTTCCGAGTCCTTGAACCAAGCGACCTTATTCCCGCCAAGGTCAGCGATGCCATTGACGGTCTTGAGTCCGGGCGTGTCGTACTCTTCGAACTTGACACCCTTGGCCTGGAGGTCCCTGACGGCTCCCTCAACATCCTCTACCTCGATGGCCAGCTGCGTGTGCGTCCCAGAAGGCTTTCCGCTGCTGGCGAAGACCCCGAAACCGGTGCCTCCCGCTGACCTATAGATGACCCCGCCCGCATCCTCCTGGTTCGGCGTCAACCCCAGTTTGTCTCGATAGAAGGCTTTCGCCCGTTCCAGATCCTGTGCCGGAAGCGTCGCCGCCGTCCGTAGTGGTTTGAACATTGTCCACCTCCTCCTGGTCGCGAGCATAGCACCATCGCCGTGAACCCCCCACGGTGCTTCAATCAAGTGTTTAATTGACAACGAATGAGCCCGGCAGCCGGCACAAACGTTGTCCGCTCCCGCAAGGAAGGCCGCGAGCAGGCGCTCGTCCAGGCCGCCTTCAACCAGATCGCGGAGCGCGGATTCGAGGGACTGCGAACACGCGAGGTCGCCGCGGGCGTCGGCCTCAACATCGCGACGCTCCACTATTACTTTCCGACCAAAGAAGCGTTGATCCGAGGCGTGGTCGCGCACGCCATGGACCGCTTTCGCTCGACGCTCGCGCCGCACGGCTCACCGGCGGATCAGCTTCGCAACCATCTGCGGGCGGTCCGCAAGCTGCTGCGCGATGAACCCGAGGTCGGCGCGGTCATGGGCGAGCTCGCCCTCCGTTCGGCACGCGATCCGGCCATGGCGCGGATCATGGGCGAGGCGTTCCAGGCCTGGCAGCGAACGCTGCGCGGTCTGCTACAGCGGGCGTCGCACGATGGCTACCTGGCGCGCGACCTCGACTATGACGACGTGGCCGCCCTGATCATGGCGACACTCACCAGCATGACGCTTCCCAGCACCGCCTCCGCCGACCGCACCGATCGCGCCTTCCGGCAACTCGAACGGTGGCTGGGGCTGCGCCCAAGCAAGTGATTGATGGCTATGCTAGACTAGTATCAATCATCTGATTGAATTACGGAGGCGCCACGATGATGCCAGCTCAGCCAATCGATCGTTCGCACGGGAAGCCCCGCGTCCCGTTCTTCGTTCCCCTCTTCAATCCCATCGCGCGCCGCATGCTCCGGGGCGGCGTGCCGCTCGGTCCCAACGCGCTCCTCACCGTTCGCGGTCGCAGCAGCGGCGTGGATCGAACCACCCCGGTTGCGGTGGTCGCGATCGGCGGTCGCCGCTGGGTGATTGCAACCTTTGGCGATGTGAACTGGGCCCGGAATCTGCGGGCCGCCGGTGTCGCCACGCTCACGGTCAGCCGCCAGCCCGAGGCGGTCATAGCCAGGGAGCTGCCGCAGGCCGAAGCGGCCACCTTTTTCCGTGACACGCTGACGCCCTATGTGGGTCGCGTGCCACTGGGTCGGTGGATTCTGGGCTCGATGCTCGGCGCGCGTGAAATTTTCACGGATCCCGACGGCGCGGGCCGGCACCATCCCGTCTTCGAGCTACGCCCCCGCCCTAGTGGCGGTTTAGCCGCGGAGACGGTGCAACCGGCGTAGCGGCGACCGAGGTCACGAAATCGGGACGGCCCGACTCGTACTGCCAGATTCGCGCCGAGATCTGGGCGATGAGCGACCAGCCGAGGGTCTCGTCGACGCCATCAACGGCGATCGATAGGACATACGAGGTCCGCACGCTGACGATGTAGCCGGAGTCGTTCTCCGTGCCATCCAGCGTTCCCACCTTGTGCACCACCGTCGCACTCGCGGGCAACCCGGCGGGAATGCCGTGCTCGTTCACCGTGTGGGTGAGGAGTGGGAACAACCATTGCCGGGCTGCTGCGCCCCCCAGCCGGTCGAGCGCCGCGTTCACCCAGGCGGCCGTGAGGTCATCAGGCGTGGTGGTGTTCGGCACCCAGAGCACCGATGCCGTCATGCCGATCGATTTCGCGTAGGCGTTCAGGGCATCGGCACCGCCGAGGTACCGCACCAGGATGCGGGCGGCGGTGTTGTCCGAGTAGCGGCCCGCCCGCAGCGACAGCTCGTCGCGTGTGAAGCAGGACCCAAGACCGTAGTCGTCGAACCACCCATCTTCGGCATCGCCGGGATCGAAACAGAGAACGTCGGCCCCGCGGGCCTGGCCTGACGCGATCTGTTGCGCTTGCGCCATCAGCAGCGGCACCTTGTAGGCGCTGGCGGCGGTGAACGTCGCGCCGCCGCCCACGGAGAGGTTGTTCCGGCGCGGCCCACTCAACTCCTGCAGGCTAATCCCCACACGCGCCCCGCTTCGCACGACCATCGTCTCCAGCTCGCTGCGCAGCTGATCGAAGGCGGATGCGGCCGGCACGGTGGTGACCGGTGGCGCCGGGATCGCGGGCGGCAGAGGCCGAACAAGCGCCTGTGGAGGATTGACCGCAGCGAACGGCAACGCGGAGACGGTCTGACTCGCATAGGCGGCACTGCCGGCCAACATCAGCAGGCACGCGAGCAGCACGTAGATGACCGAGCGCAGCAGCGCCCGGGCCGGTCCACCCCTCATCGCTACGCCTGAGCCTATCGGCGATCCCTGAGCGGATCATGTGAGGCCGATGAGAAGACGCCTCAATTCGTTGATGGGGCGATCGCAAACCGCTGACGAGCCGGTAACGGCCTAAGGGGTTGGGTCCGGCACCTCGACCACGACGTGCACCCCGAACGGTGAGCGATTGTAGGAGGCCGCCACCAGTCCTCCGATCAAGCCGCCGACGAGGGCGGCGAACAGCCCCAGCACAAGACCGGCAAGGGGAACCACCAGGAACCACGACGACTGAACCCGCTCGAGCAGCGGCACCTGACCCCCGAATGGCAGCAGCTGCTCGGTGACCCCCAGGGTCAGGCTGAGGTCACGCTGCCAGCTGAGAATGGCCCCGGCGAACCAGGCGAGCGCCGCCCCCAGCGCGCAGCCCGCGACCAATCCAAGGGCGAAGCCGGTCCAGCCGCCGGCGATGATGGCGGCGCGCACCGAGATCGCCAGGACTCGACCACTGACCTGGTGCATCACGAGACCACGGCCCGGCGTGGCGGCCGGCGCCGCAGGAGGAGCAAAGCCAGCAGGATGACCGTCAGGATCGTGAGCGCGATGATCAGCGCGTAGGCGAGGTAGCCGAGGAAGCGAAGCCCCTGCACCGCCTGCTGCCGAGGGTGCCCGATGGCGGTCGAGACGATCTTCTGCCGGGCGCCCTGCCCCGCCCCGCCGCTGAACAGCTCGGCCGCCTGCAATCCGGCCGGCCTGGGATCGCCGTTCGGCGTGTAGAGCCCAAAGTGCTCGATCTTCAGCCCGGGCCGTTGCGTCCAGTAGTCGTCGAGCGTCCACCACACGGTCGCGCCGACGAAGCCGTTCGGGGTGTCATCGAGGTATGGGGCGACCGCCTGGTACGTGTCGGCAAGGATACGCCGCTGTTCCGCCTGCTCCGCGACGTTGTCGGCCCAGCGCCCGAATTCGAGGATGATGATCGGCTTTTTCGGGAAGGTGGCATGGGCGACCTGGAGGGCGTGCACCGTGCCGGCCCCCGCGTCCGGCCCGTAGAACACCCCGTAGTACGCCGTATAGCCCGCCACGTCGAGGGGGCTGCTGGTTTGGTCGTTGGGCTGATTCCCGTACACCGCCTGCCCGGTCAGCCGTGTCCCATCGATGGCGCGATCCAGGTTGTGCAGGTTCGCCAGTGCCTGCTCCCGCTCGGTTTCGCCTGTCGACTCGTTCGCGAGGCCGTGAAAGAGTACCGAGGGATGATTCATGTCGCGCAGGTCCATTTCGCTGAGCATCTGCTGGGGGATGCCGCGGTCCATCGCGATACTGAAGGTCGCCGGCGTGTAGTGATACAGAGGAATCTCCTCCCAGACCGCATAGCCCAGGCGGTCGGCCAGCATCAACAGCAAGGGGTTCGCGGGATGATGGTCCGCGCGGATCAGCTGCACGTTGGTCGCATTCGCCTTGTCGAGCAGGAGGAGGATGTCGTCCGGCGTGACCACCGGGCCACCGCGGGGCTGGCCATTGCTGGCGGGATACACGCGCTCGTCGTGGAGCGCGACGCCAGCATATTGCACCGGATTGCCGTTGAGGAGCAGCCGCGGCGATGAGGCATCAACGGCGATGCGACGCAGGCCGAAGGTCTCGAAGAGCTGGTCGACCCGCCGCTCCTGCCAGAAAACCGCCACCTCCACGACGTAGAGCGCCGGCGACTGCGGCGACCAGAGGTCGGCGGCGTTGAGTGAGAACCGGGCGTGGACCTGGCTCGTCCCATCACGGCCGAGCTGACCGGCGTCCACCCGCTCCGAGGCGATCGGCACCGCACCGGGCGGGATCAGGCTCAACGGGTCAGGGTTGGTGAGGTTCGAGGGATCGACCGTCGCCGGCAGGATATCGACGCCGACCTGCACCGGCGCCGCGGCACCGCCGCGCTGGTGGATGGTGACGGCAATGTCCGCGCTGTCGAGGTGTGGCACGACGTCGGCGCGCACCGCGTAAACGGCGGGCGTCGCCTCCAACCACACCGGTTGCGTCAGCCCACCGTAGTTCCACCAGTCGGTGAGGCCCCAGGGAACGATGTCCTGGCGCGTGCCCCAGGGCGGATTATCGATACGGACCGCGATGGTATTGATGTCGCCGGGCACGATCGCGTCCGTGGCGTCGAAGGCGAACGGCGTCGAGCCGCCCTCGTGGTAGCCAAGGTAACGGCCGTTGAGCCAGACATCGGCGATGTAGTTGGCCGCGCCGAACTTCAGCGTGACCGTCTGGTTCTGCCAGTCCGAAGGGACATCGAAGTCCTTTCGGTACCAGGCGCCGTTGCCGGATGCCGATGGCGGCGGATCGTAGGAGCCGGGCACCTCTACCGTCGCCCAGCGCGTATCGTCGAAGGCCGCCTTCTCCCGCCCGGCGGCGTCGGCGATGATCTGATTCAGCGACTGCGAACGCACCTTAAGAGACAGGTCGTGGTCCATCGCTGCTGTCTGAATCCGCCAGTGACCGCTTAGCTCCAGCCGCCGCCGCGGCTGGTAGGAAAAGGTCGGGACCGGGATGCCGTTCTGAAAGGCGATCGGGCTGCCGCCGATTGATTTCAGGCTCAGCGTCGGGGCGAGCTCGGCGGCCGCCTCGGGGCTGACGCACGCCGGCAGGAGGAGCCCGAGGACGACGTTGACCAGGACGAAGCCGGCGAACCGGCGGGCAGGGCGCAACCAACGAATTATGCCGCGAAGCGGTTGATTGTTTCGGCTTTTTGGACGTTGCGTGTTCAGGCCGAGGCGACGGCAGTCAGAAAATTCCTCGAAACGGTTCGGAGCGCGGCCCAGAACTCTTCGTCCTCCTGCTCGCGGCGGCGTCGTTGCGCATCCAGCTCTTGTCGGCGCGTCGGATGCATCGGTTCGAGCATCGGGCAGTTGATACGCCGGACTCCAGCTGTTGAAAGGCGTCACGGATGTCCGCCAGCATTTCCAGCCGGTTGAAGTCACCTTGCATGGTGTCGGTGCCCGTTGTTGTTAGAGGCCCTCCTGCTCGAGCAGCCCACGGACGGCGGCGCCGCTGTCGAGCTCGAGGGCCGCGCGAGCCAGCCGCGTGCATTCGGCGACCTCGAGGCGGCGCACCAGGGCCTTGACGCGTGCAACGGCCGGTGGGTGGACGCTCAACTCATCGATGCCCAGGCCCACGAGCAGCGGCACCGCCGAGAGATCGCTCGCCATCTCGCCGCACACACCGACCCAGCGATCGCGCCGGTGCGCGGCCTTCACCACCTGGTCGATCATCCGAAGCAATGCCGGATGGAGGCTATCCGCGAGCGGGGCGAGTTCAGGGTTGGTGCGATCCGCCGCAAAGAGATATTGCGTCAGATCGTTAGTGCCGAGGCTGAAGAAGTCCACCTCGGCGGCCAGCATGTCGGCAGCGATGGCCGCGGCCGGCACCTCAATCATGATGCCGACCTGCATGCCGGTCCCATCAGCCGGGCTCGGGGTGACATCGCGCCTCGCCTGCTCGAGCAGGACCTTCGCCTGGCGCACTTCGTCAAGTGTGGACACCATCGGGAACATCAGCCGGAGCGGATGCCTGGCCGAAACGCGAAGCGCCGCGCGCAGTTGGTCGAGCAGCAGGTCGGGTCGCCGCAGGAGCTGCAGCCGCAGCCCGCGAACGCCCAACGCGGGGTTGGCTTCGGGGGGTTGGGGCAGTGCCGGGAGCGGCTTATCGGCCCCCACGTCGAGCGTTCGCAAGATCACAGGCCGCTCGCCCATCGCCGCGGTGACCTCTTCGAGGACCGCGACCTGCTCATCCTCCGACGGGAGGCGATCGGAACCGAGGAACAGGAACTCGCTCCGCAGCAGGCCGATCCCGTCGGCGCCCGCGGCGGCGGCGCGCCGAGCGTCGTCCACGCCGGCCGCGTTGCAGCCGACCTCGACGCGGCGACCATCGCGGGTGATGGCCGGCTCGGCATCGCTGGCGGCGTCAGCCGGTGGACGCACGGTTGCGACGAGATCCGCTGAAGGGTCGATCACGAGGGAGCCCTCGTCCCCGTCGAGCAACACCGCCTGTCCATCTTCAACCGCATCGACGAGCCCCGCGATGCCGACCACCGCTGGCAGGCCGAGCGCCCGGGCCAGGATGGCCGTGTGGGCGGTGGCGCTTCCCTGCTCAGTAGCGAATCCGAGCACCAGCGCGCGGTCGAGTCCGGCTGTCTGCGAGGGCGCGAGATCGCGCGCCACCACGATCGACGGCTGCAGGGGCGGTGGTGGGGTGCCGCCGGCGCCGTGAAGGGCGCGCCGGAGTTGGTCGACGACATCCTCGACATCGGCCGCACGGGCTTGAAATACCGGATCCGGTGAGGTGCGCAGCATCTCGGCAAAGGGCGCCATGGCGCTGGCGACCGACTCGTCGGCCGGCCGTCCCTGGGCCATCAACTCAGCGACGCCATCGACCAGGGCCGGGTCATCGAGCATGAGCGCCTGCGCTTCGAGGATGCCCGACTCCGCGGTGAGGCCGGCCGACTGAAGCCGCGCGGTCTTGCCGGCGAGATCCGCCCTCACCTCTTCGATCGCGCGCCTCAACTGCTCGACGCCTTCCGCGCCCGAGAGCCCGATGGCTGCCTGGCCCTGGAGCACCGTGCTCCAGCGCCACACCGGCGCGACGACTCGCCCGGGCGCTGCGGCAATCCCTCGAAGGACCGCTCGCGTGGGACTACTCGCCAAAGTCGCGGTCGACGAGGTCGGACAGTGCCGCGATGGCCTCGTCCGCGTGTGGCCCCACGGCGCGCACCAGGATCGTCGTTCCCTGACTCACGCCGAGCGTCAGGACGCCAAGCATGCTTTTCGCGTCCCGGACGGTGCCATCTTTCACGACCTCGATCTTCGTGTCTTTGAACCGCGCGGCGGTCTGCACGAAGAGCGCCGCCGGCCGCGCATGCAGGCCGACCTTGTTCGTGATCGTGAGCGGACGTTCGGTAATCGCCTCGCCTCGCCTCCTCATGCCGTAGTCTGCGACCCGGAGCCCATTCGGTCAAGGGAAATAGCCGCCCCCGGATAGGTGGCTTCTGGATTCGCGGGCTGCCGCCTCGTAAAATCGAAGCCCAAAGGAGGAGGTGGCGATGGCCGCTCGCGCGATGACGCCGCCCGCCCGCGCACAGGCCGTCGATCGATCGGTGGCACGCCTCTTCGAGGCCTTCGACCGCGTGCCGGTCGCAGCCGTGATTCGCCACGCCGAGGATCTTCCCCGAGCGCTCGCCTCACAGGTCCCGGCGATCTTTTTCGTTCGCGCGCCCGCCTTTCATCTCGGTCCGCTCGTCTGGGCCGTGCAGGCGCGGGGCAAGATGGCCTTCGTCCATATCGACCTGATTGCCGGGTTGGGTAAGGATCGCGCCGGGGTTGCGTTCCTCGCCCGCGAGATCGGCGTCAACGGCATCATCACCTCCCACAGTGCCCTGGTGGCCGCGGCGAGGGCCGACCGCGTCATCACCGTGCAACGCTTGCTGCTCTACGACGATCTCGGATTGCATTCCGCGATGGCCGCCGTTGAGCACGCACGTCCCGACATCGTCGAGGTGCAGCCCGCCGTCATCTTCCCCCTGGTCGCCGAGCAGATCCGGGCCCGTCACCCGGTGCCGATCATCGTCGGGGGATTCGTGACCGAGCCGCACCAGCGGGAGGCCGCGCTCGAGCGCGGGGCGCGCGCGGTCAGCACCAGCACGGTGAGCCTGTGGCCGTGAGGACGCCGGGGCTTTTCGGCGCGATGTTACCCGCCATCCGCGACAGCAACACCCTTCATCAGGCGCTCGATCTCGGCTACCGCCAGTTACTGGTGGAGCGCGGCAGCCTGCTGGCGATGGTGGGGCCGCTGGCCGCGGCCGCTCGCCAGGGGGTGGCGATCTTCGTCAACCTGGATGCCGTCGAGGGGCTGGCCGCGGACAGTGCGGCACTGGCCTTCGTCGCCACCGACCTCGGCTTCTCGGGGGTGCTCTCAGTGAAGCCTCACATCCTCAAGGATGCCAGCCGCTTCCGCTTGCGGACCATCCAGCGGATCCACGCGCTCGATTCCACCGGTCTCGAAACCGGACTCAACAGTGTTGGCCGGCCGTCACCCTACGCGATCGCGATTGCACCGGCAGTCGCCATCCCGGAGGTGATGCCGATCATTCGGGAGAGCACAAATGTTCCCGTGTGGGGCACCGGCTTCATCACCACCTCGGAGCAGGCCGCCGCCGTGCTGGCCGCCGGCGCTGATGTGGTGGCAAGCGCTGAGCTCGGGCTCTGGCGCGAGTTCCAGGACGCCCGGATTCGCGATTGACACGAGCCTATTCGTGTGTTATGAACAAGCCTGCAGCGACTGGCGGGACATGAAGGGAAAAGTCCTGACCTGTGCGCTCCGGCTGGAGCGTGCAGGTTAGGACTTTTTTTCTTGGATACGTCGCCAAAGGAGGTGCAAAGGGGCGGAGATCGGGACCATCGTGCAGGCGTTATCGCGCGACTTTTAGTCAAAGAGGAGGAGGCAAAAAGAATGGCGGTAGCCGAAGAAAGCTGGACTAAAAAGTACCTCGGGGAGGTGCTTGGCGTCTTCGTTCTGGTCTTCCTGGGCGACAGTTTCGTCGCCTATGCCGTCGCCGGCGACGGAAATGGCTTCCTGGCCGGGCTGCTCGGGGCGGGATTTTTCTGGGGATTCGCGGTCACCCTGGCGATCTACGCGTGCGGAGCGGTCTCGGGCGCTCATCTGAACCCGGCGGTGACATTGGCACTAGCCTGGCGTCGTGGCTTTCCGTGGTCAAAGGTGCCGGGCTACGTCGGCGCGCAGGTCGCCGGCGCATTCCTTGGCGCGGCCGGTGTCTCGTTTGTCTGGAACGGGCTGATCTACAACTACGAGCACACCGCCAAGACGGTGATCGACCGCGGTGGCGCGAATGGGATCGAGAGTGGGCTCATCTTTTCCGCGAACTGGCCGCACCCGCTGCTGATTGGCCATAACGCCGCCGCACTACAGATCGATCCCTGGTGGGTGGGGGCGGGCACGGAGATCCTGATCACGGCAATCCTGGTGATTACAGTCCTCGGGATCATCGAGGACCGGATGCCCTCCGCCGCAAATGTGGCGCCGCTGGCGATCGGTATCGTCGTGGCAGCGCTGGTTGGGCTCTTCGCGCCGATCGAGATGGCATCCTTGAACCCGGCTCGTGACTTCGGGCCCAGGATCTGGATGCTGTTGATCGGCTATGGCTCGAACGCCATCCCCGGGCCGAACTTCAACATCTGGATCACGACCCTGATGCCGTTGGTCGGTGGCCCACTGGGCGCTTACATCTACGACTTCGTGGTGCACCGGCACCTGCCTGCCCCGGTCGGACCGGACGTTGCGGAGAAGGTGGCGGAACCGGCGCGGGCACGCGCTTGACGGGAACGTGTCGCGCCAACTGAAGCGACAGATTGCCAGGGCGCAGGACGGGCGGGGCGCGATCGTCTCGCCCGTCCGCCGGGCGGGCACGCGCTCGCGAGAAGAGCGGCTGAACCGCATCCTGTTGATCGGGGGTAGCGGCCTGGCAATCGGTGCCGTGTTGGTCGCGTTGCTGGCACGGCGCTTCGACGCGGGTTCGCTGATCAGCAACCTCGTCGCCATCGGGGTGGGGCTGCTGATGGGGAAGGGGATCGGGAGATTCATCTTCCGACGCGATTTGCCGACAGCAAACAAGTAAGAGGAGGCAGCGATGGCAGAAGCGGCAGTAACAACCCGGCTCAAGAAGTTGATCAATACCCCGGAGACAGAGGTCAAGGACGCAATGGCCGGGATGGCCGCGGCCCATGCCGACCTGATCCGGGTGGAGTACGACCCGAATGTGATCATCCGCAAGGATGCACCGCGCAAAGGCAAGGTCGGCCTGGTGTCGGGGGGTGGCAGCGGCCACGAGCCGATGCACGGCGGCTATGTCGGCCTGGGGATGCTGGATGCGGCCTGTCCCGGTGCGGTATTCACCTCGCCGACTCCCGACCAGATGGCACGGGCCACGGCGGCAGTTGATGGCGGGGCCGGCGTCCTGCACGTCGTCAAGAACTACACCGGCGACATCATGAACTTCGAGATGGCGGCGGAGTTGGCGCGTGGAGAGGGCGCCAAAGTGAACGCCGTCATCACCAACGACGACGTGGCGGTCCAGGACAGCCTCTACACGGCCGGACGCCGTGGCGTGGGTGTCACGGTCCTGCTGGAGAAGATCGTCGGCGGCGCGGCTGAAGCCGGTGCGGACCTCGACGCGGTAACGACGCTGGCGAAGAAAGTCAACGCGAACGGTCGCAGCATGGGCATGGCGCTGACCTCCTGCATCGTGCCGGCGGCGGGCAAAGTGACGTTCGAGATCGCCGACGACGAGATGGAGTTGGGCATCGGCATCCATGGCGAGCCCGGAAGGGAACGGACCAAGCTGAAGTCGGCGGACGAGATCGCCGAGATCCTGACCAGCACCATCGTCAAGGACCTCCCCTACAAGCGTGGCGATGAGGTCCTCGCGTTCGTCAACGGCATGGGCGGGACGCCCCTGATCGAGCTCTACGTGATCTTCAACGCGGTCAATCGCTACTTGACAGGCGAGGGGATCAAGATCACGCGCTCCCTGGTCGGCAACTACATCACCTCGCTGGAGATGGCGGGATGCTCGGTGACCCTGCTGAAGCTCGATGGCGAGACGACCAAGTTCTGGGATGCGCCGGTGCACACCCCGGCGCTTCGCTGGAAGGTCTAACGGTTGTGGCGGTGACCAGCGCGCAGATCTATGGCTGGCTGGAGCGCTATGCGGGCATCGTGGCCGAGCAGAAGCAATACCTGACCGGGCTGGACGCTGCCATCGGCGATGGCGATCACGGCATCAACATGGACCGGGGCTTCCAGACCGTGCTGGTCAAGCTGGCCCCGGTCCGCGACAAGGACGTCGGCACGCTGCTCAAGACCACCGGCATGGCACTCGTCGGCTCGGTGGGGGGCGCAGGCGGGCCACTGTACGGCACCTTTTTCCTGCGAGCCGGCGCCGCGCTGGATGGAAAAACGGAGGTCTCCGACCGGGACCTCGTGGGCGCGCTCGAGGCGGGCCTGAAGGGTGTGGTGGAGCGGGGCAAGGCGAACCCCAACGACAAGACGATGGTCGACGCATTAACTCCGGCGGTCGAGCAGGCCAAGCAGGCTCTCGCTAACGGAGCGCCGCTTGAACAGGCGCTGACCGCGGCGGCAGACGCGGCCGAAAAAGGGATGAAGGCGACGATTCCGCTCAAAGCGCTGAAAGGCCGCGCCAGTTACCTCGGCGATCGCAGCATCGGCCACCAGGATCCCGGGGCGACGTCGTCCTACCTGATGCTGCGGGCGCTGAGCGACAGCCTGGCCACATTACCCCAGCGAGCAACGACAACGACTACGACTACGTAAGGAGGATGGGTATGGCGGATAAGAAGTACGCGGCAGCCGTCGACCAGGGCACCACGGGAACCCGTTTCATGGTGTTCAGCCACGATGGCAAGGTCGTGTCGACCGACTACCTCGAACACGAGCAGATCTATCCCAAGCCCGGATGGGTCGAACACGACCCGATGGAGATCTGGGAGAAGACGCAGCGCGTGATCAAGGGCTCGA
>WNGI01005407.1_pt1 | contig 23880 bp, 27 predicted proteins | sample 5400621 | NCBI WGS metagenome assembly WNGI01 (sample SAMN13153374, study PRJNA577476) | soil metagenome | isolation source: 20 cm soil or saprolite under Garry oak tree replicate 1 | place: USA:California | collected 2016-06-15 | reverse complement strand
CTTCGACGAGAACCGCTTCGAGGGTGCGGCGCTCACGGACCCTCTGCCGCGCGTCGTGCTGGTGCCCGGCCTCGGCATGTTCACGGCGGGCAAGGACCGGCGCACCGCGGGGATCGTGAACGACATCTACCGTCACACGATCGACGTCATCGGCAACGCGTCAGCGTTCGGTCCGTACGTGTCGCTCTCGGCCAAGGACGCCTTCGACGTCGAGTACTGGCCGCTCGAGCTCTACAAGCTCACGCTGGCCCCGCCGGAGAAGGAGCTCGCCCGTCGCGTCGCCCTCGTGACCGGCGCCGCGTCGGGGATCGGCCGCGCCGTCGCCCGGCGGCTCGCGGCCGAGGGTGCTCACGTCGTCGTCGGAGACCTCGACGAGGCCGGCGCGCGCACGACCGCGGACGAGATCGTCGCTGTGGCGGGCGCGGGCCGGGCGCTCGGCCTCCGCATGGACGTGACGAGCGAGGCGTCGGTCGTGGCGGCGTTCGAGGAAGCGGTGCTCGCCTACGGGGGCCTCGACGTCCTCGTCTCGAACGCCGGCGTCGCCCACTCGGCCCCGGTGGATCGCATGCGCCTCGCGGACTGGGACGACTCCTTCGCCGTGAACGCCCGGGGCCACTTCCTCGTCGCGCGTGAGGCGATGCGGCTCCTCATCGCCCAGGGGCTCGGCGGCGCGCTCGTCTTCGTCGCGACCAAGAACGTGATGTCCCCCGGCAAAGACTTCGCCGCCTACTCCGCCGCGAAGGCGGCCGAGGCCCAGCTGGCGAAGGTGCTCGCGCTGGAGGGCGCGCCCCACGGCATCCGCTCGAACATCGTGAACCCGGACGCGGTCTTCCAGGACTCGAAGCTCTGGTCGGAGGACGTCCGGCGCGAGCGCGCCGCGGCCCAGGGGATCTCGGTGGGCGAGCTCGAGGAGTTCTACCGCAGGCGCAACCTGCTCGGCGTTCGCATCCTGCCCGAGGACGTCGCCGAGGCGGTCCTGTTCCTCGCCTCGGACCGGGCGTCGAAGACCACGGGATGCACGCTCACCGTCGACGGCGGCGTGAAGGACGCGTTCCCGCGGTGAGGGGGTGATGCGGTTCGGCGTCCAGCTCGGGATGCTCCCGCCCGAGGAGCAGTTCGCCCTCGTCCGTCGCATCGAGGAGCTCGGCTTCGACTCCGTCTGGACCGGGGACCACGTCTCCTTCCACACTCCGCTCTACGAGTCGTTGACGCTGCTCGCGTCGTACGCGCCGATCACGCGGCGGATCCGGCTGGGCACCGCGGTGTACCTCCTGGCGCTCCGCGCCCCTGCGGTCGCTGCGAAGATGGCGGCGACGGTTGACGTCCTGTCGGGGGGGCGGCTCGTCTTCGGCGTCGGCGTCGGGGGCGAGAACCCGAAAGAGTTCGAGCTCTGCGGCGTCCCGCGAAGCGAGCGCGGGGCGCGCGTCAGCGAGGGCATCGACGTCGTGCGGACGCTCTGGCGTGACACGCCCGCGACGTTCGAGGGCCGGTTCACCCGGTTCAAGGCGGTCTCGATCGACCCGAAGCCCGTCCAGACGCTCCCGCCCATCTGGGTCGGCGGGCGCTCGGACGCGGCGCTCGCCCGGGCTGGCCGGCAGGGCGACGGCTGGGTCTCCTATGTCGTCCAGCCCGCGCGCTACGCACAGAGCCTCGAGACGATCCGGGCCGCCGCCCACGCGGCCGGCCGTTCGCTCGACGGCTTCACCGCCGCGCACCTGGCCTTCGTCACCATCGGCCGCGACTACGCGCAGGCGTGCGTCTACGTTATCTGTGACGCGATCGGCGAGCCCCGCGACCGGCGGGCGCAGCTCGAGGCGCTCGCCGCGGACGTGCTCCCGCGCTTCCGTCCGCGCTGAGCCTTGGCGACGAAGCCGGTCGAGTGCCGCGCGCGCGTCGTCGCGGTGCGGCGGCTCGTGGCCGAGGTGCTCGAGGCGGACCTCGACATGCTCGAGCCGGCGGAGCTCCCCTTCGACGCCGGCCAGTGGGTGTCGGTGCCCTTCGGCCCGAAGACCGTCCGCGCCTACTCGATCGCATCCACGCCGGGCTCGCCCCGGCGTCTCACGCTCTGCGCCGACGTGGCGCCCGGCGGCCCTGGGTCGCGATGGTTCCGCGAGCTGGCCCCGGGCGCCGAGGTCGGCTTCAAGGGGCCGCTCGGCGGGTTCGTGTTCTCACGCGCCGACCGGCGCCGGCCGCTCTTCGTCGCCGAGGAGATCGGCATCGTCCCCATCCGCTCGATCCTGACCGACCTCTACGACGGGGGCTTCGGGCGGCCGGCGGCGCTCGTCTACTGGGGGCGCGACCCGGGCTGGCTTGCCTACGACGCGCAGTTCCGCTCGCTGGCACGCCGCTATCCCGGGTTCGCGTACCATCCGGTGGTGGCGAGCGCGGCGGGAGCGTGGACGGACGGCGCGAGCGGCCTCGCCGAGGTGGTCGGCCGGCGCGTCCAGGACGTGACCGGCCTGGTCGCCTACGTCGCGGGCGGCGAGGCGATGATCCACCGGATCCGCGACGTGCTCGTCGCCAAGGGACTGGACCGCAAGGCGGTCAAGTGGGAGAAGTTCTGGTGAGCGCGCGCGCGCCGGGGTGCCAGACCGTCTGAAGATCACCTTCCTCTGTCCCCACGTGAGGATCGCCGGCGGCGTCCGGGCGATCCTCACGTACGCCGACCGCCTGGCCGCGCGCGGCCACGACGTGACGCTCGTCGTGCCGGCCAAGGGGCGGCTCCGCGCCGCGTGGCGGCGCCTGCGCGGCGCCGGGCCCGACTGGCTGCCGGGCTTCCGGGCGCGGCTCCGATGGGTCGGGCGCTGGCAGGCGGAGGCTCTGCCCGACGGCGACGTCGTCGTCGCGACGGCGTGGCCGTCGGCCGGCATCGCCGCGGCGGCGCCCCGCCGTTGCGGCGCCGGGTTCTACTTCGTCCAGCACTACGAGAGCCTCTACCACGGCGCCGCCGCCCTCGTGGACGCGACGTATCGGCTCCCCCTCCGGACGATCGTCATCTCGACGTGGCTCCGCGACCTCGTGCGCGACAAGTTCCAGTGCGACGCCGAGGTCCTCGTCACGCCCGTGGACCCGGCGCTCTTCCGGCCGGTGCCCGTCGCCGTGGGGACCTCGCGGCCGCGCGTGCTCATGCTCCACCACGAGTACGCGTGGAAGGGCGTGGCCGAGGGCGTCGAGGCGGCACGGCGCGTGAAGGCGCGCGTGCCCGGGCTCGTCCTGGTGGGCTTCGGCGTGAGGGCGCCGCGCGCTCCCTCGCCCTATGACGAGTTTCACGCGAACCCGCCCCAGGACCGGCTCGCCGAGGTCTATTCGAGCTGCGAGATCTATCTCTGCCCGTCCTGGGACGAGGGGCTCGGCATGCCGCCGATGGAGGCAATGGCGTGCGGCGCCGCGCTCGTGACCTACGACAACGGCGGCTGCCGCGATTACGCGCGCGACGGCGAGACGGCGCTGGTCGCGCGCCGGCGCGACGTCGCCGACCTCGCGGCCAGGCTCGAGCTGCTCGCGAGCGATCCCGCGCTCCGCGCCAGGATCGCGGCCGCCGGCCGGCGGCTCGTCACGACTGCGTTCCACTGGGACCGCGCCGTGGCCCGGCTGGAGGCGCTCTTCGCGGCCGGGCGGCGCTGAGGGGGGCTCGTGCGCGAGCCCTGTATGCTTGATGAGGGGGACTGGCCTGCGGCGGAGACGGACGAGGTCTGGACGGGGGGTTCGAGCCGGACCGAGGCTGGCCCGCGCTCAGCCGCGGGGCCGGGCGCCGGTGCCGAGGGCGCAGACGGCCGGCGGGCCGTCGAGCTTGGAGGCGAGCACGCTCAGCTCGAGTTCCAGCTCGGCCAGCCTCGACGCGAGCCGCTCGCGCTCCTGGTGCAGGGCCTGGGCCAGCGTCGTAACCTGGTGGAGGAGTTGACGTTCACGATCGGCCATGGTGGCGTTCATACCGCTCGGTAGGAGCAAAAAGGGTGCCGGGGGGCCCGAAGCCTGGCACGGCGCCACTTTCCGGAAGTCGGGGCGGCGCATCCTGACACGGGCGCCGGCCGCGCCCGCCAGCGTGACACGGGCGGCCCCGACCCTGCATGTCGAGCGTGCTAAGATTAGCTGCGGCATGCCCATTTACGAGTACGAGTGCCACGACTGTCGACGCCGGGTGAGCCTCCTCGTACTCCGGCCGTCCACCGCCCCCGCCGCCACCTGCCCCCGCTGTCACGGATCGAACCTGAGCCGCCTGATGTCGCGCTTCGCCACCGTCCGCTCGGAGGACGAGCGGCTCGAGTCCATGGCCGACGCCTCGAGCTTCGGTGACCTCAACGAGGACGATCCGGCCAGCGTCGCCCGCTTCATGAAGAAGATGGGCAAGGAGTTCGGCGACGACCTCGGAGACGACTTCGAGTCCGCCGTGGACGAGGCGCTCACAGAGGGCGACACGGGGGGCCCGGCCGGCGCCACCGAGGGGCCGTCCGAATCCCTGGACGCCTCGGGCGCGCCCGAAGACCTCTGATGGCTTCCCGGTGAAAGTCGAGCTCGCGGACCGTCTCGAGGCGGTCGGCGCGACCGCGTGGGATCGGCTCCACGCCGGAGCACGGCTCCGCTCGCCGTTCCTGTCGTGGATCTGGCAAACCCACTGGGCCAGCGCATTCGCCGCGGACCGACGGCTCGACATCCGACGCGTGACGGACGGCGAGGGGAGCCTGGTCGCGGTGCTTCCGCTCTACGAGGAGGCGCCGGGCGTCTTCCAGATGCTCGGCGGCGCCGACGTCTCGGACTACCTCGACCTCGTCGCCGTTGCGGGGCGCGAGGAAGAGGCGTGGACGGCGCTCCTCGAGTCACGGGCCGCCGAGCCGGTCGAGTGGCGCCTACTTCCTCGACCTCCACCGGCGCTCGCGCGCTGGCAAGGCGCGCTTCATGGACGCGCGCATGGAGGGTTTCTTCCGGGGCGCCGTGACGGCGCTGGCCGAGCGCGGGGCCGCGCGCCTCTGGTTCCTCGACATCGCGTCGGGCCCGATCGCGTCGTTCGTCGTGCTCGAGTGGGTCGACACGGTGGGCCTCTACAACTCCGGCTTCCATCCCGACCGGGCCGCGCTCTCGCCCGGCGTCGTCTTGCTGGGCCACCTGATCCGGGACGCGATCGAGCGCGGGCGGCGCCGGTTCGACTTCCTGCGCGGCGAGGAGCGGTACAAGTACGAGTTCGGGCCCGTCCCCGAAGAGGTCTACGGGGTGAGGATCGGACCCCGGCGGCCATGAACCTCCGCGTCGCGATGCTCAGCCTCCACACGTGCCCGCTCGCCGCGCTCGGCGCGAAGGAGACGGGCGGGATGAACGTCTACGTGCGCGAGCTCTCGCGCGAGCTCGGGCGGATGGGCGTCGAGGTGGACGTCTTCACACGGTCGCAGAACAGCGCGATCCCGCGCGTCGTCGGCATGGGCCCACGCGTGCAGGTGATCCACCTCCCGGCGGGGCCCGAGGCGCCGCTGGCGCGCCCCCAGATCCACGCCCACCTCGACGAGTTCGTCGACGGGCTCGAGGCGTGGCGCCTCACGCGCGGCGTCGAGTACGACCTGATCCACGCCCACTACTGGCTGTCCGGGGTGGCCGCGCTGAGGCTCCGAGACCGCTGGGCGGTGCCGATTCTCCAGATGTTCCACACGCTCGGCCGGCCGAAGAACCGCGCGGCCCGGAGCGTCGCCGAGCTCGAGCCGGCGACGCGGCTGCGCGAGGAGACGCGCATCGTGGGCGCCGCGGACCGCATCGTCGCCGCGAACGACGTGGAGCGCGCGGAGCTCCTGCGCGCCTACGGCGCCCGCGCGCCGCGCATCGCAACGATCCCGTGCGGCGTGGATACCGAGCTCTTTGCGCCCGGGGACCAGGCCGCCGCGCGTCGTCAGCTCGGGCTCGACGCGCGGCCGGTGCTCCTCTGGGTCGGGCGGCTCGCGCCGATCAAGGGCCTCGACACGCTCCTCGACGCGGTGGGGCGGCTGCACGCGGCCGGCACCGACCCGAGACTCCTGATCGTCGGCGGCGACGCCGACGATCCGCCGAACGGGCACGAGACCACGCTGCGCGCCCAGATCCGCCGGCTCCGGCTCGACGGCGCGGTGAGCTTCGTGGGCCCGCAGCCGCAGGAGCGGCTCCCGACCTACTACGCCGCGGCCGACGTCACCGTCGTGCCCTCGTACTACGAGTCGTTCGGCATGGTGGCGCTCGAGGCCATGGCGTGCGGGAGCCCGGTGATCGCCTCGCGCGTCGGCGGACTCGTCACGACCGTCCGCGACGGCGTCACGGGCTTCCTGGTTCCCGAGAGCGACGTCGCGGCGCTCGCCGAGCGTATCGCCGCCCTCGTGGCCGATCCCGACCTCCGCTGGCGGATCGGCCGGGAGGGCGTCCGCTGGGCCGCCCAGCACCGATGGCCGTGCGTCGCGGAGGCGGTCTGCCGCGAGTACGCGTCGCTCGAGCCCATCGCGACTCCGCACCTCGCCGCCGCGCGCTGCCACGAGTAATTCGGGCCGTCCGCGCGCGCGCGTCGCGCCGACCTGACAGGTGTTGCGACTCGTCTTGCCATTGGACGTGTGCTAGACTCGCGCGGCGCATGGCGACGCTTCTCGAAGTGCGTTCTCTCACGACCGAGTTCGTGACGCGCGGCGGCGTGGTCCGAGCGGTGGACGGCGTGTCGTGGGACGTCGCGGAAGGCGAGACGGTCGCGCTGGTCGGCGAGTCGGGGTGTGGCAAGAGCGTGAGCGCGCTCTCCGTCATGCGGCTGGTCGCGGCGCCCGCAGGGCGCATCGTCAGCGGACAGGTCTTCTTCAAGGGCCGCGACCTCCTGGCCCTCTCCGAGGAGGAGATGCGCCGCGTCCGCGGCCGCGAGATCGCGATGGTCTTCCAGGAGCCGATGACCTCCCTGAACCCGGTGCTCACGATCGGGCGTCAGCTCACCGAGGGGCTCGAGATCCATCTGGGGATGACGCGCGGAGGCGCCCGGCAGCGTGCGGTGGAGGTCCTGGCGACGGTCGGCATCCCGGATGCGGCGCGGCGCCTCTCGCAGTACCCGCACCAGTTCTCGGGCGGCATGCGTCAGCGGATCATGATCGCGGCGGCGCTCGCCTGCAATCCAGCGCTGATCCTCGCCGACGAGCCCACGACGGCGCTCGACGTGACGATCCAGGCGCAGATCCTCGAGCTCATGCGCGACCTCTCGCGCCGCTTCGGCGTCGCGATGCTGATCATCACCCACAACCTCGGCGTCGTCGCGCGCTACGCGGACCGGGTGAACGTCATGTACGCGGGCCGCATCGTCGAGCGGGGGAGCGCGCGCGATCTCTACAGGCGCCCGCGCCACCCCTACACGCTCGGACTGCTGCGCTCCGTGCCGCGTCTCGACGAGCCGCGGCGCGCGCGCCTCCAGCCGATCGAGGGCCAGCCGCCGGACCTCACGCGGCTCGGCCCCGGCTGCGCGTTCGCGCCGCGCTGCACGTTCAGGGTGGAGCGGTGCCGCGTCGAGCGGCCGGTCCTGGCGCCCGCGGACGGGGAGGGGCACGTGACCGCGTGCTGGGAGGCCGCGCGCGTCGCGCGGGCACCGGCGCTCGCATGACGGACAACGGCGCGCTGCTCGAGGTCCGGAACCTCGTCAAGCATTTCCACGTCGGCGGCGGGCTCTTCGGCGGCGCGCCCGGTGTCGTCCGCGCCGTGGACGGCGTGAGCTTTGCGATCCGTCGCGGCGAGACGCTCGGGCTCGTCGGCGAGTCGGGCTGCGGCAAGACCACGGCGGGTCGCTGCATCCTGCAGCTCGAGCGACCGACGAGCGGCGAGATCGTCTTCGACGGCCAGAACCTGACGAAGCTCGACGACGCGGGGCTCCGGCGCGTCCGGCGTCGCATGCAGGTGATCTTTCAGGACCCCTACAGCTCGCTGAATCCGCGGATGACGATCGGCCAGATCCTCGCCGAGCCGCTCGTCGTGCACGGCCTGGTGCCGGACCGGGCCGCGCGGGAAGCGCGCGTCGGCGAGCTGCTGCGCCACGTCGGCCTCCTGCCGCAGCACGCGCACCGGTACCCGCATGAGCTCTCCGGCGGCCAGCGCCAGCGCGTCGGGATCGCGCGCGCGCTCGCCATGGAGCCCGCCCTGATCGTGTGCGACGAGCCGGTCTCGGCCCTCGACGTCTCGATCCAGGCGCAGATCGTGAACCTCCTGGAAGACCTGCAGCGCCAGTTCGGGCTCACGTACCTCTTCGTCGCCCACGACCTCTCGGTCGTCCGCCACATCTCCGACCGCGTGGCGGTCATGTACCTCGGCAAGATCGTCGAGATCGCCGGCCGGCAGGCGCTCTACGAGGACCCGCTCCATCCGTATACGCGCGCGCTGCTGTCGGCGGTGCCGATCCCCGACCCCGACGTGGAGGCCCGCCGCGTGCACGTCGTGCTGGGCGGGGAGGTGCCGAGTCCCCTCAACCCGCCCGCCGGCTGCGTGTTCCACCCGCGCTGCCCGATCGCGGTGGACCGCTGCCGGAGCGAGGTGCCCGTGCTCCGCGAGGTCAAGCCCGGGCACTGGGCGGCCTGCCTCCTGGCTTGACACCTCGGCCGTACGTGCTTAAATGCTGAAACCTTTGGTGAGCCTCCAGGGTTTTCCGAGAAACCGCCCTGCGGTGACACGAGACCGGATACGAGCTCGGGCGCGGCGCGCCCGCGGAGGTACGCCCATGCGACGCTGGAGAGGCCCGTTCATCGCGCTGTTGATCTTGGCCCTCGCGCTGCCCGCGTGGGCGCAGGAGAAGCCACGGTCCGGCGGCGAGCTCGTCTTCGTCGTGCCGTCGGAGCCGCCGTCCTACGACGCGCACCAGGAAGAGACGTTCGGCGTCATTCATCCGGTGGCGCCGCACTACAGCACGCTGCTGCGCGTCGATCCGCTCGACAAGACGGGCACCAAGCCGGTCGGCGACCTCGCCGAGTCGTGGACCGTCTCCAAGGACGGCCTCGTCTACACCTTCAAGCTCCACAGGGGCGTCAAGTTCCACGACGGCAGCGAGATGACCTCGAAGGACGTCAAGGCCTCGTACGACAAGATCCTGAGCCCGCCCGCCGGGGTGAAGTCCCTCCGGGCCTCGGCCTACGCTGCGGTGAAGGAGATCGAGGCGCCCGACGCGCACACGGTCCGGTTCACGCTGAAATGGCCGGAGTCCTCCTTGCTGTTGAACCTCGCGTCGCCCTGGAACTGGATCTACAAGGCCGACATCCTCGCCAAGGACCCACAGTGGTACATGAAGAACGTCATGGGCACCGGCCCCTTCAAGTTCGTGGAGCACGTCCGGGGCTCCCACTGGGTCGGCAAGAAGAACCCGGACTACTGGGACAAGGGCAAGCCCTACCTCGACGGCTACCGCGCGATCTTCATCAGCAACTCGGCGGCCCAGGTCGCGGCGGTCCGTGGCGAGCGTGCCATGATCCAGTTCCGCAGCTTCAGCCCGCCGGAGCGCGACAGCCTCGTGCAGGCGCTGGGGCCGAAGATCACGGTGCAGGAGAGCCCCTGGGATTGCCTCAACTTCGTCTCGATGCACCACCAGAAGAAGCCGTTCGACGACAAGCGCGTGCGGCGGGCCCTGAGCTTGGCGCTCGATCGCTACGAAGGCTCCAAGGCGCTGTCGCGCATCACGCTCGTGAAGGACGTGGCCGGCATCATCGTGCCGGGCACACCGTATGCCACGCCGCCGCAAGAGCTGGAGAAGCTCGCGGGCTACGGGCGGGACATCAACGCCAACCGGGCGGAGGCCAAGCGTCTCCTGAGAGAGGCGGGCGTCCCCGAGGGGTTCGCGTTCACGTTCAAGAACCGGGGCATCCCGCACCCGTACGAGCCCCTGGGCATCTGGCTCATCGACCAGTGGCGCCAGATCGGCCTGAACGTCAAGCAGGAGATCCTCGAAGCGTCCGCCTATCACCCGATGCTGATGCGCGGCGACTTCGAGGTGGCGATGGACTTCCAGTGCGGCTTCATCGTGGAGCCGGACCTGGACCTGGGCCGATTCCTCAGCATCTCTGACGCCAACTACGGGAAGCACAAGGACACCGTCATCGACGACCTCTACGTGCGTCAGGCGCGCGCCACCGACATGGAGGAGCGCAAGCGGATCCTTCGCATGCTGGAGAAGCGGCTGCTCGACGACGAGGCGCACGTCGTCTACACGCTCCAGTGGCACCGGATCATTCCTCACAACTCGAGGGTGAAGGGTTGGACGATCACGCCGAGCCACTACCTGAACAACCAGCTCGACACCGTGTGGCTCACCGAGTAGCAGAAGCGTCGAATACCGACAGCGGGGGAGGGTGGCGGCCGCTCTGACCGCGCGCGGGTCGCATCCATGCACACGTATCTCCTCAAGCGCCTTCTGCTGATCTTTCCCACGCTGTTTGGGGTGGCCGTGGTGACGTTTCTGCTCATCCGCATCATTCCGGGCGACGTCGTCGAGCTACGGTACTCCGGGGACCGCGGCGCCGTGTCACAGCAGCTGCTCGACCAGGAGCGCGCGCGGATCGGCCTCGACCAGCCCGTCTGGCGGCAGTTCGCCACGTGGATCTGGGGTGTCGCGCGCCTGGATTTCGGGCAGTCGATGTGGACGGGCGCGCCGATCTGGCAGGAGATCAAGCTGCGCTTCGCGCTGTCGCTCCAGGTCGCCGTCATGGCGACGATCGTCGCCGTGCTGCTGGCGATCCCCCTCGGCGTGCTCGCCGCGCTGAAGCAGGACACCTGGATCGACTACGCCGTCCGCGTCTTCTCGATCGCCGGGCTCGCCATGCCGTCGTTCTGGCTGGGCATCGTCCTGATCCTGATGCTCCTCATCGTCTTTCAATGGCTGCCGCCCATGGTCTACACGCCGTTCTGGGTGAGCCCCTGGCAGAACCTGGCCCAGCTGATCTGGCCGGCGCTGGCCGTGGGCTATCGGTACTCCGCGGTCGCCACCCGGATGACGCGGTCGGCCATGCTGGAGGTGTTGCGCGAGGACTACATCCGCACCGCGCGCGCCAAGGGTCTCATGCAGAAGCTGGTTCTCTCGCGGCACGCGCTCAAGAACGCGATGCTCCCCGTGCTGACAGTCGTCGCGATCGAGTTCGCCTTCCTGATCGGTGGCCTCGTCGTCACCGAGCAGGTGTTCAACCTCAACGGCATCGGGCTCCTCTTCGTCCAGGCCGTGGCCCATCGCGACTACACGCTGCTTCAGGCCCTCGTGATGCTGGTGGCCGGCGCGTTCATCCTGGTGAACTTCCTGATGGACGTGGCCTACGCGTGGCTCGACCCGCGCATCCGGTACCGCTGATGGCGACGCCCCTCGCCTACGACCTGGAGGTGGTGGAGACGCGGCGGCGCTGGCCCGAGGCGCTCCGCGACTTCGGTCGACGGCGTCCTCTCGGCGCCATCGGCGCCGTCGTGATCGTCGTCATGCTCCTGGTGGCGGGGCTGGCGCCGGTGATCTCGCCGTACGATCCGGTCGCCATCGATTTCGGCGCCATGCTGGCGCGGCCCTCGTCCGCGCACTGGCTCGGGACGGACTCGTTCGGTCGCGACGTCCTCTCGCGCCTCGTCCACGGGTCGCGCACGGCGCTGCTCGTGGGCTTCGGCGCCTCGATCCTCGGCGCGGCGATCGGCGCCATCCTCGGCGTGGGGAGCGCGTACTTCGGCGGCCGGGTGGACCTCTACGTCCAGCGGGTGATGGACATCTTCCTCGCGTTCCCGCTCATCATCCTCGCGCTGGCGCTGGTCGCCATCCTCGGCAACTCGATTCCGAACCTCATCATGGCGATCACCGTGCCGATGATCCCGCGCTGCGCGCTGGTCATCCGCGCTTCCGCGCTCTCGATCCGCGAGATGGCGTACGTGGACGCGGCGCGGGCGGCCGGCTTCGGGCACGCGCGCATCGTCCTGCGGCACATGCTCCCGAACGTCATGGCGCCCTTCCTGATCATGCTCACCGCGTTCGTGGGGCAGGCGATCCTGCTCGAGTCCTCGCTCTCGTTCCTCGGGCTCGGCGTGCAGGAGCCGACGCCCGCGTGGGGCCTCATGCTGAGCGGCGCGGCCGTCGAGTTCGCGGAGCGGGCCCCGTGGATGGCGATCTTTCCGGGGCTCGCGATCAGCCTCGCCGTCTTCGCCTTCAACCTCTTCGGCGACTCCCTGCGCGACGCCCTCGACCCGCGCCTCCGGACCCAGTGACGCGAGGCGCCGCCGGGACGCTCAAGGGCGCGGAAAGCTTGACACTCTGCGGTGATTCGGGTACAAAAACGGTTGGTCCGACCAGATCCAGCGAATCGGGAGGCCTGAATGCCGTACATCATCGCCGAGCCGTGCATCAACGTCAAAGACAAGGCGTGCGTCGAGGTCTGCCCGGTTGACTGCATCTACGAGGGGAAGGACCAGCTCAAGAGCTTCATCGAGCTGAACAAGCAGTTCTTCAAGGACAACCCCGGGGTGAAGCCGGCGACCAAGAAATAGCTGCACATCCCACACGGCACACCGCCAGGCCCGCTGTGCATTCGGTCGAATGCGGCGGGCCGTTTTCTTCGAGAGATCGACGACCCCGCGCTGGCATCGCGGTTGCCTCCCTCGCATGGCATGCGCTCGATGCCCGAACCCCTTCCGGCCCCCGAGCCGCCGCTCGGCTATCACGGCGCCGTGTCCGCGTTCAAGCGTCGCCTGATCGAGGCGACGCTCCGCGAGGCGCGCGGCAACCGCACCCACGCGGCGAGGGCCCTGGGCCTGCAGCGCACGTACCTCCTGCGGCTCATCCGCGAGCTCGGCGTCGCCGCGCCGCCGCCTCCGGCGCGCCAGCGGAACGGCACTCCCTAGCGGTTGACGTTTGTCGGCGCTGCCGTCAAGCTTGGAGCCGTCATGCTTGACGTCTGGGTGGCGGGCGCCGCGATGACCCGCGTCGGCAAACGGACCGAGCGGCTGCAGGACCTCATGGCCGAGGCCGCTCACGGCGCGCTGCGCGCGGCCGGCGTGGAGGCGCCGGACGCGATCGTCGTCGCCGCCATGAACCCCGAGGAGTTCCTCGGCGACGGCAACTTCGCCTCGAACGCCGCGTCGCACCTGGGTTTCGCCCAGGCGCCGGCGCTCCGGGTCGAGACGGCGACCTCGTCGGGCGCCGCCGCCTTCTACGCGGGCTTCGGGCTCGTCGCGGCCGGCCTGCGCCGGGCGGTGCTCGTGGTGGGCGGCGAGAAGATGACCCACCTCGACACGCCGCGCGTGTCCGAGCTGATCAGCCGGTCGATCGATCCCTACGAGCGCTCGTACGGCGCCACGATGCCCGCGCTCGCCGGTCTCGTGACGCGCGCCCTGATGGCGAACGGTGTGGGTGCTCGTGAGCTCGCGCAGGTGGCGGTGAAGAACCACGCGAACGGGCTCCAGAACCCGCAGGCCCACTTCCGCCACGCGGTCACGCTCGACGAGGTGCTCGAGAGCCGCATGGTCGCCGACCCGCTCCGGCTGCTCCACTGCTGCCCCATCTCGGACGGCGCCGCCGCGGTCGTGTTGACGGCGCGGCGCGCGGCCGTGCGCGTGGCGGGCATCGGGCAGGGGAGCGACACGCTCGCCCTCCGCCACCGCGCGGCGCTCACGAGCTTCAAGGCGACGCAGGCGGCGGCGCGCGAGGCGTTCGCGATGGCGGGGTTCGGCCCGGAGCGCGTGGACGTGGCCGAGATCCACGACGCGTTCACTCCCTTCGAGCTCATCTCGCTCGAGGACACGGGCCTCGTGCCGCTGGGCAAGGCCGGGCGCGCGACGCTCGACGGCGAGACCGCCCTCCACGGGCGGCTGCCCGTGAACCCGTCGGGCGGACTCAAGGCGCGCGGCCATCCGCTCGCGGCGACGGGGCTCGCCCAGATCGTCGAGTGCGTGTGGCAGGTCACCGGGCGCGCGGAGGGACGCCAGACCCAGGCGCGTGTCGCGCTGGCCCACTCCATCGGCGGGCTCGCGACGAACAACTGGGTGACGCTCCTGACGGCGGCATGATCGAGAGGATCGACGCCTCCCGGTGCCCGGCGTGCCGCACGATCGTCGCGCCGCCGGCGAGCTACTGTCCACACCATCCCGTGGCGATGGAGCCCGTGTCCCTCCCCGGCGTGGGTGAGATCGTCTCGTTCACCACGCTGCACTCGCCGCCCACGGGCTTCAAGGCGCCGCTCCACATCGCGCTCGTCGAGCTCGAGGGGGGCGCGCGGTTCGTCTGCCACGGCGCGGAGACGCGGGGGCTCCGGATCGGCTCGCCGGTCGCGATCGAGGCGGTGGGCCGCGTGTACTACTTCTCCTACCTTGGCGTCCTGGACCGCGCGCGGTTGTTCTGGCGGCGCGCCGGCCACGCCGGCGACCGGGTGAACGCGATCGCGCGGAGCCTCGCCAAGCGCGTCCGGAAAGGATGACAGCGTGCCGCGAGCGAAAGGGCCCCTGGCCGGTGTCCGCGTGCTCGACCTCACCCGCGTCCTCGCGGGGCCGTTCTGCGCGATGCTGCTCGGGGACATGGGCGCGGAGGTCGTCAAGATCGAGGAGCCGGGCAAGGGCGACGACACCCGGAGCTGGCCGCCCTTCGTGGGCGGCGAAGCCACCTACTTCATGTCGGTCAACCGGAGCAAGAAGAGCGTCACCCTGAACCTCAAGGCGTCCGAAGGGCGCCGGATCATGGCGACGCTCGTGCGAAAGAGCGATGTCCTCCTCGAGAACTTCCGTCCCGGGACGATGGCGAAGCTCGGCCTGGGCTACGGCGCGCTGGCGAAGCTCAACCCGAAGCTCGTCTACTGCTCGATCTCGGGCTTCGGCGAGTCCGGGCCGGAGGCGCACCGCGCCGGTTACGACCTGATCGTCCAGGGCGAGTCCGGGCTCATGGACATCACGGGCTTCGCCGACGGGCCCCCCGTCAAGGTGGGCACGTCGATCGCCGACCTCGTCGCCGGGATGTCGGCCGCCCACGGCGTGACGCTGGCGCTCCTCGCGCGCGCCAAGACGCGCCGGGGCCAGAAGGTCGAGATCGCCATGCTCGACGCGCTGGCGGCGCTGCTCACCTATCAGGCCGGCATCTACTTCGGCACCGGCCAGCGGCCGACGCGCCGCGGGAACGCGCACCCGTCCATCGTCCCGTACGAGGTCTTCAAGGCCGCCGACGCCTATCTGACCCTCGGGGTCGCCAACAACTCGCTGTGGACCAAGTGCTGCGCCGCCCTCGAGCGGCCCGCCCTGGCGCACGACCCGCGCTTCGACACCGTGGCCAAGCGCGTGCTGAACCGCGACACGCTCATCGCGCTGCTCAACGAGATCCTCGGCGCGCGAACCGCCGAGGAGTGGATCAAGCGCTTCGAGGCGGCGGGCATCCCCGCGGGCCGGATCAAGACGGTCGCCGAGGTGTGCGAGAGCGAGCACCTGAAGGCGCGCGGCATGCTCGTCACGCTGCCGCACCCGAAGGCGACGCGGCTCACCGTGATGGGCGTCCCGATCCGTCTCCACGGGACGCCCGGAGGCGCCGCGGCCCCGCCGCCGCTGCTCGGCCAGCACACGGAGGAGGTGCTCCGGTCGCTCGTCGGGCTCACCCGGGCGGAGATCGCCGGGCTCCGGGAGAAGGGCGTGCTCTGAGGTGGAGATCGCGCCCGTCACGCTCCGCGGCCGCTGGCTCACGCTCGAGCCGCTCGCGGAGCGTCACGCGCCCGATCTGCTCGAGGTCATGCGGGACGAGGAGGTCTGCCGCTATCTCTCCTGGGCGCCGCCGGAGAAGCTCGAGGAGACGCTCACCCTCGTCCGCGAAGCCCGAGAGCTGATGGCCCGCCGCCACTCCATCGTGTTCGCCCAGATCTGGAACGAGACCGGGCGCTGCGTCGGCTCCACGCGGCTTCTCGACGTGCGGCCGGCCGACCGTCACGTCGAGATCGGCTCGACCTTTCTGGCACGCCCGCTCTGGCGGACGCCCGCCAACACCGAATCGAAGTACCTCGTTCTCTCCCACTGCTTCGAGCAGCTTGGCTGCGTCCGCGTCGCCCTGAAGACCGATGCCCGCAACGTGCGCTCCCAGGAGGCGATCGCCCGCCTCGGCGCCTCGCGCGAAGGTGTGCTCAGAAAGCACATGAACGTCAGGGGCTTCCAGCGGGACACGGTCTACTACTCCCTCCTCGAGACGGAGTGGCCGGAGGCGAAGCGCCGTCTCGCCGAGCGCCTCTACGGCTCCACCCGCGAGTCTTGACACCCCGCTGACGCGGAGCGCATCATCGAACTTACCCCATGCGTCGCCTGATCAAAATCTACGACACGACGCTCCGCGACGGCACCCAGGGCGAGGGCGTGTCCTTCTCGATGGAGGACAAGGTCCGCCTGACGTCGCGCCTCGACGCGCTCGGGATCCACTACATCGAGGGTGGGTGGCCGGGCTCGAACCCAAAGGACCTCCGCTTCTTCCGCCGCATGCAGGACACGAGCCTCAAGCACGCCAAGCTCGCCGCGTTCAGCATGACCCGGCGCGCGGGCGGCCCCGTCGAGTCGGACGCCAACATGCAGGCCCTCCTCGACGCGGGCGCGCCCGTCGCGACGATCGTCGGCAAGTCGTGGGACTTCCACGTGACGCACGCGCTCGACACGACGCTCGACGAGAACCTCGCCATGATCGCGGACACGATCGCCTTCCTCCGGCCGCGCATGGAGGAGGTCATGTTCGACGCCGAGCACTTCTTCGACGGGTTCCGCGCGAACCGCGACTACGCGCTCCGCACGCTCAGGGCCGCGGAGGCGGCCGGGGCCCACTGGCTCGTCCTCTGCGACACGAACGGCGGCACGTTGCCGCACGACCTCGTCGCCATCTTGAAGGCCGTGAAGCAGCACGTGAAGACGCCGCTCGGCATCCACGTCCACAACGACGCCGAGTGCGCGGTGGCTAACTCGCTCGCCGCGGTGCAGGAGGGCGTGGGCCAGGTGCAGGGCACCATGAACGGCTACGGCGAGCGCTGCGGAAACGCGAACCTCGTCTCGATCATCCCGAACCTCGTCCTCAAGCTCGGGCTCGACTGCATCCCCGAGCCGAACCTGCGCGAGCTCCGCGACGCCGCGCGCTTCGTCGCCGAGCTGGCGAACCGCACGCCCTGGTCGTCGCAGCCCTACGTCGGCGACTCGGCCTTCGCCCACAAGGGGGGCATGCACGTCTCGGCCGTGCAGAAGCACCCGGAGACCTACGAGCACATCGATCCCCAGGCGGTCGGCAACCACCGGCGCGTGCTCATCTCCGAGCTCGCGGGTAAGTCGAACATCCTGTGGAAGGCGCGCGAGTATGGGATCGATCTCGAGCGCGAGACCCCCGACTCGCGCCGGATCCTCGACCAGCTCAAGGCGCTCGAGGACGCGGGCTTCCAGTTCGAGGGTGCGGAGGCCTCGTTCGAGCTCCTCATGGAGCGCGCCCTCGGCCGCCACAAGCCCTACTTCGAGCTCGAGGCCTACCGCGTGATCGTGGAGGAGCAGCACCACGACCAGGAGCCGGTCGCCGAGGCGACGGTCCGCGTGCGGGTCAAGGGCATCCTGGAGCACACGGCCGGGTCGGGGAACGGCCCGGTCAATGCGCTGGACCACGCCCTCCGGAAGGCCCTCGAGGAGTTCTATCCGGGCCTCCGGACGATGAAGCTCCTCGACTACAAGGTCCGCATCCTCGACGAGTCGAAGGGCACCGCGGCCAAGACGCGGGTGCTCGTCACGTCGGGAGACGGCGAGGAGACGTGGGGGACGGTCGGCGTCGCCGACAACATCATCGAGGCCTCGTGGCAGGCCCTCGTGGACTCGATCGAGTACAAGCTCCGGCGCGACGAGCGGAGCCCGGCGTGAACATCGTCGTCGTCGACAATGAGCCCGCGATCGTGAAGCTGTGCAAGAACGTCCTCGTGCAGCAGGGTCACACCGTCCACGGCTTCACGACCGCACCCGACGCGCTCTCACACCTCGCCGCCGGCGTGCGGGTCGACCTCCTCTTGGTGGACTACCAGATGCCCGAGCTGAACGGCCTCGAGTTCATCCAGCGCGCCTGGGACCTCCAGCCCGAGCTCCGCGTCGTCATGATCACCGCCCACGGCACGCGTGAGCTCCTGGGCGAGGCGGCCCAGGCGGGGATCCACGGAGTGGTGCTCAAGCCGTTCACAGCCATCGACCTCACCCGGGTGGTGGAGACGACGCTTCGCCCGTCGTCCGAGCCCTAATTGAACATGGGGCGCCCCCTCGAAAACGCGACAGGCTCCTAGTCGGGCCGTCGCTCATCCTGCGCCGTCAGCCGCCCCTGGCTTGTCTCGATTCTTACCTCGCCGACGTGTCCAGAAATTATCCGGTCTGCTCAGGAACTTACCATAGGAGACGCCGAGTCTTCACGTAAGATATTGAAACTACGGTGAAATGGAGTTCGGTATCGAATTTGCTTGTCTTCTCTCCCCAGGAGGGCTCAGTCATGGGGATCGGAGAGCTGACAGCATTCAGTCCGGCAGTGCCGGTCAACGGCCAGGTGTACGCCCGGTCGCCCCGCGTGGGCCGTCCGTCGACGGTGGCGCCGTATGCGGCGCAGGTCGCACAGTGGCTCAGAGAGGACCCGGCCCTGTCCGGGGCGGAGCTTCTCCGTCGGGTCCGAGGGTCGGGCTACCACGGTGGCAAGAGCGCCCTGTACGAGCTCGTGCGACGCCTCCGGCTCGCGCCTTCCGGGAACTAGCTAGCCCGCTTCCTCCCGACCTGCTCCCTTCAGAAGCCCTTCGCCGCGCGCCAGACGCGGGTCCAGCCGTTCATCTCCTCGTCGCTCAGGCTTATCGCACGCTCGCAGCCCCGGGCGGGTGCAGCCGCTTGTAGAACAGGAGCTCGCGGTAGCCCTGCGGCAGGTTGTCGATGAACCCGGAGGGAATGAAGCCGAGCGCTGCGTGCATCTTGATCCCGACCGCGTTGGTCTCTTCGACCGTGGAGTAGAGCCGCGGGCTCGGCGAGACGTCCTCGACCATCTTGTAGAGCGCGCGCGCGGTGCCGCGCCGGCGGAAATCGCCGCGCACGCCGACGAGCCCGACGAGGGTGCACTGGAACCAGTCGGTCCGGTAGGCGAGGACGCCGAGGACGTCGTCCCCCTCGGCCGCGACGAGGACGTGGTGCCGCTCGGCGTGCGAGCGCACGAACGGCTCCGCGCGCTCGGGACCGAGCACCTCCGTCGCGAGGGTCATCACCCCATGGAAATCGCGCGCCTCCGCGTGCCGGACGTTCACCCGTCGAGGAACTCACGCAGCGCGCGCGCGACGACCGGGTGTTGGCCGAGGACCACCGTGTAGTGATTCGTGCGCGGCACGACCACCAGCCGGCAGTCGGGGATGGCGTGGGCCATCGCCTCCGCCTCCTCCTGGGTCATGAGACAGTCGTCGGCGCGCAGGAGGCCGTCCGGCGCGCGGAAGAGGAGGGTGGGGGCCGCGAGTTGGTGGTGCCAGACCCAGAGGCGCGTGCGCTGGAGGTTCGCCACCTCCTCCTCGATCGCGTGACGCGCCACCTTCGAGCGGACGCCGCCGCCCGGGCCCGGCTCGACGTCGTAGGTGTAGTGGCGCGCGAGGTAGTCGTTCCAGCGCCCCGCGAACATCGGCAGGTCCTGGAGCGTCGCGAGGAACTTCTCGAGCGACGGGAATTCGACGCCGAGCCGGTTGATCGCGGGCGCCAGGGCGTCCAGGATCTCGGCCCGCACGTCGAGCCCGCCGTCGAAGAGCACGAGCTTCGAGACGCGGTCCGGGTGCAGCGTCGCGAAGCGGACGGCGATGTGGGCGCCGAGCGAGTGACCCATGAGGATCGCGCGCGCGAGCCGGAAGTGGTCGAGGAGTGCCCGGAGGTCGGCCGCATGGTGGGTGAGGCTGTAGCCGGTCGCCGGCTTGTCGCTGTCGCCGCGCCCGCGGAGGTCGGGGGCCAGGATCCGGTGGCTCCCGCCGAGGGCGTCGGCGATCGAGTACCACACGGTGTGGTTCGACGTGAGGCCGTGGACCGCGACGATCGCGGACCCGCGCCCGGGCCACTCGTGGACCGCGAGGCTGACGTCGTTGGCGCGTACGCGCATCAGTAGGTGCCGGGGCGGACCCGCGCGTAGAGCTCCTTGAGCCCGTCGGCGGAGAACTTCGGCGACTGACAGAACGAGATGATCGTGCGCTCGTCGGCCTCGACCTTGTGGACCGCCTCGGGGACGCGGTCGGCGATCTCGGCGGGGATCGTCACCGCGCCGTGCTGGTCGCAGTGGATCAGGTCGCCGGGCTTCACCCAGAGCCCGCCGACCTTGACGGGGAGGCCGAAGTCCACCATGTGCACATACGCGTGGGAGACCGAGACGTGCGCCGCCGCGAACTGGAAGCCGAGGCCCCGCACCTCGTCGAGGTCGCGCACCGAGCCGTCCGTGACGACGCCGGCGCAGCCGAGCGCCTTGTGGATGTTGGCCTGGACCTCCCCCCACTGCGCCCCCTGACCCCGCGGGTCGTCGAGGTCGTGGACCACGATGACCCGCGGCGCGGGGATCGACAGCACGTAGTCCCACCAGGCGAAGGTCGACGCGCGGTGCCCCTGCAGGGGGGCGGGCTCGGCGCGGATCAGCGCCGGGACCGCGTAGCCCACGAGCGGGCCGAGCTCGGGGAACAGGGCGCGCAGCGCCGAGGACATGAAGCCCTGGTTCCGCGGACGGACGTTGAAGGTTTCGATCCCGTTGGCGACGCTCGGGCTCGAGATCTTGCGGAGCGATTCGATGAGGTCCATCAGATCGTGTCCTTTCGCCGCTGGATCAGCCGGCGCTTGAGCATCTCGACGGTGTCGACGACCGACGAGAGGTTGGGGTTGACGGCGAGCGCGCGCTCGAAGTACTCGAGGGCGCGCGCGGGCTGGTCGAGCTGCAGATAGATCATGCCGTAGCCGGAGAGGGCTCCGAAGCGGTGCGGGTTGCGCTTCAGCACCTCGTCGCAGTCGGCGAGGGACTTCGCGTACGCGCCCATCAGATAGTGAACCGTCGCCCGCTTGTTCCACCCTTCCGCGAAGTCGGGCCGCCGCGCGATGACGCGGCTGAACGTCTCGACGGCGGCGTCTCCCTCGCGCGCGCTCATCTGCTCGATGCCGAGCGCCAGGAGCCCGTCCACCTCGTCGTCGCCGGAGCGGCTCCACACCTGCCAGAGCGCCTGCTCGGCCGACGCGCGGACGAGCGGGTCCTGGTCCCGGAGCGCCTGGACGAGGACGGGGGCGTCGTCCATGAGCCCCTTCTGGCCGAGCCAGAGCGCGGCCGCCCGCCGCGTCTCGACGTCGGCGAGCGCGCCGAGCGCCTCGCGCGCCTCCTGGCGCGTCGGCTCGGCGGCGGCGCGCCCCGGTCCGCCCGGTGTCACGAGGAGTGCCGCCGCCAGCGCCAGCGCCGCGGCTCTCACGGCGTGTAGGCTTCGGTGACGCTCGTCCGCGCCAGGCCGGGCTCCGTCCCGCCGCCCGCGACGTAGATCCGGCCGCCGATCGCGGCCGCGCCCGTGCCGTGCCGCGGCGTTCGCATCGGCTCCTTGCCGATCCAGCGGTTGCCCGCGATCTCGAACATCTCGTGGGCGCTGAAGATGCGGAACGGCGCCTCGCCGCCGAAGACGAAGATCCGGTCGCCCAGGACGGCGGCGGCAAGGCCCCCGCGCCCGGTGGGGAGCGGGACGCCCGTGGACCAGCCGTCCGTGGCGGGATCGTAAATCTCCACGGCGTTGTGTTGCCTGCCGAGGAAGGCGTCGCGTCCCCCGATGGCCCAGAGGCGCCCCTGGAAGACGACCGCCGCCAGATGGTCGCGCGGCGTGGGCAGGGGCGGCGCCTCCGCCCAGCGGTCGGTCGCCGGGTCGTACACCTCGTGGGCATTGCTCACCGCGTCGCTGCTGCCGCCGACCGCGCGGAGCTTGCCGTCGAGCGCCACGAGCGCGAGCGCGCCCCGGGGCGTGCGCAGCGGCGCGCGCGTCGACCAGGAGTTCCTCGCTTCGTCGTATTCGTAGACCGTGCGGAGCGGCGTCCAGCTCGCGCGGCCGGCGAAGCCGCCGGCGACGAACAGGCGCCCGTCGACGACGGCAGCCGCGGGGTGGTGGGTTGGCGCGGGCAGCGGCGCTCGAGCCTCCCACTGGTCAGTCGCGGGATCGTAGACCTCGACGGTCGCGACGGGCTCCGCGGCCTCGCCGAAGCCCCCGATGACGACGAGGCGCCCGTTGAGCGCCGCGGCGGCCACCTCCTGCCTCGCCGTCGGCATCGACGCGACGGCCGTCCAGCTGCCGGGGCTCCGGATGTCGATCGGAGCCGCGGTGTCGGTGGTCTTGCCCAGGCACGACGCGAGCAGGAGCGTGGCGGCGAGCGGCCAGAGGTGCCGCGTCACGACGTCACCAGCTCGAGGAACTGCTTCTCGTCGAGCATCGCCACCCCCAGACGCCGGGCGTCGTCGACCTTGCCGCCCGGGGCCTCGCCGACGACGACGTAGTCGGTCTTCTTCGACACCGTGTTCTTGACCTGCCCGCCGCGCTGCTCGATGAGCTCCCGCGCGGCCTCCCGGCTGAGGGCCGTCAGGGTGCCGGTGAGGACGAAGGTCTTCCCGGCGAGGGGCTGGGGCCCCGCGGCCGTCAGCGGTGCCTCCGTGACGACGCCGCGCTCTTTCAGCTTTGTGATCAGCTCGCGGTTCGTCGGGTCGGCGAAGAACGCGGCGACCGAGCGCGCGATCGTCTCGCCGATCCCGTGCACCTCGGCGAGCTCCGTCTCCGACGTCGCGGCGATGCGCTCGAGGCTGCCGAAGCGCTTCGCGAGGAGCTGCGCCACCCGCTCGCCGACCAGGCGGATGCCGAGCGCGTTGAGGAGCCGCGCGAGGCCGCGCTCGCGAGAGTCGGCGATCGCCTGGATCAGGTTCGCGGCCGATTTCTCGCCCTGGCGCTCGAGCGCCTCGACCTGCTCGACGCCGAGCGTGTAGAGGTCGGCGACGTCCTTCACCAGGCCCGTGTCCACGAGCTGCTCGACGACCCGCTCGCCGAGGTGCTCGATGTCCATTGCCCGGCGCGAGCCGAAGTGGCGCAGGCGCTCCTTGAGCTGGGCCGGGCAGGCGCTGTTCATGCAGCGCCAGTACGCCTCCCCTTCGGGGCGGAAGGCGACGCCACCGCACTTCGGGCACCGCGTCGGAAACGCGTACGGCGCGGCGCCCGCCGGGCGCTTGGCCGTCACGACCTGGACGACGTAGGGGATCACGTCGCCGGCGCGCTCGATCAGCACGGTGTCGCCGACGCGGACGTCCTTCTTCCGGATCTCGTCCTCGTTGTGGAGGCTCACGTTGCGGATCACGACGCCGGCGAGCTCGACGGGCTGGAGCTTGGCGACCGGCGTCAGGATGCCGGTCTTGCCCACGCCGACCTCGATCGCCTCGATCACCGTCGTCGCCTGCCGGGCGGCGAACTTGAACGCGATCGCCCAGCGGGGATGGTGGGTGGTCGAGCCGAGGCGGCGCTGGTGGTCGAGCGCATCCACCTTGACCACGACCCCGTCGGCGTCGTACCCCAGCGCGTCGCGCTCACGCTCGAGCCGCTCGCAGTACCGGACCACGTCGGCGATCGCCGCGTGACGCTCGGCGCGCGGGTTCGTCCGGAGCCCGGCGGCCCGCATCGCCGTGAGCGTGTCCCAGTAGGTCTCGAAGCCGAGCGCGTCGGCGCGGCTCACGTGGTAGAGGAAGATGTCGAGGGGGCGGCGCGCCGTGACGGCCGGGTCCTTCTGGCGCACCGCGCCGGCCGCGGCGTTCCGCGGGTTCGCGAACGTGGCCTCACCCGCCTCCTCGAGAGCCTTGTTCAGCGCCGCGAACTCGGCGCGCGGCATGTAGACCTCGCCGCGGACCTCGAGCTGGTCCACCTCGGCGAGCGCGCCCCGCAGCACCATCGGGACGCTCCGGATCGTCCTGAGGTT
>WNGI01008055.1_pt1 | contig 23891 bp, 28 predicted proteins | sample 5400621 | NCBI WGS metagenome assembly WNGI01 (sample SAMN13153374, study PRJNA577476) | soil metagenome | isolation source: 20 cm soil or saprolite under Garry oak tree replicate 1 | place: USA:California | collected 2016-06-15 | reverse complement strand
TCGACCGCCCGCTTCAGCAGCTGAATCGGCGGGTTCAGCCTGTTCTGCTTCACCACGAATAGCTGAACACCTGCTTTGTCGCACGCCTGGACAAGAGCATCGGCTCCAGTGAGCGATATCGCCATTGGCTTTTCCATTACGACGTGCTTCCCCGCATGCGCCGCAGCGACTCCCTGCTCCGGATGCAAGCCGGAAGGCGTGGCAATCGCGACCACGTCAGCCTTGCTCTCCTTCAGCATTTTCTCGTAGGAGGTATAGTGCGGCACGTTCCACTGCGCGCCGGCCTCGGCCGCCCGCTCGGGATCGGTGTCGCAGACCGCGACCAGCTCGAGCCCATCGATCTTGTCGATCGCCTCGAAATGATTCTTGCTGATTCGCCCGCATCCAAGGAGCGCGACGCGGAAAGTCTTTTCAGAGCTCAATCAGGAGACTCTCTTCAATTTGTCGCCCTTTCCTTCCTGCCGGTATTTGGTACCGCAGGCCTTGCAGCTCTCCGGATTCTTGTCCGGAAGCCGCTCGCCGCACTGACACATCCAGCCCACTCTCCGCGCCGGAACCCCGACCATCAGGGCGTAGGCCGGAACGTCCTTCGTGACCACGCTGCCGGCCCCGATGAACGAGTACTCGTCGAGAGTGATTCCACAGAGTACCGTGGCGTTGGCGCCGATCGTTGCGCCGCGCCGCACCAGCGTGCGCTTGTATTCATTTTTCCTTGAAACGTGGCTGCGCGGATTGATGACGTTCGTGAATACCATCGACGGGCCACAGAACACATCGTCTTCGAGTTGAACTCCCTCGTAAACAGAGACGTTGTTCTGAATCTTGACGTTGTTCCCGATCGTGACGCCGTTCATCACCACGACGTTCTGCCCGAGCGAGCATCGCTCTCCGATGACGGCGCCCCCGAGGACGTGACAGAAATGCCAGATCTTCGTGTCCGACCCAATCCGGGCGCCGTCGTCGACGTACGCGGATTCGTGAATGAACGGTTTGGCCACTAGACGCCGGCTTCCTTTGGTATCCGCGCGTGCCATTCCTGCAGCGAGAGTACCGAAGGCGCACGGGAGCGGAGCGACAGGATCGCGTCGCAGGCGGCATTCGCAGCTGAGAGAGTGGTGGTATAGGCGACGTGGTTCGCGATCGCCGCCTGACGCATCGTATAGTCGTCGCGCTGCGATTCCTTACCGAGCGGGGTGTTGATCAGCAGCTTGATCTCTCCGTTCAGCATTAGATCGACGCCGTTCGGACGCCCTTCATGAATCTTCAGCACGCTTTGGGTGGGAATACCGCGCGCCGTGAGATACTTGGCAGTGCCGGTCGTCGCGACGAGCCTGAAGCCGAGCTCGTGGAATCGCCGCGCAATCGGCGTCACTCCGCGCTTGTCGGAATCGTTCACGGTAATGAAAATTGCGCCTTCGGTCGGCAGCACATTGTCCGCCGACAGCTGCGCCTTGCCGAACGCGCTTCCGAACGAATCGGAGATTCCCATGACTTCACCCGTCGAGCGCATTTCCGGCCCAAGGATCGGATCGAACTCACGGAACTTGTTGAACGGAAACACCGCCTCCTTCACCGAGATGTAGGCTGGCGCCACCTCCTCGGTGAAGCCAATGTCGTCCAGCGTCTCGCCGAGCATGACGCGCGCGGCGATGGCCGCGAGAGGAACGCCGATGGCTTTGGAGACGAACGGCACGGTGCGACTCCCGCGCGGATTGACTTCGAGCACGTAAACCAAGCCGTCCTTGACCGCGTACTGGACGTTGATGAGGCCGACGACGTCGAGAGCCTTGGCAAGCGCCACCGTGTGATCTCGCATCAGGTCGATGTGCTCTTCATCGATGAGATAGGGCGGTAAAACGCACGCCGAGTCGCCGGAATGAATCCCTGCATCCTCTATGTGCTGCATCACTCCACCGATTACGACGCGACCTCCATCGGAAATCGCATCGACGTCGGCCTCGAACGCATCCTCGAGGAAGCGATCGATTAGAACCGGTTTGTCCTCGGAGACGCGCGCCGCACGCTCGAAGTATTGGGTGAGCGACTCCTCGTCATATACGATTTCCATCGCCCTTCCACCCAGCACATACGACGGTCGCACCAGTACCGGATAGCCGATTCTCTCCGCGGCTGCAACCGCTTCGTCCAGGTTCGTGGCGGTACCGTTTTCCGGCTGGCGAATCCCCAGTCGGCGAGCGATGCCATCGAATCGCCGGCGATCCTCGGCGATGTCGATGGCGTCGGGCTGCGTGCCCAGAATGCGAACTCCTGCCTTCGCGAGCCCGGTGGTCAGTTTGAGCGGCGTCTGGCCGCCCAACTGGACGATCACGCCGAGTGGCTGCTCGCGCTCGACAATGTCGAGGACGTGCTCGAGGGTCAGCGGCTCGAAGTACAGTTTGTCCGAGATATCGAAGTCAGTAGAGACGGTCTCCGGGTTCGAGTTAATCATGATCGTCTCGTAGCCTTGCTCTCGGAGCGCCAGCGCCGCTCGCACGCAACAGTAGTCGAACTCGACTCCCTGCCCGATGCGATTGGGTCCGCTACCGAGAATCACCACAGACTGTTTCCCGGTCCTCGGCGCTTCGCTCTCTTCGTCGTAGCTGCTATAGAGATATGGCGTCGCGGAAGGAAATTCTCCGGCGCAGGTGTCGACCATCTTGTACGCGGGAACGATCTCGAAGCCGATTCGCCGCGTCCGCGCAGCGGTCTCGGATTCTCCACGGAGATCGGCGAGCTGCTTGTCGGAGAAGCCCAACCGCTTCATCCGCCACAGAACCTCCCCGCCAACGGATCTCAGCTCGGCAAAAGCAGTTTCCGCCTCGAGCAGCTCCGCCATCTGGGAAAGAAACCAGCGATCGATTTTTGTAAGCTCGTAGATCTCGTCGATCGGGAACCCCGCCTCGAGGGCGCGCTTCACCTGGAAGATTCGCTCGGGGGTCGGCTGCCTCAACGCGCGGCGCAGCGTTTCCGGGGAGTCGTCGTCGAGGCGGTCGTCGGCCAGCGTTTGGCCAACGCTCCAGCCGGGCCGATTGATCTCCAGCGCCCGCAACGCCTTCTGAAATGCTTCCTTGAACGTGCGGCCGATCGCCATCGACTCTCCGACCGACTTCATTTGGGTTGTAAGTCGCGGATTGGCGGCGCGGAACTTCTCGAAGGCAAATCGCGGGCATTTGACCACCACGTAGTCGAGGACGGGCTCGAAGGAGGCGGGGGTCGTGCGAGTGATGTCGTTAGGAATCTCGTCCAGACGGTAACCGACGGCGAGCTTGGTTCCGATGCGCGCGATAGGAAATCCTGTCGCCTTCGAGGCCAGCGCCGATGACCGCGATACGCGAGGATTCATCTCGATCACGAGCATCTCGCCGTTGTCCGGGTTGATCGCGAACTGGATGTTGCAGCCGCCGGCCTCAACACCGATCTCACGAATCACGGCGACGGCGGCGTCGCGCATCAGCTGATACTCACGATCGGTGAGAGTCATGGCGGGCGCGACGGTGATCGAGTCGCCGGTGTGCACGCCCATGGGATCGATGTTCTCGATCGAGCAGACGATGACGACGTTGTCCGCGCCGTCACGCATCACCTCGAGCTCGAATTCCTTCCACCCGATGACGCTTCGCTCGATCAGCACCTGGGTCACGGGTGAAAGATCGAGCCCGCGCCGGACCGTCTCCTCGAATTCCTGACGATTGTAGGCGATGCCGCCCCCCGTCCCCCCGAGGGTGAAAGCGGGACGGATAATGGCGGGAAATCCAGTGATCTCGAGCATCTCGAACGCACCGTCGATTGTCGTCGCAATACCGCCCTGCGGCACCGCCAGTCCGATTCGCTTCATCGCCTGCCCGAACAGCTTCCGGTCTTCAGCCATCGCGATCGCGCGCGCGTCGGCGCCAATGAGCTCGACATCGTACTTCTCGAGCACTCCGCGCTCGGCCAGCTTCATTGCCACGTTGAGGGCGGTCTGACCGCCCATTGTCGGAAGCAGGGCGTCGGGCCGCTCCTTGGCGATAATGAGCTCGACGTACTCCGGCGTCACCGGCTCGATGTAGGTGCGGTCGGCGAACTCCGGATCCGTCATGATCGTCGCCGGATTGGAGTTGACGAGTATGACCTCGAAGCCCTCCTCCTGGAGGGCTTTGGCTGCCTGCGTTCCCGAATAGTCGAACTCCGCCCCCTGCCCGATCACGATCGGGCCGGAGCCGATTACCAGGATGCGGTGGATATCCGTGCGCTTAGGCATTCAGAGTAGCGCGATTCACTGGACCAAAGTTAGCGAACAGACTTTGGGTGAGGTACACGGGTTTCAACTGCAACTGAACGGGATGCGAGATCTGAGAAGCATAGATCTTGGTCGCCAGCTCACTACGCCAGGACTCACCTCGGTGACGTCAGCCCAACTGCCTGTGCTGGGAATGGTGCTGAGCGAAGTCCCGACGTCGTGGAACTGGGAACTGAAATCTGCACTTCTCACATCTCGGATCACGTTCAGTTGCAGTTGCCAGTTAAGAAAAAGGGAGCCCCGAGGGCTCCCTTTTTCGTTTGTTCCATCGACTGACTCAAGCAGCGCTCCGCCCTCTCGGCGCCCGCACGACTTTACCGGCGTGAAGACAACGAGTGCACACCTTCACCTTCGTGATCTTGCCATCGACGACGACGCGCGCGACCTGAAGGTTCGGCTTCCACGTCCGACGCGTTCTGTTGTTAGCGTGCGAGACGTTGTTGCCGTAGGCGACGCCTTTGTCGCAGATGTAGCAGCGGTTTCTCTTGATCTGTGCCATTTCCTTATCCCTCGGTTCCGACCAGCTCGATGCGCGCCATCTCGGCGCCATCGCCCTTGCGGTGACCAGTCTTGAGAATCCGCGTGTAGCCCCCTTTGCGAGTAGCGAACCGCGGACCGATTTCCTGAAACAGCTTGTCCGCCGTTTCGCGGTGCGCGACGTGACGACCCGCCAGGCGACGGTTGTGCAGCGTTCCGGTCTTCGCCTTTGTGATCAGTCTCTCGACGAACGGACGCAGCTCCTTGGCTTTCGCCTCGGTGGTCTCGATGACGCCACGTTCGATCAGCGCCTTCGCCAGGCTTCGCATCAACGCGAGCTTCTGCTCGCTGGTGCGCCGAAGCTGTCTGCCAGTCTTGCGATGACGCATGACTAGACTTCCTCTTCGTCGTCGGCACCAACGGTGGCGACGTTGCGATTCGGCGGAGTGCCCTGATCCGTGATTCGGACGCCGTCGGGTGTCTCCTCGTACTTCATTCCGAAGTTGAGGTTCTCCCGCTCGAGCAGGTCGGCGATCTCGTTCAGCGATTTCTTGCCGAAGTTCTTTACCTGGAGGATCTGGCTCTCGCTCTGACGAACCAGGTCTCCCAGCGTACGAATGTTGGAGTTCTTGAGCGAGTTCACCGAACGAACCGAGAGCTCGAAATCTTCGATCGGCGTGCGCAGCAAATCGGCCAGTCGATGCGCGTCGCCACCCGGCAAATCGGTGCCCGGGACGAGCGGCGCGGACGCATGCGAGCCGAAGCCGGCGAAGTACTGGAAGTGCGTCTGCGCCAGCGCCGCGGCGTAGCTCACTGCTTCTTCCGGAGTGATGGTGCCGTTCGTCTCGACAGTCAGCGTCAGCCGGTCGTAGTCGGTTCGCTGTCCAACACGCGTCTCGGCGACGGCGAAGTTGGCGCGACGAACCGGATTGTAGATGGAATCGATGCGAACCACATCCACTGGCAGGGTCTTGTCGATGACGTGCTGATCAGCCTCTACATAACCGCGGCCGCGGCCAACGTACAATTCGACGTTGATCTCGCGATCACCCTGAAGCGTGAAGAGATGGTGATTACGATCGACAATCGTAACGCCACTCTGGTTCTCAATGTCCGCGGCGGTCACGGGGCCGGCTGAGCTCTTCGAGATTCGCAGAACGATGTTGTCCACGCCCTCATCGAGAGAAAGCGTCAGCGACTTGAGGTTGCCGATGATCTGGTGAACGTCCTCAACCACGCCCGGGATCGTCTGGTGCTCGTGCAGGACGCCGTCGATGCGGAATCCCCACACGGCCGAACCGCGGAGCGAGGAGAGGAGGAGACGCCGCATAGCGTTTCCGAGGGTGTGTCCGAAGCCGCGCTCGAGCGGCTGAAGGCGGAATTCTGCGACATTGGGATTGTCTTCGCGCTTCGTCGCCTCGACAAGCTGCGGACGGACAAGTCCCCTTAAATCAATTGCGGTTGCCATTTTTTTCTTTTTCCTTGAACGTGCCACCCCGCCCCTAACGCGCGGTGAGCCCGTAACGGGAGTTAGGGTCCCGGCTCACTTCGAACTACCATTGCGGACTAACTGCACTGCTGACTGCTGACTAACTGCGGATTGGGAGACCAACTGCGGACTACGAACTACCCCTTATTTCGAGTAGAGCTCCACAACCAACTGCTCTTGAGCGGCGATCGGAATGTTCGGTCTGGTCGGTCTCTCCAGCATCTTGCCGCTGAACGTGTCGCGATCGACCGCGATCCAGGACAGCGGTGCGCCACGCGAAGACTGGTCCATCGCCGCCATTACGCTGGCCTGTTCGCGAGACTTCATCCGGACACGGATCTCCTGGCCTGGCTGCACCAGGTAGCTCGGAATATCGACCGACTTCTGATTCACCTCGACATGGCGGTGCCGAATGAGCTGGCGCGATGCCTTGCGGCTGCCCGCGAATCCCATGCGATAAACGACGTTGTCGAGCCGCGACTCCAGCGCCGCGAGAAGATTGTGTCCCGTAATCCCCGGCAGCGGTGCGACCCGCTCGAAGGTGTTCCGGAACTGCCTCTCGCTCACGCCGTAGATGCGCTTGATCTTCTGCTTCTCGCGCAGCTGCTTCGAGTACTCGGACATTTTGCGGCGACGCGCCGTCGACGAGCCGTGTTGACCCGGCGGGGTCGGACGACGCTCGACCGGGCACTTCTCGGTGAAGCACTTGGTCGCTTTGAGGAACAGCTTCGTTCCCTCGCGACGGCACTGTCTGCAGCTCGCTCCTGTATAACGCATCGGTCAGACTCTCCGGCGCTTGGGCGGGCGGCAGCCATTGTGCGGAATCGGCGTGACGTCCTTGATCGACTTGACCTGCAGACCGGCGGCGACGAGCGCCTGGATGGCGGACTCGCGTCCTGATCCCGGTCCCTGAACCCGCACGTGCACGCGACGAACGCCAAGGGTAAACGCTTCGCGTCCCGCCTGCTCGCCCGCGACTGTCGCGGCGAACGGCGTCGACTTCTTGGATCCCTTGAAGCCCGCCTTCCCCGACGAGCCCCAGGAAATCGTGTTTCCGCGGGCGTCGGTGATGGTGATGGTTGTGTTGTTGAATGTGGCGCTGACGTGGGCGATTCCTTCCGCCTCGATCACGCGCTTTGCTTTCTTGCCGATTGCCATGTTTACCTGGTTACCTGCATTACTTGGTCACTTTCTTCTTGCCGGCGATTGCGCGGCGTGGACCCTTCTTGGTGCGGGCGTTGGTGTGCGTGCGCTGCCCACGAACCGGCAGTCCACGGCGGTGACGAATACCGCGGTAGCTTCCGATGTCCATCAAGCGCTTGATGTTCATCGCGATCTCGGTGCGTAGCGCGCCCTCGACGCGAACATCCTTCTCGATCGCCTGACGCAGACGGTTCGTGTCCGCGTCGTTCAGATCGCGAATTCTCTGCTCGGAGTTGACTCCCGTCGATTCCAGAATCCGACGCGCCGTTGCGCGGCCGATACCGAAAATGTAAGTGAGGCCGATCTCGATCTTCTTCTCGCGCGGGAGGTCCACGCCAGCGATACGCGCCATTATCAGCCCTGCTTTTGCTTGTGTTTTGGATTGCGCTTGCAGATGATGCGAGTCACGCCCTGTCTTTTGATGACCTTGCAGTGCTCACAGATCGGCTTGACGCTGCTGCGAACTTTCACGTCCAACTCCCCACTCGATAGGCAAAGAGGGCAGTTAGCCCTCCGAAAATTTCCGAGGTTAGCCTTTGAAAATACATTGGCTGGGGGCGGGACGCAACCCGTGGCGGCATCGGAAGTTAGAGGGGTCTCGACGCCGAGATTACAAGGTCTGCATCACCGACCTAAGCTCCGAAGCCGGATCGTACTTGGCGCCGATTTTCTGGGCCTCGAGCCCGCTGCACACCACGCCGTGCGCGCCGGCGGCAGCGCAGTCGCCGGCCAACCTCAGCACCTCGCCGTACACCTCGAGCGACTTACGACCCCAGGCGCTACGTAACATCGCTGCATCGAGCGACGTCAGAATCGTCACCCCAAGGACACCACACTTGGCCCCCGCCCCCTCGACAGCCGCCTCGATCATCTCGCGGCCACCCGTGGCGTGAACGGTCACCAACTTGGCGCCGATGGATGCAGCACTTCGTGCCGCGCCCCGCACTGTGTTCGGGATGTCGTGCAGCTTGAGGTCTAGAAACACATCCTTGCCAAGCGCGCGTAACGTTTGCACGACTTGCGGGCCGGCCGCGGTGAAAAGCTCGCCGCCAACTTTGTAGAATTTGCACGCATCCCCCAGCCGATCCACCATCGCCAATGCGAGATCGGCGCGGGGAAAGTCGAGCGCCACGATTGGGACAGGGCGTCGGGAGCTGGCGGGCGCGCTGCGCGTTGCGACTTTGGTTCTCGTCCCCACTGGCCGCTGGTGCGGCGTCATTTCAGCTCTCCCATTGCAACGATCCTCGAAGCTCGCTCAGCGAGGCTACTCTCTTCTCTGCGCACCAGCGCTCGAGTTCGTCGATGAGTTTCTCCGGAAGCTTTGGCTGCTGCATCGCCGCGGTTCCAATGGCGACGAGCGACGCACCGGCAATCACGTACTGTATGATATCAGTTGCGCGCGTGATTCCACCGATTCCGATCACCGGCAGTCGCACGGCCCGTGAGACTTTATGCGTCGCCAGGATGCCGACTGGGAGGAGTCCGGACCCACTCACACCACCAGTGCCGAAGCCGAGCGCGGGCGTCTTCGTGTCGACATCGATGAGGAGTCCGGGCAAGGTATTCACCACTGAAATTCCATCGGCTCCCGCTTCAGCCGCAATCTGCGCGCTTCGTCCAATGTCCTGAAGCGTCGGCGAAAGCTTGACGAAGATCGGCTTCTTCGTCGCCTCGCGCGCTCTCCTTACGACATCTCGCAGCGATTGCGGATCCGCCCCGAATTCCATTCCGCCGGCTCGCACATTCGGACAACTGACGTTGAGCTCATAGCCGGAGATAGCCGAAGAATCATCGAGCAGTGACACAACGGTCCCGAACTCCTCGACGTGATTTCCCACCACATTCACCAAAACCCGCGCCCGCCGCAGATTGCTCGAGAGCCACGGCAAATGCTCGGCTTTGACCTCTTCGACGCCGGGATTGGCCAAGCCGACGGCGTTGATCATTCCGCCCTCGAACTCAGCCACGCGAGGCGCGCGCGCACCGTGCCGGCGCTCGACGCTCACCGCCTTCGTGACGAGCCCGCCCAGAGCATCCAGATCGATGACGTTCGCGAGCTCGCGGCCGTAAGCGGCCGTGCCAGCAGCAAGTAATACCGGATTTTGAAACTCGATTCCCGCGGCGGTGACTGCGAGCGCGGAAGAGGCCACCTCTAGCGGGTGCCTCCGATGCGGGACTCGTAGTGCGCAAGGTATGCGATCACCGATTCGGCGATGTTTCTCGCCAGCGCCCGTTGATTGGCGTCATCGCTCAGGAAGGTGGCTTCCGATTGATTGCTTCCGAAGCCGATCTCGATGAGGACGGCTGGCATGTACGACCCGCGCAGCACGGCGAAGTTCGCTTGCTGCACGCCTCGATTCGGACCGGGATGCACTTCGATCAGCCCGTTCTGAATCGTCTGAGCGAGATCGTTCGATTCTCTGAGGTGCTCGTTCTGCGCCATGTCCGTAATGATGAAGCTGAGCGGATCACCTTTGGGAGCACCCGCACCGGTCTCGAACTTGACTGATTCGTTTTCCATGTCCTGCACGCGACGCTCATCCTCGGTCTTGGCTTCGGCGAGAAAGTATGTCTCGAAGCCGCGTTCACGCGCGGCAGCGGCCGTATTGTAACCCGGTGCATTCACGTGAACCGAGATAAAGACGTCGCCGTGATTGCTGTTGGCGATCTTTCCGCGATCGGCGAGGGCGACCAGCGTGTCCGTAGTGCGCGTCATCAGGACATCCACACCCCGCGCCCGGAGCACTGTGGCCAGTTTTTTGGCCATAGAGAGCGTCACATCCTTCTCGAGGAACCAGGGAGTGGTACCGATCGGACCCGTCATTCCGTTATCGGGTCCACCGTGCCCAGCGTCGATTACGACGAGCTTTCGCTGGATCGGCTTTGCCTTGGCTGGCACCGACACGGACTTCGCTTTTGGCAGCGTGGATGCGGGGTTGTTAGTCGTTACGGGAGTGGAAGGCCTGATTGCAACAGGAGCTCGAACAGCCGGCGTTTTCCCCGCTGCGGTGGCCACGCCAGCGTTGGGCCCGACGAACGTTCTGAGCTCTCCCAGCACGACGTCGTAGACGTAACCGCCGGCATACCGCGGGATCACTTCGCTCACGAACTGGAACGGCAGGTAGAGCTGTCCGCCTCGCACCTGTGGCGCGCGCGTGAGCGGAATTGTCAGCGTATCGAGCTTCGCGAACGGGATTCCGTCGATCAAGTCCAGCTTCGTACGTGCCAGCACGAGTGTGTAGTGCAGGTTCGTGCCGGTGATCAGCGCGCCCTTCATCGCTTTCATCAGCACATCGGCTCGGACACTCGGCTCGCCACCGTTGATGGTGACGGGAACCGAGGCCGTAACCGCACCATCGCGGACCACGATGAAAGTCGGAATCGGCACGGCGGCGGCAGCTCCGGCGATCTGGAGAGCCAGGAATAGCCCGATCATCGAGTCCGGACCGCGCGCTGCATGTCGCGCTCGTCGTCGCGCCGTTTCTGATCGGCGCGCTTGTCGTAGAGCTTCTTCCCCTTGCCGAGGGCGAGCGCGACCTTCGCCTTGCCGCGCTTGAAGTACACCTCGAGCGGGATCAGCGTCAGCCCTTGGCGCTCGACCGCGCCGATCATCTTGCGAATCTCCTTGCGATGCAACAGGAGCTTTCGCGTTCTGGTAGGCTCATGGTTGAAGTAGCTCGCCTGTTCGTAGGGCGATATGTGCAGGTTGAGCAGAAAAACCTCTCCATCTTTTACGATCGCGTAGGAATCAGCGATGTTGGCCTTTCCATTTCGAAGCGACTTGACCTCGCTGCCGGTCAGGACCACGCCCGCTTCCCAAGTGTCGAGGATATGGTAGTCGTGTCTGGCGCGTTTGTTCCGCGCCACTGACTGCTTCACATCCTTCTCGACGGTCTCTGCCATTTGACTTCGTGCTCAAGTTAGAGGCAACAATCATCTTCAGAAAGTCCGATCACGTTTGACTGTTGATCGAGATGCGGACTCGGCGTCGCACCAGAGTACGTTGACTTGACTTGTCTCTATTTCTATCTTGCGAAGTTCGATTCGCCGAAGTGGTGGAACTGGTAGACGCGCTGGCTTCAGGAGCCAGTGGGCGCAAGCTCGTGGGGGTTCGAGTCCCCCCTTCGGCACGTAAAAAGAACGGCGCGTCTGCTCAACCAGGCGCGCCGCTTTGCATCCGCTCCAGAGATCTAGACTGTCTCTAGTATCGGGAGTCCGACTTTCTCCGGCGCGCGCTCGGTGCTGGGCAAGCCGACTCGCTCACGTACCGTTGGCTCGTCGTGCAGCAGATCGGCAAGACTGACTCCCTGCAACACGTCGTCGATCCGGCGTTGCAACATCACCCATACGGGTCTGATGCTGCAGCTATGGGACGCGGAACACCTCTCTTCTTCGACCGGATGACTGACGCAATGGAGGTCGAACGTCTCCAGCTCCGACGCGTGGATCACATCCCTGATCGAAATCTCGGCAGGCGGCCGAGCCAGCACATAGCCACCACGCGCGCCACGAGTGCTCGCGATGACCCCCGCACGCCTCAATCGAAGGAGTATCTGCTCGACGTAGTCGGCCGGGAGGCGTTCCTGGCGCGCAATCTCGCGCCCGTTCACGGGTCCGAGATCGGTCCGCTTGGCGAGGTTGAGCGCGCAAATCACGCCGTACTCAGCCCAGGTGGTTATCCGCATGCATTCAGGATAGGGATTAGTGGCATTTGGGACAAGTGCAGATCGACTGCAGCTACAACTGAACGGGCGGGAGGCGTCAGCGGCAGAGGGATGGCGCCTTACACTTCTGACGCCTCCCACCCGTTCAGTTGTAGTTCCTACCCCGCGGAGGCTCCCCCGTGCTTGCCACCGGGAACCCCGATCTCGGTCATCTTCCGAAGATCCAGGACTTCGTCGATCTCCTTAGCCGGCAGAACCTTCTCCCGTTTCACCAGATCGCGAATGAGAACGTTCTCCTTCACCGACTGCTTGCTGATCTCCGCTGCCCGGGTGTAGCCGATCTGTGGCGCGAGTGCCGTCGCCAACGCCGCCGACCGCTCGAGCCAGTACTCGCACTGCTCCTCGTTCGCCTCGATCCCTTTCACAGTTTTTTCGGCGAACACCGTCGCGGCGTTGCGCATGATCGTCATCGAGAGGAGAACATTGTACGCTATCACCGGCATCATCACGTTCAGTTCCAGCTGACCGTGTTCGGCGGCAACGCTGACACAAGCATCGTTGCCGAATACCTGGAAGCAGACCTGGTTCACCATCTCGGGAATCGACGGATTCACCTTGCCAGGCATGATGGACGAGCCTGGCTGAACTGCCGGCAGACGAATTTCATCGAGTCCGGTGCGCGGCCCGCTGGCGAGCAGACGTAGATCACTGGCGATCTTGCTCAGATCGAGCGCCAGAACCTTTAGCTGCGAGCTGAAACCGGCCACGTCACCCATGCTCTGCATCAACTGGATGCGATCTTTTCCCTCTCGCAATTCGACCTTCGCCGACTCGCGAAGATGTTTGATCATGAGCCTCGGGTACTCAGGCTCGACGTTTACGCCAGTGCCGACGGCGCTGCCGCCGATTCCCAGATCGCGCAGATAGTCCGCCGCCTCGATGACACGCTTCAGCCCGCGACGGATCGATTCGGTGTGGGCATCAAACTCCTGGCCGAGCCGGATCGGCATCGCGTCCTGAAGATGAGTGCGTCCTGACTTCAGCACATCGTCGAATTCCTTGCCCTTCTTCTCGAAAGCCTTTGCGAGTCCTTCGAATGCCTTTTCCAAACCAGCCAGCTCAGTGAGGCAGGCGAGTCGAATCGCGGTTGGAATCACATCGTTAGTCGACTGCGCCATGTTGACGTGATCGTTCGGATGCACCGGAGAATAAGTACCGCGGTTGGCACCGAGGATTTCATTGGCGCGGTTGGCCAGCACCTCATTGATGTTCATGTTGTGCGACGTCCCGGCGCCTGCCTGATAGACATCGACGACGAAGTGTTCGCGGTGTTTGCCGGCCAGAATCTCGTCAGCGGCCTTTACGATCGCGTCGGCGAGCTTAGGCTCGAGTCTCCCGGTTTCCTTGTGCGTCAGTGCCGCCGCACGCTTGATTCGCACCGTCGCCTCAACGAACGCGGGGAGTGGTCGTAGTCCACTAATGGGAAAATTCTGAACGGCGCGGAGTGTCTGTACGCCGTAAAGTGCTTCGACGGGAACTTCGAGCGTGCCGAGCGGATCCTTTTCCATGCGAGTCTTGTCGCTCATGATCGTGGCGTGTGAAGATTCAATTAGCGTCCAACAATGCGAGCGGTGCCATTAAGAAACGGATTCGAGAGCTTCTCCTGCGCGATCGTCGTCTCCATGCCGTGCCCCGGATAAACCACTGTCTCGGGTGGCAGGGCGGAGATTCTGTGCAGCGTCGCAGCCAGTTGCGGTGGATTCGAGAGCGGCAGATCGGTTCTGCCTATCGATCCCGCGAACAGACAATCGCCGACCAGCGCAATCCCGTTACCGTGGATCACCACGTGACCTGGAGCGTGCCCTGGCGCGTGCATTACCGTCATCTCGGCGTGACCGACCGTCAGCCGTTGCCCGTCCGCGAATTCCTTGTCGGGCGGCGGCGGCTCCTCGAACGGAACCCCGTAGACTTCCGCCTGCCGCGAAGCGGCTTCGTACAGGCGCCGGTCGAGTGGATGGAGATAGATCGGCACATCCCATTGGCGTTTCACCGATGCGACTGCTCCGACATGATCGACGTGGGCGTGGGTAATCCAGATAGATCAGGTGTATCCGCCAGCGCTCACGTGGGAGCTTTCGAGCGCCTCGCGCGTAGCTTCACCTGAGCCTTCGCGTTCCATCTCCTTGAATCGACTGATGTACTTGTCGGCTGCGATCGCTGCCGTCGTCGCATCGCCCGATGCCGTCGTTACCTGCCGCGTCAGCTGCGCACGAAGATCGCCGGCGACGAAAAGTCCAGGGATCGACGACATCATCGCGTTGTCAGTGAGCACGTAACCCATTACGTCGTGGTCGAAATGCCCGGCGATCACGCCGGTGTTAGGCCGGAACCCGATGAAGATGAACAGTCCGTTCGCCTCGAGGTAGCCGCGCTTTTGCGTCACGAGATTGTGCAGGTGCAGGCCGCTCATCCCGGTATCCTGATCACCATCCACCTTCTCCACGATGGTGTCCCAGATCACCTCGATTTTCGGATTGTCGAACACATGCTTCTGCAGAATCTTCGATGCCCGAAATTCGTGTCGGCGATGGATCAGATAAACCTTGGTCGCGTACCGGGTGAGGAAATCGGCCTCCTCGCAGGCTGCGTCTCCACCGCCCACGACAGCCACTATTTGCTGCTTGAAGAAGGCGGCATCGCAAATCGCGCAATACGACACACCTCTGCCAGCGTACTCCAGCTCACCGGGAATCCCCAGCTTGATCGGAGTGCCTCCGGCCGTCACGATAACGGCGGGCGAGCGGAAGATGTCCCCTTGGTCCGTCTCAGTATGGAAATACCCGTCGGGCATCTTCGTCACCGATGTCACGGTCGTCGTCTCGATGAACTCAGCGCCGAACTGCTTGGCATGTGCGGCGAACTTCTCGGCAAGCTCATAACCGAGGACCTTGGGAAAGCCGATAACATCGTCGAGATACTCGGTATTGAGCAGCTCACCACCCGGGAATCCCCGCTCGAGCACGGCGGTGCTCAGCATCGCCCGGCCGGTATAAAGCGCGGCGGTCATTCCCGCCGGACCTGCACCGACGATGACAACGTCGAAATTGCGCACTGTCGCCACGGAAGGCTTACCGGCAGGCAAGGATTATCACCGTACGAGGATTGCTGATGAGAACAGTCAACGGCGAAATATAACCGGCGTGACGAGTCCCCTTGCGCCGTCAGTAACGGACGTGACGGCCTCCATCGACGATGATCGTCTCGCCTGTCACGTAATCGGCGCTCAGTAAATAGAGTACTGCCTGCGCCACATCTTCCGGGCTGCCAATTCTGCCGAGTGGCGTACTGGAGATGAGTTTGTCCGCAAACTCCTCGGTCGCTCCTTCCGGCAGCAGCACCGCGCCGGGCGCAATCGCATTCACGCGGATTTTCGGCGCCAGCGCGTGCGCGAGACCGCGCGTCATCTGCACGATGCCAGCTTTGGTGATCGAATGCGGGATGTATCCCCTCCACGTCTCAAACGCAGCCAGATCGGCGATATTGACGATCGCACCACCACGATCTCGCATCACGCGCGCCGCTGCCTGACAAAGGAAGAATGGTGCGCGCAGATTCAGCGCGAACATCGCGTCCCAGTCCTCTACCAGCACTTCGCCGACAGGAGTTCGCAGCATCACCGCGGCCGAGTTGACGAGAACGTCGAGCGATCCAAAAACCTTCGCGGTATGCTCGACGAGCCTCGGGGCGGTCGCCGGATCCGTCAGGTCTCCAGGGAGTGTCCGCGCATCGCTTCCTGCAGCGATGATCTCGTCTGCGGTTTGTCGCGCGCCCTTCTCGGACCCCATGTAATGGACTCCGACGCGCATCCCGGCTTGTCCCAGCGCCAGCGCGATGACGCGTCCGACACGCGTTCCGGCGCCGGTGACCAGCGCTACCCGCCCTTCTACATCCATCGCACGCTCCTCATGGAATGCCCGGCAACGCAGTCAGCGAAGCGCGCTTCTCGTCCTGTCGCTCCAGCCAGGAGTAAGGAACGTTCATGTTTCCGAGCCGACGCGGCCCTTCGTTGGCGCCGTGCCAGTCGGATCCGCCGCTTGGCACCAGTCCGAAAAAGTCGGCAAGGGCCTGGAGACGCATGATGTCCTCGAGCGAATGACTGGGGTGCCTGATCTCGAGCCCGTCTAATCCCGCGGCGACCAATGGCTCGACTCTGTCGCGTCTGCCCACATCGCCAGGATGCGCCCAAATGGCCAGTGCGCCAGCTTCGTGCGCAATTGCGATCGCATCTTCGATCGACAGCTTTTCCCTCGCCACGAACGCGCTCCCTCCTCCACCGAGGTATCTCATGAAGGCGTCTCGAAAGTCATGCACCGCGCCGCGGGCGATCAGTGCGCGTGCGACGTGCGGACGTCCGACCGCGCCACCATTGGACTGCTCAAGAACTTCGTCGATAGTGATAGGAATTCCCAGCAGATTGAGCTTCTCCACGATCTTTTGAGCGCGGGTATGACGCAGCACGCGCAGTTCGCCGAGGCGTCGTTCCAAAGCCTCGAGATACGTGACGTGGAGCGCCAGCACGTGGACTTCATGTTCGTGGTGAAATGCGCTCAGCTCGACTCCGGCAATCACACGGATTCCCAGCCGCTCGCCGGCCGCCCGCGCCGCCTGAACTCCGCCGATTGTGTCATGATCGGTTAGCGCCAGCGCCGACAGGCCGCAACGATGCGCGGCCTCGATTACCTGCTCGGGAGGGAGAATGCCGTCAGAAGCGGTCGAGTGGGTATGCAGGTCGACGAATGTCGGCCGGCCCGCATCCGCGCTCACCGCTCGTAACCGGCCTCAGGCGACGTGAAGCTCGGCTGCGACTGCTCGAAGAGCTCTTTCAGCTGCGCATCTGACAGCTCGGCGAACGCCTGCTCGCGCGAGCGCGTACCCTGAGGTGAATATCTCGTAACTCGCACTTCGCGATTCTTGCCATCGCTGCGCGAGAACATGAGAGCGTACTCGTCCTGGGTGTACTGGGTGATGTAACCGGAAGGATATACGTCCCATTTCTGGCCATCTACCTGAAGTGAGCGAGCGGGCATAGCTAAAGCTCGATCTCCTGATAGACGCGCGACGGATCGAGAGTCTTGTGGGGCGCGTTGGCATGCGCGATGGTGAGAGTCTGCTCATCGTCGGCTTCCGTGAATTCGACGAACGCGCCCGGCAGGGACGTCTCCTCGAAAACCCAGAAACGGCAATTCGCAGCAGCGTAATGAGAGCGCAGCGTCTTGAGTCGCTTAGTGTAGTTTGCGCGCTCGGCTGATGGAACCGTCGAGCGCTGTATGGTCAGAGCCTTGGGCATCTTTAGAGTCCGGTCTCCGGAAATGTTTCAATGGATTTCTTCACGAAGGCGAGGAACTGGTCCGCGACCGCTCCGTCGATCACGCGATGATCGAACGAAATCGAAAAATAAGCGCAGGTGCGAATGGCGATTGTGTCCTCGCCGTCCGCGCCGGTCAGGATCTTCGGCCGTTTTTCGATTGCGCCAACCCCCAGGATAGCTACCTGCGGCTGGTTGATGATCGGCGTTCCCATCAGCGAGCCGAACACGCCGGGGTTCGTAATGGTAAACGTCCCACCTTGAACTTCTTCCGGAGAGAGTTTCTTGGCGCGAGCGCGCGCGGCGAGATCGTTGAGCGCCCGCGTGATGCCGGAAAGCGAGAGATCATCCGCCCGCTTGATCACGGGAACGATCAAACCCCAATCGAGCGCGACGGCGACACCGATGTTGATTTGCTTGCGGTAAATGACATTAGTGCCGGCAACGGAGGAGTTCATGATCGGAAAGGCTTGAATCCCCTGCGTCACCGCTTTGATGATGAACGGCATGTAGGTGAGCTTCTGACCGGTCGCTGCCTCGAACTCCGCCCGTTTTTTGGCGCGGATTCGCGCCACGCGGGTGAAATCGATCTCGATGAACGACGTCACGTGCGCCGAGGTGTGACGCGAGGCGACCATGTGCTCGCTGATGAGCGCGCGCATTTTCGACATCGGCTCGACGACATCTCCGGCCACGGCTCGGGCATGGGGAGAGTGTGCCCAGGTAACGCAGCACCTCCGCGGATTCCGGGAGCCGCAGCTGGCAGCGGCGCCCCGGACTCGATGAAGCCCAGGATGTCGCGCTTCGTTACTCGACCAGCGACACCTGACCCCTGAAGCGAAGCGATGTTTACGCCGTGCTCCGCGGCGATTTTGCGCACGAGCGGAGATGACTTGGTGCGCACGCGATCCTCGAAGGAGTTGCCATTGCCGGTGTGCGATCCGGCGATGGCGGGCGCGGGAGATGGCTGACGAGTGGGAGCTGGAGCCGGCGTACCTTCCCGTTGGGGGGAGGCGGGTGCCGATTTCGTTTCGGACTTGCCGGCGTTAATCGCCTCAGAGCTCGCAACTACGCCACTGGCCGCGGGCGGCGCGGTTTTCCCAAGAGCAGCTCCCTTCTCCGTCTCGAGCCGAGCGACGACGGTCTGAACGGCTACCGTCTCACCTTCCTTGACGAGGATCTCGGCGAGCACGCCCGCGGCCGGCGCCGGAATTTCCGCGTCGACTTTGTCCGTCGAGATCTCAAAGATCGGTTCGTCGCGCTTCACCTCGTCGCCCACTTTCTTCAGCCACTTCGAAAGCGTGCCCTCGGCGATCGACTCGCCCATCTGCGGCATGATGATGTCTACTCGTGCCACCGTCTCTCCTTCGTTCGCTTATTCGCTGGGCCGGGGCCGGCTCAGACGTCTGAATGCAAGAACGGGCAGCGTGAGCGCCCCGAGAACCGCTCCGATAGCAGCATACACCCACCAATTGCAGGCCGGAAGCCCCTCGGGAGGCCTGCATCCCTGCGTGCTCCCGACAAACTTACCAACCAGTACGGCAATCATTCCACCACTGAAAAAACCGGCGACCGCGGTGACGCACCCGACCCCGATGTTGCGCCCTACGTTCTCTTCACGATCGGACTCCGGCGAAGCCATCAGTAAGCAGCAAGCTTTCGCAGCGCCACTACGATGTCCGACGTCTGTGGAAGCACGTAGTCCTCGAGCGGCGGAGAATACGGCAATGGAACGTCGGCGGCGGTGACCCGCAGAACAGGCGCGTCGAGCCATTCGAAAGCGCTCTCGTTGATCCTCGCCGTAATCTCCCCCGCCACGCCGCCGGTGCGCGTATCCTCGTGCACGATCAGCGCTCGATTCGTCTTCTTCACCGTGGCGACGATCGCTTCGTCGTCCATCGGCAACAGCGTGCGCAGATCGACGACTTCCACGGATAACCCATCCTCTTTTTGCACCTGCTCCGCTGCCTCCAGCGCCTTCCACACGGTCGCCGCGTAGGTGATGATCGAGACATCCGTGCCCTCTCGCGCAATCCGTGCCTTGCCGATCGGAGTGAGGTGATCGCCCGGCGGCATCTCTTCCTTGATACGGCGATACAGGTACTTATGCTCGAAGTAGAGCACGCAATCCTCGTCGCGAATCGCTGATTTGAGCAATCCTTTGGCGTCGCTCGCGGTGGCGGGATAGACGATCTTCAAACCGGGGGTGTGCAGGAACGCGGCTTCCGGGTTCTGCGAGTGGAACGGCCCGCCCCTCACGTACCCGCCGCTCGGCCCGCGCACCACCATCGGGCACGGCAGCATTGCCCGGTAGCGCGCCGTCGCGACGTAGTTCGTGAGCATGTCGTATCCGGTGGAGATGAAATCGATGAACTGCATCTCGCACACAGGCCGCATGCCCATGTGGGCGGCACCCGCCGCCGCGCCGATGATCGCCGCCTCAGAGATCGGCGTATCGATCACGCGCTGCTCTCCGTACTTCGACGCCAAGCCTTCCGTAACCTTGAACGCTCCGCCATACGCGCCGATGTCTTCGCCCAGGCAGAAAACGTTCTTGTCACGATCCATCTCCTCGAACAACGCTTCGCGAATTGCCTCGAGGTATGTGATCTCAGACATCGTGCGTTCCCCAGCTCGAGGGGCGCTCGTGGACCTCGACTGCCGACTTGATTCCCTCTCTGAACCAGAGCGGAGGGATCATCGGGGGATCAGCGTAAATGCCGACAAGCGCGTCGGTGGGATCGGGCATCGGCGATGCTTCAGCCTCGTCTGTGGCGCGGTCGATCTCTTCCTTCACTCGCGCGTCGACTGCGTCGAGCTCTGCTTGCATGAACCCTTCGCTGAGCAGCCGCCGTACGTAACGCTCGACCGGATCGTTCTCTTTCGCCCAGCGGTCGATCTCCCCGCTCGGCACGTACGACTGGTTATCGTGCTCGGCATGACCTTTTCTGCGGTAGGTAATGAGCTCGATCAGCGTCACGCCGCCGCCCGAGCGCGCCCGGTCCACCGCTCGCTTGGTCACTTCGTAGGTCGCGATCACATCGTTGCCATCCGCCTGATCGCCCGCGATTCCATAGCCAATCGCCTTGTCGACCAGCTGTCGGGCGGCTGTCTGTTTGCTCAGTGGGGTCGAGTACGCGTAGCCGTTGTTCTCGACCACCACGACGAGCGGACACTTTTGAACCGCGGCGAAATTGATCCCTTCGTGAAAGGCGCCCGTGGAAGTCGCGCCATCACCCACGTAAACCAGTCCGACGCGATCCTGATTCCGCATCTTGAAGGAGAGCGTCACGCCTGCCATCACCGGCACCATGTCGCCCAGGTGCGATATCTGGCCGATAAAGCCGCGCACTAGATCGCCGTAATGGATGTTGAGCTCGCGGCCGCGCGTCGGCGAGTCACCCTTTGCCATGTACTGTTTGATGATCTCGTTCGGCCTCGCTCCCTGAACGAGCATCGATCCGAGATTGCGGATGAGGGGCGACAGCACGTCACCTTTTGAGCGGTCGAGCGCGTACGCACTGCCGACCGCGTCGGCTTCCTGCCCGAGAGAGCGAAATAGGCCCCCGACGACCTTCGTCTGCCTATACAGGTTGACCAGGCGCTCTTCGAGTGACCGGGTGAGCCGCATGTAGTAGTAGAGCTCGAGTCTCTGCTCACGCGACAACGATCCGCTGCCGGTCGAGCGAGCCGTTTCCGGTTTCGTGTTCGCCGGCTTCGAGGCGGCGGTGCTGGACCGCGCCATTCTAGTACGCCGCTTCGATGCGGTGTCGAGGGTCGCCCGTCTTGTGCAGCACGAGAAAGAACTTCTTGGCGTTGCGATCCAGGCGGCTCTCGCCCATTTGGTCGGTCGAGATCTCGACGAAGGTGTAGTGTCCGCCTTCCTTGCGCACGTTCAGGTGAAGCTTGCCCAGATCGCCCGCGAAAGTGCGAGACCGGACTGTGTGCCCGCTACGCTCCATCCCGATCTCCGGAAAGAATTCGTCCGCGATTCGCAAGACCTCCGTCGGGATCAGTTGCGTTCTGAAAAAATGCTGCATGTCTGGCGTCAGGTCCCGGGCTCGCTGGCGGGACGAACGCCCTGAATCCAGTCGACGCGCTCGAGCGGCATTCGCGGATCCTTCTGCCGCCGAAACTGGATCGCGGCGGCCCAGTCGCCTGTCGTCGCGAAGAAAAGCCGCCCGGAGTATGTCCCGAGCTCCTTCTCCTTCTTCAAGCCGTCGCTGGTGTTCGCTCGGTCGGCGCTGGTAGCGAAGATTCGTCCCTCGCCCGTCTCGATCGGCTGTCCTGTCTTCTTGTCCTGGACGACGATCCGATACACGATGGCCTCGAGCGCGCGCGGCGGCATCGGATCCATCGTCACCCGAAAAGCATAGCTGTCCGACCAGAGCCTGAGGTCCGTCGCCTTGGGATTGGGCCCGCACCCCGCCAGTAGAAGTGCGAGCGCCGGGACGGACGCCAGACGTCGAAGCATCACGCGTAGTACTCCAGGCCGAGGTGGGTGATCTGGTCTTCGCCCATCAGGTGGCGAAGCGTGTTCTTCAACTTCGTCTGCTGGATGAAGAGATCGTGCTCAGGCTGCAATCCAGGTGCGGTCATCGGGCTCTTGTAGTAGAACGACAGCCACTCCTGGATTCCCTTCATGCCGGCTCGGTGGGCAAAATCGGAGAACAGGGCCAAATCGAGCACGATCGGGGCCGCCAGGATCGAATCCCGGCAAAGAAAGTTGATCTTGATCTGCATCGGATAGCCCATCCACCCGACGATGTCGATGTTGTCCCAGCCTTCCTTGTTGTCACCGCGCGGCGGGTAGTAGTTGATCCGAACCACGTGCGCGAAGTCCTTGTACAGAGCGGGATAGAGCTCGGGCTGCAGGATCGTGTGCAGTACGCTGAGCTTGGACTCCTCCTTTGTCTTGAACGACTGGGGGTCATCGAGTACCTCTCCGTCGCGGTTGCCGAGGATGTTGGTCGAGTACCAGCCGGCGAGACCGAGCATGCGCGCCTTGAGTCCCGGTGCGACGATTGTCTTCATCCAGGTCTGACCGGTCTTGAAGTCTTTTCCCGAAATCGGAACGCCGCGATCCTGCGCCAACTTGAGCAGCGCTGGAGTATCAACGCAGAGATTGGGCGCACCATTGCAGAACGGGACGCCCTCCATGATCGCGGCGTACGCATAGAGCATTGAGGGCGCGATGGCGTCGTCGTTCTTCTCCATTGCCTTCTCGAACTGCTCGATCGTGGCGTGTTGCGGGCCGGGTCTGATGAAGATCTCGGTTGACGCGCACCAGACGATGACGAGCCGGTCGCACTTGTTCTTCGATTTGAAATCGCGGATGTCCTGCCGCAGCTGCTCGGCGAGGTCGCGCTTGGTCTTCCCTTTCTTCACGTTCGTTCCGTGAATGCGGGTGACGTACTTGTTGTCGAACACGGCGGGCATCGGCTTGATCTTGCGCAGGAAATCGGCGATTGGCTCGATGTCGCGATCCTCGAGCACGCCTGCTTTCTTCGCCGCCGTCAGCGCGTCATCAGGAATCGGATCCCACGCGCCAAAGACGATGTCATCGAGCTCGGCCAGGGGGACGAAATCCTTGATCAGAGGTGCGCGTTTTTCGGTTCTCTTGCCGAGCCTGATCGTCGCCATCTGCGTCAGCGATCCGATCGGCTTGGAGTGTCCGCGCCGAATGCTCTCCACTCCCGCCATGAATGTGGTAGCAACTGCGCCGAGTCCCGGTGTCAGTATGCCCAATCGGCCGGTGGCCGGGGCTATGGATTTAGGGGCGTCACCAGATGAAGACGATCTGCCCAATTTTTTCTCCGTATGTAATTAGGATTGCGCGCGGCGCGTAGCCGAGATTCCGGCAGGTTTCGGGGGCGAGGCGGGATCGTTGATGATGCGGATCGATTTTGCGTCCGGGTGCTGCGTAAAGCGATGCACGAACGCGATCCGCTGCACGGCCGTGATCCACGCCGTCACGCTGAGAAGGATGATGATGCCCATTAGGACCCATCCATTCCAGAAGAGGCCGAACAGCGCCTGAGGGGCCGACAACAGCACGATTCGCTCGGGACGTTGCATGACGCCTACCTTCGCCTCGATACCCAGCGATTCCGCTCGTGCCCGCGTGTAAGACACGAGAAAGGTGCCGATGATGCCGAGCAGGCAGATCACCATCATGTAGATGTTGTGGTGCACCGGATTGGTGGCGTAGAACACGGTCAGACCCGCCATTAGCGCCCCATCGGCCACGCGATCCAGCGTCGAATCGTAGAACGCGCCGAACACGGTCGAGCGGCCCGTTCTCCGCGCCACCTCGCCGTCGACTACATCGAAGAACGCCGTGACCGCCATCAGCCAGCCCGCCGTCATGATGTGACCGGTTCCGTAAACCACGCCGGCTGCGACTGTCAGCAG
>WNGI01001169.1_pt1 | contig 23893 bp, 19 predicted proteins | sample 5400621 | NCBI WGS metagenome assembly WNGI01 (sample SAMN13153374, study PRJNA577476) | soil metagenome | isolation source: 20 cm soil or saprolite under Garry oak tree replicate 1 | place: USA:California | collected 2016-06-15 | reverse complement strand
CGCCCGACGAACCACGAGGCATCCCACGAGACCGTCCGCCGACGGTTGGCTCGCCCGACGAACCACGAGGCATCCCACGAGACCGTCCGCCGACGGTTGGCTCGCCCGACGAACCACGAGGCGACCACGAAGGCGAGCGGGCGGAAGCACTCTGCGCCGGACGTTTGCGCAGGCCGGGCTATCCTCCGATCCATGACCGCCGGCCGACGCAAGATCCCCGATGAGATCCTCAGTGCGGCGCATGACCGCGCCCGGGCGCGTCGGGAGCGGGATTGGCCGGAGGCCGATCGACTCAGAGATGTGATCGAGGCGGCGGGCTGGAAGATCGTCGACCGCGGGACGGACTTCGCGCTGGCCCCGGCGGCCGCGGCAACTGTCGAGGAGACAGGTGGTGTCGTCCGCTACGGCTCGAGCCGGGACGTCCCATCGCGCCTCGGCGAGCCGAGCAGTGGGCTCGCGACGGTGATCCTGGTGGCGACCGACTGGCCAGACGACGTGGACCGAGCGATTGCCGGCTTGACGGCCCATTCGCCCGAAGGGGCATCGATCGTCGTCGTGGCCGACGGTGCGTCTCCGGAGCAGGAGGCTGCGCTCGTGACGGCCGCCGCGGCGTCGGACAGCGAGGTGAAGGCGACCCCCGCCGGACCCGCAATCGAGATCGTGCGGACCGCCGAGCGACTCGGTCAGGCTGCGGCTCTGAACGCCGGGTTCCGCCGTGCGTCGGGGTCGGTGGTGATCGTCCTGGACGCGAGCGTCGAGCCAACGGGCGACATCGTCGGCCCGCTCGTGAGCGCCCTCGAAAACCGGACCGTCGGCGTTACGGGTGGCTGGGGAGTCGTCTCCGACAACCTGCGGCAGTTCCGGGATGCTCCCGCCGGTGACGTCGACGCCATCGAAGGCTACGCGCTCGCGTTTCGGCGCGAGGATGCTGGGGCTCGCGGCCCGCTCGACGAGCATTTTCGGTTCTACCGCAACCTCGATATCTGGTGGAGCCTCGTCCTTCGCGACGATGGCGAGGGTCATCTGCCGCGCCGCGCCGTCGCGGTCGAGCTGCCGGCCATTCGCCACGAGCATCGCGGCTGGACATCCGTGCCGGAAGCCGAGCGGGAGCGCCTCAGCAAACGGAACTTCTATCGAATCATCGACCGCTTCGGCTGGCGTCTCGACCTGGCGAGGCCGCCCGTCACGTCCGACTGACCGGCCGGACTTTCGATCCGTCCAGACCGTCGACGACATCCCAGCCGAGCGCCGCGAGCTCGTCGCGTATCCCGTCGGCGCGGGCGAAGTCGCGAGCGTCGCGCGCGGCAGCCCGATCGGCGAGGAGTGCCTGGACCACGCTCGGGACAACCGCCACCGGGTGCGCGTCCCAGACGCGGTCCAGATCGAGCCCGAGGACAGCGTCTGCGTCGAGGATCAGCCAGCGCCGCTCGTCCTCGCTCAGCGGCGCTCGAAGCACTTCCCGGGTGACCGCGAGCGCGGTCGGCATGTCGAGGTCGTCGTCGATGGCCTCGACGAAGCGATCGTGGAGCTGGCGACCGGCCGCCGAAAGCGGTGCCGCCGGGGAGGCGGCGCGGTCGGGCAATGGCGTGTCGGCCGCCGACTCGTCCCCTCTGCCACCGTGTCCCGCAACGCCCGCCACCGTCCCGATCGGTCGGTCCGGTGCCCGACCTGCCCGAATGACGACCGGGGCGCGCCACGGCCCGTCGGCCGGTGATGGCGCCAGTCCACGCAGCCCGACCCGCAGCGACTCGAGCGCGGCCGCGGCGGCCGTGAGCGACGCCGGGGTGTATTCGAGTTTGTGGCGATAACGCGAGGTGAGACTGAGATAGCGGAACGCGAGGGGATCGATCCCTCGATCAGCCAGCTCCGCGACCCGTTCGATGTTGCCCGCCGACTTCGCCATCTTCTGACCGCCGACCTGGAGGAACGCGCCGTGAACCCAGAGCCGGGCCGGCGGACCGCCGACGACCGGCGCGGACTGGGCGATCTCGTCCTCGTGATGGGGGAAGACGTTGTCGATCCCGCCAGTGTGGATGTCGAATCTGGGACCAAGGTGGCGGAGCGCCATCGCGGAGCACTCGAGATGCCAGCCGGGGAAGCCGTCGCCCCAGCGCGGCGTCGGCCATTTGAGCATCCGACCCTCGCCGGCGACCTTCCACAGGGCAAAGTCCGCGGCGTCGCGCTTGTCGTGGTCGACGTGGCCGCGATGCCCGGCCCGCAGCTCGTCGAGCGAGTTGCCCGAGAGCCGTCCGTAGTCGGGAAACGAGGCGACCGAGTAATAGATGTTGCCGTGATCGCTCACATACGCGTGTCCGGCATCGACCAGCCGTTCGGCCAGCTCGATCATCTCCGGTATGTGTTCCGTCGCCCGCGGGAATACGTGGGCGGGGAGGATGTTGACGAGGGCCTCATCCGCATGAAACGCGGCCTCGTATGCGTCGGCGATCTCGGCGGGTGTCTTGTTCTCGAGGCCCGCGGCGACCAGCATCCGGTCCTCGCCGCGATCGAACCGCTCGTCGCGCATGTGGCCGACGTCGGTGATGTTCTGGACGTGGACGAAGCGTTCGTCGGATCAGGTCAGGCAGGAGGAATGTCCGGAGGTTGCCGACGTGGGCGTAGCGATAGACCGTCGGTCCGCAGGAGTACATCGCGATACGCCCCGAGGGACCCGGCTCGAGGGGCTCGTCGGATCGGGTCAGGGTGTTTCGGAGGCGTACTGGCACCACTGAATCGTACCCGGGCGCAGAAAGGCCACGACATCGATGTCGATGCCCTAACGATTTCTGGGGGTCGTCGTTATCGGGAACAGAGGCCTCGCGGCAATGACATCGTTCCCCCGGCGGTGGAGTGAAGCGAGGCCTCGTTTCATGCCCGGCGACGGTGTCGCCCCTGGCCGGAGCAGGCATTGCGGCCGCAAGCGCCGGCCTCCGTAGGCCCCGTCCGGACCTGACCGTATACTCCGCCCATGCGCCGCTGGGTCTGCATCATCGCGCTGCTCGCGGGCTTCTCCGCCGATGGATACGTAAGGTCCGCCCGGCTGCGAACCGCGGTCCCGATCGAGCGCCAGTTCTCCGAGCCCCACCCGGGCGTCAGTCCGACCCCAGCCTGGTGGGGAACGTCATCCTGATCCGTCACCAGAGGTCGAGTCGGAGGAGGCGCGGCTCGGGGATCCTGGTCGCGATCGTACTGGCCGCGGCGGCCCTCCTGGTCCGGACCAGCGGACCGGGCCCCGGCACCTCGACCGCCGTTGCGGCGACCGGCACGAACAGCGTCAAGATCCTGCTCGGCGCGGCGGCGACACTCGATCCCGCCGCCCAGGGCGACATCGGCAGCGCCGCGATCTCCGCTCAGCTTTTCGAGAGCATCACCGCCTTCGACCCGCAGCTCCAGGTCAGGCCGGCGCTCGCTGGCTCGTGGGACCTTCTCGACGGGGGTCGCCGGATCGTCTTCCACATACGCCCGAACCTGACGTTCTCCGACGGCTCGGCGCTGACGTCGAAGGACGTCCTCCGGAGCTGGCTGCGCATCCTGAACCCCGCCCATCCCTCGCCGCTCGTGTCGCTGATGGCGAACGTCGAGGGTGCCCTCGCCTACGCCCACGGCCAGAGCCCCGATCCGGCCTCGGTCGGGTTGACCGCCACTGGCTCGGACGTTGAGGTCCGCCTTACGCGGCCGGCCACCGACTTCGTGGCGATCGTCGCCAGCCCGACGTTCGCGATCGTCCCGCCCGGCATCGATGCGGGCCCCGCCGCCTTGACCCCGACCGGGTTCGTCGGGAGTGGTGCCTACGTGCTGTCGGCCGACAGCGGCACGACGACGACCCTCACCGCGAACGATCACTACTGGGCTGGGCCGCCGCCGATCCGGACCGTGGAGCTGGTTCACGACATCGGCGGTCGCAGCCCCGTGGCCGCGTTCGAGGCCGGCGACGTCGACCTGACCTCGATCTTCAGCTTCGATGCCCCGTGGATCAGCTACGACCCGACGCTCGGTCCGCAGCTTCGCGAGGATTCGTCGCTGTCGCTCAACTACTACGGGTTCGACACGTCGCGGCCGCCGTTCGACGACGTCCGCGTCCGCCAGGCGTTCGCCCGGGCGGTCGACTGGCGGCGGCTGGTCTCGCTCGTCGCGGGCGACAGCGCCGCCGTTGCGACGAGCATGGTTCCGCCCCGGGTGCCGGGTCGAAGCGACACGGACTTCCTGCCGGCCTACGATCCCAACGGCGCCAGGTCGCTGCTCGCGGCCGCGGGCTACCCGGGCGGAGCGGGCTTCCCGGAGACGACGATGCGGACCTTCGGGATGCAGTTCGACGCGGCGGTCGTCGCTGAGATCAAGCGCGAGCTCGGGGTCAACATCGCGTACGAGACGATGTCCGGCGACTACTTCGGTCGGCTGGCCACGGATCCACCGAATATCTGGTCGATGGGCTGGGTCGCCGACTATCCGGCGGCGAACGACTTCCTCGGCATCCTTCTCGGCACGGGCTCATCGAACAACTACGGCCGCTGGACGTCGCCGACGTTCGATGCCGCGATCGGCGACGCGCTTTCGACGAGCGATCCGGCCGTCGCGAGGGCGGCGTACGACCGAGCCGAAGCGATCGTTCGCGACGAGGCGCCCGTCATCCCCCTCAGCTATGACAAGGAGTGGAAGCTGTCGCGCGACGGCCTGCTCGGCGCCAACGGGAATGGGCTCGGGATCATCCGAATCGCCGGCCTGGCGTGGGCGAACAAGTGAGCGCCGGCGGCCCAACTCGCCCGAGCCGTCGGCTCGGCGGACGGCCGGCGCGACTGGGTCTCGTGTGGCCCGCGGCGATCGCGATGATCCTCGGCGTGGCCGGACCGGTCGCCGCGGCCGATCCCGTGTCGTTCGGCAGCCCGGCGTCATCGTCATCGTTCGGCAAGTCGATCGAGTTCGTCCAGCCGGTCACCCTCGCCGCGACGCCCACCCGGGTCGAGCTGCTCCTCAAGACCCCGGGCGCCGCGGGCCCGAACGTCGTCGAGGTGCCGCCGCCCACATCCGGTGGTGATCAGACTTTGCGGTTCGCGACCGACCTGACCCAGGGCCACATCTATCCCAACACGACCTTCGTAGCCCGCTGGCGCATCACCGATCGCAGCGGCAAGACCTGGCTCGGGCCGGAGGTCACGCAGCTCTACGCCGACGATCGCCTGGCCTGGCAGACACTCGTCGGCAAGGTCGTCCGGGCCCACTGGTACGACGGCGACGCGGCCTTCGGCCGGAAGGTGTTGCAGATCGGCGACAACGCGATCGCCGATACCTCGAAGCTCCTCGGGGTGACCGAGACGGACCCGATCGACTTCTACGTCTACGCCGACCAGAACAAGTTCTACGACGCGCTCGGCCCCGGGGCCAGGGAGAATGTCGGCGGCGAGGCTCACGCCGACATCCGCACGATGTTCGCCCTCATCACCCCGGCCGAGATCGGCGCCTCGTGGGTCGAGACCGTCGTGCCTCACGAGCTGACCCACCTCGTCTTCGCCACGGCGATCGCCAATCCGTATCACGAGCCGCCGCACTGGCTCAACGAGGGACTCGCGGTCTATCTCTCTGAGGGCTACGCCCGGTCGTACCGGACCAGCGTCGAGGACGCCGTCCGATCCAGGTCGATGATCCCGCTGGCGGGACTGGCCGGGGCGTTCCCGACGACGTACGACCGCTTCTTCCTCGGCTACGGCGAGAGCGTGTCGGCCGTCGACTTCATCGTCCGGTCGTACGGCCGAGAGGCGCTCGTCGGGCTGATCCGCTCCTATGCCAAGGGTGTCAGCGACGACGACGCCTTCTCGACTGCGTTCGGCGTCGACACGGCCGGGTTCGAGGCGGCCTGGCTGAAGGACCTCGGAGCCACGGCACCGGTTCGCCTTGGGCCGGTCCCGGCGCCGGTGGGGCCACTCCCGTCCGGCTGGGCCGGCCCGCTGGTCATCCCGAGCGTCGTCCCGGCCGGGCCGGGTGGCGCGACCGCCGGGGTGGGGGCGGCAAGCCCGGCCAACCCGGGAGCGGCGGGAGACGGCTCGCCGGCCGCGCTCATCCTCGTCGGACTCCTCGTCGTCGCGATCGTCGGCGGGATGTTGTTCGCGCGACGGCGACAGGCGGCACGACGAGGGCCATGGTGACATCCCTCGCGGCTCGAGTCCGGGCGATCCCGTCATGGCAGGTGACGCTCGGCTTCGCGCTCCTCGCGCTCGGCTTCCTCATCGCCGCCCAGCTCCGCGCCGAGGGTCCCCTCGTTCGCTACACGACCCAGGAGCGGTCGCCGCTGGTCACGACGGCGCTCGCGCTCCAGACCCAGCAGGAGCAGCTCAAGCAGCAGATCCTCGACCTGCGCAAGCAGATCAAGGGCGTCGAGGACCAGGGCCAGGGCACGACCGCTCAGCAGCGCGAGCTGAACGCGAGGCTCGAGGGGGCGCGGATCGCGGCCGGGCTCATCCCGTTGACCGGAACCGGGATCGTCTTTCGCCTCGCCGACTCGACGCACCCCGTCCCGCCGAACGGCAATCCGGCCGACTACGCCGTGTCGGCCCGTGACATCCGGACCGTCCTGGCCGAGCTCTGGCTGGCCGGTGCGGAGGCGATTGCCGTCAACGGCGAGCGGGTCACGGCGACCACCGGGGTGCTCGACATCGGCGGGACGATCCTGGTCAACTCGGCCTACCTGGCGCCGCCCTACCAGATCAGCGCGATCGGACCGACCGACATGCTGGACCAGCTCGGCAAGTCGCAGGGCTGGGTCGACTTCATCGACACAAGACGAGGTCATTTCGGGATCGACGTCAGCTTCGCCGAGCCGGCGTCTGTCGACGTTCCGGCCTTCGCGGGCAGTCTCAACCTTCGCGAATCGCGGGTGGTCCCGGCGAGTCCGGCCCCATGAGAGCATCGCCTTGAGAGCCTCGCTATGAGAGCCTCGCTGCGTGATCCCCGGAGCCAGCTGCTGGTGTCGGTCGTCGCGCTCATCCTGGGCGTCCTGATCGTCGTCCAGATCCGCTCCCAGGCCGGCGACAGCGGGCTGGCCGAGCGGTCTGCGCAGGACCTGACGCTGCTCGTCGCCAACCTCAACACCCGCAACGACCAGCTCCGGACAGAAGTCTCGTCGCTCGATCGGCAGCTCCAGGCGCTGGAAGTGGGCGGACGGAACGGCACCTCGTCGCTCAACCAGATTCGTGACGACCTCGCCCGGATCCGGGCGTGGGCCGGCCTCGATCCGGTCGCCGGGCGAGGTGTCGAGATCACGATCAGCGGGGCGATCGACGGACCGGCGCTCGAAGAGCTGATCAACGAGCTGCGCAACTCCGGTTCGGAAGCGATCGCGATCGAGAACGTGCGAGTCGTCGCAGCGACGGCCGTCGGCGGCGGCGTGGGCGCCCTGTCGGTCGACAACACGGCGCTCGGGGATCGGTTTGTCGTACGCGCGATCGGCAACCCAGAGTCCCTCGTGGGATCCCTGACGCGGATCGGCGGGATGGTCGCCCAGCTCGCCGCGACCTATCCGGACGCTGCCGTCAGCGTCGAGGCGATCGATCGGCTCGTGCTGCCGGCGACGACGCGCGACCTCACGCCGAGTCACGGCCGACCACGGCTCTGATACCCTGACCCGCCGAATGACCGATCGACACCCGGCCCGTCCGGCGCTCGAGATCTTCCTCGGCGACGTCGTCCGATTGCGCCGTCGTCATCCGTGTGGCGCGACCGACTGGCTGGTCGACCGCCTCGGTGCGGACATCGGCCTTCGGTGCCAGGGCTGCGGGCGGCATGTCCTCATCGAGCGGCGGGTTCTCGAGCGGCGGCTCGTCTCGTTCGTCACGCGCGGCGACCCAGCCGTGTCGGCGGCGCTCCAGGCAGTGTCGGCCCCTGCGACTCCTGTGTCGGCCTCTGGCCCTGCGGTCGAGGACGAGACATGACGGCCGGCGACGGGCCCATGACCGCCGAGGACAGGCCCGTGACGAGCGATGATCTCGACCGCGAGCTCGAGCCGCCCGACGATCTCGACCCCGACGCCGCACCGGCTGAGGAAGGCGCCATCGCGGTCTTCAAGAACAGGCCCTTCCTGCTGCTCTGGCTGTCCCAGGCCGCCACCCAGATCGGCGGCAACATGGTCATCTTCGGACTGACCGTCATCATCTCCAAGTCGACCGGGTCCGTGACGGCGGTCAGCGCCCTGATCCTCACGTTCCTGGTCCCGGCTGTTGTCTTCTCGGCCGTGGCGGGCGTCTATGTCGATCGGCTCGACCGTCGACTGGTCCTGACCGTGACCAACGCGCTGCGCGGCGCCGCGTTCGTGGCGGTCTTCCTCGTCGGCGACAACCTCGTCCCGATCTACCTGCTCAACCTCTTCATCTCGACCGTGACCGTCTTCTTCGCCCCGGCCGAGGCGGCGATGATCCCGATGGTCGTCCCGCGGCGCCAGCTGCTCGCTGCGAACGGCGTCTTCACGCTGACGCTCAACGCGGCGTTCGCTCTCGGCTTCGCCCTGATCGGGCCGCTCATCGTGAAGATCGCGGGCCCCCAGGCACTGATCATCCTGGTGGCCGGGCTCTATTTCGTCGCAGCGGTCTTCTGCTCGACCCTGCCGGCGAACCCCCGCAGCGGCCCTGCCGTCGTCACCCGGGCGACGGTCGTCCAGACGGAACAGGCAGTCGCGGGCGTCCTGTGGCAGTTGCGTGAGGGGCTCACGTACATCCGGGCCCACCGCGAGATCCGCTGGTCGCTTAGCTATCTCGGAATCGCTGCATCGCTCGTCGGCGTCCTCGGCGTCCTCGGCCCGAACTTCGCCCGTCTGACGCTCGGGCTCGGCCCGGAGGACTTCGTCGTCGTCGTGCTTCCCCTCGGCATCGGGATCGTCGGCGGGATCCTCATCCTCAATGCCTACGGCCGGCTCATCCCGCGCCGACGGGTGATCGAGACGGGCCTCGTCGCCCTCGGGATCCTGCTCGCCGCGATCGCCCTGTCCGGCCAGATCAGCCGCTTCTTCTCGAGTGCGGCGCTCAAGACGGGCCTGCCGGACCTGTCGCTCCTGACGTCGCTCCTGTCGCTCGTCGTCGCCTTCGCGTTCTTCGCCGGGATCGCCTACTCGTTCGTCGCGATTCCGTCCCAGACGCAGCTCCAGGAGGACCTGCCCGAGGAGGTCCGGGGCCGCGTCTTCGGCGTGCTGAACATGCTCGTGTCCGTGGCGAGCTTCCTGCCGATCCTCATCGTCGGACCGATCGCCGACGCGCTCGGGACGACGGTCGTGCTCATGCTCGTGTCGATCGGCATCACCGCGTCCGGGCTGGCCTCGATCTTCCTGCGCGGCAGCCTCAAGGCGGCCGAGCGGGGATCTCGGTATGACGTCGGCAATCGCGACCCGATCGCCGCCGCCCTCCGGGCGGGCGAGCTGCCGAGCCCCGGCGTCCAGGGCGACGCGATCGCCATCGGCCAGCGGGCCGCGAAGGCCGCAAAACCCGGGCCGATTTCGCCAGGCGGCGACACCGCACCGCCCTCCTGAGGAACGACGATGCCCTCCGTCGCGATCGTGTTCACCGGTGGCACGATCAGCATGCGTCACGATCCCGCCGCCGGCGGCAATGTGCCCGTCCTCTCGGGAGATGACCTGCTGGCCACCGTTCCGGGCCTCGATGCGATCGCCACGCTCGTCCCGATCGATCACGGCCTGACGCCGGCGAGCCATTTCACGTTCAACGGGCTGTTCGAGCTATGGAACGTGATCCGCGGCGCCCTCGCCGACGATGAGGTTGTGGGCGCCGTCGTCGTCCAGGGGACCGACACGATCGAGGAGACTGCGTTCTTCTTCGACCTCCTCCACGACGGCCCGAAGCCGATCGTGGTCACGGGCGCGATGCGGCCCGCCAGCGATCCGGAGTACGAGGGACCGGCAAACCTTCGGAATGCCGTGCGTGTCGCCGCCTCGAGGGAGCTCCGCGGGGCCGGGGTCGTGGTCGTCCTCGCCGGCTCGATCGAGCCCGCGGACGACGTGATCAAGACTCACACATCGGCGCTCGACACGTTCAGGAGCCTGAACAGCGGGAGCCTCGGTCGGATCGAGGGAGACGCGGTGTGGCTCACTCAGCCGCGCGGGCCTCGGCGTCATGTGGCCGCGACGACCGCAGCCGAGCGTGTGCGTTTGGTCGTCGCCACGGTCGCCGCGGACGGCATCGAAATTGACGCGCTCCGGGCCGTGGGTGCCGACGGCTTCGTTGTGGCAGCGACTGGTGCCGGCAACACCTCGCCGCTCCTTCTCGCCGCGGCGGAACGGGCGATGGCCGACGGCCTCCCGGTCGTCCTGACGACACGATCCCCGGCCGGAGCGGCCTCGGCCGCCTATGCCTTCCCGGGTGGGGGTGCGACGTGGGTTCGCGCCGGCGCGATGCTGAGCGGCCATCTCGGGGGGCCGAAGGCACGAGTGGCGCTTGCACTCGGGTTGGGCGCCGGGCTCGACCGGGCCGGGCTGGCGGCGCTGCTCGCCGATCCCATCGATCCGGCCGGTCCCATGGATCGGGCCGGTCCCACCGATCCCGCCCACCAACGGAGCTGAACCGAATGCCCCTCGACGCCCTCGTTACCGGCCGAATCGCGACGTTCGCGGGGGAGGCAGGGTTCGGCTGGGTCGAGGCCGTCGGGATCAAGGACGGGCGGGTCGCATTTGCCGGCTCGGCGATCGAGCTCGAGACCCGGGCCGACCCGTTCACGGTGCGCCACGAGCTCGATCCCGACGAGGTGGCGATCCCTGGGCTGACGGACAGCCATCTCCACCTGGCCGACGGCGGCATCGCGCTCGAACAGGTCGATCTCGAGTCGAGCCGGACCCTCGACGACGGTCTGGCGCTGATCGCGGACGCCCACCGCCGCCTCCCCGATGGCGAGTGGATCGAGGGTCACGGCTGGGATCCCGATCGATGGGGCCGCTGGCCCACCGCGGAGGATCTTCACGGAGCTGCGCCGGGCCGACGCGTCGCGTTGTGGGCCCACGACCACCACTCGCTGTGGGTCAGCGGGCCAGCTCTGGAGACCGCGGCCGTCGACCGAGACACCGCCGACCCGCCGGGCGGGATCATCCGCCGGGCCGACGACGGGGCGCCGACCGGCGTCCTGCACGAGAGTGCCTCCCGCCTCGTCACCGATCGCGTCCCTTGCCCGACCGAAGACCGCTACGAGCGTCTCATAGCAACCCTCGCCCAGCAGCTCGTCGCCCTCGGCGTCGTCGCCGTTCACGATCCCGGCGCGCTGGCACTCCAGACTGGCCTCGGTCCGTCCGTCGAGGCGTATCGCCGGCTCGCAGCGCGCCGGGCGCTTCCGTTGCGTGTCCACGTCTGCATCCGCGAGGAGCAGCTGGCCGCCGCGGCCGAGGCGGGTCTCCGCAGCGGCGACCGGCTGTCGCCGGATGGGGAGCGGGCCCGCCTGGGCTGGATGAAGCTGTTCGCCGACGGGACGCTCGCGTCGCGGACCGCGGCCCTCCTCGACCCGATCGAGTTCGAGCCTGGCCGGCCCCTGCCGGCCGGCACTGAGCGGGGCGTCTTCATCACGCCACCCGAGCGCCAGGCCGAGCTGGCCGCCCGGGCGGCCGATGTCGGGATCGCGACGATCATCCACGCAATCGGCGACCATGCCGTCCGGGCGGCGCTTGATGCCCTCGAGCCGACGGCCGGCAGAACGCCGCTCATGCCCCGCCTCGAGCACGTCCAACTCCTTCACCCGGACGATCGCGGGCGGTTCGCGATGAGCGGCATCGCGGCGTCCGTGCAGCCCGTCCACCTCCGCGCCGACGCCGCCGCTGCGCGCCGTTTGTGGGGCGATCGGGCCGAGCGGAACGGCTACACATGGCGGACGCTCGTGGATTTGGGAGCGGTCGTCGCCTTCGGCACCGACGCCCCGGTCGAGCCGATCGACCCATGGCCGGGCCTCTCGATGGCCGTCACGAGGGCCGACCCAAGCTGGCCGGCCGGTACGCCGCCGTTCGGGCCCGGCGAGGCACTGACCCTGGAGCGCACGCTCCGGGCGGCCTGCGTCGCCCCACCATTGACCGCGGGCGAGCGTGACCGCGGCCGGCTCGTCCCTGGACAGCGCGCGGACCTCGTCGTCCTCCCGATCGAGGCAGTTATCGAGCCCGTCGTCCCCGGCGGCGGCCTGGCGACGGCGAGACCGCGACTCGTCCTGGTCGACGGCAAGGTCGGCTACGAGGCCTGAGGCGGATCCAGCTTCGCGAGCGCGTCGGCGAACAGCCCGTTGAAGATGCGCGACGTCGACGGGAACGCGTGGATCGTCTCGGCGAGGACGTCGATCGTGACCCGCGCCTGGATCGCGAGGACACACTCGTGGATGGCCGCCGACGCATCCGGGCAGGCGATCGCGGCGCCGACGAGCTGCCGGCTCGCCCGATCGACGACGATCGTGATGTGCCCGCCAGTCGCCTCGACCGCATAGCCCCGCGTCGAGGTCGCAAACTCGGCGACTTCCTCGAACGCATCGATGCCCGCGGCCTTCGCCTGGTCGAGGCTCACCCCGACGAAGGCGGCCTCGGGATCCGTGTAGGTGGCCCGCGGCAGCGCCCGGTAGTCGGGCGTGACGTCGTCACCGAGGGCCATCCTGACGGTCATCTCGCCCTGGTAGTGGGCCTGGTGCGTGTGGAGCTCGGGGCCGGCCGGGTCGCCGATGATCCACAGCCCGTCGTCGATCCGCAGCCGCCCGTCTCGCGGGAATGGCTCGCGGCTCGCGGCGTCGATGTCATATGCCTCGAGCCCCAGGTCAGCCAGCGGAAACTCACGCCCGACCGCCAGCAGGACGGCGTGGCCCTCGGCCGTCGTCCCATCGTCGAGCTCGATGACGTGGGCGCCGTCGCGACCGGCTTTCGCTCGGGCGGCCGTCGCTCGCACGCCGAGCCGGATCTCGACACCTGAGGCCCGCAATCCCTCAGTGACGGCCGCAGCGTTGCGGGGATGGTCCGTCGGCATCAGGCGATCGCCGCTCTGGACGATGGTCGTCGGGACGCCGAAGCGCGCGTAGACCTGGGCCATCTCGCAACCGGTCGGCCCGCCGCCCAGGACGAGCAGGCTCTTCGGCAAGTCTCGGGCGAGCGTGGCCTGGTAATTCGTCCACGGCTCGGTCTCGTCGATCCCGGGGATCGGCGGCACCTTCGACGACGAGCCCACGGCGATGACGATGTTCCGGGCGCCCAGTCGGTGGGTCTTGTCGTCGTGGCTGACGTCGACCTCTCCTCTTGCGGCGATCCGCCCGGTCCCTCGGTACGGCAGCGCGTCCGCGTCGCGGAGGCTCTTCTCGTGGCTGCTGTCGTCGGGTTCGGCCGCCTCGGCGGCTCGGTTGATCATGTAGTCGCGGTGAGCCGACGCCCTGGGCCATGAGTAGGTCTCGGGGTTTGCCGCATGACGTGACGCGGAGTAGAGAAGTGCCTTCGACGGCAGGCAGCCGATATGGGGGCAGCTGCCGCCGAACCAGCGGCGGTCGACGATCGCAACCGTCACGCCTCGCTGGCGGGCCTTGAAGGCGGCCGCTTCGCCACCGGGACCGGCACCGATGATCACGAAATCGAAGGTATCCATGCGCGCAGTGTGCCTCGCCGTCAGGGCCGCTGCGCGTCGCCGGGCGCTCGTTGGCGCCGCGCCTCGAAGAGCAGGACGGCGGCCGCGACCGAGACATTGAGGCTGTCGGCCGCGCCGCGCATCGGGATCCGGACCGACCGGACGCGGGGATCGTTCCACGTCGAGGTCAGCCCGCCGGCCTCGCTGCCGAGGACGATGGCGATCGACCCGCCGAGATCGGCGTCGGCGTAGGGCTGCGGGGCGTCGACACGTGCGGCAATGGCGGAGAGCCCGTGCCCGACGAGCCAGTCGAGCGCCTGTGAAGCGGTCGCCACGGCGAGCGGCACGCTGAAGATCGTGCCCACGCTGGCCCGAATCGCATTCGGGTTGAAGACGTCGGTCCGCGGATCTGCCGCGATGACCGCACTTGCCCCAACGGCATCGGCCGTCCGCATGATCGCCCCGAGGTTGCCGGGTTTCTCAAGCGCCTCGACGACCACAACCAGGGGATGCATTCCCGGCGCGAGGCCCTCCAGGGCCACCGACGGGGATCGGATGACGGCGACGAGCCCGTCCGACCGGTCGCCGAAGGCGATCTTGGCGAGAACGGCCGACGAGACCTCGATGAGCGGCGCCCCGCTCCGCTGGAGCGCATCGAGCGCGGCACTTGCGTCCGCCCCGACGACGAGCTCCGAGCAGACGAACGCGTGGTCGACCTCGACCGATTGGGCCAGGGCTCGCAGAATCTCTCGGCCACCGTCGATGAGCGTCAGCCCTCTCTCATCGCGCTCCCGCCGGTCGCGGAGGCGGACGGCGGCCTTCACCCGCGGGTTGGCGGGGCTCGAGATCGTGTCGGCGCTGGCCGTCATTCGCGGATGATGCGCGCCCAGGCACCCAGCCGCAGGCGAGCGCCGCTCCGAGCGTGCAGGCCGAGCTCGCCGGCCTCGACCTCCGCCGGTCGCCGGCCGAAAGCACCGGCCAATGCGTCGGCGAGGCGGTCGGGGCCGAAGCCGGGGGTGTGGGCGGTCAGGAGGGCGAAGGCCGGGTCGTCGCCGGTCAGCTCGGCGCACCGATCGAGCAGGCCGTCGAGGCGGTCCTCGAGGCGCCACGACGTGCCACGGCTCCCGTGGCCGTAGCTCGGCGGGTCGAGGACGACCGCGTCGTACCGCCGGCCGCGCCGGATCTCGCGCTCGACGAATGTCTCGACATCGTCGACGAGCCAGCGGATCGGTCGGTCGGCGAGTCCGGACAGCTCGGCGTTGCGCCGAGCCCAGGCGATCGTCGGACGGGAGCCGTCGACGTGGGCGACGGCCGCTCCGGCGGCCGCCGCGGCCAGGGTCATCGCCCCGGTGTAGGCAAAGAGGTTCAGGACGGCGGGGGCTGACTCCGCGCCCGCGGTCGCCTCCGTGCTGCCTGTCGCGGACGCCTCGGCGAGGGCGTCGCGGATCCACGCCCGGTTGGCTGCCTGCTCCGGGAACAGGCCAACCTGGCCGGCCTCGGTCGGGCGAAGCTCGAAGCGGAGGTCGCCGTCGTCGACGATCCACGGCCCGGGCCCATCGTCGGCGACGGACGTCCAGCCCACATATCGGTCGAACCGCAGATCGGCGGTCGTCCACGCGCCGGGGTCGCGCTGGACGTCCTCCGCCATCGGCGCTGGGCGATCGACCACGACGTCCCCGAATCGCTCGAGTCGCCGCCCATCGCCGGCGTCAATGAGCTCGTGAGCGCTGCGACCGGTCATCGCCCAATGATGGGGTACGGAAACCGGTGGATCGTCGCGAAACGTAGTCGTCGGAAAAGGAGGTGTGCCGAATGGCTGCTCGCGCCCGACGAATCCTCGCACTCGCCACCCTCGTCATCGTGATCGTCGCCTGCAACAACGGTGGTGGCGCCGCGTCGACCGCCCCCGGAGCTTCGACCGCCCCCGCCGTGTCGTCAGCGCCCGCCGCTCAGAGCGCTTCGCCTGCGGCATCGGGTGGTTACTGACGCACAGCGGGCTACATAGTTCGCAGGGGACCGTCGAGGCGTTCGTCCGACAACAGCCTCCCGACCGCTGACGAACGCAGCAAGCGGCTCTGCCGGATGGTGCGCCCGTTGTCCGATTGCGCGGCCGTCGGCTAGAATGCGGGTCGCCGCTGGCCCTTGGGCGTGAGCGCGTCCAGCCTCGGTTGCGGAAATGGAACGCCGCGGCCATAGCCACTGGAAGCGCCCAGGTCACAGGTTCAGCGACGTCGGGCGGCTAGCTCAGCTGGTTAGAGCACTTGCTTGACATGCAAGAGGTCACTGGTTCGAGTCCAGTGTCGCCCACCAATCACCCTCTTCACGCTCAAATTGGCCGATTGTTGGCCGCTTTGGCCCAGTCTTGGCCGCCCGAATCGGGCCCAAGATGACTCTCAAAATGACTCTCAGCTAGGGCTCGCTGGAGAACCTCCATGGCCTCGCGCTGCTGGGCGGCGCTGACGTGGCTGTAGATCTCCATCGTCGTCTTGCTCGACGCGTGACGCCGCAGCTCCTGGGCGATCCGCGGATGGACGCCCGCCCTGACCAGTAGGCTTGCAGCTCCGTGGCGGAGCTCGTGCAGCCGCATGCTGGGCAGCCCGGCACGCTCGAGGAGGCGAGAAGGTCGCCACAAGTGCCGAAGCGCCCATGTGCTCTTTCAGGCGCGGGCTTGGGACTCTTGTGGCTGACAGCCTGCGACGTCAACAACGTGTCCGTGAATTACACCTAGGCGGTACCTTCTGTCACCTCCTCCAGGAAACGGCGCTCTGACGCCACCAGACCACTGATATCCTCACCTCAACGCTCGGCTGCCCGAGAGGGGACACCGCGGCCGCGGATGGACACAAAAGGGAGGAGCGCGCAATGCCCCGACGTCTGGCCTCCGTGCTGGCGGCCTTTGCTCTGCTGATGGGCTCTGTTTTCACAACGAGCGTCGTCGAGGGCGCGTCGCCGCCCACTGCGACTGCCTGCGCCAACCGCTCCAACAACACGGCGGCGTTGCTGTTGCCGTGCGTACGGACCGACGATCTATGGAAGTACATGCAGGCCTTCGAGGCCATCGCCGAGGCCAATCCGGGACCGGATGGTCATGCGTCGCGCAACTCCGGTGAGCCCGGCTACCGGGCGTCGGTCGACTACGTCGCGAACCTTATGCGGCAGGCCGGCTACGACGTCACGATCCAGCCCTACACCTTCGACTACTTCGCGTACCAGGGTGTGCCGTCGATGAGCGAGAACTCGCCGAACGCGCATGACTACGTGCTCGTCACGGAGTGGCAGCCCGGGAAGAGCATCGGCAGCGCGACAGCATATCTGCAGCCCGCCGGCGGGATCCTGATCCCCTCGACCGGGGGCTCGACGAGCGGTTGCGCCCCCTCCGACTTCACCGACTTCGTGGCCGGGCGCATCGCGCTTATCCAGCGCGGTACGTGCACCTTCAGCCAGAAGATCGCCAACGCCCAGGCCGCCGGAGCATCGGGTGTGATCATCTTCAACGAAGGCAACACGGCCGCGCGTAGCGGCGTGTTCGGCGGAACCCTGAGCAGCATTCCGCCGATCCCGGTGGCGTTCACTTCGTTCGCGATTGGATCCGACCTCTACAGCCAGTACCAGGCCGCGGTCGCGAACGGCACCGCGCTGCCGCACATGTCCCTGAGCGTCCAGGGCATCCACAACCCGAACGCGACCGACTGGAACGTCATCGCCGACTCGAAGAACGGCGACCCCAACCATGTGGTCGTCGTCGACGCTCACCTCGACGCGATCTACGGGGCGGGCATGCTCGACAACGCGTCGGGGTCGGCCACGATCCTCGACATCGCCCTGGAGATGAAGCGCGTCCAGCCGCTCAACAAGCTGCGATTCATCTGGTTCGGCGGCGAGGAGTTGGGGCTGCTCGGTTCGCTCCACTACGTCAACAACCTGACCTCGGACGAGCTAAGCAAGATCGGCTACGACCTCGACGCCGACGTCACCGCCACGCCGAACTACGACGTCGGCGTGCTCGACCCGGCCGCAGTCGACTTCTTCGGACGAACGGTCAGCACCCAGTTCCCGCCGCAGATCTACGCACCGTCGCTCGTCGCGCGCAACCAGGCGGTGAACTACTTCGACTCGATCGGCAAGAACCACATCTTCTTCTCGCCGGTCGGAACCGACGCGTACAGCTTCAACATCGCCGGCATCCCCGCGAGCGGCGTCCTCACGGGCCAGGACTGCTGCAAGACGCAGCAAGAGGTCGACCTGTTCGGTGGCTTCACTGGCAACTACGAGGGCAACGTTCCCTCCACGGACGGCGGCTGTGTCGACAACCCGTTCCGGTGGTGTGACAACCTGAACAACAACGACCCAAATGTCATGACCTTCATGTCCCGCGGCTTCGCCAACATGGTCGTAAACATGGCGTTCGATACGACGGTGCTGACCAGGACGCATGGCCACGCACCGAGTCCGGCCGTCACGTCGTCCAGCGCGAGAGGGTCGGTCACCCGGTAGGCGTTCCCGCGAACGTGCGCGGGGGCAACGGGTCAACGAGGCGGTTCCATGTCCACTTTGGATTCCGGACCGTCTCGCCGTCGACGCGGCTGCCGCGGGGCGCCTGCCGTTTCCGTGCGACCGCAGCGCATCACGGCAAGTTGCGGCCGTCGCTGCCCGGCCGAAGAAGCCGTGCGTGTTCGACACCGGCATGTGATCTGGTGGACTTCATAGGGCTTGGAGACAAGGTCGCCCCGCTCGGAGTTCGCGTGCCCGTGCCTGCCTGGTCACTGCCGCGGACGTGGACGTGTGGCCGGCCGCGAAGCGGAGTGCCACCGCTCATGGCCGATACGACGCCGCGAAAGAGGCTGACACCGCCTGGCGATTGGGATGATGGATCGGGTTCTAAGCCCACTGCGGCCTAGGATGTTCTCGTAGCCAATCGAGATGGCCGCCTGAGACCCAGTCACTGGGGATGTGCGAAAATAACGGCCGCTGGCGTCGGTGAACACGCCACAGGCGCTGTCGGAAATGCTTGACATGCAACAGGTCACTGGTTCGAGTCCAGTGTCGCCCACCACTCAACCGAAGACGCGACGATCGGGACTCGCGACGTCGAGACGGAGCCACGAGAGAGCCGGGTCACGGCTGGAAGCCCGGCGGCAACCGACGGCGACGTACCACCCGTGAGCGGCCGGCGAACCGGCCCGGGATCCGCCCGATAGCGCGGCCAGAGCGCGCGGAGTTGCGCCGGGCAACCGGCACGAACCCGCGAAGGCGGGTGGAACCGCGGGAGTGAAAACCTCTCGTCCTGTCGATCAGGCGAGGGGTTTCGTGATTCCTCGGGCCGATGGCTTCGCGGAGCTCAGCCTCGGACCTCGGAGAGCGAGTAGCCGTTCACCATTGAGGGTGCCGGTTCGAAAGGGGATATCAATGGCGGACGTGAAGCAGCATCAGGCGGCCGAAGTGGCCGCGGGGGCCGACGACGTCGAGGCCGCCGTGGACGCGGCCGAGGACTTCGCCGCGCCCGAACGCGGCTCGGCCGAGGAGCTCCTCGATGCCCGGGCAGGCGACCCGCTCGACCCGATGCGCCACTCGGCCGCCCACGTAATGGCCGAGGCGGTTCTCGACCTGTTCCCCGGCACGAAGCTCGGGATCGGCCCCGCGATCCAGGACGGCTTCTACTACGACTTCCAGCTCGAGCGCCCGCTCCGCCCGGATGACCTCGCCGCGATCGAGGCCAGGATGGCCGAGAGCATCGCCGCCGACCACCCCTTCGTCCGTCGGGAGCTGTCGCCGGAGGAGGGGAGGGCCTTCTTCGCCGAGCGCGACCAGCCGTTCAAGCTCGAGATCCTCGACGACCTGGCGGCGAAGGCGAAGGCCGAGGGCACGCCCATGCCACCGACCTCTGTCTACGAACACGGCTCCTTCGCTGATCTCTGCAAGGGGCCGCACGTCGAGAGCACCGGAAAGATCGGGCCGTTCAAATTGCTCGCGGTCGCCGGCGCGTACTGGCGCGGCGACGAGAAGCGGCCGATGCTCCAGCGGATCTACGGCACGGTCTGGTCGACCCAGGAAGAGCTCGACCAATACGTCTGGCGGCGAGCGGAGGCGAAGAAGCGTGACCACCGCAAGCTCGGCGTCCAGCTCGACCTCTACAGCTTCCATGACGTATCGCCCGGTTCGGCGTTCTGGCACCCGAAGGGCCAGCAGATCTGGCGGACACTGGAAGGCGCCATGCGCGAGCTCCAGGAGCGGCGCGGCTACCAGGAGATCAGCACGCCGATCCTGGTAAGCCAGCGGCTCTGGGAGCAGTCGGGCCACTGGGAGCTCTACCGCGACAACATGTTCCTGGTCGAGTCGGAGAACCAGGTCTACAGCCTGAAGCCGATGAACTGCCCGGAGTCGTCGATCATCTATCGCTCCAGGCTGCGTTCGTATCGTGACCTTCCACTCCGGTACAACGAATACGGCCGCCTTCACCGCAACGAGCGATCCGGCACGCTGTCCGGACTGACGCGCGTCCGCCAGTTCATCCAGGACGACGCTCACATCTACGTGCGCCCGGACCAACTCACCGACGAGATCGAAGCGCTCCTTGGCGAGGTCCGCGAGGCCTACTCGTGGGTCGGCCTCGTGCCTCGATTCGCATTCGCGACGAAGCCGGACAAGGCGATCGGTGACCCTGCGCTCTGGGAGCGGGCCGAGGAGCTCATCCACGCGGCCCTGTCGCGCTCCGGCGTGCAATTCGTCGAGAAGCCAAAGGACGGCACGTTCTACGCCCCGAAGATCGACATCTACATCGACGACGCCCTCGGGCGCGAATGGCAGATGGCGACGATCCAGGCGGACCTCGTCATGCTCCCCGAGCGGTTCGACCTCCACTACATCGACGAGCACGGCCAGCCCCAGCGGCCGATCGCCATCCACCGCGCGATCTACGGTTCGCTCGAGCGGTTCATCGGCATCCTCGTCGAGCATTTCGCCGGCGCGTTCCCGCTCTGGCTCGCGCCCGTCCAGGCCGTGATCATCCCGATCGCCGACCGCCACATCGAGGCGGCCGAGGAGCTGGCGGGTGTTCTTCGCGCGCGGGGCCTGCGGATCGACGTCGACGGCTCCGACAACCGGATGCAGAACAAGATCCGCATCGCCCAGGAGCAGAAGGTGCCGTACATGATCGTGCTGGGCGATCGCGAGATCGAGGCCCGAGAGGGCACGCTCCGACGGCGCGGCGCCGAGAAGGGCGAGCCGCAGGAGACGCTGGGCTGGGATGCGCTGGCCGATCGTCTCTCCGCTGAGTCCGCCGACCGGCGCGTCAGCTAATCAGCGTGCAATTGCTGGATGATCGCCCGTTGAGCGGTAGGTAAGCGACGGCGACCAAGCTCCGCTCGATGGATGGGATCCGGTTCGGGCGCCAATTCCGAGCGCTTCGCCTGAGGAAGAATCTGCGCCAGGAGGACGTCGGTCGGATCGCCAAGCTCTCGCGACCGCTGATCTCGCGGATCGATCGGGGCCGGATCGACAACATCCAGCTTGGTCAACTCGAACGGGCCGCCGCGGCACTCGGGGCGACGGTTGATTTGCGCCTCCGCTGGAACGGCGAGCAGCTTGATCGATTGCTCGACGAGGCTCACGCGCACCTCGTGGAGCTGGTGGCGTCCTCGCTGCGGGAGGCGCGCTGGGAGGTGGCGGTCGAGGTCTCGTTCGCCGTCTGGGGCGAGCGCGGCTCGATCGACATATTCGCGTTTCACCCGCCGACTGGGATGGTGCTCGTGATCGAGGTCAAGTCGGTCGTTCCCGACAGCCAGCAGATGCTCCACGCACTCGATCGCAAGACCCGCCTTGCCGCCGAGCTGGCGGACGACCGCCGGTGGAAATGCCGTGGTGTTGCCCGTTTGCTCGTGGTCGGCGATTCGGCGACATCGCGGCGTCGTGTCGCGCGGCTCTCGACCACGTACTCGACGGCCTTTCCGGTTCGGGGCCGGGAGGTTCGCCGTTGGCTTGACGACCCGCGTGCTCCGATGTCCGGGCTCCTGTTTGTTGCATACGCTCCCCGCGGGAGCGTTATGACCAGCCGGCCAGGGCGCCAGCGTGTCCGCCGGCGTCGCGGACGCCCGAAGCGGCCGGGAAGACGTTCCAATGCTCCTGAGGGGAGCGTATGAGCGCGAGCTCGCCGCGAGCGAGGATTTCGGGTTGGCCTGTATCGGCCTGAGTCGGCCAAGTCGCGGATAATGCTCCCCGCGGGAGCGTATGAAGATGGGCCCCTCGTAATGGTCGATCTGGCGAGGACCGCGCCCAGTCCAGGCGTCGTTGCCCGTGATTCTGGCCCTGTGCTATCCTCCCCCGGCGACTGCGCCCGGGCCGCTGCGTGCCCGCGCAGAGGCAGTCGAAACGGGGCATTCCAAGCTCGAAGGGGTCAGCCATAGCAAGAGATCTGCGCATCAACCAGATGATCCGGATCCCACAGGTCCGGGTTGTCGACGAAGAGGGAGCCCAGCTGGGCCTCATGCCCACGCCTCAGGCCCTCGCGATGGCGCAGGAGCGGGGATACGACCTCGTCGAGGTCGCCCCGATGGCCTCTCCGCCGGTGGTCAAGTTTCTCGACTTCGGGCAGTACAAGTACGAGCTCACGAAGCGAGACAAGGAGGCCAAGCGCCGGCAGCGCTCGGTGACGTTCAAGGAAGTCCGCCTCACGCCGAAGATCGGCTCGGGTGACTTCGACACGAAGGTCCATCGGGCGATCGAATTCCTCGAGGACGGGGACCGGATCAAGGTGACCGTCCGTTTCCGAGGCCGGGAGCTGACCCATCCGGAGCTCGGTCGCACCATGCTGACGAGGTTCACCGACAGGATCAAGGAACATGGAACGCCGGAGCGGGCGCCACTGCTCGAGGGCAAGTCGATGCACCTGACGGTCGCATCGCTCCACAAGCCCAAGGAGCATGAAGCGCCGGCGAGGCCGCCACGACCGGAGGCGGCGGCGACGGCCAATGGGACCGGAGGGGCGGCTCCGGCCATCGCGGCAGCGGACAAGCCGGCCACCTCGCAGCCGGCCGTTGCGGCATCGGCAACAGCGGAGGCGATCGCGCCGGCCGCCGCGGAAGAGAAAGCGCCGGCAGCGGCACGGGCCGCGAAGGCGGAACCAGCGGCCCCGCCCGCGAAGACAGAGGGGGAGCCGAAGCCAGCCACAGTGGCCACGAAGGCAGAGCCGGAGCCGAAGCAAGCCACAGTGGCCGCGAAGTCAGAGGTGGAGCCGAAGCCAGCGGCCCCGGCCGCCACAGCAACCAGGACCGACGCGGAGCCAAAGGCAGCGGCCCCAGCCGCGAAAGCGGCCACGACGACAACGAAGACGTCAACAGCGACGAAGACCGCCCCGCCTGCCAAGGCAGCGGCGGCACGAGCATCGAGCAAACCACCGGCCAGCACGCCGGCAGCATCAGGAGAGTGAGGCAAGCGTGCCCAAGATCAAGAGCCACAAGGCCGCCCAGAAGCGGATCGGCGTTACCGGCAGCGGCAAGCCGATCCGGGTGAAGGCCTGGAGCGGGCACCACCTCGAAATCAAGTCGTCGCGCCGGACCCGACGCTATGCCGGCAAGGCGCTCATGGCCGACGTCCACGCCAAGCAGGTTCGTCGCCTGCTTCCGTACCTGTAGGAGCGATCGAACCCCATGGCACGAGTCAAGCGCGGCGTAACGTCCCACAAGCGCCACAAGCGGCTGCTCAACGCGGCCGAGGGCCGGATGGGCACGAAGTCGCGCCTCATCAAGCCCGCCCGCGAGGCCAGCCTTCACGCGATGGCCTACGCGACGCGTGACCGCAAGCAGCGCAAGCGCCAGATGCGCCAGCTGTGGGTCATTCGGATCAACGCCGCGGCCCGCCTCAATGGCCTGACCTACGGCGCCTTCATTGCCGGCCTGAAGAAGGCCGACATCGAGCTCGACCGGAAGACCCTCGCGGATGTCGCCATCCGCGACGCCGGAACGTTTAGCCGGATCGTCGAGGCGGTACGCGGCGCATAATATCCTCGGGCCGATGCGCTATGGGGAGCGCATTCGGACCTCGGAGGGACGAGACGCACGAACCGAACCCTCGACGTCGCTTGACGCTCGAGGGTTCGTGATTCCCAGCACGAGGACTCAGTGGACCTGACCGACCTGACCCGCGATCTGGAGGCGACGCGCGACGACGCGCTTGCCCGGATCGCGGCCGCGCTGGACGTCCCGACCCTCGAGGCGATCGAACTCGACGTCCTCGGCCGGAAGGGCCGCCTGACGGCCGTCCTGCGCGGCATCGGTGGACTACCGGCGGAGGACCGGCCGCGGGTCGGTGCCGTCGCCAATGTCGTTCGCGATTCCGTCGAAAAGGCGATCGAGCAG
>WNGI01000875.1_pt1 | contig 23897 bp, 20 predicted proteins | sample 5400621 | NCBI WGS metagenome assembly WNGI01 (sample SAMN13153374, study PRJNA577476) | soil metagenome | isolation source: 20 cm soil or saprolite under Garry oak tree replicate 1 | place: USA:California | collected 2016-06-15 | reverse complement strand
GAGCTCGATGGTGAGGCAGGCCTCAAAGCCGCGCGCGAAGTGCGCCCGGATGCGATAACGCTCGACATCGACATGCCCGGCATGGACGGACTCCAGGTGCTCGACCGTCTCAAGCGCGATCCCGAGACCAGACACCTGCCGGTGCACATTATCTCTGGCGTGGAGAAAAAAGGCGAGGGCCTCAAGGCCGGCGCGATCGCATACCTCGCCAAGCCGGTGAGCAAGGAAGCGCTCGACACGGCGTTCGCCCGTATCTCGTCTTTCATCGACACGGTGCCGAAAACCCTTCTCGTGGTAGAGGACAACGAGGCACAGCGACAGAGCATCGTCGAGCTGATCGCGCACGACGATGTCGAGATAACGGCGGTCGGGTCCGCCGAGGAGGCACTCGACAAGCTCCATGAGAAGCACTTCGATTGCATGGTCCTCGATCTCGGATTGCACTCGGGTGCGATGAGTGGGTTCGACCTGCTCGAGAAGGTGAAATCGGATCCGGACAATCACGACCTTCCGATAATCATTTACACTGGCCGAGATCTGGACTGGGAAGACGAGACGAGAATCAAGAAATACGCGGAGACGATCATCGTGAAGGACGTCAAGTCCCCGGAGCGTCTCCTGGATGAGACCGCTCTCTTCCTGCACCGGGTCGAGGCCAAGCTGCCCGAGCAGAAGCGGAAGATGCTGGAGCATCTGCACGACGCCGACTCAGTGGTTGCGGGCAAGACAATTCTCGTGGTCGATGACGATGTCCGGAACATCTTCTCGCTGACGAGCATGCTGGAAGATCACGGCATGGTCGTACGCTTCGCCGAAAACGGGAAGCAGGCTCTCGAGCAGCTGAAGAAGGATCCCGATGTCGATGCGGTGCTGATGGACGTGATGATGCCCGAGATGGATGGCTACGAGACGACCCGGGCGATACGGGCGATGGATGAGTTCAAGGCGCTGCCGATCATCGCGCTGACGGCGAAGGCGATGAAGGGAGACCGGGAAAAGTGCATTGCGGCGGGTGCTTCCGACTACATCACGAAACCCGTCGATACGGAGCAGCTGTTGTCGCTGCTGCGCGTGTGGCTGTACAGGTAGCGGAAGCGCCCACCGCTGGGGATTCCAACCGGCAGGAATTCAAGCCCGACCTCGAGAGAATCGAGATCGAGCTGCTGCTGGAGGGGATTTTCCGTCATTACGGATTCGATTTTCGCGCCTATGCGTACGCGTCGATTCGGCGCCGCCTCTGGAAGCGCATAGAGGAAGAAGGACTCTCGAGCGTGAGCGCCCTCCAGGAACGCGTGCTTCACGAGCCCGCGATGATGGAGAAGCTGCTCCTCGATCTCTCCATCAACGTGACCGCGATGTTTCGCGATCCTGGCTTCTACCAGACCTTCCGCGAGCACGTGATACCTCTTCTCAGGACCTACCCCTTCATCCGCATCTGGCACGCCGGCTGTTCGACGGGTGAAGAGGTCTACTCGATGGCGATACTGCTGCGCGAGGAGGGCCTTTACGATCGCACCCGAATCTACGCGACGGACATCAACGAGGTGGTGCTGAAGCGCGCGAAGGCGGGAATCTTTCCGCTGGAAAGAATGCAGGAGTACACTGACAACTACATACGCGCCGGAGGCAAGCGGTCGTTCTCGGAGTATTACACCGCGAAATACGGAGGCGCGCTCTTTGACCAGTCGCTGACGAAAAACGTAGTGTTCTCGCAGCACAACCTGGTGACCGATCACTCGTTCAGCGAGTTCAACGTCATCCTCTGCCGGAACGTGCTCATCTATTTCGACAAGACGCTGCAGTCGAAAGTGCACAGCCTGTTCTACGACAGCCTCGCGACGTTCGGCGTCCTCGTCCTGGGCAGCAAGGAATCGCTCCGCTTCATGGCCCATGAGAGTGCCTATCAGCAGATCGCTCCGCCCGAGAAAATATTCCGGAAGGTGGAATAGATGCCGTACTCCGTCGTCGCGATCGGCACTTCGTGGGGAGGTCTCGCCGCGCTGACCACACTGCTGGCTCAACTGCCGGCCGACTTCAGCATCCCGGTCGTTGTGGTCCAGCACCGTAGCAACGATTCGGAGCGCATCCTCAGCCAGCTACTTCAGGATGCGACGGATCTGCGGGTGTCGGAGATCGAGGACAAGGACGAGCTCGCGCCGGGCACCGTGCATCTCGCGCCCGCGAATTACCACGTTTTGATCGAGGAAGGTTACGTATCCCTCACCGTAGAGGAGCCGGTGAGGTTCAGCAGGCCGTCGATAGACGTGATGCTCGCGTCGGCGGCGGACACGTATCGATCCGCGGCGGTTGGCGTGGTGCTGACCGGCGCGAATGAAGACGGTGCGCGCGGACTCGCCCACATCGTGAAGCGCGGCGGACTCGCTCTGGTGCAAGACCCGAAGACGGCGGAGATTCCGATCATGCCGGAAGCCGCCATCCGCGCCGTTCCAACGGCGGAGGTATTGCCGCTCGACACGCTGGGGTCGCGCCTCATCGAGCTCAGCGCACATCAAGTGAATGTCGGCGCGGGAAGGGCGGAATGACGGACGACCACGTCAAAATCCTGCTCGTCGACGATCGTGCTGAGAATCTTCTGGCGCTGGAAGCCATCCTCGAGCCTCTCGGACAGGAGCTGACTCGCGCCAACTCGGGGCCGGAAGCTCTGAGAAAAGTGCTGGAGACTGACTTCGCCGCCATCCTGCTCGACGTCCAGATGCCGGGAATGAACGGCTTCGAGGTCGCCGAAATCATCAAGTCGAGAGAGAGATCACGAACGATTCCCATCATCTTCCTCAGCGCGATCAGCAAGGAAGACGCGTACGTCTTCAAAGGGTACTCGATGGGCGCGGTGGACTACGTGTTCAAGCCGTTCAACCCGGACGTGCTCAGATCGAAGGTCGCGGTCTTCGTCGATCTCTGCATGAAGCAGCGCCAGATCCAGCAGCAGGGAGATCTTCTACGCGATAGCCAGAAGCGAGAGCTCGAGCTGGAACACCGCACTTCGCTGCTCGAGGCCGAAGCACGCTCGGCGGCCAAGCTCTCGCAGATGAACGAAGAACTGCATCGCCGTCAGATTGCTCTCGAACAGGCGATGGGCGCGCGCAACCGGTTCTACGCTTCGATGAGCCACGAGCTCCGCACGCCCATCAACGCCGTGATCGGTTACAGCACTCTCATGCTCGACAACATCTACGGACCGCTCAACGCCAAGCAGAAGGAAGGGCTTCAGCGCACGCTCAAGGCGGCGCGCCATCTGCTCGAGCTGGTCAACGACGTGCTCGATCTCTCCAAGATCGAAGCGGGCAAGATCGAGCTGTCGCTACAGCCGGTGATGTTCCCGTCGCTGATCGAAGATCTGTTCGTCACCGTGCGACCACTGGCGGACGAGTACGGATCGACGCTCAGTCTCGAGATGGAGGGAGAAAGCTTCAACATTGTGAGCGATCCGCGTCGGGTGCGGCAGATCCTTCTCAATCTGCTGTCGAATGCCATCAAATTCGGGGAGGGAAAGCCGATTCGCGTGGCCTGCAAGCACACCGAGAACGGCACCGCGGAAATCGAGGTCATAGATCAGGGCGTCGGCATAGCAGAGGACGACATCGCGCGGATCTTCGAGGAATTCGTACAAGTGTCCGAGTCGAAGCAGCCGGGAACTGGACTTGGGCTCCCCATCTCCAGGCGGCTGGCTCAGCTGTTGGATGGGTCTTTGACGGTCTGTTCGACGCCCGGAGAAGGGAGCACTTTCCGTCTCAGTTTGCCGGCCTCTCTAGAGGACGATATGTCGCCGACGGCTGAGTTATCTGCGGCTACGGCTGCTTAACCAAGGCCTACAATTGGCACGGAGCCTGCCCTCTATAGAAGGACCGTCGCATTGCGCGGGGGTCATTCTGGAGGCTTTAAATGTTCAAAAAGTTACTAATTCTTCCGGCCGCGGCTCTCGCGTTCGCTTGCTCGAAAGGCGACAATAAGCAGACCGCTGCTGACAGCGCGCTGAATTCTGATCTTTCGACGGCGGCGGCCAGCCGGCCATACACGCCGCTCGACAGCATAACAGCCGCTGAGCGGGCGGGCATCGCGCCCGCGACCGCGTTGAGGAGCACCTCAACGGCGCCTCGTACGGTTTATCGTGCGCCAGTGCGTCGCACCACTCGGAGCTCGTCGGGAGGCACGTACTCGTCGCAGCCGGTTTACCGCGCTCCGGCTCCCGCTCCCGTGATAGTCAAGCACACCAAGCGTGACGCCGCGATCGGCGCCGGCGCGGGTGCAGTCATCGGCGCGGTCACCAGCAGGAACAAGGTGAAGGGCGCGATCATCGGTGGCGCAGCCGGAGCAATTCTCGGCGGCGTAATCGGTAACAACGTGGACAAGACGAAGAAGTAGTAGAGCCGCTCGCTCACGCTTCTTGGCGCCCCTCATGATTTCCGTGAGGGGCGTCTTTTTTCGGCACGTGTGACAAAAGGATTTTGACGGCGTCAGTAGATGCACTTCGTCATTGTGGCCACCCAACCGCGCCTTGTGGTTGTCGCCTCCCTGCCTTACGATGAACGGGCATGACTTTGGAAACACCGAACCAGGCAGTCCAACAGGATGGAGCTCCACCACTTCGCGCACTGTGCATTGCGCGCCATTGCTTTTTGAGCGAGCACATCGCTCGGTATTTCGCCCAGATGGGCGTCCTTACCACCAATGCAGTCGGACTCGATTCGGCGATGGAATCGGCCGGTGAGCTTTCCCCCGATGTAGTCATCTGCGATTACGATCTGCTGGCGACGATTCCGCTCGAGAAGTGGGAGCACGATGAATTGCTCTCGAAAACGCCGGTGATCGCCGTGAGCCTGACGCGGCACGCCGAAGAGCTGCACCTGGATGTGAACGGGATTGCGGGATTTCTCTACCTTCCAACACTCCAGCGGGCACCCGCCCTCAGGATTCTGCACGCCGCCGCAGCGCGTCCCAAGTACACGCTTGGGCTCCGCGCGCGTGCGCCAAGGACGATAGAGCGAAGTTAAATTTAGGCATGAGCTCTGACCCGATAACGGGCGTCTTCAACGACGGATACATAAGCGAGACGTACGAAGCCTACCGGCGTGATCCTGCTTCGGTGGACGAATCGTGGCGCCAGTTCTTCCGATTCGCGGAGAGTCTCAGCGCGGCGCCGCCGCCAGCTGCTCAGAGAGAGCCCCTCGCAGCGGGACAAATGGATCCCGCTTTTCTTCGCGACGTCGCCGCCGCGGCCGAGCTTGTCGACAGCATTCGCAGCTACGGTCACCTGGCAGTCGCACTCGATCCGCTGGGCACCCCACCGGGAGGAACTCCGGAGCTCACGCCCGAATTTCACGGGTTGAGTGAGGAACACCTCGCCAGTATTCCCGGGCTTGCGCTCGGTGCGTCAGGCGGGAGCGCGGCGGACGTCGTCGCGCGGCTCCGCGAGCTTTACTCCTCGAGGATTGGATTCGAGATATCGCACCTCGGGAAAGTCGAGGAGCGCGAGTGGCTCCGCCAGCAGATCGAAAGCGGACGCCTGAACGCTCCGCTCAGCGATGAAGAGAAGAAGGCGATTTTGCAGCGACTGACGGAAGTAGATGGGCTCGAACGCTTCCTCGGCCGCGCCTATCAGGGCTACAAGCGATTCTCGATAGAAGGCAACGACATCCTGGTCCCGATGCTCGATGTCGCGATTGAATCCGCCGCCACACACGGGGCACGTGAAATCGACCTCGCAATGGCGCACCGGGGACGCATCAACGTTCTGGCGCACACCCTCAGCAAACCGTACGCGACGATCTTCGAGGAGTTCGAGGGAAAGCACGCCACTACCAACGCGGTGAGCGAGACCGGCGACGTGAAGTATCACCTTGGCGCGAAGGGAAAGCGGCAGGTTTCCAGCGGAGGTGAAGTCGAGATCGTGCTGATCCCGAACCCGAGCCATCTCGAAGTCGTGAATCCGGTGCTCGAGGGCGTTGCCAGAGCGCGACAGGTGCTGGCCGGCGAAGGGGAGCGGGATGAAGCCGCCGTCGTGCCCATCTGTGTCCACGGCGATGCCGCGTTTCCCGGCGAGGGGGTAGTAGCCGAGACGCTAAATCTTTCGGGGCTCACTGCATTTAGCACGGGCGGGACGCTCCACATCATCGTGAATAATCAGGTCGGGTTCACGACAGATCCGATCGACGCCAGGTCGACTCGGTACGCCAGCGATCTCGCCAAGGGATTCGAGGTGCCGATCGTTCATGTCAACGCCGATGATGCGGAATCGTGCATACACGTCGTGCGGCTGGCGATCGACTACCGGGCAAAATTCGGCAAGGATTTCCTGATCGATGTCGTCGGCTACCGCCGTCACGGGCACAACGAGACGGACGAGCCAGCGTTCACGCAGCCGACCCTGTACAAGAGAATCAGGTCCCACGCCTCTCCCCGCGAAGTCTGGGGGAATCGTCTCGTGGCCGAGGGGATCGTTACGGCGGAGCAGGTCAAGCAGATCGACGCCGATGCGGCTGCGAACTTCGACCGGATCCAGACCGCGATGAAGGCCGGCGAGATTCATCCCCCCGAGTACAACCCCGCCAAGGATGCCGAGGCGGATCAGTCGGGTGCGGGCAGTGGGGACACCGCTGTCGATGCGGATCGGCTGCGGGAACTGAATGCGCGCCTTCTAAAGTGGCCGCCGACGCTCAAGGTCAATCCGCGGCTTGCCAAGACTCTGGCGCGTCGCGGCGAAGCGATGGGAGACGACGGAGGAATCGACTGGGGCCACGCGGAGGCGCTCGCCTTTGCGTCGCTGCTGACCGAGGGCACATCGGTCCGCCTCACCGGGCAGGATTCCGAGCGCGCTACGTTCTCGCACAGGCAGGCCGTGCTTCATGATTCCGAGTCGGGCGAGATCTACGTTCCTCTTCAGCACGTCGCCGATGGTGAATCGCACGGCACGATCGAGATCTACAACAGTCCCCTCTCGGAGATGGCGGTGCTCGGCTTCGAGTACGGCTACAGCACGGCGGCCGAGGATACGCTGGTGCTGTGGGAAGCGCAGTACGGCGATTTCGTCAACGTGGCGCAGCCGATCATAGACCAGTTCATCGGAGCCGATCGCGCGAAGTGGGGGCAGGATTCATCGATCGTGCTGCTGCTTCCACACGGCTACGAGGGACAGGGGCCCGAGCACTCGAGCGCGCGCCTCGAGAGATTTCTCCAGCTTTGCGCGGAAGGCAATCAGCGTGTGGCCTATCCGTCCACGCCGGCGCAGTACTTCCACATTCTCCGCCGGCAGGCACAGCTGTACGAGAGGCGTCCTCTCATTCTGATGCAGCCGAAGAGTCTGCTGCGTCTCCCCGAGGCGGCATCTCACCTGAGCGATCTCGCCAGCGGAAGTTTCCGGCCGGTGATCGACGATCCGGTGGCATCGCAGAGTCGCGAGGCGATCACGCGACTCGTTTTCTGCACCGGCAAGATCTACTACGATCTGTCGGTCAAGCGCGCTGCGCACGTGGCGATCGTCCGAGTCGAGGAGCTCTATCCGTGGCCCGGGAACCAGATCGCTCAGATCGTGGATCTTTATCCGGCGATCGAAGAAGTGGTATGGGCGCAGGAAGAGCCGAAGAACCAGGGCGCGTGGTCGTATGTAGCGCCTCGTCTTCGGATGTCGACGGGCAATGCGCTGCTGACGCGCTACGTCGGCCGTCCTGATCGCGCGAGCCCGGCGGAGGGCTACGCCGAGGTACACAAGACGGAGCAGGAGCGCATCATCACCGAAGTGAACGCTCCGATGCCGCAACCCGCTGGAGCGAAGCGCCGGGGCGTGGCGCTCAAAACCTGAGCATCGGCGTCAAACCAAAATGAACAGAGCGGTTCTTATCGCTGCTATCGCTGCGACTGTTGCGATACCGCGTTCTGGTCGCTCTCAAGCCCTGTTCAATGTCGATCCGCCGACAGCCGACCTCGTCGGATACGTTGGTCCAGAGCCGATGCGGGTGCTTTGGATCGCCGCGCACCCCGACGACGAAGACACCAACATGATAGCATGGCTCGCTCGCGGTCGAAATGTCGAAACAGCCTATATGTCCCTGAGCCGTGGCGACGGTGGGCAGAATCTCATTGGCAATGAGCTGGGAGAAGCGCTCGGCGTTATCCGCACGGAGGAATTGCTCGCCGCGCGGCGCATCGACGGCGCACATCAGTATTTCGCGCGTGCCTATGACTTCGGTTTCTCGAAGACCGCGGATGAGACGCGAAAACATTGGCCTCAGGATTCGCTGCTGCGCGACGTGATAACCGTGATGCGCGCTTTCCGGCCTCACATAGTGATTACGACATTCTCGGGAACTCCGCGCGACGGCCATGGACAACATCAGATCTCGGCTATCGTGGCACGGGATGCGTACAGTCTCTCGGCGGATACTGTTCGGTTTCCGTCCGCCCAGTTCGGAAAGCCATGGACACCGCTCAAGTTCTATCGACTCGCGTTTTTCTCGCCGCAGGATCGGACCCTCGCGATCAACGTCGGTGAATACAATCCGTATCTCGGTCTTTCCATCCAGGAAGTAGCAGCCGCCAGCCGCTCCCAACACAAGTCACAGGGTTTTGGCACCCTCATACGCAAGGGAGTAGTCTGGGACTATCTAACGCGTGATGACTCGCGCGTGCCCGCGCCGCCCGCGAAAGAGGAAACTTCGATCTTTGCGGGAATCGACACGGCGGGTAAGGCCATTGTCCGCGATGCCCGAACAAACCCGCCGATCCGTCCTCTTCCGATCGAGCTCGAAGCGGTCGCCGACCGGCAGGCGGTTGCGCTCGAAGATTCCGCCAGAATCAGTCTTGCGATCTTCAATCGAGGGCGAGTGCCCATTCTTATCCCGGCCATCAAAGCCGACGGGCAACCGCGGATCGTCCTTCCTGACTCTGCTTACCGGTGGGCCCAGTGGTATGTCGGGCGCGAGATATCGCAGCCATGGTGGCTCGCAACCCCCAGAAACGGCGATTTGTTTACGCCGAAGATCTCCGGAATCTCCGAGGACGCACGGGAACGGCGTCGCGGTGCGCACATCCTCGTGAGCTCGACTGCTACTGGTCCGATTTACCTTAATGCTCCGATCGTATTTCACTACGTGGACCGCGTACGTGGAGATGTACAGCGTCCGCTCATCGTCGCGCCCGGAATCTCGATCACGCTCGATCAGGCTGTAACAATGGCACGATCCAACGGGCCATTCAGTCAGCTTCTCAAGACAACTCTGCGGTCAGCGTTTGGCGATTCGACCCCGGTCACAGTCACGCTGTCGCTACCACGCGGCCTGTCGGCGGATTCGGTCGCGCGTACGGTTGTGATGGCACCAGGGTCTACTCGCACTCTCACCTTCAACGTAAGAGGTGCCCTATCGCGCGGCACTCACGCGATTGGGGCAACGGCTATCGCGAAGGGAAAATCATATCAAACCGGGTATATCCCGATCGAGTACCCGCACATAAATCCTCAGCGTATCTATCGTCCCTCCACACTGACGATCAACGCGGTCGATGTCGCGCTGCCTCCCCGTCTCAACGTCGCGTATGTACCTGGGGTGGGTGACAATCTCGCGCCGGTGGTGCAGCAGCTCGGTGTGCCGCTCACGATCATCGACCCCGATGACATTCCTCAGACCGATCTGCGCCGCTTCACTGCTATCGTCGTTGGCCCGCGCGCGTATCAGTCGAACCAGAGCCTCCAGGTCAACAACGACTATCTATTGTCGTACGTGCGTAACGGCGGCCGACTCGTCGTCCAGTATGGGCAGGCGGAAATGCAACGCCCGGGGATCATGCCGTACTCGATCACACTGAAACAGCCTGCGGAGCGCGTCACCGATGAAAACGCACCGGTGACGTTCACCGATCCACAGTCACCCTTGCTGAACTCGCCCAACCGTATCACCCAAGAGGACTTCAAGGGTTGGGTGCAGGAACGGGCGACGTACATGCCTTCGACGTTTGATTCACACTACCGGACGATGCTGGCGATGAACGACCCTGGCGAGCAGCCGAATCGCGCGGCGATTCTCGCTGCTCCGTATGGGCGTGGAGCATACATCTATGTCCCGCTGGCGTTGTTTCGCCAACTGCCTGCCGGCGTTCCCGGCAGCGCGCGCATCTTCGCCAACCTCCTCGGCGGCAACACCATTCGATGAAGCGCGGCCGCGCGACACCTGTCTTTGCGGCGTTGAAGCACGGCGCGGGGACAAGCGTCATTGCGGCGCTTATAGTTCTCGCGGCGTGCAGCTCGGACAACCGAAAAGTACTGATCGTCTATTCCCCGCACGGGAAGGAGCTGCTCGAGTATCTCGAGAAGGGATTCGAGAAGGCTCACCCCGACATCGACGTGCAGTGGGTGGACATGGGCTCGCAGGAAGTTCTGGAGCGAGTGCGGGCCGAAAAGCCGAACCCCCAAGCTGATGTCTGGTTCGGGGCGCCGGCCGAAGCGTTCGATCGGGCGACGAAAGAGAACCTGCTACAGCCGTACAAGCCGACGTGGGCCGCGGCGATCGATCCCGAGGGCAAGGAGGCTGGCGACAACTGGTACGGGACGTATCTGACGCCCGAGGTCATCGGCTACAACCGCGACGCGGTGAAGGAGGCCGACGCGCCGAGGGACTGGGACGATCTCATCGATCCGAAGTGGAAGGGGAAGATTCTCATTCGCGATCCTATTGCCTCGGGAACGATGCGCGCGATTTTCGGCGCGATCATGGCGCGCTCCATTGCGCAAACCGGCAAGCCGGATGCAGGCTATGAGTGGCTCCGGAAGCTGGATGCGAATACGAGAGAGTACACTCTGAATCCGACGATTCTTTACCAGAAGCTCGGCCGGCGGGAAGGCGTCGTCACCATGTGGGACATGCCCGATTTCGCGACACTGGAGCAGCGCACGCGCATCCCCATCAGGTACGTCATTCCCTCGAGTGGAACACCGCTGCTGGTGGATGGAATCGCAATCGTGCGCGGCAGCAAGCACCCGAGAGAGGCGGAGGAGTACTACGAGTACGTGACGACTCCCGAGGCGATGATCGCCGCGGCCGATTCGTTCCTGCGCATTCCGGCGCGCAAGGATATTCCGGCCTCGAAGCTTCCCGCATGGATCCGCGATGCGATGACGAAGATCAAACCGATGCCAGTCGATCGCGAAGTGATGGCCGCGCACCTGGACGAGTGGATGAAGTACTGGGACGCGAACATCAGGAACCGCGGATCGAAGCAGTGACGGCCGCGCCGAGGGCGCGAAGCGGCAAGTCAGACGCCGGAGCGCTGGCGCTCAACGGTGTGACGCGCAGGTTCGGCGATTTCACAGCTGTCGATAATCTTTCAGTGGAAGTCGGTCCGGGCGAGCTTCTGGCGATCGTGGGCGCGTCGGGATCGGGCAAGACGACGTCGCTTCGCATCGCTGCCGGCTACGAGGCACCCGATTCGGGAACGGTCACCCTCGGCGGCGAGGACATCACGCGCGTTCCTCCAGAGCGTCGCGGGTTCGGGATGGTATTCCAGCACTATGCGCTGTTCCCGCACATGCCGGTCGAGCAGAACGTCGCATTCGGGCTCGAAGCACGGGGTGTCAGCAAGTCGGAAAGACTGGCAAAGGCGCGCGCGGCGCTGGCAAGCGTGGGACTGGAAGGCGCGGGAGATCGGGCGATTCAATCCCTGTCCGGCGGTGAGCAGCAGCGGGTAGCGCTCGCCCGCGCGCTGGTGATAGAGCCACGCGCTCTGCTCCTCGACGAGCCGCTCTCCAATCTGGACCCCACGCTGCGCCAGGCGATGCGCGACGATCTGCGCGCGATGCTGAGGCGGGTCGGCGTACCGGCGTTGTTCGTCACGCACGATCAGGAAGACGCATTCGCGATCGCGGATCGCATCGCACTCCTGCAGAAAGGAAAGCTGCTGCAGTGCGGGACGCCCGCGGAGCTATATCACGAACCGATCTCACGGGAAGTGGCGACGTTCATCGGCCGCGGTGCCGTCGTTCACGCTGTAGACAGGGGCAGCTCCGCGCTCGTGACGATCGGCAGTGTCACCCGGGAGCTCAGCGTCAGCCGGCCGGAGGAGTCACCGGCCAGGTTGGACAATGCCTACGTCGTGATGCGACCTGACACGTTGCAGATCTCGAGAGAACGCGGCGGCTCCGCCTGGCGGGGACGTGTGATCAACAGGCGGTTCGCGGGCGGGCTCGTAGTGTACCGGGTGCGGCTGGCCGACGACGTGATCGTAGACGTCGAGTCGACCTCGGGAGAAATTCACGAGGACGAGACCGTCACCGTGACTCCCCACAACGGACTCTTCCCGATCGTGCCCGGATGAGAACCGCTGTCCAGCGTCAAAACTGGCTGATCGCCCTGCCGGTGATCCTGTTGCTGCTGTGGGCCGTCATCTATCCGAACGCAGCCGTCATCGCTGGAAGCTTCGAGAACGGCCTGGGACACTGGCGCGAATTCGCCGCGAGTCCGGCAGATCGAGAGGCGCTGCGCACGAGCATTGTCATCTCGATCGCTTCCGTATTTGCGTCGCTCGCGATCGGTGTGCCTCTCGCCTTTTTGCTGGGAAGATTCGAGTTTCCCGGCCGCAGGCTGCTGCGCGCGGTCGCGACTCTTCCCGCAGCGCTGCCGCCGCTCGTCGGCGTCATCGCGTTTCTGTTTCTCTACGGCGAGAGCGGGCTCGTCACCCGCATCGTACAGCGCATCCTTGGCATGCACGACGCGCCGTGGAGGCTGAAGGGCGTGGGCGCGATCGTGTTCGTCCATGCCTACACGATGTACGTGTACGTCTTTCTCTTCGTATCGGCGGGGCTCGAGCGTTTCGACGCCACTCTCGACGAGGCTGCGTCGGGACTCGGCGCCAGCACATGGCAGAGACTGCGACGCGTGACGCTGCCGCTGCTGATGCCAGCGGTAGCAGGGTCGATGCTGTTGGTTTTCATGAACGCACTGGGATCGTTCTCGGCGCCGTACGTGTTTGGCGGAGGACTGCGCGTGCTCTCGACGCAGATTCTGGCATCGAAGCTGAACGGCGCGATGGGTCTGGCGTACGTCGAGACGACGGTGCTGGCCCTGAGCGCGGTAGCCGGACTGGTGCTGTTCCGCTGGCTCGACAGAAAGCGGAAATACACACTCGCGAGCAAGGGGGGCCGCTCTCGCCGCGTCATTCGCTCAAGGCGGATTCAGATACTCACGTCGATCGCCGCGGCGTTAGTAGTGGTGGCCCTGGTACTGCCGCACCTGATGGTCGTGCTGGTATCATTCGCGCGCGACGGAGCCTGGACGACGCAGGTACTTCCGCCCGAGTACACCCTCGAGAACTATCGGCGGCTCTTCTCTGAGAGCGAGCTGTGGCGACCGATCACGAACAGCGTCTCGATGGCCCTCATTGCGACCGCCGCGAATCTGGTCGTCTGCTTCCTGGCGGCATATCTCATCGTCTTCCGCCGGTTCAAGGGCCGCGGCCTGCTGGAGCTGCTCGTCGCACTGCCGTGGGCGATTCCCGCGACCGCAATCGCACTCGGTCTCGCCGCGACCTTCAACCGGAACGATCTGGTGACCGCTCGCATCCTGTTGGTCGGGACGTTCTGGATTTTGCCCGTCGCCTATTTCATCCGTGACATCCCACTCGTCGCTTCCGCGGTGGAGTCTTCGCTGCGTCAAATGGATTCTTCACTCGAGGATGCCGCGCGCGGCCTCGGCGCTTCCTGGTTGCTGACGATGCGCCGAGTCATTCTGCCCGCCGCGCGGCCGGGATTGGTCGCGGGAGCATTGCTGGCCGCGGTCACAGCGGTTGGTGAGTTCGTAGCGAGTGTCGTGCTCTACACGCACGCGAATCGGCCGATCTCGATGGAAATTCTGGCCCAGCTTCGCGCTCTGGCATTTGGAACGGCGGCAGCCTACAGTGTCCTCCTGATCTTTCTGGTGCTGCTGATGACGCTCGCCGCGCGTTCGTTCGAGGAAAGACTTGCCTGAGAAGCCGGCACGCCCGCGCGTGCTGATCATCGGCGGCGGGTTCGGCGGAATCACCGCCGCGAGGGCGCTCAAGCGCGCGAATGTCGACATCACGCTCATAGACAGAACGAATCACCACACCTTCCAGCCGCTGCTCTATCAGGTTGCAACGGCGGCGCTGGCGCCGAGCGACATCACTGCCCCAATTCGCTGGATTTTGAGAAGTCAGAAGAATACTGAAGTCCTAATGGCCGAGGCCCGGGAGATCGACACATCGCGTCGAGTTGTGCGCGTAGACGATGATTTCCGGGAGCTGCCGTACGATTATCTGATCGTCGCGACAGGATCGCGTCACAGCTATTTCGGACACGACGAGTGGGAGCCCTACGCGCCCGGGCTCAAGGCCATTGAGGATGCGTCCGAGATACGCAGGCGCTTCCTGCTGGCGTATGAGATGGCCGAGAAGATTGAAGATCCAAAAGTGCGGGACGATTATCTCAACTTCGTCATCGTCGGCGGTGGGCCGACGGGAGTCGAGCTGGCCGGCGCGATTCCATTCATCGCGAAGAAGGCGCTCGCCTCCGAGTTTCGCCGAGTGGATACGCGTCGCACGCGAGTCGTCCTGGTGGAGGCGGGTCCGCGGATTCTGCCTTCGTTCCCGGAGGATCTCGCGGCGCACGCGGCGCGCGACCTCGCCGACCTCGGTGTCGAAGTGCGTGTGAATTCCCTTGTAACCAAAGTCGAGGCGGACGGCGTCTGCGTTGGAGACGAGAAGATCCGTGCCCGCACCGCCTTCTGGGCGGCTGGCAACAAGGCGTCACCACTGGGCGGATTTCTGGGCGCTGCGCTTGACAACGCCGGCAGAGTGAAAGTGAATCCCGATCTGTCGGTGCCCGGACATCCAGAGGTATTTGCGATCGGGGATCTGGCGACGTTCCCCCAGGACGGTCGGTTGGTGCCGTGGGTGGCACCGGCTGCAATCCAGCAGGGCCGTTCCGCAGGGAAATCAATCATCAGGGATTTACGCGGGCAGCCGCGCGGGGAATTCCACTACTTCAACAAGGGTGATCTCGCTACGATCGGGCGCTCGCGCGCGATCGCGGATTTCGGCCGAGTAAAGTTCACCGGACGACTGGCGTGGTTTCTGTGGCTGTTCGTCCACATTATGTACCTCGTCGGATTCCGGAACAGGGTCGTGGTGTTCATCGAGTGGGCCTACGCGTACTTCACGTACCAGGCAGGGGTCCGCCTCATTACGGATGTCGAGAGGTACAAGCCTACCTGACGGTGGTGGGAGGGCCAATTTCGTAGTAATGTTGCTCCGATCATGTCCTATTCCGCGAGGATGAGTCAATGGGGAATGACGCCGGCGCAGTGAGGGACGTGGAGCCCGCACCCGAAAAAGCGGGATTGTGGGAAGATTTCGTGGACATCTTCTACAATCCATCCTCCGTCTTCGCTCGACGCAGCGATGGAAAGTTCGGCATGCCTCTTCTTCTTTTCATCGTGGTGGGGACGGTCCTGGTGTTCCTCACCAAGAACGCGACGCAGCCCATCATGGATGCGGAGTTTGCGAGGCAAACCGCGGCGGCGATGCGGAAGAACCCGAACCTCACCGCGGAGCAGATGGCATCGGGACGCGGAATCTTCGAGACTTTCGCGCCTATCTTCTTCGCGATCGGACTGACGGTCAGCGTCTTCGGAACCGGCCTCGTGCTGTGGCTGGTCGGAAAGTTGTTCGACGCGAAAGAGTCAGTCACAGCGGCGATCATGATCGCTACGTACTCGGAGGTTCCACGTCTCGTCCAGATCCTGACGAACGCGGCGCAGGGACTGATCATGAGTCCCGAGAAGCTCAACTCGATGAACGCCGTGGCGTTCAATCTGGCGCGATTCATGGATCCGGACAAAGCTTCTCCGGTGATGATTGCCCTGGCGAGTCGGGTGGATCTGTTCACGATCTGGGTGACCGTGCTGCTGGCGATCGGCCTGCATGTGGTCGGAAAGATTCCGAAGCAGCAGGCAGGGATCACGGCGGGGATCACCTGGCTCGTCGGCGCGCTACCGGCGGTATTTGGAGCCTTAAGGGCAGCCTGATCGGGCAAGACCCAGCTCAGCCGTATCCCCGATAGACCCTCGCTCGTCAGAATCGGAGCAATAGATGCGACGGCTTTTCCGTCGCCCACGAGTCGCGCACGTACTGCGCACCAACAGCGCGAACGTTACACACCTCATGCGAGGTCGATAAATCATGTTCGAATCGTTTGCGCAATTATTCCCCGCCGATTGGCAAGGCGCGGTGCTGACATTGCTGGCGCCAATGCGCTGGCTCGCAGCGTGGCAGTCGACGATAGTGCTGGCGGGAATGGGCGGGAATTCCGCCGTTCGCACGCTGGCATGGGTCGCACTGCTCATGCCCGCACTTCTAATAGCGGCCGGCCTGTGGTGCACCGTCGCCTCCATATACACCCTTCCTTTCCGGTCTGGTCGCGGCGCCTTCATCACATCAATGCTCATGGCGTGGTGGGATGCCGGCCGCTGCATTTGGCTTTTCTGGACGGGAATGATGCGCGTCGGTGTCGCGCTCGTCGGCTGGGTCATCGGCTCGGTGCGCTTCGCCTTCCTGATGGTCAAGAACATCCTGCTCGGCGTGCTGCGCTCGCCGCTCACGCTGCTCAATTGGACATCGGAGCGTTACTTCCAGCCCGGTGTTCCGTGGGTCGCATTCTTGGTCCTCACCGTCTGGTGCGCGATCGAAGCGACGATCTTCACCTTCACGCTGCAGCCGACACTCAATGAGGTGTTCGGCAGTCTCACCGGATTCGATCCGAACCCGCGAGTGATGGCGCCGCTCCTCTGGATGTTCCTGTTCATGCTGGTGGCGGGAAGCTTCGCCTGCGTGCAGGTCGTGACTGAAGCAATCAAGGAAAAGAAGACGGCTACTATAGTACAGATGCTCGTCGTCGAGAGCGCGGTGATGTTCTTCGAGGTGATCTTCCTCTACCGCGAGCTAATCGATGCGATCACGCCGTGGATTGCCCAGCAGTCGGGCGGTTCGGTGCAGCTCGGAATTGGTGCCACCCTCGCTCTCGCGTCCTTTGGATGGCTGGGCGTGCGCGGCATGTCATGGTTCCTGTTCGGTCGTTTCGGAACTCCGGCGTTGCTCGCGATCCTTTCGCGGCAAGCTGTCTCGCATGAAGGCGCAACGCGCCCCATCGCGAGAGTGGTCGAGCCGGGACTCTGGCGCGAACCGGTCAATGCCCTCAAGGCGGAGACCGCGTGGTTCCACGAGGAAGCAAAGCGCATGTTCGAGCTGCTTTCGCTCCCCGTGCTCCAACTCCTGGCAGCCGCCATCAACTTCGCGGTTGTCACCATCAAATCTCGGCCGATGTTCTCACTTCCTTTCAACACGCTCGAGGAAATCCTCGCCGCCACGCCGTTGGCGCATTCTCGGCCCTCGCTGGACTCGGTTGCGAGGAAGCTCACCCCGCACGAGCCAAGGCCGAGGGTAGCATGATGAGAACCTCACGGAAACTCATCGCATCGTGCGCGTCCGCGGCGCTCGTGTTGAGCGCGGTCGTGGCGTGCGCGCCACCCGCTGATGGCGCACGGGTCGCACGGTCAACGCTGGTCATCGGGATCGATGTCAGCGGCTCATTCCGGGGCAAAGCCCACTATGAGAGCGCGATCGACTTCGCGTCGAACTACCTCTACGCCCACATTCACGGGCTGGGCGGACTGAAGCAGCCGAGCGCGGTGTTCGTCGGCTCGTTCGGTGGCGAGAAGCCGGGAGAAACGAAGTCGTTTCAACCGATTGACACCTTTCGAAACATGAGCGTCGCGCAGATTGCAGCGTTCCTGAGGAAGGAGTATCCCTCGAATGACGGGCTAACCGACTTCAATCCGTTCTTCGAACGCGTCGGGACGCTGGTGAAGCGGCAGAATCTGATACTAGCGCCGCTTAACATCGTGATGCTCACCGATGGATTGCCCGACACGCCATCAGAAAAGAACGACAGCCTGAGCAAGTACAAGAACATCAACGTGAGTGGACTCGAGTACCTCTCGAAGAACACCACGATTCGCGTCCTGTATCCGCGTCCCACGGTTGCGGTTCACTGGGAGAAGAAGATCCCCCGGCGCCGGGTGCGGATGTGGACCGTCGACGACGAAGTGATGGCCACCTGGCGCTCGCACTATCACGCGAGCGCGAAACCGGAGACTCAGCCGGAGCTCTGGAAATGGATGGCGGACAACGTCGACTTCCGCGTGCGGAGCGGTGGCGTCCTATAGATCGCTGACCTGAGCACGACGGTAGCACTTGATGGAATGGTCGTTGACGATCCCGATGGCCTGCATCCAGGCGTAGACGATCGTCGGGCCGACGAACTTGAAGCCGCGTCGCTTCATCTCCTTGGAGATTTTCTCGGATAACGGTGACGATGCGATAAAAGTGCGGCCATTGCCCTTCAAGGGCTTCCCGTCGGTGAAGGACCAGCAAAAGTCGGCGAAGCTCTCGCCCCGCTCTTCCATCTCCCGGAAGATCTGAGCACCCAGTATCGTAGCGTCGATCTTGGCCCGCGCGCGGACAATCCCCGCGTCGGCCATAAGTCGCTTGATGTCCGCCTTCCCGAATCGAGCGACCTTCTTCGGGTCGAACCCGGCGAAGGCTTTGCGAAAGGCTTCTCGCTTTCGCAGGACGATGATCCACGCCAACCCGGCCTGGAATCCTTCCAGCATCAACATTTCCCACAGCCTGCGAGGATCGCGCTCGGGGACGCCCCATTCCTCATCGTGGTAGGCGCGCATCATTGCGTCGCCTTCCGCCCAGGCACAGCGTTGTAGATCTGTCATGCAGCGAATTTGGCGAGAGTGCGGGAACCTTACTGCCGGCCGGTCAGATCGGCCAGCTTCCGTAACCGGACCGACGCGTCATTCGCGATATCCTGCCGTAACCAACCGAGATGGCCAGAGCCATAGATAACAAGAATCTTCTCGTTCGGAGAATCGATCAGCGCGACGATATTGCGATAGATCCGGATATTTCTCTGATACCAGGCGGCCACGAGATCAGATCCTGCGTATTCAAAAGGCTCTCCGAAGCGCACCACGGCGAAGTAGAAAGCCATGTCTCTCGCGACCCTTGAATCGGCATTCATGAATTGAAGCGTCTCGAGGACGGTGTGGGACGTCAGAAAATCGCCCTGCTCTTTCACGCTGGTTCCCACGCCCGCATTGATTGAATCGAACCTGGCTGCGATTCCGTTGGCCTTTGCGTAATTGACGACGCGTTGCCACGGGAAATCGCCATCGACGTCGACCGGGTAAATCGCGTGATGGCCAAGCTCCCTGGCCAGCCTGTATCCGATTTGATCGATCTCATTGCGCGATAGCGCATACTTTCCGGCGAGGTAGTCGGAATACTGCTGGGCGACGCGCTGGCTTCCGACTTCGGCTTCAATCGCAATCTTGGTCGGATGAAACGTCTTCAGGACTTCGACAAGCTGCGTGATTTCTTGCTGGCGTTTCGCCGACAGGACATCGTCGGCTTGCATGTTGTGGATATCATGTCCCGGATTCGCCATGTGATACGTTCCGAGCACCAGAATCTCCGGTCGTGAGTCCGATTGGGGCCAGGAAGCTGTCGGCATTGCCAGCAATCCGACAAACAGAAGAATCTTTCTCATGTGTGCCTCCGACATGATTCGTTGATGCAGTTGGTTTGATTGGACATGATACAACGCGGGAGGGTTGGAACTCCTCGTCTGGATGACGCTTCTTCTATTGACAGCCTCTGTTCCCGTTCTTATCCTCGATCAATGATCGATTCCCGACACACGTCGCCCGCTCTCGTCTCGTCCTGTAATCCGTGCGCCTGTTCGCGCCCGCTATGCGGCCGGTGTTGACGCGACCCAGCAATTAAATCTGCTTTCGCGAATGCCCCGGACCCTCGTCCGGGGCTTTTTTTTTCTCCACAACACACTTAGGACTACCGATGCCAAACGTGCTCAAAGAGGTTCTCTCCGCTAACGCGACCTACGCCGCCTCGTTCGGCCCGAAGGGTAACCTGGCACTGCCCCCTGCCCGGCGCTTTGCCATTCTCACCTGCATGGACGCGAGACTGGACCCCGCCAAGTACGCGGGGCTCAGCGAAGGTGACGCGCACGTCATCCGCAACGCGGGCGGTCGCGCCAGCGACGACGCAATTCGGTCACTGGTGATCTCGTACAAGCTCCTTGGCACACGCGAGTGGTTCGTCATCCACCACACCAATTGCGGAATGGAGTTCTTCACCGATGCCCTCATGCGTGATCTTCTGGCGCATAGTCTCGAGACGGCCGAACTCAGCGCACAGGGATTTCGCGATGTCGGGAAGGGGCCGGGCTCAACAGAAGCCCAGTTTGTCGACTGGCTCACAATCGCGGACACAGCGCAAGCCGTGGTCGACGATGTCTCTCGCATTCGACGGCATCCATTGGTGCCGAAGAGTATCCCGATCTATGGGTACATCTATGACGTAAAGACAGGGAAACTGGTCGAAGTCGCTGCAGCGACTCAAGCAGGCCGGGCGACGTGAAGTCGACGGGGATTGCTGATCGAGCGCGAGAGTCGCTGGGGATGCTGATCGAGTACGTAGTCGCTATCATTGCGGCGCCTTCACCGTCCGAAGAACGATTACTCGGTCCGGCTCCCCCGCGCCGGCACTTGGCAAGGTCAGCCTGAGACCGATCGCCGTCTGCTCGAAGTCCACCGCGGTGCCGCTGCCGAGCATGCTCGCTCTGGTGACTCGCACGCCGACGAGCGGGATCGCAAGCAGGCGATCCCGCCAGTCCAACAGGTGCACGAACACTGTATCGCCGCGCTGGGTGGTAACACCCCACGAGCGCGGCAATACGGGACCGCCACGCGTGTCGTAGACCGATGTGCCATACGTCTGCAGCCATTCTCCCAGTTCGCGAAGGTGCTGAGCCGCTTCGGGCTGAATGGTGCCGTCGGGGCGAGGGCCAATGTTGAGGAGCAGGTTCGCGTTGCTCCCCGCGGCGCGCACGAGATAGCCGACGAGCTCACGGGTCGATTTCCAGGCGGTGTCGGTGATGTTGAAGCCCCACGAATTGTTCATCGTGAGCGATGTCTCGAGCGGCAACGCACTGATCGTGCTGGTATTGAAGCCTGCGGTGTTGGCGCCCGGTAGATCCTGCTCGAATGTTTGAACGTCCTCACCGGGCAATGGTGCGCGGTGATGATTGGGAACGATCAGCGCCGCCGGCTGTAGGCGGTGAATCAAGCCGTAGGTGTCGGCGAGATGCCAATCGGCATCGGGCTTGTCCCACATGCCATCGAACCAGATGCCGCCAATCGGGCCATAATGAGTGAGCAGCTCAGTGAGCTGCTGATTCATGAAGGCGATGTAGCGCGTCCAATCGCCATTCTCCGGTCGGCCCGACGCTTTGCCGGTTCCTCCCCGCGGAAAATAGTCGGGATTGTGCCAGTCGAGCTGCGAGTAGTAGAAAAAGAGCTTGATCCGTTGCTTTTGACATTCCTCCGCCAGCTCCTTGAGGGGATCGCGCTTGAAAGGGGTCCAGTCGACAATGTTGTACGTCGTGGCCCTGGTCGCGAACATCGAGAAGCCGTCGTGGTGACGCGAAGTGATTGTGATGTATCGCGCCCCGGCGGCTTTGGCGAGCGACACCCACTCATGGGCATCGAACTTGACCGGATTGAACTCGGACGCCAGCCACTCGTATGTCGTTGCTGGAATCTTTCTGTTCTGCATGACCCATTCACCGTCGCCGAGCTGGGAATAGACGCCCCAGTGGATGAACATGCCGAGGCCGGCTTGCCTGAACCATTCGCGCGCGGCGAGGCGTTCGGGGGGCACGGCCGATGCTTGCGGTCGTGCAATCCCGAGTGGCGGCAGGAGCAAGAGAACAGACAGCGCTACACGACGCATTGATACGCTAGGTCTTGGCATTCCCATAGTCTTCGCGGTAGAACTTGAGCAGCTCGAACGGATACGCGATTCCAAGCACAGGAAGTATCGAGGCGAAGGCGGTAACCGGCTACCTGGTCGCGGGATCCCAATGTTCGTCGGCCTTACCATCGACAAATCGCCACATGTCGAACCACGAGGTCGTATAGGTCTTCGAGGGATCCTTCGGATCCGTGCGCTCGCGCGGGATGACGACCGTGACAAGGTCGCCGTCGGCCAGGACGGCCACGATCTTTGTAGTCAGCTTGTCGCACGTCGGCGTTCTCGGCCGCGTGCCGAAGAACTTCACGACGCCCTCACGGCCTGAGGCGACGTTTGGATTGTGTTGAACGTACCTCGCCGTCAGCCACCTGTCCGCTTCGTTCCAATGATTGCATTGCAGCAAGTCCTTCATGATGTGCAGCGCAGCCTGCTTGTTTGCGTTGAGCTTCGGGTTCACGTCTGTGAAGAGCGATTCCGCGTTGGCGACACCGACGACTGGCTCCTGCGCGAAGCCCACACTGGTGACAAGGAAGAACGCTCCAATCGTGAGTGCCTTGACACCTCGTGTTACGAGCGCTGCGTTCTCCGGCGCTTGACGATGATCTCTAAAGAGATCTCGTACGGATTTATTTGGCATTGAATGTTCTCCTGCAGTTGAATGTGAACGACTACGTGGGCTCAAAATGCCCCGCGATTGGTGGACGGCCAAATCACTCCCAGCGGAAGACCCTGGTGGAGATTGCCGTGTACGCGGCGAACAGGACGAACAACGCCGCTACGTTCATCCAGTGCGCGCCCCAGCCCGATCCGTCCCAAACGCCCTTGAGGAGCGCCACGGCGTGGGTGGTCGGAAGCAGGTACGCGACCGTTTTGAGCGCATGCGGGAACCGGTCGACGGGATAGAACAATCCTGACAAAGCGAGCATTGGGTAGAGCACCGCCGCGCTGACCGGTTGCGCGAATCTCGCCGTCGGCACTACGCTGGCGATTACGAACCCGAGCGAGAGGATGCTGAACGTGCTCAGGAGGACGGCCGCGGTAAAACTGAACACATTCACCTGCAACACACCCGGAAAAAGGCGTTTGCCCGCGATCATCAGCAGCGAGAGGCTGATCACCGTGAAGACGAGCTTCACGGCGACCTGCGCACCCATGATCGTCACTGGCGAAAGCGGTGTCGAGCGGAGGCGTTTGAGGATACCCCCTTCCCTATAGATGGAGATGATCGCCACGAGGGACTGCACGGCGCTGATCGCGATCAGCACCGCCGCGAGGATAGCCGGGTTGAATGGAAGGTCGACTTGCGGCGCGGTGACGGATTTGCCGATGCCGAACACGCGCCCCAGGAAGATGAACACAAGCAGGGGCATGATGAGCGTCGCCACGAACCCCATCGGTTCGCGGGTGAAGATCTTGGTCTCGACCCAGGTCAGCTTCCAGAATCCACGCAGAAACGGAGGCCGCATTCAGTCCCTTATCCCGTGTCCGGTCAGCTTGAGAAACACATCCTCGAGTGTCGGGATCTCGGTACGGAAGCCGCGCACGCGAATGCCCTCGCGCGCAATGATGTTGATCACATCGGTCACGAAGTCGTCGCCACTCCCGCGAATCGTGTACGTCAGCCCGTTCCCCTCGGTGTGCTCGACGCCGCCCAGCCCGTGAAGCCGCTCGGCGACATTGGCATCATCGCTCGTGAACACGACCGTCCGTTCAAGGCAGTGTTTTTGTACCAGCTCGTCGGGCGTGCCCAGCTCGATAATGCGCCCGTGCTCGATGATGGCCACGCGGTCGCAGAGCCGTTCGGCCTCTTCCATCAGATGCGTCGTGAGGAACACCGTCGTGCCCCGGTCTCTGATGCCGGTCACGAGTGCCCAGATCGCGCGCCGCGCTTGCGGGTCGAGCCCGGTGGTGAGCTCGTCGAGGAACACGACCTCCGGTTCGTGGATGAGCGCCAGCGCGATGAAGAGCCGCTGCTTCTGGCC
>WNGI01000874.1_pt1 | contig 23898 bp, 27 predicted proteins | sample 5400621 | NCBI WGS metagenome assembly WNGI01 (sample SAMN13153374, study PRJNA577476) | soil metagenome | isolation source: 20 cm soil or saprolite under Garry oak tree replicate 1 | place: USA:California | collected 2016-06-15 | reverse complement strand
ATCGATTCGCCGAGGGCCATGCGGTCGAATGCTTATGGGACTGCGAGGAAGAGACACGCGCCGTCGGCTGCGCAGCCGCGTCGTGGTCATCGTCGACCTCGCGCGACCGCATCGCTGAGATTGCCGACGACAGGTTCGAGGACCGGAAGGTTCGCGTGCTTGCGGCACGTCGCGGACGATCTCTACGTCGATAGGACCCTAGTGCTGACTTTTGTCGAGGCGTGGTCGAACGAGATTCCAGGCACCGATAGAGCCTTCGCATTCTGGTTCGTCGCTCAGGAGCAAAGCGGCAAGTATTGGTGGATGCTTGCGCTCATTTCAGCGAAGCAACTCGGATTGAGCGAAATCCGCATTCGCCGGGTCTCCAGCCCTAAGACTGTTCACGACCAAATCGAGGCCGACGACGAGCCGACATCATGGGCTCGATGCGATCCGGTTTCGTCGGTCGAACGGGTAAGGGAAGAATTCCTACGGGCCGCGAACGCGGTGTGGGCTAAGGAATATCCAAAGCACTTCGAAGTAGTGGAGGCCGAGTTCAAACGTTGGCAGGAAGCCGTTCGCGGAGCTACGCCGGTGGTCTCATACGATCGAGGAACCTAAGCCGACTCTGACCTACCGTGACTGAACGCCCGCCTCGGGGACCCGCGTCAGGAGCTATCTCTAGCATCATCGATGCAGTGACGAGGCCAACCGTTCGCGACCCCAATACATGGAAGGGCGCCACCGCGGACGACTTGAAGTCAATGTTCGCTGATGCCTCCCCGCAAGAAACCCAAGCGCTGCTCGATTGGGCAAGGGCCAATTGGATCGTCGAGCCAGGGCGTTTTCCGAATGCGCTTCGACTGCGCCACCCAAACGTTCCGTCCAGCCAATTCGCTCTGATGCCGGGTCTCGACCTCCGGCCCGGCCGACTTGGGCACAGTAGCCTCTCAGCCATAAGGCAGGAGGTTCTCCTCGCCGCGGCGGAGATGGACTCGCTCTGGGAACTGCGCCTTGGGACCCGGGAGGAAGTCACACCGGCGATCGAATGGGCCATCGACGCTGGATGGGTCGCTCTTGCCACAGAACATGGCGAAGCTGGAAAACGTTCCGGCAGGTGGGCGGCGTTGGCACCTGAGCTCGCAGCCGGCGAACTGCGTGACCCTGAGAACTGGTCGGCAGGACCCTACCCGATGGAGGGCGACTTCTCAGAAGTGTTCATAGTGTTGACCGCGCGCGGTCGTGAAGCCGTCGCCTCGGGCGTTGCCGATGACGCGATTCGCGCGAGTTTCTCCTAGCGCACTTGGATTGAAATGACGAGCGCGACCGCTGAGTTGAGGGCGGCCTGCTGCCCGCCTCACCTCGTTTCGTTGGCCGCTTCTCTGACGCGCGTTTCGACGCAGAGCCGGTTTCAATTCGTGCGTGAATAATTCGCTGGGCCGCTTCTCTTGACCGCATCGCTTTCAAGGAAGAGGTCAGGGGTTCGAATCCCCTCCGGGCTACACGAGCGCGGCTTTCTTGACTCTGACGCGAAGCGCGGGCCCGCGCTCTCCTCGCCGCAGTCGACGAAGACGGCGCGCGTCGCCGCCCCACCTGACCGTTGAACCCCTTGACAGCGCCGCCTGCCTGATGTAATAAACCAAGTGGTTAAATAAACCGAAGGAGCGACATGGCTGTCGACCGCCTCAGCCTCACGTTCGGTGCCCTCGCCGACCCGACGCGGCGTGCGATCCTCGCGCGTCTCGCGAAGGGTGGCGCGTCGGTGACCGAGATCGCGAAGCCTTTCGAGATGAGCCTCCCTGCGGTGAGCAAGCACCTCAAGGTGCTCGAACGTGCGGGACTCGTGACGCGCGGCAAGGAGGCGCAATGGCGGCCGGCGGCGCTCGAGGCGGCCCCGCTCAAAGAGATCGATGACTGGGTCGAGCGCTATCGCGTCATCTGGGAGCAGCGGCTCGATCGTCTGGACGAGTACCTGAAGGAACTGCAAGTGAAGGAGAAGCGACATGGCCGCAAGGGATAACGTCGTGGAAATGCCGATCAAGGAGCTCGTCATAGAACGGGTCTTCGACGCGCCGCGCGAGCGCATCTTCGATGTGTTCACCCAGCCGGAGCACCTGCAGAAATGGTGGGGGCCGAAGATGGTAGGCATCCCCTTCGCCGAGTTCGAGGCGCGTCCCGGCGGGAAGATCTTCATCGCAGAGCGCGCTCTCGATGGCGCGATGATCTACATCGTCGGCGACGTGCGCGAGATCGAGCGGCCTTCGCGGGTCGTCTTCGGGATCCACTTCGCCGACGCGAACCGCAGGCGCGTCGCGCCGCCGGCCGGCACTGGGCTCCCGGCCAACTGGGACGATGACATCGTCACGCTCGTGACGTTCAGCACCGAAGGTCGGCGCACGCGCATGACCATCCGCACCCTGTCGGGCTTCACGGCCGAGTGGGGCGAGAAGGCGCGCTTTGGCTGGGCCCAGTCGCTCGACAAGCTCGGTTACGCGGCGGTCGACGACATGACGGTCGCGCCGCAGGGCGAGCGCGAGATCTTGATCACGCGCTCTTTCGATGCGCCGCGCGCGCTCGTCTACGAAGCCCTCACGAACCCGGAACACGTGAAGAACTGGTGGGGCCCGCGCCAATACGGCCCTGTGAGCGCTACCGCTGACTTTCGCGCGGGCGGCCACTACCGTTTCGCGCAGGGCTCGCCGCAAGGTGAAGTCGCGTTCTCGGGTGAGGTCCGCGAGTCGTCGCCCGAGCGGATCGTCTACATCGAAGAATTCGAGGCGATGCCCGGGCATGCCGCGGTCACGACGGTCATGCTCGACGAGCGGGCGGGTAAGACGTTCATGACACTGCGCTCGGTCTACCAGTCGCCCGAGGACCGCGACGGCGTGATCGGTTCGGGTATGGAGTGGGGTGCGCGGCTCGCGTACCTGCAGCTCGATGAGGTCCTGGAGGGGATGCAATGAACCGGAGCATCACGGTGCATGAGGCTGGCCTGCCGCCCGCCTCATCTGTTCTCGACCTCATCCCTTTCATGGAAGAGGTCAGGGGTTCGAATCCCCTCCGGGCTGCACGCCAGCGCGCGGAAGCGTTAGTGCCGTCCTCGGCTACCCGCCGGCGATCGCACCGATCACGAGAAAAGGTTCCTTCCCGGAGGCGACGTCGTCCGGCAACGGTGCATCCGGCGACTCGTGCGACAGATCCCGCTGGCACGCGAAGAACCTTACGAACGCGCGACGTTCCCGAGTCGTGTGGTCACGGATGGTGCCCCGCAGCATCGGATAGCCCGCCTCCAGTGCGTCGAGCACCGCGCGTTGCGTTACTTCGCCTTTGACATCGAGCGCCACCTCAGAGCCGACACGCGCCAGCGTCCGCAGATGATGCGGAATCACGACACGGATCATCGAAGGGTCTGGACCTCCACCGAGAGCACCGGCGGCAGATCGCGGACGATCGGCGCCCAGGTGTCACCGACGTCCGCCGACGCGTACACCTGGCCGCCCGTAGTGCCGAAGTACACACCGCACTTGTCGAGTGAATCGACCGCCATCGCATCGCGGAGGACGTTCACGTAGCAGTCGTGCTGCGGCAGACCGTTCGTCAGCGCCTCCCATTCGTTCCCGCCGCTGCGGCTCCGGTACACCCGCAGCTTCCCATCGGGCGGGAAGTGCTCGGAGTCGCTCTTGATCGGCACGACGTAGATGGTCTCCGGCTCGTTGGCGTTCACGTCGATCACGAAGCCGAAGTCGCTCGGCAGGTTCCCGCTCACCTCCCTCCATGAGTCGCCCGCATCGTCGCTCCGCAACACATCCCAGTGCTTCTGCATGAACAACACATTCGGTCGCGAGGGGTGCATCGCGATGCGGTGAACGCAGTGGCCGATCTCAGCGTTCGGGTCGGGGATGTACTGCGACTTCAGTCCTCGGTTGATCGGCTTCCACGTCGTGCCACCGTCGTCCGTCCGGAATGCGCCGGCCGACGAGATCGCGACGAATATTCGTTTGGGATTCTTCGGGTCCTCGATGATCGTGTGCAGGCACAGACCACCTGCTCCAGGCTGCCACTGCGGACCGGTGCCGTGGCCGCGTAGCCCCGAGAGCTCCTTCCAGTTCTCACCGCCGTCGGTGGAGCGGAAGAGAGCGGCGTCCTCGACGCCGGCGTAGACCGTGTCCGGGTCCGTCAATGACGGCTCGAGATGCCAGACGCGTTTGAACTCCCACGGCCGCTGCGATCCGTCGTACCACTGGTGCGTCGTGAGCGGCTTGCCGGTCGCGGGTGATGCGTCATACGCGAACTTGTTGCTCTCGCCTTTCGGCATGCCGTCGGGTGTCTTGGCCGGCTCGCCGGGTGGCGTCCCGGGCTGATGCCACGTCTTACCGCCGTCATCCGACCTCTGGATGATCTGGCCGAACCAACCGCTGGTCTGTGACGCGTAGAGCCGTTCCGGATTAGCCGGAGAGCCCTTCACGTGATAGATCTCCCAGCCGCCGAAATGCGGACCGCTGATGTTCCATTTCTTGCGCTGCCCGTCCGCCTCCAGGACGAACGCGCCCTTGCGTGTGCCCACGAGTACTCGCACCTTGCTCATTCCCTGGTCCTCCCGCTGTCGTTCCCCCATGATGCCTAAGGTCTTGCACTCACGCGTCGCGCGAGCCGCGAGGTAAGCGCCTCCGCTTACGCTGGCCGTCACGCTGTCAAAGATCGACGCGAGCATCCGCTTGCGCTCGTGGGCCGCATCTTTTCTTCTCGTCGGGTGCCAACTCTGCGGGGTGCGTTCGCACTGAGGTGCTTCGGACGTCCAAAGAGGCGCTCGTACCAGGGGAGCGCCGCGGCGTAGTTGCTCGTGGCGATGCCAGCGAAGACGTAAGTGGTGGCCATACCGATGCACCTTCCTTGCTTGTTCTACTCGCCGGGTTGCGAAGGGCGCTTTCCTGTTGTGGCGGCCCCTTCCCTGCAGGCCGCTCCTTTCGTCGCTTCGCGGAACGCAGTGGGCGGTGATGGTCCGCGCCGTCGCTCTTCGAACGGCCGGCTCTTGGTGCACGGCTCGACCATCCGTTCAGGGCGCCATCCGCCCTCGGCCCTGCAGGTCCGATTCGGGCCGTTTTGCGCTGAGCACGCTGCGCTCTGTCCCCGCGATGACTCGCTCTGGTCTATGTTCGACCACAAATGTGGTCAAGTTGACCACAGTCGTGGTAATCTTTCTGGCCTGCCCATCCAGCTCGTACCCGCCAGCCGCATCGGGCGCGAAGCCCTGGCATTGCTCATGGCAACGCCCGGCCAAGAGCTGCACACGCGCGAGATCGCGAGGCGCGTCAATGCCGACGCCCACCCTGTCCAGCGCGCGCTCGAGCAGATGCTCGATGCGGGTCTCGTCCAGAGCCGACGTCTCGGCAACCTACGGCTTTGGTCAACGCGCGACACTGAGCTCGCAGCACCGGTGCGCGAGATCCTTCGTCGCACAGCGGGCGTCGCTGAAGCTCTCCGTGGTGCGCTCTCGTCGATGCGCGGTGTCCAACTCGCGTTTCTCTTTGGTTCGTACGCCTCAGGAGAGGACAAGCTCGGGAGCGACATCGACCTCTTCATTGTCGGTGCGCCGGACTGGACGGAGCTTAGCCACGTAGTCACGAAGCATGAGGGCGGCCTCGCGCGGGAGATCAACTCCGTCGTGTGGACGATCGACGAACTGCAGAGCCCGACGCCAAAACAGCAGCGCTTCCTCAACAGTTTGATGCGCAAGCCGAAGATATGGCTCGTGGGAGATGACGATGAGCTCGAGCGACTCCGTTCAGCGCTGGGAGCAAAAGTGGTCCGAAAGTCGACTCGTCCGACGCGTCCCCGCCGATCAGGACGCGCCGCGTCGCCGGCTCGAGCTCGCTGAGCTGAACGTCGCTCGCGCGGCGCGCGAGCGGGCCGCAGGTGACGCGGATGCCGCGCTGATCTTCGCGGAACAGGCTCTCATCAATGCGGCCGACGCCCTTCTTGCACGTGACGGCTACAGCGCGAACTCGCATGTGGTTCGGTTTTCGTATCCGCGTCTTCCAGCGGTGTATGTAAGCGAACGCGGTCTCATAGATCGCATTCGCTCAGCGCGCAATACGGCTCAATACGACGCACGGGATAGTGTGCCCGCTGGCCTCGCAGCGCAGGCGATCCAACTCGCCGAGCGCGCACTGGGTGAGGTGCGCGCGGTCCTCTAGGCCGCTTCCCTTCTCGAGATTTAGGTGGGGGTCGCTTCCCTGAGAGCCGTCGAGTCCTCGTTGGAACCGAATATCGATCGGTAGCCAGGGCGCCCAACTGAAGGCGTCACGCCTCTTGCGTCTCCTGTCTCAAACGAACGATCGGGATCACGCGATCGGTGATCTCGAGGTAGCGACCGTACCCCGGCGCGAGCGAAGTGATCTCCTGCCATGCGCGGTCGCGCTCCGCGCCCTCGAGCGTCTCGGGCCTGACCTTGATTCGGCGCTTGCCGGTCGTGATCCAGACCTGATCCGGGTTCTTCGCCAGGTTCAAGAACCAGGCGGGATGACGCGCCGATCCAGCGTTGGAGGCCACCACGACCCAGCTGGACGGTACCGCGGCCGCGATCTCAGGGAACGAACCCACCACGGCGTGGCGTCGCGACCCCGATTTGGCGCCGATCGTCTCGAGCTCCACGAGCGGGCGGCCCTGTACCCGCATTCGATCACCAAATCGTCGAAATGCCATCTGAAAGGGACCCTGCATCACCCGCATAAGCGCGCGCGCGAGCCTGGGGACTTCAGAACCCCGCGTGCCTCGGGGAGGGACGACGATCGACATGTCCCAATGATCGTCCTGACTGGTGCCAACTGCGCTCCGCCGCTCGGGATCCGACCTTCAACCGATCCGGTCGAGAAAACTGGCGGCCTGCTGCCCGCCTTGTTCTAGTTGGCCAGTCCTCAGCGCACCGCCTTCTTCACGAGCGCGCTGATCCTCGCCTCTTCGGTGGCGGTCAACTCCTTCAGCGCGAAGGCGACCGGCCAGACGCCGCCTTCGTCGAGGTTCGCCGCGTCGCTGAAGCCGAGCGTCGCGTACCTGCTCTTGAACTTCTGCGCATCTTGGAAGAAGCAGACGACCTTGCCGTCCTTGTAGTACGCGGGCATCCCGTACCAGAGTTTCGGTGAGAGGCCGGGCGCGCTGGCTTTGACGACCGCGTGGACGCGCTTGGCCATGGCGCGATCCGAGTCCGCCATTTCGGCGATCTTCGCGAGCACGGCGCTTGCCTCCTCCTCCCTGCTCGCGACCGACTTCCGCTCTTTGACCAGCTCCTTCATCGCGGCTCGTTCCTCGTCCGTGAGTACCGTGCGCTTCTTGTTGGTCGCGGTGGTGCTCTTGGCGGACTTTTGCGTGTCCTTCGTTGGGCTCATAGGAAACTCCTTAATCTCGCTTCGCGTCCCGGCTACTCCGCGTATGGCTGATCGCTTCCTTGCGCGCTGTAGCCGATCCTCCAGACGTAGCCGTCGGGGTCTGCAAACGAACCGCCGTAGCCGCCCCACTGCAGCTTCGCCGCAGGCTTGAGGATCTTGGCGCCGGCCTTCTTTGCCTCGCCCATCACCTCGTCAACTCGCGCCTCGCTGCGAACGACGTAGTTCAAGGCCACGCCGGAGAAGCCAGTGCCCTGGGGGCTTACACCGACATCGGCCGCTAGGCCCTCGCGCCCGTAGAAGCCGATGAGGGACCCCCCGTGCGGAACGAAGAACACCGATATCTTGTAGTCGTTCTGGATCTTCCAGCCGAGGCCTTCCGTGTAGAAGCGCTTGGACTTCTCCATATCGTTGACGCCCAGAAGGATCGCGCTGACGTGCGCATTCATTTCGCGCCTCTCCCCAGCTAAATATTTGGAGCGCTTAACCCAGCCTATTTGTGAGCCGCTCGCGCGCTCGTAACGTACGCGGCGAGCGAGTCGAGTGTCTGCCGCGCGCCCTGAGCGGCATAGAACTTCGCGATCTTCTCGTCGCGCTCTTCCTTGCTGCCGAAGAGCAATTGCAGTGTCGCCTCGGTCGTATTGCCACGCTCGGCGAGCGTGAGGGTCGTCTTCACCGCGTTCGGGTCGTCCTTCTTCAGCGAATACATCCAGACGATGCGCTCCGGTGGCACGATCTCCGTCCACACCCAGTGGTTCGGATAGGCCCTGCCATCTGGGCCTTGGATCGTGGCGTCCCACACTCCGCCCGGCTTGAAGTCGAACGCGTGCGTGGTGATCTTGCTGCCCGGCCACGGGGCACACCACTCGGCGAGGTGGGTGGCGCTGGTGAATGCGTCGAAGACGAGTCGGCGCGGGCCCTCGATGATGCGCGAGACGCGGATCTCCCGGTCCGCCTCGGTGTTAGGTTCGCTTGCCATCTGCATGCTCCTTTTGCTGAAGTTTCTTCACGTACTCGTTGAGCCGGTCGAAGTTCTCGTTCCAGTACTGCTCGAAGCCAATGACCCACTCGTGCACCGGCTGGAGGCCGCGCGCGTCGAGGCCGTAGAGCCGCTGCTGCCCGGCCTCGCGGACCCGTACCAGTCCCACTTCGCGGAGCACGCGCAGGTGCTTCGATGTGCGCGGCTGCGTGATCCGCAGTGCGCGGGCAAGCTCATTGACCGGGCGTTCGCGCCCTTTGAGGAGAGCGAGAATCCGCCGCCGCTGCGGCTCGGCAACCGCGTTGAACGCATCAGACGTCGTGGCGGCTCGTGCCATGAGGCGACGAATATATGTCCATATCGGCATATGTCAAGATCGAATGCGCGGAGTTGGTCGGTCCGGCGCATCATTTATTCGTGATCTAGTCGCGACGGCCGCTTCCCGAGACCTGTTACCTCTCAAGGAAGAGTGTCAGGGGCTCGAATCGCCTCCGAGCTACAGACCGCATAGGTGTGGGGACGGCGTACGGGATCCGCTCTGGTTTCTCCGACGATTCCGAAAAGGAGTCCCGCGCATACCGAGTGCGGAGGTGTGACGTGCGAGCGTCTCGGCTCGACCTGACGCGGGCGCAGATCCTCGCGTTCCGGCGGCATGTCGGCGCGCTCGACAAGCGGCTGCCACGCGGACGGCGCTCCCTCCGGCGTGCGGCGTGGGCGGGCCTGCAGGACAGCATGCCCCGCGCTGCGCTCGTTTCCATCCATGCGCGCGTCGAGGGGACCGAGCCGTCGACCTGGGAGGACTCGTCACTCGTCCAGCTCTGGGGGCCGCGTCACCACGCGTACGTCATTCCAGCACGGGACCTCGCGGTCTTCTCGCTCGGGAGACTGCCGGACGAAGGCGGCGCCCTGCGTGTCGCGGAGGACCTGGCCGCTCGCCTGCACCTCTTCCTCAGTGGCGCGAGGATGACGTATGGCGAGGCGGGCAGAGCGCTCGGCGGACACCCCAATCGGCTCAGGTACGCAGCACCGACCGGCACGGTCCTGATTCGGTGGGACGGCGCGCGACAACCAACCGTCTGGACCGTGCCGCAACCCGAGGCCGACCCGCGCGAGGCTCGCCTCGAGCTCGCGCGTCGATACCTGCACATCTTCGGTCCAACCACGGCCGAGGCATTCGCTCAGTGGGCGGGGATCGGCCCGCAGCGAGGGGTCGCGGCATTCGACGCGCTCCGTCGGTGGCTGACCCCGGTACGAACACCGGTCGGCGACTCGTGGATCCTCACGAGCGACGAGCCGGCGTTCCGCGCCGCCCGACGGCGCGCGGCTTCCGCACGGCTCCTCCCGAGCGGCGACGCCTACTTCCTTCTCCAGGGAGGCGATCGTGAGCTCCTGGTTCCCGATGCTTCTCGTCGCCGTGCGCTCTGGACGCCTCGCGTCTGGCCGGGCGCCGTCCTCGTCGATGGCGAGATCGTGGGGACATGGCGACGTGCCCTTGGGACCGTGACGATCCAGACCTGGCGCCGTCTCTCGCGCGCGGCACGCGACGCGGTCGAGGCGGAAGCGGCGTCCTTGCCGCTACGGGATGTCCAAGGGCGGATCGTCGTCCGCTGGGACGATTGACGCGACCAACCACGCAGCGATCTGCCGCGACTGCTAGGAGCCTTTCTTTGACCTTACCGCTGCGACGCTTACTCGTGCTTATCGGGGCCGGACTTATCGGCGCATTCGCAGTCATCCCTCATCTGCTCGCGCACATGGCCCAGTTTCTTGTTACCGGGATTGTTGTCGCGATCGCTGTCGCTGCGGGAACGTGGCTCGCGCCGCGTGTAGGTCTTGCGACGCCACTTATCGACGCCGTCCTGAGTCGTCAGCCATTCGTCGGACGCGCACGCTCGGTCGCCGGGATCGCGGTTGGGCTTGGTGTCCTCGCGGCACTCGCGGTCTTCGCGATCGACGCCGCGTTCGCGTCGCTCGTGCCGTCCAGGGAGACGACACCGGCCATTTCAGCTCCGCCACTCTGGACCGGAGTGCTCGCAGCGCTCTACGGCGGCCTCACCGAGGAGATCGTCGTGCACTACGGCGTGATGTCGCTCCTTGTTTGGCTGTTGACGAAGGTGGTGCCAGGTCCCAGCGCCTACTGGGCCGCGATCGGCGGCGCTGCGGTGGTCCTTGGCCTCGGCCATCTGTCAGCGATCGCCGCAGCCCTGCCACTCACGTCGCTCGTGGTAACGCGCGCCATCGTCTTGAACGGGGTCGCCGGCGTCGTGTTCGGCTGGCTCTATTGGCACCGCGGACTCGAGGCGGCGATGCTTTCACACGGTATCGCTGCTCTGATCCTGCACGTGGCGGTGCCCGGCATCGGTATGTGAGAACCGGTGCCGAAAGCCGAGGCCCACGTGCTGCGCGAGAGCGATGAGCTGCGGCGTCGGGGTGCAGCGTGAAGCTAAGCGAGAGCTTGGCAACAATGTTCGGTGAGACGGAGGCCCGCATGACCGACAACATCAGCCCGAAGCAGTTCCGCGAGTCCGAAGGTGTCGACGATTGGCGCGTGCTTGGCGACGGCGCGAACGCGTACTTTCGGACCGGGTCGTTCGCGGCAGGCGTCCGGCTCGTGCAGGCGATTAGTGAGATGCCGGGTTTCGATGACAACCGGCCCGAGGTTGATCTCCGGCACGACGGCGTGACCGTGCGCATGCTCAAGATCACCGACGACTACGCCGGGATGACTCGAGGTCACGTCGAATTGGCCCGCCGGATCTCGGGAGTCGCCCGACAACTGGGCCTCTCTGCCGACCCATCGGCCGTCCAGAGCCTGCTCGTCATCCCGGGCGCGACCGATAGGGCCAAGGTGATGCCGTTCTGGCGCGCCGTGCTGGGATACGAGCCCCGCCGCGACAGCCCCGCCGAGGATCTTGTCGATCCGCACGGTCGCGCGGTGCCGTTCTGGTTTGAGCAGATGAAGGAGCCGCGCCCGGACGGCGGCGGCGCGATCCACATCGCGATCTGGGTGCCGTACGAGCAGGCCGAGGCCCGCATCGCAGGGGCGCTCGCCGCCGGCGGCCGCATGGTGCGCGACAAGTTCGCGCCGTCGTGGTGGACACTGGCCGACGCCGCGGGTAACGAGGCCGACATCGCCACCACGATGGGCCGCGACTGAGCGGCTGCACCGGCATGAGCCCAAGGCCTGATCATCTGGGCAAGCCCATCGTGGAGGAAGCCGCGATCATCGATCACATCCGGGAGACGTATCCGTACGCCGACATCCGTGCGGCGCCGGCCATCGACAAGGAGCCCGGCCGATGAGTGCGTGGACGAGCGACGAGCTCAACAAGATCGGCGCAGCGGAAGAGGTGCGGATTGCGTCCCGCCGTCGTGACGGCCTGATGCGGAGTCCGGTGACGGTGTGGGTCGTCCGCCAGGGCGATGATCTATACGTCCGATCGGTGAAGGGACCGACCGGCGCGTGGTTCCGCGGAACCCAGCAGCGCCGCGAAGGCCGCATTCAAGCTGGCGGTGTTGGACGGGACGTGACCTTCGCTGACGCCGACCGCACGCTCAGCGACGAGATCGACCGCGCGTATCGCACCAAGTACCGCCGCTACTCCGCAAACATCGTCAACAGCGTCCTGACCCCGCAGGCGCGGTCAGCGACGCTACGACTCGTCCCGCGCGAGAGCGCCGGTGCGACGTCAGGTCACCCTGCGAGTTCCGGGCGGCGTTAGCGCTGCGTGCCGCCGCCGCCAATGGCTTCTTCATCATCATCATCTTCACATACGGGTTGAGGGGGAGGTCCCTGTCTAGCGTTGGCCGCGACGGCCGATTATGTTGGCGCTATGAAAACCACACCGATTGTCCTTGTTCCAGGGTTCTGGCTCGGCGCGTGGGCGTGGGACGAGGTCGCCGCGGCGCTGCGCGCTAAAGGGCACGACGTCACACCGATGACGCTGCCCGGTCTCGAGTCGCCGGACGCAGACCGGTCCAAGGTCACGCTCGCCGACCACGTCGACGCGATCTGCAAGACGGTCCGAGCCGCGGGGCATCCCGTTGTACTCGCCGTGCACAGCGGAGCCGGGGTACCCGGCTACGGCGCGAGCGACCGCGTCCCCGAGTTGATCGCGGCCATGGTGTACGTCGACACCGGTCCGGCGACCGGCGCTCTCGACCCCGACTTCACCGATGCCGAGAAACCTCTGCCAACGAAGGAGGATCTCGCGAAGAACGAAAACCTCGACGGGCTCAGTGAGGAGCAGCTCGCGACGTTCCGGCGGCGGGCCGTTCCCGAGCCAGGTGCCGCGCTTCGCGACGTCCCCAAGCTGACCAATAAGGCGCGCCTCGACGTGCCGAGCACGGTCGTGTGTACGGGGTACACGTCCGCGCAGTACAAGGACGCCGCCAAGGAGGGCCAGTCGTGGCTCGGCGGTCTCACCGAGCTGCGCGACGTGACTTACGTTGACCTGCCGACGAGCCACTGGCCGATGTGGTCGCGCCCGCAGGAGCTCGCCGCGATCATCGGAGACATCGCAGAGCGCGCAACCCGGAGCCCGACGGACCGAGCGACGGCGCGTTCACCCGACCGTTAACAGAGTCTTGGCCTGCTGCCCACGGCACGCGGTCGCCGCGTTACGCGGACCCGCCTACGAGTGCGGGTCGCGTTTGTAGGCACTCCAGAACGGCCGGTTCCACATGCCCCCGTCCAGCCATACCTTCTGCGAGACGACCGCCTGCGCCGACCACCAGACCCACCCTGCCTCTGCGGACGGGATGTACTTGCCAGCGGCATATAGGTAGGGGCCATCGATCTCGACGTGGAACGGAGTGAGCTGGGGCGGAGCCCACACCTCGATCGTCAGGGTCTGCGCCTTCGTGTCGACGCGCGCGAAGAGACGAACGGGATGGTCGTACATGTTGCGGATGACCAGGTCCGGTCCCCACGGGGGCGCGACCGTAGCGTCGAATCCGAAGCCCTCGGGGTAGCCCCAGTAGAAGTACGGAAAGTACGCGTGCGAGGTGCGCTCGACGATGTCGAGGCCGGCCTTGGCCGCGGCCGGGAAGATCGTGGAGGGCAGCTGGCAGATGCCGCCGCCGATCGCCGGGATGTCGATCAGCTCGCCGTTCTCGAAGCCGATCGCCTTGCCCCATGTGTAGCCGGTGCGGGTGGAGATCTCACCTAGCAAATAGATCAGTGAGAGGCTATCGCGTGGCGCGATGTACGGGTGCGCCGCGTTGTCGAAGAAGTTGTTGACCGAGTTCGCCGACGCGATGATGTTGGTGACGCGCTCCCAGGGCGAGCCGACGAATCGACTCGTGTGGCTCGCGATGATCTTCCACTTCGAGTAGTCGGTCTCGAACGCAGGGAACGCCGGCCGCGGCCCGATGCCAGGGACCCGCAGGCGGGTGCCCGGGGTGAGCGCGTAGATGTTGTGCAGCTGCGGATTCCACAGGAGCATCTCCCGGAACGCGTCAGGTCCGCCGATTCCGAGATGCGCCACGAGCTGGCTGGGCTCGTGATCACCTTCGACCAGCGTGTAGAACTGCGCAGCTCCGGTCGCGCCGCCCCTGTCCTCGCCGCTCGCCGGCGCTGGAACAAGCGCGAGCGCGAGCGCGATCAACAGTGCGCCGCCACACCGCGCGCGGCGCGAGCATGACGGCTTCATCGTTCTGGGCCGTCGTGCGGTCGGCAGCCGCGACAAGATTTCGACACGACCAACTAACGAAGCAGTAAGCGTGCCGGGATCCCTCTCTCGGGTGACGCGGGCCTACGTCAGCGGATCACTTATCTCGCTGAGCTCGGCAGCAATTCGCAGGTAAATAACTTGCTCCTCGCGATCCCATCGCCTTCAGGCGCATCGCGGCACGTTGTCAAGAAATCGGACCTCTCCACACGGTTCGCACATCGTCATTGTCGTTTCGGACGCCGCATGTCTCTCAGCGTGCGAGGAGTTCGCCGTCGTACCGATGCCGACGGCCGCGCCGCGTCGCGCATCCGCTCGAGGCCGTCCAGGATCAGGTCGAGACCGAACTCGAACTCGCTCTTGTCTTTGGGCCCGGTCTTCCTGATGTGCTGCTGCGCATGTTCGGCGAAGTCGGGGTACTCAGTCAGGGGCAGCTTGCGGAGAAAGTTCTGCGCCAAGTCAGCCTGCGCCTTTGGCATCGTCGCGTAGGCCGCCGCCCACAAAGTCGACCCCATGATGTGGCTGTCCAGAGCGTGATACGCGTGGTGGGTCAGCTCAGGCGAGAAGCCTGATTCGCGAAGGCGTCTGAGCACCGCGTCCATGTATCGCACCCGCGCAAGGCCGACGCCCGTGCCCGACATGATCAGTTTGGCCGCCCATGGGTGCCGCGATAGGGCGTTATGGAATGAGATCGCGCTCCTGCGGAGAGCTGTCTTCCAATCCGCTCCGTCAGACGGCACCTCGATCTCGCTAATGACGGGATCAACAATGCCCTTCAGGATGTCGTCCTTGCTGGCGACGTAGTAGTAGAGCGACATCGCCTCGACGCCGAGCTCCTGCGCGAGCCTACGCATCGTCAGCGAGTCGATCCCGCCCTGATCGGCGAGACCGATGGCGGCATGCAAGACGCGCTCCTTGCTCAAAGGGACGCGTCGCGCTGTGATCGCCTCGACTCGTCTCGCTATTCGCTCTCCTCCGCTTGCCGCCACGCCACGTGATTTAGGCTTGACAACCTTACATTGTACGGTACCTTACAGCGTACGAACCGAACATGCAAATGAAGTCCGACGCATCAGTCAATGAGGGGGAGAAGATGACCGCGCAGTTGCAGGCCGACACTACGACGAACGCGCAGTCCAATATCAACCAGCCCACTATGAAGGCGATCGTCCGCGAGCAGTACGGTGCACCGGATGTCCTGGAGCTCAAGGAACTCCCTAAGCCAGTGGTCGACGATGACGGCGTGCTCGTACGGGTTCGGGCCGCTTCGATCAATGCATACGACTGGCACATGATGCGAGGCCAGCCGTTCCTCGTCCGCATGTCGGAAGGCTGGCGCAGGCCCAAGAACGTTGCCATGGGCGTGGACCTGGCGGGACAGGTCGAGTCCGTCGGCAAAAACGTGACGCAGTTTCGACCCGGTGACGAGGTATACGGCGCGCGCGTCGGCGCCCTTGCCGAGTACGTGCGTGGTGGACCGCAGAGCGCCCTGGCGCCGAAGCCGGCCGGCCTCACGTTCGAGCAAGCCGCGGCAGTGAACATGGCAGGAACGACCGCGCTTCAGGGGCTTCGTGACAAGGGGCAGCTCAAGCCGGGGCAGAGGGTCCTGATCAACGGGGCGACGGGCGGCGTGGGGTCGTTCGCCGTGCAGATCGCCAAGGCGTTCGGAGCGCACGTGACCGCGGTGTGCAGCACCAAGAACGTGGACATGGTCCGCTCGCTCGGCGCGGACGAAGTCATCGACTACACGCGAGAGGACTTCACGCGGAGCGGGCAGCGGTACGACCTGATCTTGGATGTCGCCGCGAGCCGCTCGTTGTCGGCGTGCAGGCGGGTCCTGACACCGAATGGGACCCTCGTGCTGGTCGGCGTAGCGGACGGTCGTCACATGGTTCCGATCGCGGCTCGTCTTCTCGCGGCGATGATCTGGTCACGCTTCAAGAGGCAGAAGATGCTTCCGTTCATGGCGCACAACAGCGCTGCGGACCTGCTCGTACTGAAGGACCTCATCGAAGCCGGGAAGGTCAAGCCGGTCATCGACCGGACCTATCCGCTGGGCGAGACCGCCGAGGCGATGCGCTATCTGGAAACAGGACACGCCCGAGGCAAAGTCGTCATCACCCTGTGAGGCCTTACTCGGCAAAGGCCTCGTATAACGCCGCGTCGCCCTCGATCGCCGAAACGCGCACGACCGCAGCGAGAGTCCCGCCGGTGCCGATCATGACCACGGAGTACTGGGTGTTATCGCTGAGGCCCGCGACCTCGCGCGGGTCGACCCGTACCGCGTGTCCGGACGGGATCTGGACTGTCTGCGTGACGACGAGCTGTCCATCGCTGAAGCGGCGCCACTCCAGGGTCGCGCCGGTCGCGGTCACGCTCTGCAAGAGGATCGGCGTCGTCCAACCACCCGGCGGACCCCCGAGGACCCGAGTGACGTTCGGCGCGAACACCTTCGTCGCCGGAGCCGCGATGCCCGTATAGCCGGCCGCTGTCGTCGGGCTGATCACGTTGACGGCCACGCCGATGCTCGCGGTTGCGTCGCCCGAGTCCGCGACGAACGAGTACTCCCCCTCACCGAGACACGTCGCGCTCGATGCGGTGCACGGCGTGGTCGTCCCGAGCACTGAGCGCGGATCGAACGCCCACGAGGCGCCGGGCGCGATGGGCGAGGGAGACGTGAACGACTGCGTCGGACCCGTGCCGCCGAGCGGCGCGAAATCCAGCCGGGGGCTGATGTTGTTCGCGCTCATGTTCTGCACGACGATCGTGCTGACGTGCCCGCCGGGCGCATTCTTCGCGGCGTACGGTCCGTAGACGCGGGGAGCGCCCGCCGCGATCCCGTTCGTTGAATAGGCGACCGGGTCGCCGATGGTCGGTGGGCAGCAGTGGTACGAGCCCCCGAACGCATCGTTGTGCGTGTTGACGACGACGCTGACAGGCTGAGCCGAGGTGACGGTCACCGAGTACTGTCGCCCGTCGACCAGACCCGGCTCGGAGTTCGGGTCGATGAACTTCGACCCGCCGACGGGAATCTGTCGCACGATCGCCGGACCGGGGCTCCCGTCGAAGCCGATGAAGCTGGCCGTGACCCCGGCCTCGGCGCTCCCAAGGTTCTGGATGATGAACGGGGTCACGTAACCGAAGTACCGCCGCGTGATGTTCGGCAGGAAGACCTTGTTCGCGCCCACAGCGGTCCCGACGTAGGAGAACACCTCGGTCACCACACCGGCGCCGGCGTGTCCGTTGACGACCGAGACCACGGGCGCGCCGAAGCTGCGGACGACGACGGCGAACTGCGTGTCGCTCGGAAGGTCGTTGTCGTTGTTCGGTATGTCGGCGAACGACGTTGCCGGAGCGAGAGCCGTAACCACCCGGCGTCTCGCGCAGCCCCCGTTGAGGAACCGGTAGAAGCTCACCTCGAGCGTCGTCCCTTGCTGCCCTGTGTTCTGGACGATGAACGGGGTCTGCCATCCGGCCGGGCCGCCGAGAGACTTCGTGATGTTCGGGAGGTAGACAGTGCGCGTCGGAGCGTCGGACCGCTGATCCGGGCAGAGTGGTCCCTGGCTGGCGGGCGCGAGGACCTGGTTGAACCGCACCGGACCGCTTACGACGAACTTGTCCGAGTACGCGGTCAGGTATCCCGTCTTGAGGAAGTACAGGTCCCAGGTCTGCCCCGGGGTCGCTCCGAGAGAGCCTGCGTCCATCACGAATGAGCCGCCGGAGGAGGTGACCTCAAAGCACTGGGACCCGGCCATGTCGCGGGCCACGCAGACTCCGGGCAGCAGCGCACCCGTCACCGCGTCGGTGACGAAACCGGTGATCACAAGGTCGCTCGCACGCGCTGGGACATCGCCCGCCAACACGCCGCCGATGCCGAGCACGACGGCGAGGGACAAGGTGATCGGTCTGATCGTTATGGCAGCCATGCCAGGGAGAATGCGCCGCATCGCCCACCTCCGTTGATTTGGCCGCGTCTCATCTGCACCTGAGGGACCCGCCCGCTCCGCCTGCCTAGAAGCGCTCAAGTGTGCCCTGAAACTCCCAGCGATCGTTCTCTCCGCGGCGCAGCATGAGCTTGCGCTCCTTGGCGAGCGTCTCCCGCCAGGTCGACGAAGCGGTCAGGTTCCCCGAAGCGCGGTCGCCCTCCAGCGGCCGCGGCTGGACCGTTACGACCAACCCTGCGGCGAAGGCGGCGCGCAGGTCGTCGATGTACTTCTCGCGGCTTACAAAGGAGCCACCTGCCTGTTCCCCCGCGGTCGTGACACAGGGCGAGAGGAACTCGGCGAGGGCGTCAGCGTTCTTCGAGGTCAAGGCCGCGGCCACGCCGTCGGCGACCTGCTCGGGCGTGCGCGGCGGGAGAGGGGTCGGCAGGGCTGCGTGCGCGGCGGCAACCTCAGCATCGGTGAGGAAGCGGAACGAATCGATCATGCGGGCCATCGTCAGCTGTGTCGGCCCGTCAGGTGGGACACGTGAGACTGGGCTGACCACGTACATGCGGCCACCGTTCGCGACGAAGTACGTGTCAAGGGGCGTCCCCCCGAGGTGCAGGACCTTGCGCGCTGCTGGCCGATCCGCGTAGGTGACGTCCTCGATCCGCTCACCGGCCCACGCGCCGACGGTTCGGCCCTGTTCAGCCCATTGCCGCGGGGTCAGGCCCTGCGGGTTGGCTTCGCCGAAGACCCGCAGCGTCGGATAGGCGACGCCGATGTCGCTCCCCGTCTCGTCGCGAGCGCTCACGGATACGAACTCCTCGCCCCCACGCGCCGGGCTTTGCTGACTATCGACTCCGGAGCACGACGAGCGGTGCCAAGGCGGAGGCAGCTCGATCGAATACGCGAGCCCGGCGCTGGCGTACCGACCGCTCGCAGGGGTCGCGCCAGGCGATGCGGTCGCTGCGCTTGTCGTCGGCGAGGTGGTGTTCGTCGGTGAGGTCGGACTCGGGGTCGCGGCGACCTGATTGCCGCCGCGCAGGGCGAAGCTCGCGATGAGCGCAAGGACAAGTACCGCCGCCACCCCGCTCGCGTAGAGGATGTACCGGCCGGTCTTCATCAGAAGAGGCTCCTTTCGCGGCGCGGGGCGCCAGCGGTCGCGCGGCGGCAGCTCGATATCGTCCAGGTCGCGTACGAAGAGGTGCATAAGATCTTTGTCGGTATCACGCACGCTTGGCTTCCCCCTTTCGCATCCGCGTCAGCGACTGCGAAACCGCTGCGCTCACGGTGCCGCGCCGAACGCCAAGAGCTGCCGCGATCTCCTGTTGTGAAAGGCCGAGGTAGTAGTGCGCGACGACGATCGCTCGTTGCCGCTCGGTCAGGAGCGCGAGGAGCCGACCCACTTCGAGTCGGCGCAGGACCGCGGCGGTCGGATCGTCCGACGAGAGGTCGGTCATGGGCGCTTCGCGGACTGTGCGAAGCAGGCCGCGCCGGGTCTTTCGGAGCGCAACGCGATAGAGCCAACCCTCTAGATTCCGGTCGTCCGATGGCGGATGGCGCAGTCCTTCCTCGAAGGCGTCATGCAGACCATCGAGCGCGCGCTCGCGATCGAAGGTCGCTGCGACGAGCGCGCGGTATACCTGCGGGAACGCACGGTCATACAGCTCCTGCCATGTCTCGATGGTGATCTCGGGCACGCACGCGGTAATGCAATTGGCGGACTGGATCGCTTAGTCGCGAGCCCTCACTCGACCGGTCGGCGACGCGGCGCGCCGGGCATGAGTTATCTGTTCATGCCGACGCGCACGCCCGGTGATGTGCTGACCGACTGCTCGAGCAGGGCTCGCGGCCCATCGCGCTCGTCACGCCGAAGGTGGTTGTCGCGGAGCCGCCGGCGCCCTCCGCCTGCGGCCGGGAAGCGCGTAAATTGGCGATTGTTTACAGTTCCGGCGCGCTGACGATGGGGTAGATCGGCAGACTTCGCTCCGTTCCCGAGTCGCACATACCGACCATCGGCGCGAGGCGCCGGCACGATCACGCGCATTCGCCCGAGAACGCTGAGGATGCCCCGCCAAGGAGGGAACACATGAACCGCACCGCTCGCCATCTTCGCCTCGCGACCGGGTTTCTCGCCGTGCTCGCGATCGCAATCGGCGCGTGCACTCCCGCACAGCCGCCGGCAACGGGCGCCGGCCAGGGGCCGACATCGGGTGGCACGGTCATCTACGGTCTCTCGACCCCGTTCGACACACTCGACCCGACGGTGACGACGTTCTCCGTCGTCGGCAAGATCGGCTACCACGTGTTCGATCCTTTGGTGTGGCAGAGCTCAGCTGGGAAGTTCGAAGCAGGCCTCGCCGAGTCCTGGCAGATCTCGCCGGACGCGAAAGCGTACACGTTCAAGCTCCGCAAGGACGTGAAGTTCCATGACGGCACACCGTTCAACGCGCAAGCGGTGAAGTTCACCTTCGACCGGATCGTCGATCCGGCGTCGAAATCGCAGACCGGGATCTCGCTCCTCGGCCCGTACGACGGCACCGACGTCGTCGACGACGCGACCGTCCGTGTGCGATTCAAGACGCCGTATGCGCCGTTCCTCGATTCGGTCTCCGTCCCGTACCTCGCGCCGATCTCGCCGGACGCGGTGCGCAAGGCCGGCAAGGACTTCGGCAGCACCGCGCTCGTTGGCACCGGCCCATTCAAGTTCCAGTCGTACAGTGCCGATTCCGAAGTGGTCCTCGTCCGCAACGATGATTACAAGTGGGGGCCCGCGTTCCTGAAGAGCCGTGGCGCTCCATACCTCGACAAGATCATCTGGCGGATCATCCCTGAATCGACGACGCGTATCGCTACGGCCGAATCGGGGGAATTGACATTCGTCGAGGACGTGCCGACTCAGGACTACCAGCGAGTCAAGTCGTCCGGCAAGCTCGCCGTCCTCGATCCGGTCCAGGCTGGCTCGGGGCACTCGCTGATGATGAACGTCGAAAACCCGCCGCTCGACGACGTCAAGGTGCGCCAGGCAGTCGAGTGGGCCGTCGACAAGAACGCGATGAACCAGACGGTATGGAACGGGGTGTTCAAGCCCGCATGCAGTCCCCTCACGTCGAACGTCCTCGGTTACGACGCCAAGATGTGCGACAAGTACAAGTACGACGCGAGTCGAGCAGCGGCGCTCCTCGACCAGGCCGGGTGGCGGATGAACGCGACGACCGGCGTGCGCGAGAAGGGTGGCCAGCCGCTGAAGCTCGGCCTGTACTTCCGGTCAGACTCGGACAACTCGCGAAACATGGCGACGTTCCTCCAGGGCGCCCTGAAGCCCGCGGGGATTCAGCTCGACCTCCAGGGCCTCGCGCGCGCCGGCTACTTCGACGCGGTGCGCGTCGGGAAACACCACTTGCAATTCTGGTGGGAGTCGCACGGCGACCCCGACGTGCTCCGTATCCTCGTGCATTCAAGCAACGCGGACGGCGGGACGAACCGCAACCGCTACAAGAACCCGGAGATGGATCGGCTCATCGACGAGGCCGCGGCCCAGACCGACGTCGAGAAGCGCAAGGCGCTGTACTCGCAGATCCAGAACAAGCTCCTCGATGAGGCGGTCATGGTGTTCTTCGCGGAGCCGCTTTCGATCTTCGCCTTCCAGAAGACACTCCGTGACGTGACCGTGGATTGGTCGGGCAACTACCCGTTCTTCCACACGGCGTTCCTGCAGAAGTGACCGTGCGAACCGGCGGAATGGCGACGAAGATGTGACCGCTTTCATCCAGCGGCGTCTGCTGCTCGCGGTCCCGACGGTCTTCGCCGTATCGGCCGCGGTCTTCCTGATGTTGCATCTCATCCCAGGCGATCCGGCGTCGATCTATCTAGGGGACAACCTTGCGACGCCGGAGCGCCTGGATGCGATCCGCCACGAAATGGGACTCGACCGGCCCATCTACACCCAGTACCTCGACTTTGTCGGACGAGCGCTGCAGGGCGACCTCGGCCGGTCGTTGCAGAACGGGCGACCAGTCGCGTTGGAGCTCTCCGAACGGCTGCCGCGGACTGCGGAGCTCGCGGCGGCGGCCTTCGTCGTCAGTGTCGTGTTCGGCCTCTCTCTCGGCATCCTCTCGGCGCTGCGCCATAACACCTGGGTCGACACGTTCGGGATGCTCGTCGCGCTCGTCGGCGTGTCGATGCCGATCTTCTGGCTGGGGCTTCTCGCGATCTTGGTCTTCTCGATCCAGCTGAACTGGTTCCCGGTGACCGGGCAGCATGGCATCGCGAGCCTGGTGCTCCCGGCGACGGTGCTGGGCGTCGTCTCGTCGGCGACGCTCGCGCGCCTTGTCCGCTCGAGCATGCTCGAGGTGCTTCGTCACGAGTACGTCACGACCGCCCGCGCGAAGGGGCTCAGGGAGCGTGTCGTCGTCCGACGGCACGCGTTCAAGAACGCGCTCATCCCGGTGGTCACCGTGCTCGGACTCGAGGTCGGCAGCCTCCTGAGCGGCGCGGTCATCACGGAGACTGTCTTCGCTCGTCCTGGTATCGGGAAGCTCATCGTCGACTCGATCCAGAGCAAGGACTTCACCGTCGTGCAGGGCGGGGTGCTGTTTGTCGCGGTGGTGTACGTCGTCGTTAATCTGGCGGTCGACGTTTCGTACGGGTTCCTCGACCCGCGCATCCGCGTTTCGTGATCGTCGGCCGCGAATCGCGGTACGAGATCGCCGCCCGCGATTCGAGCAACCCCTCCGCCCTCCGCGGTCTCTCCAGGCCGCCGAGCGGCCTGTTTCGCGATGCGCTCCGGCGGCTCACCCAGAATCGTGGCGCGATCGCGGGTGCCGCCGTCCTCGCCGCGCTCGTCGCACTCGCGCTATTCGCGGACGTCATCGTCCCCTACGACCCCACGCAGATCACCGCGGGCGACCGCCTTCGCCCGCCCGAGCTCGCGCATCCCTTCGGCACCGACGCGTTCGGCCGCGACGTCCTCGTCCGTATCATTCACGGCTCGCGAATCTCGCTGCAGATGGGGATCATCTCAGTGGCCATCGGCGCCGGCCTCGGGGTCACCGTCGGACTCATGTCGGGCTATTACTCGGGGTGGACCGATCGCATCATCATGCGGGGTATCGACGTGATGCTCGCCTTCCCGGGCATCCTGCTCGCGCTCTCGGTCGTTGCGATCCTCGGCCCCGACCTGAACAACGCGATGATCGCGGTCGGCCTTGCGGCGATGCCGCACTACACCCGTGTCGTTCGTGGGTCCGTGTTGGCCGCGCGCGAGCTCCAGTACGTAGAAGCCGCCCGCGTCGTCGGCTGTCGCGATCGGTCCGTGATGTTCAGTCACATTCTCCCGAACGTGCTGGCTCCGGTCATCGTTCTCGCGACGCTCGGCGTCGCGGGCGCGATCCTCGCCGGCGCCGCGCTCAGCTTCCTGGGTCTCGGTGCGAAGCCGCCGAGCCCGGAATGGGGCGCGATGCTGAGCGAGGGCCGCGCGTATCTCCGCGCGGCGCCTTGGATCACGACGTTCCCCGGCGCGGCGATCATGGTTACGGTCCTCGCGATCAACCTCCTCGGCGACGGACTGCGTGACGCACTCGATCCGCGGATGCGCCGGTGAGCACCTTCGAGATCCTGCGCACGCTCTGCGAGCTGCCGGGCCCCGGCGGTGACGAGCGCCGCGTCCAGGAGTTCCTGCGCGAGCGCTGGAGCGCGCGCGGGTTCGAGGTGAGCATCGACGGCGTGGGCAACCTCGCCGCGCACGTCGGAGGGCAGGGCCCAAAGCTCGCGTTGTGCGCCCATGCCGATGAGGTGTGCCTCACCGTGCGCCACATCGACGACCACGGCTACCTCTGGCTCTCGAGTGGGCAGCGCGATATCGAGGCGCGACCGTCGCTCCGGTCGCCGTACTTCCTGCCGCTCGGCCACCCGGCGCTCGTCATCACCGACGGTGAGCCGGTGCCCGGCGTCTTCGCGACCCT
>WNGI01004520.1_pt1 | contig 23902 bp, 20 predicted proteins | sample 5400621 | NCBI WGS metagenome assembly WNGI01 (sample SAMN13153374, study PRJNA577476) | soil metagenome | isolation source: 20 cm soil or saprolite under Garry oak tree replicate 1 | place: USA:California | collected 2016-06-15 | reverse complement strand
ACTTATCATATTTTGCCGGAGACCCAAGGGCTGACAAGTCTATGCACGAAGATAAATTCTTGTTGGTCAAAGGTATTGCCGGACTTGGTAATCGAATGGAATGTGCTTTGACCGGGATCCTATGCGCACGTCTCTCGGGGCGCAGGTTACTTATTGATTGGAGCGATCATTGTTATTCTAATGACGGGTCTAACGTGTTTCATCGTTTCTTTCAGTGTTCAGCATGTGCCCCAACAGATGAAATCCCGACGACAGATTCGGTAAACCCTGGCATCTGGCGTGGTCACCTGCATCGGTCTGCTTGGGACATGAGAGCGCATTACGGAGATGTTTTTGATTCGGAGACTTGGCGGAAATTCTCAATTGATTTAATGAAATTGGATTATCGAGAAGATGTCGTCGTGATGTGGACACACAGTGAGAAAGTGGACTTGCTCAGGGGCCATTTCAAAGGCGCATTCAAGGAATTTGCTGCGGCGAGTAGCGGAACTATATTGAGCAGGTTACTCCAGGAGGACTTAATCCTCCATCCGGACATCCGGGAACGAGTGGACCAATTCAGAGGCGCTAGCTTCACCAAGAAGACCGTCGGCGTCCACGTTCGATACACAGATTATAGGTCCCGTCTTTGGACTATACTCAAGAAGCTGAACGCCCTGTTGAGACGTGAGCCCGACCTGCTAATCTTCCTTTCAACTGACAATATCCAAATCAAAAACATGTTTGAGGCGGGCTACCCTGGCGTCATTATCACCCCTCACTGGTATTCATCAACGCCCGGATTGGCTATACACGGCAATCGAAACTGCCCGGATCCAATCGAGAGCGGCATTGAAGCGCTAGTAGATTTATATCTGCTTGCAGCATGTGATTATCTCATCATTGACACGAGCTCGAGTTTTTCGTACGTAGCCAGTCTGCTTACAAAAGCGCCCGGCTCAAACATATTTGACGTCGGGCAAAGAAAGAAGCCATCCCCGTACCTGCGGGCCCTGACCACGCGGCTCATGCTGAAACTGGGACTGTATTCCTGGGGCTTGAGTCTTTTAAGCAGGTTTGTAAGGATACAGCGATTCTTCAATGTGTGACCAACCCCATTTGATTGATTGGAGCGGGAAAGGAGGCTCGACCCCCGACCCTCTGCTTGGGAAGTAGGCGTCCTCCTATGTCGCTGGAACCCTGGTAAATCAGCCCTTCTAGGAGGCTAAGCATCTGCTTTCGCACGGATTTCGAACATTGTCGTTCTACAACCGTCCGGAAAGGCCCCCGATGGGAAAGCCGTGTCGGCACCTTTGATGAGAGGAGTACAGACTTCAAAAAGGAAATCTTCGATAGACTTGTTAGTCTCTGCAGCGGGGTCTGTGAGTCGGAATCGAGTCGCATTCGGGGGTGCCGTAATGTTGCTCAGGCGGTTATTGGCGGCTGCGGTGCTCGTGTGCTTCCTACTCGTAGGAACTGGAATGCGCCTGACGACGGCGGCTTCTGCCCCGAGCACTGTCCGCGTCTCCTACCTGCAGCGCATCCTCTCCCTGGACCCCCACGGCAGCGCGGGTGCCGAGCGTATGTCCTGGATTATCGGCCGGCATCTCTACAACCAGCTCGTTTCGTGGGATTACAGCGCAAAGCAATTTCAGCCGCAGTTGGCGTTGCGCTGGCGGACCATCGATCCGACGACATGGGAGTTTGAGTTGCGACGAGGCGTCAAGTTTCACGACGGTCAGGACTTCACTTCCGCCGCCGTGAGGACGTCGCTCGAACGCGTAGTCGCCATGAAAGGTCCCCTCGCGCCGCTGTTCGCCCCGGTGCAATCTATCGATACGCCCGATCCGTATCGGGTCGTCATCAAGACGCGGGAGCCCGTTGGGACGCTTCTTTCGAACCTGACCATCCTCGCGATCGTGCCGGCCGGAACGCCGGCGACGCCGGATTTCGGCGACCGGCCGGTTGGGACCGGTCCGTTTAAGTTCGTGGAATTTGTCCGGGATGCGCGGCTTGTGCTCGACGCCAATCCGAGCTACTGGCAACAGGGGATCCCGAGATCTCAGCGGGTGATCTTCGTAGATATCCCGGAGGTGGCCGCGCGGGCCACAGCGGTCGAGACGGGAGAGATCGACATCGCGGTCGGGCTCCCTCCCGAACAAATGAAGCGACTGCGCACCACACCGAACGTGAAGGTGGAGGTCGGCCCGACGACGCTGACCAGGGCGCTGTGGATCAACGCGGAGCGGGCGCCGTTCTCCGACGTCCGGGTGCGGCACGCGCTCCAGCACGCGATCAACGTGAACGCGATCACGAGCTCGCTGGTGGCGGGGATTGCCACGCCGTCGACATCGCCCATTGCAAGCAACGTCGTGTGCTACGCGAAGATGCCGCCTATCTCATACGATACGGCGCTCGCCCGAAAGCTGCTGGCCGAGGCGGGATTCCCCCGGGGATTCGAGACATCGATCAAGTGGACCGCGGGCAATCCTAAGGAGCGCGAGGTCTCCGACGCCATCGTCGGGCAGCTGGCGCTCGTCGGCATCCGGGTCCGCAATATGCAGCAGCCGAGGGCGATTTGGCTTGACGATCTCTTGAAGCTGAACTGGGATTTCGAGATTTCGACGACGGGAGGGGGCACGGGCGACCCGGACTTCACCTTGCGGCGTCTGTACCATACCCGCAGCAAGCGGACCGGATGGTCCAATCAAGAATTCGACCGGCTCGTGGACGACGCCGCGGCGTCGGTGAACCTCCAGCAGCGGTGCACCATGTACAAGCGGGCGCAAGAGATCCTGTGGGACCAAGGCCCCGCCGTGTTCCTCTTTGATCCGCTCGAGAGTTACGCGTTCCGGACGAGAGTCCAGGGGTTCAAGGCGCCGCCCAGTGAGATCTTCGGCGTGGCCGATGTAGCGGTTTCGCCGTAACGCCCGCGCAGCGTCCCAGGGGGTAATGTTCGGGTTCCTCGCCCGGCGCCTGCTGGCCGCTCTCGTCGTTGTGTGGGGCGCGCTGACGGTCATTTTCGTGATCGTTCGCGTGCTCCCGGGCGATCCCGCGGCCGTGCTCCTGGGCACGTATGCCACGCCACAGCTGATTGCCGAGCAGCGCCAGAGGCTCGGCCTCAATCAACCGCGTCCCCTCCAGTATGCGCTGTTCATGCGCCAGGCGGTCCTGGGCGACTGGGGGCGTTCCTACTATGAGGGCTCCGGGGCCATGAGCCTCGTTCTTGGGAGATTCCCCGCCACGGCGGAACTCGCCCTGGCGAGCCTCGCGCTCACGGTCGGCGCAAGCCTAGGCCTCGGATCGCTGGCGGCGCGCTGGCCACGTTCCGGACTTGACCGTGCCATCGAAACGGTGTCGCTGGCGGCACAAGCCGCGCCCAATTTCTGGTTGGGACTCGTGGGCATCCTCATCTTCTCCCGCGACCTGAAATGGCTGCCCTCGTTCGGGCGGGGAGGCCTGTGGCACCTCGTGCTTCCGAGTGTGACGCTGTCTGTGCAGTTCATCGGCCTGCTGACACGGCTGGTTCGGGCCGGGATCGTGGAGATGGCGGGCCAGGACTTCGCGCGCACCGCCCGCGCCAAGGGACTGACCGAGGTCAGGGTGCTTGTGCGTCACATCTACCGCAACATGCTGATCCCGGTCGTGACGATGATCGGACTACAGCTTGGCACACTCGTGGGAGGCGTGGTGGTCACGGAAACGGTCTTCGCGTGGCCTGGGCTGGGCCGTCTGATTGTCACCGCCATCGAGAACCGCGATTATCCACTCGTCCAAGCGGCCGTCGTCTTCACGGCGATGATCTTCGTCCTCACCAATCTGGCCGTCGACGTTGCCTACGCGTGCTTGGATCCACGGATCCGGTACCGGTGATGAGCGGCGACGCGATGATGCCCGGGGCATCGCTCGGCTCGTCTGGTGTGCCGGTACGCCGGTGGACGGCGACCGCGCGCGGCCGTCGCCTGCTCCGCATGGGCGTGCTGCTGATCACCGTCGCGCTCGCCGGTCTCGGGGCCCCCTTTCTCGTTCCCTACGATCCGCTGGCGCAGCGGCTTGAGGAGCACCTGCTGCCTCCCGGGACCCGCCTGTCCAATGGACAGATCGCGTGGCTCGGCACCGACCAGCTCGGACGCGATCTGGCAGAGCAGGTGGTGCACGGGGCGCGCGTCTCGATGCTCGTCGCGTCGAGCACGGTCGTGCTCGCGGGCGTCTCCGGAACGGCCCTCGGGCTGTGCGCAGGCTACTACGGTGGCACGGTCGACACCATCATCATGCGCCTTGCGGACTTGCAACTGTCGTTCCCAGCCCTGCTGCTGGCCATTCTGATCTCCGCGATCCTCGGGCCGTCGGTCCTGAACGTCATCCTGATCCTGTCCGTGATCCGCTGGGCGGTGTTTACGCGGCTGGCGTATGGATCCGTCCTCTCGCTCCGGGAGAGCCAGTTCGTGGAGGCCGCCCTTGCCCAGGGCGCGACCCATGCGCGCGTGATTTGGGCCCACATTCTGCCCAACATGCTCACGCCGATCATCATCGTCGCCACCCTCCAAGTCGGCACGCAAATGCTCGCCGAGGCGGCGCTTAGTTTTCTGGGGCTCGGCATTCCGCGGCCGCTGCCGTCGTGGGGAGTCACGATCAGCGAAGGCCGGGAGTATCTGGACAATGCGTGGTGGATTGCCACGATGCCGGGGCTGTTCTTGACCTTCGTCGTCATGATTGTCGGATGGTTTGGTGATTCCCTGCGGGACTATTTGGATCCGCAGGGCCGGTACTAGCGTGCGCCTCCCCGAGCCGGGTGACAGGAGCGACGCGTGAAGATTGTCTCGATCGAGACCGTCACCGTGAACGTTCCATTTCGTCGCCGACATCGCTCCCACGGCCGGGTCGGTCGCGGCGTCACGCGCACCATCGTCAAGGTGGGCACGGACGCGGGCGTCACGGGGCTGGGCGAGTCCTTGCACTACCAGTCGAAATACGTGATCGATCAGGTCTTGGGGCCGGCAGTCCTCGGACTTGATCCACATGATCTCGCGAGGCTGCGCGCCCGGTTTCTGCCGGGCCTGGGCATGCCCGGCACATTCGGGCGGGCGTGGGAGAGCGATCCCTGGGCATACAGCGGCGTCGAAATGGCGCTCTACGACATCGTGGGCAAATCGATCGGGCTTCCGGTGTACATGCTGTTGGGGGGCCGCGCGCGGGGGCGCGTGCCATTCACCTCGTGCTATTATCCGCCGCTGGATGAGACCGAGCCCGAGGTGATTGCGCAAGGGGCCGCGGCGATTGTCGAGACGATGCGCGCTGACACGCTCGAGCTCAAGGTCGGTGTGCACGAGCCGGAGCGCGACGTCGAAACGATTCGAAGACTACGTGAGCATGTTGGACCCGCGATCAATATTCGAATTGACGCAAACGGCGCGTGGTCGACCAGGACGGCGATGGACACCCTCGCCGCGCTCGAGCCATATCATCTCGCCAACGTGGAGGAGCCTTGCCGCGGTCTCGTGGCCATGGCGGAGGTGCGGGGGCATACGGCCACGCCGCTCTCCACTCATTGTGCCGACGCCGCGGTGGTGGCGCGACTCGGGGCCGCCGATAACATCGTCTTTGACCTGCCTTCCGAGGGCGGCATCGCCTCCGCCAGGGAGACAGCCGCGACGGCCGCCACGCTCAACCTCGGATTCTGGATGCGCAGCACCGGCGAACTTGGAATTGCCACCGCCGCCATCGTCCATCTCGCCGCAGCGATTCCTTCGATGATCCACGCCAATCAAACCGTCCTTCACCTGCTCGAGGGTGATGTGGTGCGCACTCCATTTCAGATGACGGGCGGGTACGTTGACGTCCCGGATACACCGGGGTTGGGCTTCGATCTTGACGAAGGTCTGGTGCGCGAATACGCGCGGCGGTACGATGAAGAAGGACCGTGCTGGTTCTGGGGCGGCCCCCACGGTACGGAATGGGAGCCCGCACGGATATGGTGAGCGGCCGCGCGGGCGGTCTGCGCCTGCGGCCAGAGACCAATCTAGGAGGTGCGGCGTTGGGCATCACGCGGACATTGGCGGCCTTCGCCTCCGGGGCATCCGCGATCCCTGACGGCATCGTCGCTGAGACCAAGCGGCTGGTGCTCGATACCCTGGGGTGCATCCTCGGGGGGTGGACGACGGCCAAGGGGCGCCTCGCCGCCGAGTTGGCCGCGGACCTTGGAGGGACACCTCAGGCGGCCATTTTCGGAAACGGTCTGCGTGTCAGCGCGGATCATGCGAGTTTCGCGAACGCCGAGCTCGCGAACGCCTTGGATGCTGATGCCGGATTCCTCAATGTGGCGCACATCGTTCCGATCATCCTGCCGACGGTCCTGGCCACTGGGGAGGCCGTCGGGGCCGGAGGCCGGCGAATTCTTGAAGCGGCGATCGTCGGATTGGAAATCGCTGGGCGGCTGGCGATGGCGATGACGCCGGTGAGCGAAGGATACGACGGCGCCAAGACGCGATACGTGGTCGGCCCCGTATGCGGCTATGGGTACGCGGCGCTCGGGGCGGCGGCCGGAGCCGGCAGGCTCCGCGGCCTCGATGCCGATCGCATGGCGAGTGCGCTCGGTCTGGCCGCATACTATTGTCCGGTCCCCAGCGTGCTCAAGTGGCTGCGCACGATGCCGTTCTCGATGGTGAAGTATGCGCCGATGGGCTGGACGGCGCAGGCCGGCGCGACCGCCGCTCTTCTTGCGGCCAAAGGCTATACTGCCGATACCAGCGTGCTGGACTCTGAGCACGACTTCGCCCAGTTTTGGGGCAGTGAGCGCTTTGAGACCTCGTACCTGCTGAAGGACCTGGGGTCGGAATGGGAGAGCATCCGGTGGCTGAACTACAAGTCCGAGCCACTGTGCAATCTCTATCGCCCTCACGTGTGGCTGCTGTCGACGCTCCGTCGCGTGGAACACCTGTCGCTTGGTGAGATCGAGGAGGTCGTGCTCCGGATGCATGCCCCCGCGGGCGCGAATCGTCCATACGCGGGCGCGCCACCCGCGACCCAAGAGGGCGCGCACATGAGCGCAGAGTTCGGCGTCGCGCTTGCACTCACGAACATCCCGCGTGGTCCCCGATGGGCGGATCTGAGTCTTCTCGGCGATCCGGACATCCAGCAGTTCATGCGTAAAGTGCGCATCGAGGGCAATCCTACGACGACCGAGGTCACGTACCGCCCGTGGAAGGGAGAGTCCATTGCGGAAATCCTCAAGCGGGCGCCCGCAGAAGTTGAAGTCAAAGCACGCGGGCAAATATTTCGCCGGACGACCGACTATTCGTATGGCGACATGTGGGCGCCGCCTGACATGTATTTCACCACGCCGGATCTCATCGGCAAGTTCTCCGAGATGAGCCGGGCGATGCTGCCTGAAGGGCGGCGGAGCGAGATTGTCCATCTCGTGCTCGACGACTTCGAGCGCCTCCAGGACCTCGAGCCCCTCGTCCGGCTGCTCGGGAGCAGCGTTGCGCAATCGCACGTGGTTCCGAATCCGGAAGGTGAGGGAGTTCCGCATGCCTGAGAATGCAACGGCCGCCATCGACACATTGAAGCGCCTGCCGCGCGTCGCGCTGGCCACGCTTCCGACACCGCTCGAAGACGCGCCTCGCTTGGCCCGGGAACTTGGTGTACGAAAACTGCTCGTGAAGCGGGACGATCTCACTGGGCTGGCGCTTGGGGGGAACAAGGTTCGAAAGCTTGAGTTCCTCTTGGGTGAGGCCCGTGCCCGCGGCGCAGACACCATCATCACGACCGCCGGAATGCAGTCGAACTTCCTCAGGCTCGCCGCGGCCGCCGGGCGGCGGCTTGGCATGGAGGTGATTCTGCTTGTGCGCGGCAGCGCGGATGCGCCGCTCGCCGGGAATCTGCTGCTCATGCGTCTGTTTGGCGCGGACGTCCGATTCATGGCCACAGAGGATCCGTACGCGGAGTCGACCTTCACCCTCATGCGCGAGATCGAGGACGAGGTGCGTCAACGCGGAGGCCACCCGTACCTCATCCATCTTGGCACGTTCTCGGGAGGATTGAGTGCCATTGGATACGTGCACGCGGCGGTGGAAATGGTGGGCCAGCTGCGCGGTGCGGGAGAACGCTGCGATCACCTCGTGCTCGCCGTGGGATCCGGCGGAACGTATGCCGGTCTTCTCCTCGGGCTGCGACTGGCCGGGATGCGGTGTCATGTCCTCGGGGTGTCCGTGAACGCTCCGGCTGAGGATCATCGCCGCCGAATCCTCGGGAAGATAAGGGGCGCGGCGGAAATCCTCGGGAGCGCTGTCACGGTGCGCGACGATGAGGTCGACATCACCGACGCGTACATCGGTCCCGGATACGGCGTCCCGACGGCTGCGGGGCTGGACGCGATCGTACAGGCCGCGCGCGCCGAAGGCCTGCTGTTCGACCCGGTGTATACAGGCAAAGCGTGGGCCGGTCTGGTCGACGCGGTACGTCGCGGCGACATTGGACCGCAGGACAACGTCGTCTTCCTCCATACCGGAGGCGCGCCGAACGCGTTTCTGTACGCCTCGGCGATTGCTGGCAGGCTTTCGCCTCGAGCCTAGTCGGTTGACCACCCAAACTGGATAACAGAGGCTGAGGAGAACCCGAAAATGCACGGACCGGAATTCTCGCGACCAAGTGAGGCAACCATCAAGACGCTGAGTCGGGCGAGCTCGGCCACAATTACAACGATCTTCAGGCGCAGGGGCATCAAGAACATCTGGATGCCGCTCAAGCCACTGGTTCGTGGCATGAAAACTGTGGGTCCGGCGCTCACGATCAGGAGCGTGCCTGGCAGAGACGACCTTCAGCCGGTCGCCTACGTCCCAGGAACCCTCTTCCCGGGCCATCCCGACGAGGCCATCGAGGCCATCAAACCAGGCGACGTGGTTGTTCTCGATGGGCGTGGAGCCACCAACGAGGGGCTATTTGGAGACCTCCTCACGCTGCGCATCAAGATGAAGGGTGCGGCCGGAATCATCTCTGACATGTGCGTTCGTGACTCGCCTCACATGCCCGACAAGAACATTCCCATTTTTTGTCGGGGAAGTGCGAGCCCCGGTGGTACCGTGTTCAATGTGGACTATAACGTACCCATCGGTTGTGCCGGGGCGCTGGTGTGCCCGGGCGACATCGTGCTGGGCGACGACGACGGTGTGGTGGTGATCCCAATCGCGATGGTCGCGGATGTGGTTGAAGACGTCTTGTTGCACGAAGATCGAGAGGACTACATCCGCCTGATGCTCTCGCGTGGGGCCTCGCTCGATGGCCTCTATCCAATGGCGGCGGCAACGGAGAAGAGCTTCCTCGAGTGGCGCAAGGGACGAGGCAGGCGGGATACGTAGTCGCAATGCCTCTGAGATCCGACCCTCTGCTTGGGAAGCGGAAAGCATGGGGCACGCCTGTTCTCCCTGAGCCCCGGTGAGCCCTGCCTAGCATGGGTTTCAGTCACGCCCTGCCGCGCTCAGTTTCCCTCAGTTTCCCCTCGCGGAATAGCAAGGGAATAGCAAACGAGTATTGTATAGCTACATGGTCAGATAGTCGGAAGACCATTCCGCCCATCAAAGGCCTGACGTTGGGATTCGCTACGGGAACGGCACGCGTAGGGCCGTCGGCATCCTATGAAGAAACGGAGAGTGCCTCCACCGCCCCGGCCATCATGACTTCTATCGGAGTGGTCAGTTAGGCAATCCAGGATGCAACACCAAGCGAGGCCACCCACTGCGGTTAATCGCTCACCATGACGATGGCAAACACATACCCATTCCAAGGCCCAAAAAAGGCGATCGTCAGGGTTCCCGCAAGAGCCGGAGCCTAAAGGGCCACCGCGATCCGAAGCAGGGTTTCTAGTGTCGTACTTCCATCGAGGAGAACTGCCTCTTCGATTTCAAGGTCGGGGATTGAGAAGCTCGAGATCTCCCCTCACAGACTCTGAGATCGTGATGAGCTCTGTTGACTTTAGGACAGGGCAACTCCGCGATTTATGTGCCAGATGCTTGCCTCCTATTATGAGGGAGTGGGTAAGTTTATCGACTGGTGGCGTACCAATGGCATCGGGACGGCCTGAGCGTGGCACCCCTCACCGAGTTTGGAAGAACTCCTGCATGGCCGCAACAATCGTTTTACGCGTTTCCTCTGTCAACGAGGGATGGTTGGGAATACTCAAGATCTCACGAGTGAGTTGCTCCGACACCGGGAAATCACCCCGCTGGTACCCCCCGGCATCTCGATATGGCGGCAGGAGGAAAAGTTCTACCGGATAGAGCACGGATGACTCGATTCCGCGCGTGGCAAGAAATCGTTGAAGGCCATCTCGCTTCGATGCATCCACCCTGATAGTGTAGTGGAGGAATGCGTGCTCTACATCATCATGACTATCCGGGCAGACTACAGGAAGACCGGTCCGGCGAAACCGCTCCGTATAGTACGCGGCGTTCTCCTGGCGCAGGCGAATCCACTCATTGAGGTGCCGTATTTGCACTCTGCCTATTGCCGCATGAAGCTCACTGAGACGCATGTTGTAACCGACCCGCTGAATCTCGTAAGAGCGTACCCCCTTGCTGCGCGGGCGCCCGTGATCGCGCAGCAGACGAACCTCGCTTGCGACGCGATCGTCGTTCGTGAGTACGGCCCCGCCTAATCCGCAGACTGATATGCCCTTGCCGGCGAAGCTGGTGAAGCCCGCGGTGCCAAGGGTGCCGGCAGCTCTCCCGCGATATTGCGCGCCCAATGCATGCGCGCAGTCTTCGACAACGCTCAGGCCATGCCGCTGGGCGAACGCGACGATGGCGTCCATGTTTGCCGGGTGCCCGTAATTGTGTGTCGGTATGACGGCCTTGACCGCAGGAGTCACTGCATCCTCGAGCTTGGATGGGTCGAGATTATAGCTCGTACTCTCGACATCAACGAAGCGAGCTCGGGCGCCCACATTTGCGACCGCCTCCGCGACAGTCACGAACCCCATCGCCGGTACTATGATCTCATCGCCCGGGCCAATCCCTAGAGCGCGGAGGATGAGGAACATCGCGGAGCTTCCCGAGTTGACGGTCGCGGCGTGCCGCGCCTTCACGGCCGAGGCCAACTCCGTTTCGAACTGATCGGTCTCGAGTCCCATATAGTAGTCCCGGCTTAGGAGTACCCTCAGGCATGCTTGCTGCATCTCCTCATCGACATAGCCGTGATCTTTATGAATTCGTGTGGGACTCGGATTCGTCGACATGATGAGCCTCCCATGTGAACGCTTCTACTTGGCTTTGGATGGAAAGTCAACGGCCTGGTTTGTTTTGCACCGCAGCCAAAATCGGAATCGTGTTTTGATTTTTCAGAGTTCCATGCGTTGAACGAAATTCCTCCAGCAGGTTCTGCCTGTCCACCAAAGACAGGGGTTGGACCGAAGTCTAGTCTAGTTGCCTATTTCCGATCCCTAAGGAAGTAATTGTTGGCCAGCCTCTTTCGAATTCGTAGAATGTTTGCGACGTCCGAATGCGGGGGGGGAGAGCAAATGAGTCTTACCGAGCACACGGCACTAATAACGGGCGGTGGCAGCGGGATCGGGAAGGCAATCGCTCTCAGATTCGCGCTCGAAGGGTACCGAGCGGCCGTCGCTGATGTGGATGCGAGCGCGGCAAGCAGCACGGCCCAGCAGATTAACGCAATGGGTGGTCGGGCGCTAGCTGTACAGATGGACGTGGCCGATGAGGTATCTGTGACTGACGGAGTCGCTGCCTCAGTGTCTGGCTTGGGGCCGATCGACATCCTGGCGAACGTCGCAGGTATCTGGATCGGCGGCTCCGTCACCGAGGTAGCGGTTTCGGACTGGGATCGGGTGATCGCGGTCAACTTGCGGGGGCCATTCCTGTGTTCGCGGGCGGTATTGCCGGGCATGGTGGAGCGCAATGGTGGGGTGATTCTAAACATCGCGTCCATCAGTGCGCTGAGAGTGACGAGGCGCGCCGGCGCATACAACCCGTCAAAAGCGGGACTCATCGCCCTTACGAAGATCATGGCGCTCGACTACGCCCCCCATCAAATTCGCGTAAACGCCATCTGTCCAGGCGGAATCACCGGGACGCACATGGAGGAGGTCGCCGCACGGTATCGAGGCGGTACTCTTGAGGAAGTCCAACGGCGCGCTAGCATGTACCCACTCGGTCGCAGGGGAACTCCGGACGAGGTCGCCGGCGCCGCCGCGTACCTCGCTTCTGACGAAGCCCGATGGGTGACCGGGACGTGCCTGGTAGTCGATGGCGGCGCGAGCGCAGGCTTCTAAGTGTCTCCCGCAAAGAATCGTCCCATCACGTCTATTACGGCAGCAATCTTCGGCCCATCTATGTTTGGATCGCAGGGAAGGGACATGATCATTCATGAAGGTCAACAACGCATCGCGCTGCCCCGGGATGCGCACAACGTAGTGAAGGTATACATGGTAGGCGCCCTCTTTCTCGAGAGGCGGTCTAATTGGCAGACCGGCGCCGCGTATCGCCGCACCGTAAAGTCCCGCGTTCTGGCGTCGCTGTGCGTTCCATACTTCCAGCGATCTCAATTGCACATAGCCTATAGCGGCCTGCAACTCGTTGATGCGCATATTGTAACCGATGCAGTTCATCTCGTATTCATGCTCGTGCAGGCCATGACGACCGTGGTGCCGGAGATGCCTGATCCTGGTTGCGAGGGACTGATCGTTCGTTACTGTCATCCCCCCCATACCGCAAATCGAGAGTAGCTTATGGCTCAGAGCGAAGAATGCGACATCTCCGAATGACCCAATCGGTCGGCCATGGTATCGCGCTCCCAACGCATGGCATCCATTTTCGATAACGGTGATGCCCCTGCGCCGTGCGATTTCAAGAATGGCGTCCATATCAGCCGGGTGGCCGTACGTGTGCACAATGATGACGGCCTTCGTCCGGGTCGTGATTGCGTCGGCGAATGCCGTTGGGTCTAAACATAGCGTGTCATCGGCGCAATCGGCGAACATAGGACGTCCGCCTCTCTTGATGACACACTCTGCGTTCGCCACGTATGCGTTGGCAGGTATAATTACCTCATCGCCGGGTCCAACGCCCAACGCATCGAGAATCATGAGGAGAGACGAGGATCCTGAGTTTGCCGCGACACCATAGCTCACACCACACAGATCTGCGATTCCCGCTTCCAATCCCTCCGTATACTTCCCCGCGTAGTGGACCCGGCCTTCCAAGACCTCCAAGACCACACGCTTGATCTCATCGTCGATAGGGTAGTCAAAGTAATAAGCCAGGCGCATATCTCCCTCCACCGTGCGACTAGGTGCCTGCGTGCGCTTTGACGATCTCGAAAAGTTCTTCGAAATTCTCGTCGTTCATCGTTCGGACGCCGGCCTCAATCTCCCGAATGATCCGAACCACGGCGGCGTTGATGGGGACATCAAGTCCCACCTGCTTCGCTGCTGCGCGTAGGGCGTCGAAGTAGGATGCCGCTTCACTGTCGCGATGCTGATGCACGATATCCCATCGCCATATACTTCCGGTATTGGCGAATGCGTGCGTACCGTATTTCCTAAATATCTCGTGCCGGGGCCACGCGTGCCGCGCCCAGAAGGATTGGTTTTCCACATTTCGACCGTCGAAGCTCCGGTAAACCTCGGGGTCAAAAAAATCGAAGGGCATCAGCTCGATCGCCAGAGCGTCCGCGACGCGCATAGCCTCTTGCACTGCGGCCGCAGCAACAAGCCGGTGACGGGGCGGTCCTAACGCGTCACCCCGGGCGCGGTCGGTAATCGCAGCGCATTGAATCTCAGATCCATATACAAATTTAGACCAGACGGCGCCCCGAATATTTGCAGTCATATGGGTTGGCGTCCAGTAAGTGAAATCGCGCTGGAGGACGCGAAGCCGATCCGTAAATGTTCCATCAAGTTCGCCAACCACAATGTAGTTGGGGAAACCTGCCTCCAGACGACCCGGCCCTACCACGACGCCGCCATAGTTCGGGTCGGCCCCTATGGTGCGCTCTCCGCCGACCACTTGCTCAAAGGTTGGGAGGTTCATGCCCGCCTGCATCGAAACAAAGCACGTCTGCGGGGTGCTGTAGGGAAGCAATTGCACCAGGGCCCTGCGGGTGTCTTGCGACTTCACTGCGACAATCACGGTCTCCAGCGGGGCAACTTCCCCAAGACGATCAGGAGTTATCGCGCGCGCCCTGATGCGGTGCACGCCGCGCGAACCCTCGACGTGGAATCCATGCAAGTTGATTGCGGAAACGTGCTCCTCCCAGCGATCAACGAAGGTTAGGTCGCACCCCGCGCGCGCCATCCACGCTCCCAGCAGGCCTCCGATACCTCCAGCTCCGAGTACAATGTATCGCAACCTTCTCTCCACCCCTTTGCAGTACTTGGAGTGTGCTGCGGCGCCGCTCACTCAACTCCCGTCATCCGCCACCGCCAGTGAGATGAGCGATTCACCAGCGTGTACTCGCACCCCGGTCCGCATGACCGTCACGATACCGTCCTCGCCCGCCACCACGTCTTGTATCACATGTCCCAGAAGATCCATGACGAACCCCAGTCGCTGCCCCTTTCCAACATGTTCACCCATGGAGACAAGGGTCTTGAAGGCGCCGCTGGTAAAAGAGCGGTGAGAGCGGATTCGCTTGTGGGGCAGAGCCTTCGGCTGGGGCCGGGCTCCGTCCAGCATCCCGAGGCTCCGCATGCAGGATGTGACGATTTCGGCCATCTCCTGGGCATTGTCTCGAGCGTACCGGAGGCACGAGCCGGCCTCGATGGAAATGCTCGGTACGCCGACAATGGTGGCCGCGCTACCAAGGCTGCCCGGGGAGGTGTCCGGGGGCACGACCAAGAAGTCGAGGTCCATACACGCGACGATGTGAAACACGGAGGGTTTGCCCTCGACGTCAGTCCAGCGGCCGAAGGCGATATCCCCCACCTGCAAGCTTCCCCCGTGCACATCCAGAACAAGATCCGCGTTCGGTAGGACTTGTTGGTACAGTTGGGAGACGATTTGTTCGGATAGACTGCCCAGTTTGTGGCCCGGATGAACACGATTCATGTCGCGATGATCGAACGGGTTCACAAAGCTACCCGTCATAAACCCAAGGACATTCACACACGGGACCATCCAGAATTCGCCGGAAGATACCCTGCCGGTGATCTCGTTCATGAAGTCTAGTCCGCCGAGGACGCCATACACCTCGTCCCCATGCTGGCAGACGAGGACGACGAGCTTCGCTCCCGGCCGTGGGCCCTTTGCGACGTAGAGGGGGACACGAAAAGATCCAAACCACGATGCGCCGATCCCGAGCCATACTCGCCTGCTCTCTCCGGGCTCGATTCGGAGTTGGTTCACGTCTGTAATCACGACCGAATCGTCACTCATGCTGGTCGTCCTTCCCCGGTCGCCGTGGTGGTCATCCCCCGACCGTCGCGTTAACGAGAAGCTCCAGGCCGAGAATGCTGCCTTGAGGGCGGGACCAACAATTTCGGAATGCCAGTTCGATTTTCTAGGGAAATCGAGCCATTACCGGCTGCGTCTTCCTAATTTTCGCAGGAACTCAACCGATTCCTGCTGAATTTTCTGTACTCGTCATCTTACAGCTGGATCGTTCCTTGGGGGCAATCATTGTGGTGGGTAGCTCTCGAATATCGACGCGCAGGGAGAGAGTGCCGTGCCATCTGACTTGATCTTCATGTCCGCTACAGCTCTTTCCCGACTCATATCCCGCAGGGAACTGTCTCCGGTGGAGATCGTTACCACTCTGCTCAAAGAGATCGATCATCACAACGACCGCTTGCGAACCTATATCACTGTCTGCGCGGATTCCGCGCTTGAGGAAGCCCGGCGTGCTGAGCGCGAAATCGCTTCCGGCCGGTACCGCGGGCCGTTGCATGGGATCCCGGTATCGCACAAGGACATTAGTTGGACAGAGGGCGTTCGCACAACAGCTCATTCGCGGATCCTTCTAGACTTTGTCCCGGTCGCCGACGCGACGCACGTACGACGTCTTCGGCGCGCAGGGATGATCTTACTTGGCAAGACGAGCACCACTGAGTTTGCGATCGGCGGGATGGACCTATTCGCCATGACCCGCAATCCGTGGGACCTGCGATGGACAATGCCGGTCCAATGGCGAGGACCGTGGCCGACTGCGCGATGATGCTCCGGGAGATGGCGGGTTACGACCCGCTAGATCCATCGACGGCGGCGGAGCCCGTGCCAGACTTCACCGCCGCGCTGGGGCAGGGGCTTGACGGGATCGTGCTCGGCGTTCCGCGGCAACATTTTTTTGACGGCCTCGATCCAGAAGTGGAGACGGGGATAAGGATAGCGCTCCGGCATTTCGAGGGGTTGGGAGCACGCCTCGAGACGGTCGAGTTACCCCATGCCGGGGATCTTGCTGCCGTCGGCACCGTGCTGGTGTCGACGGAGGCTTTCAGCCAACATGCAGGGTGGCTTCGGACACGGGCGACTGAGTACGGCCCTCGTTCCCGCCGGCGGTTCAGTAGCGGTGCATTCTACAGTGCTGCCGATTATCAGCAGGCCACACAGATACGGTCGATGTGGATTCGGGAGTTGGAGGCGGCGTTGCGAAATGTCCACGGCATCGTCACCCCCACATTGCCAATGGTGGCGTTCACTGTCGAGGTGCAGGAGTCGGGACCGCCCGACACGAGCTGGGGCACCCGGCATTTCAACCTCTCGGGCCATCCTGCCCTTTCGATGCCGTGCGGGTTCACCCGCAGTGGACTCCCCATTGGATTGCATCTCGCGACCAAGGCCTTTGACGAAGCGATGCTGTTCCGGATCGCACACGCCTACGAGGAATCAACTCCATGGCACACGCGGCGTCCGCCGCTGGGGGAGGATCGTCATGATCTCGGTGAGCCTCGAATGGCTCAGGGACGAAGCCACGAGGCAGGGACTATTCCTGACGGATGAGGATCTCGAGGTCATTCGGGATCTCGTCGAGAAAAACAGGTCCGCCCTCGCTGCCGTTCGTCCGGAAGAGACCCACGGGCTTGAGCCGCCGTATCTATTCGCCCCCGGGATGTATCGGCCGGGCGGTAAGGATGTGGCGAGAGACTGATCCGGCTTATTCGCCGGAAGGGCGTGATACGACGTGGACGGCGGCGCAGGAGTTGTATTGAATGGTCAACTCGCGGCGGTGACGGGGGCCGCGCGGGGAATGGGGCGCGAGGTCGCACTAGCCCTGGCCAGGGCCGGCTGCGATGTGGCGTGTCTCGACACGCGCCAAGACCTGCTACCCACAGTTGCCGAGCAGATCAAACGTTTTGGCAGAAGGGGCCTTGTGATACCATGCGACGTAAGCCATTACGATGCAGTTGTATCTGCGTTTGCCCGCGTGGATGCGGAGTTCCCCCACGTTGACATTCTCGTCAACATGGCCGGCATCATCGGCGCCAGCATGCCGGCCGTGAACGTCTCGTCACGGGACTGGGAGCATATGCTCGCGGTCAACCTGTCCGGCACCTTCTGGTGCGCGCAGGAAGCGGCGCGCAGGATGGCGCCGCGTCAGCGGGGAAAGATTGTGAACTTTTCATCCCTTGCGGGACTGACCTTTCGTAGAAACTCCCAGTTGGTCCCGTACTCGGTGTCAAAGGCCGGGGTCGTGATGCTCACGAAGGCCCTCGCGGCGGAATGGGGACCGGACGGGATTTGCGTCAATTGTATTGCCCCCGGAACGCACCTCACGGACATGGGCCGCGATCTGCATGGGACCCCAGAAGCCTTCGACGCGTACATCGAAAAAGCGAAGCAATTCACGCCGTTACGGAGGGTTGCCGAAGCCCCGGAAATTGCCCCTTTGGTCCTCTTTCTCGCCTCCGCGGGGGCCGACTATATTACCGGCCAGGTGATCTGCGCTGATGGTGGAAGAGGAATCTGGTACGAGTAGTCTCCTTTACGAAAGGCGCTCATGAGCACGAGGGGACCGGCATCGAGGGCATCGGGATCACCTCCGCATGTCCTGGGCGAGCAGGGGATCCAGCTTATCTCTCAGGGTGTCACCAATGAGATTGAAGCTCAAGATCGTCAGCATAATGGCAAGCCCGGGGAAGATCCCCATGTATGGCGCAAACAATATGAAGCGCTGAGCCTGGCTCAACATGAGGCCCCATTCCGGGGTGGGAGCCTGCGCTCCGAGGCCCAAGAAGCTCAGACCTGACACCGCGAGAATACCGGTGCCGATGCCGAGAGTGGCCTGCACGACGATGACCGGTAAGACGCCTGGAACAATGTGCTTCACGATGATTCGTGCGTCCGCGGCACCCGCTGCTCGTGCGGCTTCGATGTATTCCTGGACTCGCACCGTCTGTGTGACACCCCACACCAGACGAGCATAGTACGGCACGTTGACGACGCCAACTGCCAGGACTGCCGTCGGGAGGCTGGGTGACAGCAGCGCGGCCATGACGATCGCAAGAAGAATGCTCGGGAGCGCAAGCATGAGATCAACCATGGCCATGAAGACCAGGCTAATGGGCCCTCCCTTGTAGGCGGAAATGACTCCAAGCGTGGTGCCAATCCCGAGCCCCACCGCGATGGCGCCAATGCCGGCGAGCAGAGAAATGCGGGTGCCACTGATAACGCGCGTCAGGATGTCGCGCCCGAATTCATCGGTGCCCATGATATGATGCGGGAAGGGAGGTTCGAGTCGAGCCGGAACGTCCATCCTAGTTGGGCTTCCGACGACCGCTGGTCCGAGCACCGCTGCGAGCACAAGCACAGCCAGGATACCAAGTCCGAGCAAACCGCTCATGCCCCACCAAGAGATCACGCGGGACGGATACCCACCGCGACGGAGAGAATGGTCGCCCGCACGGACCGCGGTCGCCGGGGGCCGTCCCGATGTCGGCTCGATACAGCTAATATCGGATCCGGCGGTCGAGGGCGGCATAGAGCACTTCTGCAGTAGTGTTGAGTGTTGCAAAGACGATTGCGAAGAGTAATACAGCCCCCTGGACAACCACGTAATCACGCCCTGCGATGGCTGTAATCATAAGATTGCCGATCCCCGGCCACGCGAAAATTGTCTCGGTGATGACCGCTCCCCCGAGCAGATAGCCTGTTTCCAAGGACGCCACGGTCACCACCGGAATCAGCGCATTTCGATACGCGTGTCGCCAGACGATCCTTCCATACGCGAGGCCCTTCGCCCGGGCCGTGCGAATGTAGTCCCGGTGGAGGACTTCACGCAGGCTTGAGCGCATGTGTCTGGCGAGAATAGCCATCGGCCAACCAGCAAGGGTCACCGCCGGCAGCACAAGGTGTCCCAGTGCGTCACGGACACCGAGCCACTGGGCCCCGAGATACCCGTCGATCAGTGAGAAACCGGTTACACGCGGGATCCCCAAGCGCACATCTGTCCTCCCCGCGACCGGCACCCAGTGCAGCCAGACCGCGAATACTACAATCATCAACACGCCGAGCCAGAATGTGGGGACTGAGATCCCGACCATCCCGCCGAGCATGCTTAGGCGATCCATGAGTGAGCCCGGGCGCAAGGCGGACAACGTGCCAATCGTGATCCCGAAGAAGACGGCCACCGCCATCGACGCGACAGTGAGCTCGAGGGTCGCGGGGAGCCGGCCGAAGATCTCGCGCCCGACGCCGTCGCCGGTCACGTAGGACCGTCCCAGGTCCCCATCGATCGCATGCGCGAGCCAGCGCCAATACTGCAGGGGCCACGGGTCGAGCAGACCAAAGTCTCGGCGGACCCGCTGGAGGGACTCCGGGGTGGCGTTAAAACCGAGCCGGATGGTCGCGGGGTCGCCCCCGGCCGTGCGCACCATGACAAAGGTAATGATTGACACCAGCAGGAGACTGGGAATGAAGATCAGCACGCGCCTCGACACGTACCTCAGCACTGATTACAACCCCCACCTCCGCTCCCACTTCGTCACATGTATACTGCCCGCAACGCTCAGTCCACCGTTAGGCCACGCATCACCGCATCACCGAGAGGACCTATGACCAACCCCTTGATGCCCGCCTTCATCCCCCACGCGAGTCCCCGATACCCGACGGTGACATACGCGGCATCTTGCAGTACCAGGTTCTGGGCTTTGCGATACAAGTCACGGCGCTTGTCCGGATTGCGCTCGACCTGGGCGTCCTTGTTGAGCTTTGTCACCTCGGGGTTCTGGAATCCGAGGCGGGCATCTGCTCGAGGCGTACTGAATGTGGTAAACATGATGTTGTCCGGATCACCGGTATCATACACCCACTGTCCCAGGGACATTTGGTGCTCACTCGCGTTCACTTTTGCGAGGAAGGCAGAGGTGTCCATCGACTGCAGCGTCACGTTGAACCCAACCGCCTGCAAATCGGCTTGCACGAGTTGAGCGACCTGCGGCCAAAATGTTGGATTGGTGTGAATCAGCGTGACAGGCACATTGCCCACCCCGGCCTTTTGCAGCAGTTCTTTGGCGCGAGCGGGGTTGTATGCGTAGATACGCTCAAGGGTCTCGTCGTAACCGAGCAGGCCTGGGGCAATTGGACCGGCCCCGGTGGTAAAAGTGTCGAAGAACACTGCCTTCTTGATGTTCTCCTTGTTTACCGCGAACTGCACCGCCTGGCGTACTTCGACTTTGTCAAAGGGCGCCTTCTTCACGTTCATGAGGATGTTCATCGTGTTAAGGAGGGTGCCAGTGACCACCTGGAAGCGCTTGTCTTCGCGCACGCGTCTGATGTCCTTGGCATCCAGACCCAGCGTGGCGTCGATTTCGCCGTTGAGGAGTTGTTGCAACCTGACGGTATCGTCTGTCGTGGTCCTCCAGATGGCCCGATCCAACCAGGAGCGACCGCCCCAGTACTTTTCATTGACACTGATGACGAATTCCTCCCCCTTCACCCATCGCTCAAACTTGTACGGGCCGCTTCCCGTCGGGTGCATGAGGTAGTCTTTTCCGTACTTCTGCAGCGCAGCGGGGCTGACGATGCCCTCCACATACATGGCGAGGTTCCCTAGGAGAAGTACCGTGGGCCTCGACTGCGTGATCCGCACGGTCATAGGATTGACCGCCTCAACCTTGCTGATGGCACCGAACACAATCTCCTTGTAGGTCATCCCGGGGAAATGGTATAGGTGATTGTCGTCCATTTGCCGATCGTAGTTGAACTTGATCGCGTCCGCCGTGACCGGGGTTCCGTCGTGAAAGCTTGCCTGGCGCAAATGGAACGTGTACACCAGGCCATCGGATGAGATATCCCATGATTGTGCCAGGCACGGCTCGACCTGGACTGTTCGTGTCTTGAACCGAAGAATTCCTTCGTTGACGTTGTTGACGATCGGACGGGCGCTGCCGAAGCTAACGTTCCCCAGAATGGGTGGATCCGGATTGTCAACTGGCTCCGGCTGGCCGAGGACAAGGGTTCGCGCAGGGGGCGCGGCAATGGCGACATGGGGTGTTTCTGATAGAGTAGTCTTTCCGGCCATCTCGAATAACGCAGGCAGAGCCGCCATCGTTAACCCAAACCCCAGGGCCTTCCTGACAAACTCGCGCCGTGTGTAGCGCCCCGCCTTATAATCCATGACCAACAATTGCAAACGTTCATTCATTAGCTTCTCCCCCCTAGTGGCCCGTAAGGGGCCTCAACAGGACCAAAGTGACGGCATGACGCAAACAGGTACCAGCAAGGTCGGCCTCGAAATGACGATCGCACAAATGATCGGCATATGGTCAGGTTTCTAAACTCAGCCCCAGTTTTCGTGCAATATTACCGATTTCCTGCGTGAATGGGTTGAAACCAGTTGTGATATGGTAAGATCCGAGACGTGATTTCATCTTTACAACATTGGGTGTGTGCCCCGCGCATGGGCTAGACCGGTATCGCACCGGCGATCGAGATGACAAAAGCAACCGAGCAATTCAGGTGAAGGGAGGAATTCGTGCGAACGCCACAACTGTCTGCACTGAGCTGGAAAGAAGCTGAGGCGGCGTTAAAGGAGACGGATACCGCCATCATTCCACTGGGAGCCGTCGAGAGCCATGGGCCACACAATCCCTTGGGGACCGATTGGATGGCCGCCTGGGAAGTGGGTCATCGCGTCGCCGAACGGGCCAAGGTCATCCTGTGCCCGATCATGCCATACGGATGGTCCCACGGACTAATGGACTTTCCTGGGACAATCTCGATAGGTCACGACACCCTGTTTCATGTCCTGGACGATATCATCAGGTGCCTGCATAAGTGGGGAATCAGGCGCGTGGTCATCTTGACAGGCCACGGGACAAATCTTCCAATCATGACCCGCGCGGCGGTTCGGCTTCGAGAGGAGCTCGGCATGCTATTTGCCTTTCCACTGTGGTACCGGCTGGCGATCGCCCTCCTCCCGGAATGGAATCTCGGACCCGATCACGGCGGCTTCACGGAAACCTGTCTCGCTATGGTCTACGACGAGAAGAACGTCAATCTGAAGGAGGCGGAGGGAGGCTGCGTGATCGCCGACATTGGCCACGGGTTCGACAGTCAGGGGAAGTATGAGGTCACCTTTAAGGACGCCACCGTTGACATTCCGCTGCCTAGCCGAACACGCTGGCCGCTGGGCTACTGGGATCGCTCCCGGCCGGCCACCGATGCGACGCGCGAAAAGGGCGAGCAGATCTTATCCCGGGTCGTCCCTTATCTCGTCGACTTTATCCAACACTTCAAGACGCTCCCGCTGCCACCATCTCGACCGACGGTCGGGTTATGAGGCGATAGCCCTCCCGGAGAATAGTGGATGCGTTATGTGATTATGGGAGGAGGAGCCCTGGGCAGCGTCCTCGGAGCTCATCTCGTGTCTGGCGGCGAACGTGTGACAGTCGTGGACGATGAGCCTGCGAGAATTCGCGCTCTCCGCAGAGGCGGCATCCGGATCACCGGCTTCCGCTCCGGCGTTACCGATCCCGTGGAGACTCTCGCCCCGCAAGACCTACGCGATCTGGCGCCGCTCGAGACTGTATTGGTGTGCGTGAAGCCGTTTGCCATGGAGACTGCAGTCTCCACGCTGCTGCCGTTCTGCAATCCAGAAACTGTCTTTGTGAGCTTCACGGGAGGCCTGACACCTTTCCGCCTGGGTCAGCTGGCGGGTGCTCCCAGGTCCGTGATCGCGGTGGCCAATTTCGAAGCCCGGCTGCGAGAAGGAGGGGAGGTTGAGACGGGTTTTCACAACTTTATCTGGCTTGGAGAGCTGGATGGGACCTCCTCTGACCGATTGCTGCGGCTGCAGACGTCCCTCTCATGGGTGGCGCCAACCCTTGTAACCAAGGTCGTTGCCGGGATGGTCTGGTCCAAGGCCCTCTACTCCCTCGAGGTCGCCCTATCCACCGTCGTTGACGACCCTCCATTGGAGGTCTTTCGCCAACCGGTCGCCCGGCGAATGGCCGCAGCGCTGGTGCGAGAGAATCTGGACTTAGCAGACGCCGCCGGAGTGTACCCTGTCGCATTCGACTTTTTTGATCCCAACCTCTATCGCGCCCGTACCGACGGTGAAGGAAGCGTGATGGATATCTGGATCAAGAATGCCTGGGCTCGGCATGAGGCATTTCGGGACGGCTTCGAGTACACGTTCCCTGCCAAGGCTGGAATCTCTTGGAGTTTGTCGCCGGTCAATCCCGTGCAGGAGACAACAAGTCTGATTGGCGACCTACTCAGCAGTGCCGAAGATCTAAGCATCCCTCTGCTTCTCACCGAACAATTCGGTGCGCTGTATCGGGAAATCACGCACGGGCAGCGGGCGCAGAGCTGGGATAATATTCAAGAACTGGCTCGGCGGTGTGCAGCGCTGGGCATCAGTGTTCCGGGACCGATGGAGATTTAGCCATGCCGTGGCATATTCAGGGAGATCCGCCCAAGCGCCTTATCCACGTTATCAATCCGTTCCAACTCCCATACCAGACCGGCCATCGCCCGTG
>WNGI01000873.1_pt1 | contig 23905 bp, 25 predicted proteins | sample 5400621 | NCBI WGS metagenome assembly WNGI01 (sample SAMN13153374, study PRJNA577476) | soil metagenome | isolation source: 20 cm soil or saprolite under Garry oak tree replicate 1 | place: USA:California | collected 2016-06-15 | reverse complement strand
GCGCGCGGCGCCGAAGAAACGTTTTGGCCGCTGCAGCGCGTTGGCGTCGACGCCGCCGGTCAGCACCTTGCCGGATGACGGCACCACGGTGTTGTAGGCACGCCCGAGCCGCGTGATCGAGTCCAGCAGGATGACCACGTCGCGGCCGTGCTCGACCAGCCGTTTTGCTTTTTCGATCACCATCTCGGCGACCTGAACGTGGCGCACCGCCGGCTCGTCGAAGGTCGATGAGACGACTTCGCCCTTCACCGAGCGCTGCATGTCCGTGACTTCTTCGGGACGCTCGTCGATCAGAAGCACGATCAGATAGCACTCGGGATGATTGGCCGTGATCGAGTGCGCGATGTTCTGCATCAGCACGGTTTTGCCGGTGCGCGGCGGGGCCACGATCAATGCGCGCTGGCCCTTGCCGATCGGGGCGACGATGTCGATAACCCTTGCAGAAAGGTCCTTTCTGGTGGGGTCTTCCAGCTCGAGCCGGAATCGCTGGTCGGGAAACAGCGGCGTCAAATTGTCGAAATTGACCTTGTGTTTTGACTTTTCCGGATCTTCGAAATTCAGCGTGTTGACTTTCAGCAGCGCAAAATAGCGTTCGCCTTCCTTGGGGCTGCGGATGTGGCCTTCGATGGTATCGCCGGTGCGAAGCCCGAAGCGGCGGATCTGCGAGGGCGAAACATAGATATCATCGGGTCCCGGCAGATAATTGGCGTCCGGCGAGCGCAAGAATCCGAATCCGTCGGAGAGAACCTCAACGACGCCTTCGCCGATAATGTCGGTTTCCTGGATCGCGAGTTGTTTGAGAATTGCGAACATCAACTCCTGCTTGCGCATGGTGCTGGCATTTTCGACCCCTTTTTCCTCCGCGAACGAGACGAGCTCGGCTGGCGTCTGGGCTTTGAGGTCTTGAAGTTTCATTTCCCGCATTGGGGTGGTCCTGTGGAGTAATTTTGGGAAGGATTGCGAGGTGGCTTTAAGAAAATGCGGACGCGAGCAAAAGGAAGGTCCGCAGGTCTAAGCGAGGAAAGCGCCGGAGAGGCTTCAAACCTGATGTGGCGGCCGGTTCAATGGAGAAGCCGGAACGCAACCACATCCGCCTGCGTGGGGTGGGATTTCACCAATATAGAAAATCGGCTGACTTTCCGCAAGCAGGCCCGGCGCTCGAGTTGTTGACGGTCGCCTCCGTCAAAACGGCTTCACCACCACGAGGATCACGATTCCGATCATGAGAATAGTCGGTACCTCGTTGATAAAACGGTAGAATCTCTGGCTCCTGGTGTTCCGGTCGGCAGCGAAATCCTTGACCCAGCGGGCAAAGAAACCGTGGACGCCCGACAGCACGACCACCAAAAGAAGCTTTCCATGGAACCACGGCGCTGAAAACCAGTGGCCGGCCCAGGCCAGGTAAGGTCCGCTCAGCCAGGTCACGATCATCGCCGGGTTGATGATCGCTTTCAGCAACCGTCGTTCCATCACCTTGAACGTCTCGGACTGCTTGGATCCGGCCTCCGCCTCGCAGTGATAAACGAACAGCCGCGGCAGATAGAGCATGCCCGCCATCCACGCGATGACGGCGATCACATGCAGCGCCTTGATCCATTCGTACATTCAAGATGCCTGGCTGGTTTGCGGAGGCGTTGTTTTTAACATCCGCAATCCGGAAACGTTTGATCTGATTTCAGCGTTGCCGACAATGCTGATCTCAAGGGGGAATTGAGACATATCCGCAAGCAAGCCTTTTCTAAAACAATAATTTTAGAATCTTAGGTTTGAGTCTAAGTAGCGGTGAATTGGGCCCGCGCAAAACTGTGGCGCGAATTTCACGCCTTGTTCACATCCGTCAACAATCCCGGCGCCTCGTCCGGCTATCGGAATAATATCGCCCGGTTCAAGCACTTGCGCGCCGTCATCGTCGGCTTATGAAGAGACAAATCCACATAAGCGCACTATCCTTGGATCAGCTGAATGGACTTATCCTTCGTTAGCGGCCTGTGAAGAAAAAGCCGGGTTATCCCTGATCGGTCGACCCGCGCGGGATTCTCTCAGGTAAGCTCCACAACGATTCACAGGATACACAGGGGTCACGTGCCCACGACCGGCAACTATTTTCACCTTCACCTGGTGTCCGATTCGACCGGTGAAACCTTGATCACGGTGGCGCGCGCGGTAGCCGCGCAATATGCCAATGTGACCGCGGTCGAACATGTCTATCCGCTGGTGCGCAGCCAGAAACAGCTCGATCGCGTGCTGGATGAAATCGAGGAAGCACCCGGCATCGTGCTTTTTACCTTGCTTGAGAAGGATCTGGTCGGCCGGCTGGAAGCCAAATGCCAGCAGATCAACATACCCAGTCTTTCGATCATCGGTCCGGTGATGCAGCTGTTTCAGGCCTATCTCGGCGCGCCGACTACCGGCCGCGTCGGTGCGCAGCACACGTTGAATGCGGAATACTTCAAGCGTATCGACGCGCTGAATTATACGATGATGCACGACGACGGCCAGCACGTCGAAGGGCTGGAAGAGGCCGACGTGGTTCTGGTCGGCGTGTCGCGCACGTCGAAAACCCCGACCTCGATCTATCTTGCCAACCGCGGCATCCGCACCGCGAATGTTCCGCTGGTGCCGGGCATCGCGATCCCGCATCAGCTGGAGACGCTGAAAAAGCCGCTGGTGGTCAGCCTGCATGCGACGCCGGAGCGTCTGATCCAGGTCCGGCAGAACCGGCTGTTGAGCATGGGCGCCGGTCCCGGCAATGATGACTATATCGATCGCCAGGCCGTCGCCGATGAAGTCGCCTTCGCGCGCCGATTGAGCGCAAGGTTCAATTGGATGCAGCTCGACGTCACGCGGCGATCGATCGAGGAAACGGCCGCCGCGGTGCTGAAGCTGTTTGCCGACCGGCAGCGGCAACGGCTGTTGGAATGATGCGGCCTTCGCAATGAGCCTTTGGCGCGGAAAATATCCATTGATACTGGCGTCACAAAGCCGCGCGCGGCAGGCGCTGCTCGCCAATGCCAGCATCGAGTTCGAAGCCGTTGCAGCCGAAATCGACGAGCGCGCCCTGCAGCAAGCCTCAAGCCTTTCGGCGCCCGGCGACATCGCGGCGCTTCTTGCGCGCGAGAAGGCGCTTTCGGTATCGACGCGTCGGCCCGGAAACTTTGTCGTTGGCGCGGACCAGACGCTGGCGCTCGGGACACAGCTTTTCACCAAGCCTGGCAGCCGTGCGCAGGCGGCGGAGCAATTACGCACGCTTGCCGGCCGCAGCCATGAGCTGCACTCCGCCGTTGCCGTCGCGCGCAATGGCAAGATATTGTTCGAAAGCGCCGTCATAGCGCGAATGACAATGCGGCGGCTCGGCGAGGCCGAAATCGAGGCCTATCTGAATGAGGCTGGAGCGGCGGTTACATCGAGTGTTGGCGCCTACCAGCTTGAAGGGCTGGGGGTTCATTTGTTTGAACGGATTGAAGGCGATCACTTCACCATTCTCGGTCTGCCGCTGTTGCCGTTGCTCGCATTTTTGCGAAGCGAGCGGCTGCTCGCGGTGTGAGTTCAAATCCTGATGATGCGGCGAATGGCGGGACCTGAATGATGATCCTTGGGCTGACCGGCTCGATCGGGATGGGAAAATCAACGACGGCCAAGCTGTTCGAGGAAGCGGGCGTCCCGGTTTACGATGCCGACGCGGCCGTTCACAAGATTTACGAAGGCGAGGCGGCGCCTGCGATCGAAGCGGCATTTCCGGGTACCACCGCGAATGGCAAGGTCGATCGGAACAAGCTTTCGGCAAAAGTGGTGCATGACCCGGCCGCGATGAAGCGGCTCGAGCAGATCGTTCATCCAATGCTGGGCGCTTCCCTTCAAAAATTCCTGCACGATGCCGAGCGTTCCGGCGCGCCCGTTGCGGTGGTGGATGTGCCGCTGTTGTTCGAGACCGGCGGCGAGAAGCGCGTCGATGCGGTGGTGGTGGTCACGACGACGCCGGAAATTCAGCGCCAGCGGATCCTGGAGCGCGACAACATGACCGGGGAAAAGCTCGAGGCGCTCCTGGCGCGACAGTTGCCCGACGCCGAAAAACGCAAGCGAGCGGATTTCGTGGTGGATACTTCGCACGGCCTCGACCCCGTGCGTGTGCGAATCCGGGACATTCTCGATCAGGCTGCTAAGATGCCGCAGCGACGATCCTGATTCGTCAAAATGTCCGGGTGCAGCTGATGCGCGAAATCGTTCTCGATACCGAAACCACCGGCCTCGACCCGCTGCGCGGCGATCGGCTGGTTGAGATCGGTTGTATCGAGATTTTCAATCGCATGCCAACCGGCCAGACCTTTCATCGGCATCTCAATCCAGAGCGCGAAATGTCGGCGGAAGCCTATGCCGTGCACGGTCTTTCCCGCGAGTTCCTGGCCGACAAACCGCTGTTTGCTGATGTGGTCGAGGAGTTCCTGGAATTCATCGGCGACGCGCCGCTGGTGATCCACAACGCGTCGTTCGATATCGGCTTCCTCAATGCCGAGCTTGAGCGCATCAAACGGCTGCCGATTGCACGGGAACGGCTGGTGGACACGCTGCTGTTGGCGCGGCGCAAGCATCCCGGCGTGTCGAACCGTCTCGATGATCTCTGCTCGCGCTACGCGATCGACAATTCCCGGCGCACCAAGCACGGCGCCTTGCTCGATGCCGAGCTTTTGGCCGAAGTCTATATCGACCTTATCGGGGCGCGGCAGTCGCAATTGATCCTGGCCACCGAATCCCGCGATATCCGCATCGACGGTTATGGTGAGATGCCGCGGCGGCAGCGCGAGATACCGCTGACGCCGCGGGTTACCGAGGACGACCGCCTCGCGCATCGTGCCTTCGTGGCCACGTTGGGTGACAAGCCGATCTGGAACGATTTTCTGGGCGTCGGATAGCGCGTGTTCCGCAAAAGGTGGGGACGGTTTGCGATCAGAAATCGCGAAATTGTAAAGCTGAACCAGCCTGCGATCAGCTCGGCTTGACCTGCGCGGCTTGTGCGGCGGCCTGCCGCTCGAGGTTTTGGCGGTACAGGCCGACAAAATCGACCGGGTCCAGCATCAGTGGCGGGAACCCGCCATCGCGCACCGAGGTCGCGATGATCTCGCGCGCGAACGGGAACAACAGCCGCGGGCATTCGATCATCACCAGCGGATGAAGATTTTCCTTTGGCACGTTCACAATGCGGAATACGCCGGCATAGGCCAGATCGAAGCTGAACATCAGCTTGCCGGCATTCTCCGCCTTGCCTTCGACCGAAAGCGTCACCTCGTATTCGTTTTCCGCGATATTGTTGGCGCTGACGTTGATTTGGATGTTGATCGCGGGTTGCTGCTGCTGCGGCGCCAGCGAGGTGGGAGCGTTCGGATTCTCGAACGAAAGGTCTTTGGTGTATTGCGCCAGCACGTTCAACTGGGGAGGAGGGGCCGCCTCTTGAGGCGCGCCGTTGCCGTTGGTCATGGAGTCTCTCCTGGAACGTGGTTGAGCGAACGGCACGGGTTTTGCGCCTGAATTCGCCCGTCAGCTAAGGAAAATGCGTTGGTGGGGCGAGTGGCTATCATAGCCCCGGCTCGTTCCACAAGGACGACAATTGCGTCTCGTCCGCCAAAGCGGGGCTGAAAGGATCGGCCGGCGCGGCAAATACCGGGTATTGGGGTGCAGCGCGTACTCTAAATTATTGAATATGCGTGATTTCCGGCCAGCATGAGGGTTTCCCCTCGCAGCGAAAACGCGCTACAATTCGCCGGTGGCATGGGCAAGAGCCTGTTTCCACCGACATGGCTTCACATGACAAAGAGGCGCCATTGGCCAGGCCGGGTTTCGTGCCTAAATGTTGCTGACCCATCCATAATGTAACTCCGCCGTTCCGTGAGGGAACGCTCTGCCGCCGGACCCGTTGCCGACGTGAGAACCAGAAAGCGAATGCGACGTGGATATTTACACTATCATCTTCCTGGCGCTGGCGGTCTTCATCTTCCTGCGTCTCCGTAATGTGCTCGGGCAGCGCACCGGAAACGAGCGGCCGCCGTATGATCGCGCTGCGCGCAACGTGGTCCAGGGGGCGCAGGACAACAAGGTTGTTCCGATGCCGGGGGCGGTGATCGATCAGGCGCCGCTGGCGCCCACGGCAGACGTCGCGCCGCCGAGCGACCGCTGGAAAGGTTTGGCCGAACCTGGCACGGCCCTGGCTCAGGGGCTCGACGCCATCGCGGCACAGGATCCCCCGTTCGATCCGCGACATTTCCTCTCGGGCGCTCGCAGTGCTTACGAGATGATCGTGCAGGCCTTTGCCAATGGCGATCGCCGCGCGCTGAAGGATCTGTTGTCGCCCGAGGTCTATGAGAGTTTCGAGGCCGTGATCCGGGATCGCGAGAAGCACGAGCAGAAGACGGAGACGCGATTCGTGTCGATCGACAAGGCCGAGCTCGTGGGTGCGGAAGCTCGCGATCGCTCCGCGCAGCTGACCGTTCGCTTTGTATCGCAGATGATCTCGGTCACCCGCGACAAGGCCGGCACTATTGTCGACGGCAATCCGGATAAGGTCGCCGATATTACCGATGTTTGGACATTTGCCCGCGACACCGCCTCACGCGATCCGAACTGGAAGCTGGTTGGCACGGGAAGCGCTCCCTGACGCGCGTCGCTTGCGGCGAACCGCCGCCGCGTGCTGTGTGATCGCCGTCGCGTTGGCGACGGCGCCGTTTGCCGCGATTGCCGCCCGCACCGCCCATACAGCGCGCAGCATGCATGGCGCGCGTCCGCATCTCCCGGATGCTCGTCGCATTCCATATCCGCGTCTCGCCTGGCCGCTTGAAGTCAGCGGCAGCCAATATGTTCCGGTCACATGGGCTGATGTCGCGGGCTGGAGCGAGGACGACCACCGGCAGGCCTACAAGGCGTTTCGCGTAAGCTGCAGGCCAATAGCGGCGCAGCGAAACCTGCCCGCCGACCACAAGGCCCTGGGCATTTCGCTGCGCGATCCCTGCCGCGCGGCCAAAGCTCTCGATATTTCCGATGGCGCCAAGGCGCGAGCCTTCTTCGAAGAGCATTTTCTGCCCTTGCGAATTTCTCGGCTCGGGGAAGATGATGGCTTCGTCACCGGCTACTACGAGCCGGTCCTCGACGGCTCCCGGACCCAGACCGACGTCTACAACGTTCCGGTCTATCGCCGTCCCTCAAATCTGTTCGTCCGCGGCTTCAAACAAGACGCCGTTGGCTTGCCCAACAAGGGGCAGGTGTTTCGCAAGATCGGTCGCCGCAAGCTCGTGCCCTATTACGATCGGGCCGAAATAGAAGACGGCGCGATTGCCGGCCGAGGCCTCGAAATCTGCTGGCTCAAGGATCAGACCGATTTGCTGTTCACGCAAATTCAGGGCTCGGCCCGGGTCCGCCTCGAGGATGGCTCGACCATGCGCATCAATTACGATGCCCATAATGGCTATCCCTATACGCCGGTCGGCCGCATCCTGATCGATCGCGGCATCATCCCCAAAGAGCAGATGTCGATGCAGAAGATCAGGGAGTGGATGGATCAAAACCCCGACGGCGCCAAGGAATTGCGGCGGCAGAACCGGTCCTACGTGTTCTTTCGCGAAGTTCAACTCTCCGACAAGGATGAGGCTGTTGGCGCGCAAGGCGTGCCGCTGACGCCTGGGCGGTCGATCGCGGTCGACAAGGCGCTGCATGTCTACGGCACGCCGTTTTTCATCGGGGGCGAGTTGCCGATTGAATCAGAGCTATCGAAGACGCCGTTTCACCGGCTGATGATCGCCCAAGACACCGGCTCCGCCATCGTGGGACCGGCGCGCGCAGACCTCTATTTCGGCGCCGGAGCCGATGCCGGGAGAGTCTCCGGCCGTCTGCGGCACAATATGCGTTTTGTCATGCTGGTGCCGAAGAGCCTCGATCCGGTGGCGCGTGGCCGCAGGATGCCGCTGCCCGATCCAAGGCCATCGGAGACAATCGCCAAGCTGCTTCCGCAAACCGGTCCTTCGAAGGATCAACAAAAAGATCAGAAGAATGGCGGGAAGCCACCGGCGGCCTCGGTGGCTGCTGGCGCAAACGATGCAGCCAGGACTACGGAGGCTGCGAAAAAGCCCGCGCCGGCGGCGCCGACTTCCGTGGGCGTGGGCCAGGCGCCGTCGGCACGGACGGCGGCCGCAAATCCGGCGCCGCTGCCGGAAGCGCGGCCCAACGTCAAAACGAGCCGCGAGGCGCGCCGGGCGCGTTACATCGGCCGTTATCGCCGCGTCCGATGAAACGTCAGCTCACCTCGATCCCGGAATTGCCGCCGTCCCCACGCCGCAAACGCGCGCTGAGCGAGGAAGAACGCGCGTTGTGGGAGGGAGTTGCGAAAGAAATAAAGCCGCTGCACAAAAAGCGCTCCGTAAAGACAGAGGCGGCTTCGGCGGAAGTTGAAACGACCGCCGCAGCGAAAGCGGCAGTGCTGCCCAACCCACTCCCATCGGACAAGATTCCGCGGGCAACTAAGCCGATAACGCCGCCACTGGCGCCGCTCGGACGCCGCGCGCGCGGGCAGCTTTCACGCGGGCGGAAGGAGATCGATGCCCGGCTCGACCTGCACGGCATGACGCAGACCCGAGCCCATCGCGAACTGTTCGGTTTCTTGCAACGCGCCCGCAGCGACGGCCTGACGTTCGTGCTTGTCATCACCGGCAAAGGCCGCGCGGGAGCTGATCCCGAGCGCGGGGTGCTGCGCCGCCAGGTGCCGCAATGGCTGAGTTTGCCGGAGTTTCGTTCGCTGGTGGTCGGCTTTGAGGAAGCGCATGTCGGCCATGGCGGCGAGGGCGCGCTCTACGTGCGTATCAGGCGATCGAAACTGTAGGCCGCTTAGAACGGCCGCACGATCCCGACGCGCGGGATCAGGGTAACGATCCAGCCGAACAGCGTGGTCCCTGGATCGTTCGTTGAGATCAGCGGCACGTCCTTTGAGCTGGGCAAGGTTTTTACCGCATGCAGGATCAGGAACATGCAGACCGCCCAGTTCGAGATCCATCGCGAATAGTCGAACACGATCACGAACATGATGAGATAGGCGAGGCTCACCATAACGATCGAGGCAACGACGAGGCGGCGATGAAATTCATCCGACAGCGATCGGAGCAGACTAACAAAATATTTCCACAGCGGGGCATGCAGCCAGATCAGCAGCGCAAACGCGGGAATGCCGAGCAGGTTTGACGGCATGCGGTCCCAGGTATCGTGAATTTCCCGAGAAAGGGGCTGATACCAGATATAACTGAAGCTCAAGAGGTTGGTCCGGGTAGGGTCGGCCATGCGGCTTTGCAGATGCTGGACGAACTCCGCTTCGGGTACCGCTAGCGATCCCCGGAATTGCGCGGCGAAGAACAGCACGCCGATGCACGCGATCGCGGCGGTTCCGGCGATCGCATTTTGCCGGCTAAAGCCGTGCACGAGATAGTAACGCAGCACCACGATGACCGCGATGGTCGGCACATACATCAGCAGATGGATGTGGTGGATCAGGATCAGAATCATCGATGCAAGGGCTGCGAGCAGCACCAAAACAATCGAGCGCGCCGGCAGCAGCAGCAGGCAGATCGCGAACGCACAGCCGTAGATGTCGAAATGTCCGAGCGTATGCATGAAATTTTTCAGAAAGAATGGCGAGCCGGCCATGAACACGAACAGCGGCATGTGAACATCGTCGAAGCCAAACGTTCGACGAAACAGCTTTACGAACAGCCCGAATGTGATCAGCCAGACAGCACCCGACAGCGCGAACACCAGCCACACCGGAACTTTTGCGAAAAACAGCGATACCACGGCGCCGATCAGCGCGCGTTTTGTAAAACCGAAATGATAGTCGACCAAAAGATGGATGTACGGGACGTAGGGCTCGCGCGCGATCTTGTAGAGAAAAACCCCCATCAGAACGGCGGCATTGACGGCAAGCATCAGGCGCCAGGGGTTTTCCCGCACACGCAGATTCATTCGGCACCTGAGACAGCAGCCAACCAGGTGCAAACTATCACACAGCGAATGTGTGAGGCGCAACGCAGGGACGACGATATCGTCGTGAAAACTACAGGATAAACCGGCTCAGATCGGCGTTCTTGGCGAGATCGCCGACGTGCTTCTGCACGTAGTCAGCATCGATCTGGATGGTCTCGCCGTGGCGGTCGGGCGCGGCAAACGAAATCTCGTCGAGCACACGCTCCATCACCGTCTGCAATCGCCGGGCGCCGATGTTTTCGACGGTGGAGTTAACGGCGACCGCCACATCCGCGAGCGCGTCGATGGCACTGTCGGTAATATCCAGCGTCACGCCTTCGGTCTTCATCAACGCCACATATTGCTTGATCAGCGACGCCTCAGGCTCGGTCAGGATGCGGCGCAAATCGTCGCGCGTGAGCGCCGCCAGCTCGACCCGGATCGGTAGCCGGCCCTGCAGTTCCGGCAAGAGATCCGACGGCTTTGCGATATGAAACGCGCCCGAGGCGATGAACAGGATATGGTCGGTCTTGACAGCGCCGTGCTTGGTCGAAACCGTGGTGCCTTCGATCAACGGCAATAAATCGCGCTGCACGCCTTCGCGCGAGACGTCGCCGCCGACGCGGCCGTCGCGCACGCAAATCTTGTCGATCTCGTCGAGGAAGACGATGCCGCTATTCTCGACCGCATGGATCGCTTCCTGCACCAGTTGATCGGTGTCCAGGAGCTTGTCGGACTCCTCGTTGACCAGAAGCTCGTGGGAATCCTCTACCCTCAGCCGGCGGGTTTTGGTCCGTCCACCCAATTTGCCGAAGATATCGCCGATCGAGATCGCGCCCATCTGGGCGCCGGGCATGCCGGGAATTTCAAACATCGGCATGCCGCCCGAGGATTGCGTCTCGATCTCGATTTCCTTGTCGTTGAGCTCGCCGGCGCGCAGCTTCTTGCGGAACGAATCGCGGGTGGCAGCGCTGGAGTTGGCGCCGACCAGGGCGTCGAGCACGCGGTCCTCGGCGGCGAGTTGGGCGCGGGCCTGCACGTCCTTGCGCTTGCGCTCGCGCATTTGGGCAATCGCGACCTCGACCAGATCGCGGACAATCTGTTCGACGTCGCGGCCGACGTAACCGACTTCGGTGAATTTGGTGGCTTCGACCTTGATGAATGGCGCGCCGGCGAGTTTCGCCAGCCGCCGCGCGATCTCGGTCTTGCCGACCCCGGTCGGCCCGATCATCAGGATGTTTTTCGGCAGCACTTCCTCGCGCAGCGAGCCGGTGAGTTGCAGCCGCCGCCAGCGGTTGCGCAGCGCGATGGAAACCGCGCGCTTGGCGTCGGTCTGCCCGACAATGAAGCGATCGAGTTCGGAAACGATTTCACGGGGAGAAAAGTCTGTCATGGGGGTCTAGGTAAGTTTAAAATGGTGTTGGCACAAGCGGCATCAGATGATCGGCGGCCCGCCCTGCCAGTGCCTAATCGCTTCAAAGGGGTGGATCAGCATCAGGATGTTCAGGGTCAGATTATCGCGGATGTGAAGCGCCATCACGAGTTCAAACAGAACGGCGAGCGCGACGGTCAACCCGATCGGAAGCTTTTTCGCCAGCAAGAATCCCGCCACCATGAACAAGGTATCGGAGATCGAGTTGACGATGGTGTCGCCAAAATAGTCCAGCGACACCGTGCCGGTGCGGTAGCGCTCGATGATCCAGCTGGAATTTTCAACGATCTCCCAGCTGCCTTCGATCACCATCGCGGCGATCAAACGTCCCTGCCATGGCGCCTTCGGCAGCACAAGCCGGGTCGCGCCATAAAACAGGAAGCCGTGGAGGACGTGGGAAAGCGAGTACCAGTCGGCGATATGCTGGGAATTTTCCGAGCTCTGCACGACGCCGTGCCATAACTTCACGTAACCGCAGGCGCAGATCGGTAAGCGTCCCATTAGATGCAGGATCGATGCCTGAAGGGCCATCAGGCCGGCCGCGATCAGCAGCCATTGCCGCGCTGAAAGGCCGGCGGTCGTCGGAACAGTGCGCTCGAGCGTCATGAGTTGCGCATCATCAAGAGCACGGTGCCGTCCGGGGTTTCGACCAGACGATCGCCGCGAAATCCGGCCTTCTCATAGGCGCGGATCGCGCGCGCATTGGCCGGGTCGGGATCGGTGACCATGCGCGCAAGCCCTTTCCGCAGGCGACCATCGACGAAGCGACGAATGAGGGCTGAGCCGTGGCCGCGTCCGATCATGTCTAGCTCGCCGATGAACAGATCGATGCCGCGCGTGCCCTGGGGCTGCGGCCCAAAACCTGTGTTCCATTCGGTCAGATCATAGCATTGAAGGTAACCAAACGGGCTGCCGGCTGCCGAAAATATGAATTGATCCATGGCCGGCTCGTCGAGGTCACCGCTGACCAAGGCATATTGTTCTTGCGGATCGCCCCACCATTCCCTGACATGGGGCAATGACAGCCAGCGCTGGATCAGGGGGAGATCGGCTGTCGTCACCGGACGGAAAGCGTAATCCGGCGCCATCGATCAGCCGCCCTGCAGCGTCTCGATGGTCACATTGCGGTTGGTAAAGACGCAAATGTCGGCGGCGATATCGAGCGACCGGCGCACGATGGCCTCGGCATCCTTGTCGGAGTCGACCAGCGCCCGGGCGGCCGCCAGAGCATAATTGCCGCCGGAGCCGATCGCCATTACGCCGGCTTCCGGCTCCAGCACGTCGCCGGTGCCGGTCAGCACCAGCGACACATCCTTGTCGGCGACGATCATCATCGCCTCCAGCCGGCGCAGATAGCGATCGGTACGCCAGTCCTTGGCCAGTTCGACCGCCGCGCGGGTCAATTGCCCCGGATATTGCTCGAGTTTGCTCTCCAGCCGCTCGAACAGGGTGAAGGCGTCCGCGGTGGCGCCGGCAAAACCGCCGATGACGTCGCCCTTGCCGAGTTTGCGGACCTTTTTGGCGTTGGATTTGATGACGGTCTGGCCGATCGAGACCTGGCCATCGCCCCCAATCACCACCTTGCCGCCCTTGCGGACGGTCAAAATCGTCGTGCCGTGCCAGACCGGCGACTGTGGCTGTGATGCTTGCATGAGGTACCTCGCGTTCGGCCAAATTTAGGGACTGGCGTGTGCGGTTACAATCGGCCGCAGTCCGGCACTGGATTCCAGTCACCATAGGCCGAAGTTCAGCCTGACCGGCCGATCCCGCAGTAGCGAAGCCGGGACGGGCCTGTTAAAAGGGCCGCGTTTTCGGCCACGGGAAGCACTTTTCATGCGCACGGCGACCATCAAGCGCAAGACCAAGGAGACCGACATCGAGGTTAGCGTGAACCTCGACGGAACCGGTGTGTCCAACGTCGCGACCGGCATCGGCTTCTTCGACCATATGCTCGATCTCTTGGCCCGGCATTCACGCATTGATGTCGCCGTGAAGGCGGTTGGCGACCTTCACATCGACCACCATCACACCACCGAGGATGTCGGCATCGCGCTCGGACAGGCGGTCAAGCAGGCGCTCGGCACCATGGCCGGCATCGCCCGCTATGCCAGCATCCACATGCCGATGGACGAGACGCTGTCGCGCGTCGTGATCGACATTTCGGGGCGGCCGGTGCTGGTGTTCAAGGTGGAGTTTCCGCGCGACAAGGTAGGCGCCTTCGATACCGAACTGGTTCGCGAATGGTTCAACGCCTTTGCGATCAATGCCGGGGTGACTTTGCACGTCGAAACCCTATATGGCGAGAACAGCCATCACATCGCCGAATCCTGTTTCAAGGGTCTGGCGAGGGCGCTGCGCGCGGCGGTCGCGATCGATCCGCGCGCCGCGGGCGAAGTGCCATCCACCAAGGGTCAGCTCGGCGGCTGAATCCTTAAGTTCTCGGCGGAGAGTAGCGATGCCGGTCTACACAGTTCATGCTCCGGTAACGAACGGTGCGGGGATCGCAGCGATCGACCGGTTCGCATTCGTCCGCGACGGATTTCATTTCTGGGCTGCCGTGTTCGGCCCGCTGTGGCTTGTCTGGCATCGCCTGTGGCTGGCGACGATCGGCTGGATCATCGTTGCGCTCGCGATCAACGTCGGAATGGCGAGACTCGGCGCCGGCGGCACCGCGATCTTTTGGGCGGATGTGTTGCTCGCGCTGCTGATGGGATTTGAAGCGTCGAGCATCCGGCGCTGGACCTTGTCGCGGCGCAACTGGCGCCAGCTCGACGTCGTGGTGGCCCGCAATTGGGAGACGGCGGAACGGCGCTTTTTCGACCGCTGGACCGCCAGGCAGCGCATTATCAATGACCAAACCGCGGTCGATCGTGGCGCGCCGCCGCCGACGCGGGATGTTCCCGGCCAGGCCTTCTCACGTCCGCCGCCGTTGCCTCGAAATGAGATCATCGGATTGTTTCCGGAACCGGGGACGTCGCGGTGAGCGTTGCCATCATCGATTACGGCTCCGGCAATCTGCATTCCGCCGCGAAAGCGTTTGAGCGGGCGGCGCGGAGCATGGACGCGCCGGAAAAGATCGTTGTGACCCGCGATCCCGAAACAGTCTATCGCGCCGATCGCATCGTGCTGCCCGGCGTCGGCGCATTCGCCGATTGCCGCAGGGGGCTCGACGAGCTTGACGGCATGATCGAGGCGATGACCGAGGCGGTGCGCAGCAAGGCGCGGCCGTTCTTCGGCATCTGCGTCGGCATGCAGCTGATGGCAACGCGTGGCAAGGAGCACGTCACCACGGACGGGTTCAACTGGATCGCGGGCGACGTCGAGAAAATTTCGCCGCGCCAGGAGAATTTGAAAATTCCGCACATGGGCTGGAATACACTCGATATGATCCGTGAGCACCCGGTGCTGGAGCGTTTGCCGCTCGGCCCGAAAGGCCGTCATGCCTATTTCGTGCACTCCTATCACCTCAACGCCGCCAACGAGACGGACGTGCTGGCGCGTGCGGATTACGGCGGCCCGGTGACGGCGATCGTCGGCAAGGACACCGCTGTCGGTACCCAGTTTCACCCGGAGAAAAGCCAGCGTTTTGGGCTGGCCTTGATTGCGAATTTTTTGAAATGGAAGCCGTGATTCTGTTTCCCGCCATCGACCTGAAAAACGGCCAATGCGTGCGGCTCGAACAGGGCGACATGGCGCGTGCGACCGTGTTCAACCTCGATCCCGCTGCGCAGGCGCGGAGCTTTGCCGCGCAGGGGTTTGAATATCTGCACGTGGTCGATCTTGACGGCGCCTTTGCCGGCAAGCCGATGAACGCCCCTGCGGTCGAGGCGATGCTGAAGGCGGTCTCCATTCCAGTGCAGCTCGGCGGCGGCATCCGCGATCTCGATACCGTCGAGGCTTGGCTGGCAAAGGGCATTGCGCGGGTGATTATCGGTACCGCGGCGGTACGCGATCCCGAGCTGGTGAAGGGTGCCGCGAAAAAATTTCCCGGTCGCGTCGCGGTCGGCCTCGACGCACGCGACGGCAAGGTCGCCGTCGAAGGCTGGGCGGAGAGTTCGGAAGTGACCGCACTGGAAATCGCCCAGCGGTTCGAGGATGCCGGCGTCGCCGCGATCATCTTCACCGACATTGCCCGCGACGGCCTCCTGAAAGGCCTCAATCTCGATGCCACCATTGCGCTCGCCGAGCGTATCTCGATCCCCGTCGTCGCTTCCGGGGGCTTGGCCTCGATCGAGGACGTGAAAGCGCTATTGGCACCGCGCGCCAGGAAAATGGCTGGCGCGATCGCGGGCCGCGCGCTCTATGACGGCAGCCTCGATCCGGCCACGGCGCTGGCGCTGATCCGCCGCGCGCGCGCCGCGGCCTAGGAGCAATCCATGTTCAAGATGCGCGTGATTCCCTGTCTCGACGTCAAGGATGGCCGGGTGGTCAAGGGCGTCAATTTCGTCGATCTGCGCGATGCTGGCGATCCCGTGGAAGCGGCCATCGCCTATGACGCCGCCGGTGCCGATGAATTGTGCTTTCTCGACATTACGGCCACCCACGAAAATCGCGGCATCATGCTGGACGTGGTCCGGCGCACGGCGGAAGCCTGCTTCATGCCGCTGACGGTCGGCGGCGGCGTGCGCAGCATCGAGGATATCAAGACGCTGCTGCGGTCAGGCGCCGACAAGGTTTCGATCAACAGCGCCGCCGTAAGCCGGCGCGAATTCGTCAAGGAAGCGGCCGAAAAATTCGGCGATCAATGCATCGTGGTTGCGATCGACGCCAAGCGCGTCCGGCGCGGCGGCGGCTCGGAACGGTGGGAAATCTTCACCCATGGCGGGCGCAATTCCACCGGGATCGATGCCATCGAATATGCCCAGGAGGTCGTATCGCTCGGCGCCGGCGAGATCCTGCTGACGTCGATGGACCGGGACGGCACCAGGCAGGGTTTTGACATTCCGCTCACCCGGGCGGTGGCGGACAGCGTCGCGGTCCCGGTGATCGCCTCCGGCGGCGTCGGCAATCTCGATCATCTGGTGGAGGGCATTCGCGAAGGCCATTCGACCGCGGTGCTGGCGGCGTCGATCTTCCACTTCGGCGAATTTACCATACGGGAAGCCAAGGACCACATGGTTCGCGCCGGGCTGCCGATGCGGCTCGATCCTTGACGACTCCGGGTGCCAGAAGTGCTAAATCCCAACGGGATAGACAGCGTCCCGTCCCGGGCGCGTGAGTTGAGTTGATGTCGCGTTTTACGATCCATGACCTGGCCGCCACCATCGATGCCCGCGCGGCGTCGGGCGGAGAAGCGTCCTATACCCGCAAACTGCTGGACAAGGGTGCGGAGCATTGCGCCAAGAAACTTGGCGAGGAGGCGGTGGAGACCGTTATCGCCGCGATCGAGAACGATCGCGGCCACCTGATCGCCGAAAGCGCCGATCTGTTGTTCCATCTATTGGTGCTATTGAAGTCGCGCGGCGTGAAACTCGAGGACGTCGAGGCAGCACTGGCGCAACGCACGACGATGTCTGGGTTAGAGGAAAAGGCCGCGCGCAAGCGCGACGCATAGCGGCTAGAGGCGGCGTCATGGATATTCGGGCACCCGAGCAACTCTACAACCCCTACCGGATATTTTCACGGGAGCAATGGGCGCGTCTGCGCGACGATACGCCGATGACCCTGGAGCCCGGCGAGTTCGACCGCCTGCGCTCGTTGCACGATCGCCTCGACATCAAGGAGGTCGAGGAAATCTATCTGCCGCTGTCGCGCCTCCTTTCGATCTATGTCGATGCGACGACCCGCCTCTTTCAGGCGCAGCGCCAGTTCCTCGGTATCCGCGACCGCAAGTCACCCTACATCATCGGCATCGCAGGCTCGGTTGCGGGTGGCAAGTCGACCACGGCGCGCGTGCTTCAGGCGCTGCTGGCACGTTGGTCGCCGCGACCCAAGGTCGATCTGGTGACAACGGACGGCTTCCTCCATCCGAACGCGGTGCTCGAACGGTTGGGATTGATACAGAAGAAGGGTTTCCCGGCGAGCTACGATCTGCCGTTGTTGCTGTCGTTCTTAAGCGACATCAAGTCCGGACGGAGGGGCGTCTGCGCGCCGGTCTATTCGCATTTGAGCTGGGATATCGTTCCGAACCAATGGCAAGAGGTCGACCAGCCCGACATTCTGATCGTCGAGGGCGTCAATGTACTCCAGACCGGGCGGCTGCCGCGCGACGGCAAGGCCGTACCCGTCGTTTCCGATTTCTTCGATTTCTCCATCTATATCGACGCCGACGAGGCAGTGCTGCGCGAATGGTATGTGAAGCGCTGGCTGACGCTGCGGGACACCGCCTTCCACGATCCGAGGTCCTATTTCCATCGTTATGCGCCGCTGTCCGACGAAGAGGCGATCGCCACCGCAACCGCGATCTGGGAGCGCACCAACCTCGCCAATCTCGAGGAAAACATCCTGCCGACGCGGCCGCGCGCGACCTTGATCCTCAAGAAGGGCGCCGATCACGTCATCGAGACGGTGGCACTGCGGCGGCTATAGCTCACGGACGTTCACGCGGCGATATGCCGCGAGGCGGCCAATCCGGCCAGCGCGTCGGCGAGTTTTTCGCGATCGAGCGGCTTGATCAGAAAGCCGTCCATTCCAGCTTCAAAACAGGCATAGCGATCCTCCACCAGCGTGTTCGCCGTCAGCGCGAGGATCGGCGTGTGGCGGCCCGGCTGGCCTGCCTCAAGGCTGCGGATACGCCTGGTTGTTTCGATGCCGTCGAGCTGCGACATCTGGATATCCATGAGAACGAGATCGTAGGGAGTGCCGGCGGATTTGGCTGCCAGCCAGGATTCCAGCGCGGCTTCGCCATTGGTGGCGATGACCGCATGATGCCCCAACCGGTTCAAAAGCGAGCGCATCAATAGCGCGTTAATCTCGTTGTCTTCCGCCACCAGGACCGAAAGGCCCCGCAACGGCGCGGCTGCCGGCGTCCCGACATCGTCAGGCACCTCGGTCGGGGGATCGCCGGCAAGGGGCGGCGCCAGAACGTCCGGCGCCATCGTCAGGCGCGCCGCGAGCGAGGCCGCGCGCAACGGTTTTATCAGGTAACCGGTGAAAGCCGGGGAACCCGATGGGGGTTGAAGTTCGTGTCGCGCCGCCGGCGTGACGAGGACAATCCGCTGCATCGTGTGGGGCCGCGCCGCTTCGGCCAGCAACCCGACGTCCTCGGCGCCCAAGGCGTGATCGAGCAGCACGGCGTGCCAGGCTCGCTCGGGCAGCAAGGCCTGCGCCACCGCGGTATCTGAAATCGTGCAGGTTTGTCCGCCCCAACGCTGCAGCCGCCGGGCGATGAGCCATGCTTCGATGCTCTGGGGGGCGACCACCATGATCGATTGCCCGCTCAGATCCGGCGCCGCAAACGCCTTCTGTTCGCTGCCGTTGCCATCAGAGGCGGGAAGTGGAACCGATACTTCGAACGTCGAACCGGCGCCGGGCTTGCTCTCCAGCGTGATGCGGCCGCCCATTCGCTTGACGATGAGCTCAGAGATGCTCAAGCCAAGACCGGTGCCGCCATAGCTTCGCGCGATGCGTTCGTCGGCCTGCTCGAACTCGCGGAAAATGCGCGCCTGGGCCTCGGGCGCGATGCCGATGCCGGTGTCGCGCACCAGGAAAGAGATTTCGTTGGCAGCGATCCCCGGCTCTACAATCAGCGCCACGCCGCCGGTCGTGGTGAACTTGATGGCGTTCCCTGCGAGATTGAGCAGCACCTGCCGCAGCCGCGCCGCATCTCCGACCACTTCCGCCGGCAGCCGCTCGTCGACATAGGCGGCGATCTCGAGCTTTCTTGCCTGCGCCCGCGGCGCCAGGAGTTCGGCGATGTCCTCGATCAATGCGGCAAGGGCGAAGGGACGGTGTTCGAGGTCGATCTTGCCGGCCTCGATCTTGGAATAATCCAGGAGCTCCTCGATCAGCGAGAGCAAAGCATCGCCCGAGGTTTTCACGGCCCTGGCATAGGTCATCTGCTCCGGCGTCAGCGGTGTATCCAGAAGCAACCCGCTCATGCCGAGGATGCCGTTAAGCGGCGTGCGAATTTCATGTGAGGCCATCGCGAGGAACCGCGATTTGGCACGGCTGGCGGCATCGGCCCGATCGCGCGCTTCGGCAAGCGCGCGCTCGGTCCCGGTGCGGTCGGTGACGTCGCGGCCGACGCATTGCATCTCGGCCGGCTGGCCGGCGTTGGTGCGAACCAGGCCTTCGCGCCATGCGATCCATCGCGGCCCCAGAGGGCCGGCGATCTTCTGGTCATGAATCCGCGTGCCATCGGGATCGAGCGCGGTCTCGCCTTGCTCAAGCACGGGGAATGTGAAACGGCTGCCGATCAGCGCCTCCCGCGGTTGTCGCGCCAGTTCGCAATAGGCGTCGTTGACGAAGGTGATAGCGCCTGCCGCATCGCGCAGCACGATCAGGTCGCCCTGGGATTCGAACAGGCGCCGCGCGCGTTGCTCGGCCTCCTGCAATTCCCAATTGCGGTCGGCCAGCGCCTCGTTGTGCAGCGCGATCTTGCGGAGTTTCTTGCGCATCCAGCGCAGCCGGAAGCTCAGGGTGGCGAGCCCGACGCAGGCGAGTGCGAACAGGAAGCTGGCGCCGAGCGCAAAGGTGTGGGGGTTATAGCCGGCTTCTTCAGACCGGCTTCCGGCGATGAATCCATAGGCGCCGCCGAAGGCGGCGGAAAACATCATGAACGAACGGATCGCGCGGGTGAGCCAGCGGTGGCGTCGCGCGAAGCGGCGTATGCGTAACTTGATCCGGAAAAACCGCCGCATCGCCAACACCCCTGAGATTGCCTTGTCGCGAGCGCGTCCCGCGGTCGGCGTTCGAGACCGCCTCGGCGTGCGTCGTGTGCTTGAGGAGGACGATGAGACGGCGACCTTGCAAATTGCTTGAGGCCGGGCGGCGTCACAGCGCGCGATGAGAACAACGTTAATGAGGTATTAAGAAGCCAAACCCGGGCGAGGGCGGAGTGCAGGCCCGCCGATTAATTCAGGCGGCGCGCCGCAGGTCTTCGGCGAGCGCGCGGTAGGACAAGGCTTCGGCCAGATGCAGCCGGCCGATTTTTTCGGTACCGTCGAGGTCGGCGAGGGTGCGGGCGACGCGCAGCACGCGGTGATAGCCGCGCGCCGATAGCCGCATGGTCTCCGCGGCGTCGCGCAGCAGTTTTTGGCCCTGGGTGTCCGGCTGCGCGATTTCCTCCAGCACCGAGGCCGGGGCTTCCGCATTGGTGCGGATATGCGGCAATCCGGCCGCGGCATAGCGCGCCATCTGGACGTCGCGCGCCGCCGCCACCCGCGCCGCGACTTCCACCGAGCCTTCGGCCGGCGGCGGCAGGATCAGGTCGGAGGCGGTCACCGCCGGCACCTCGATCCGCAGATCGATGCGGTCCATCAGCGGCCCCGAGATGCGGGTCTGATAATCCGAGGTGCAACGGTCGATGCGTCCGCGCTTGCAGGAATAGCCGGGCTCATAGGCGTGGCCGCAGCGGCAGGGATTCATCGCGGCGACCAGCATGAAGCGCGCCGGATAGGTGACGCGATGATTGGCGCGGGAGACTGCGACCTCGCCGTTCTCCAGCGGCTGGCGCAGCGAATCCAGTACCCGCGGATCGAACTCCGGCAGCTCATCGAGGAACAGCACGCCCTGATGCGCCAGCGAGATCTCGCCGGGCTTGGCGCGCATGCCGCCACCTGTCAGCGCCGCCATGCTGGCGGAATGATGGGGCGCGCGGAACGGCCGTCGCGCGGTCAGCGCGCCGCCTTCGATCTCGCCGGCGACGGAGGCAATCATCGATACTTCGAGCAGTTCGGAGGGCGACAGCGGCGGCAGGATCGAGGGCAGCCGCGCCGCGAGCATCGACTTGCCGGCGCCGGGAGAGCCGATCATGAGAAGGTGATGCCCGCCGGCTGCGGCAATCTCGAGCGCGCGTTTGGCGCTTTCCTGGCCCTTGATGTCGCGCAGATCGAGCATTGCTTCCTCGCGCTCATGAACCTTCGGCGAGGGTCGCGACAGCACCTGCGTGCCCTTGAAATGATTCGCGATCTGGATCAGCGAGCTCGCCGCGACGATCTGGATATCCGGGCTTGCCCAGGCCGCCTCCGCCCCGCAAGCCGCGGGACAGATCAGGCCTTCGTCGCGCGCATTGGCGCCGATCGCCGCCGGCAACACGCCGGCGACCGGCGCGATCGACCCGTCGAGCCCGAGTTCGCCGAGCACCGTGAAGCCGGAAAGTGCATCGGGCGGAATGGCGCCGATCGCCGCCATCAGCCCGAGCGCGATCGGCAAATCGTAATGGCTGCCCTCCTTGGGCAGGTCGGCGGGGGCCAGATTGACCGTGATCCGGCGTGCCGGGAGCGCCAGGCCGGAGGCGATCAGCGCCGAGCGAACCCGCTCGCGCGCCTCGGAAACCGCCTTGTCGGGGAGGCCGACAATGGCAAAAGCGGGCAATCCGGGCGCGACCTGCACCTGCACGTCGACGGCGCGGGCTTCGATCCCCTCAAAGGCTACCGTGGAAACCCGCTGTACCATGCCCGCCCTCTTGCGCAACGGAAGGTAGCGGAAGGCGACGGCGATGGCAAGAACATTAGGGGAACAGGACTGGCCCTACCCCCGCTTCTTCTCAATCACGTCCCAGATCTTCGCCGCCACGTCGGGCCCGCCAAGGCGCGCGATGGCGCGGATGCCGGTCGGCGAGGTCACGTTGATTTCGGTGAGATTGCCGTCGATGACGTCGATGCCGACGAACAACAGTCCCCGCTCGCGCAACGTCGGGCCCAATGTTTCGCAAATCTCGCGCTCGCGCGGGGTCAAGTCGGTCGCCTGCGCCGCGCCGCCGCGGACCATGTTGGAGCGCAGATCGTCCGGCGCGGGTACGCGATTGACGGCCCCGGCGAACTCGCCATCGACCAGGAGGATGCGCTTGTCGCCGTGTTTGACCTCGGGAAGAAAGCGCTGGATCACCCACGGTTCGCGAAAGGTCACGGAAAACATGTCGTAGAGCGAACCGAAATTCATGTCCTGCGGCATGACGCGAAATACCGCGGCGCCGCCATGGCCATGCAGCGGTTTCATCACGACGGCGCCGTGCTCGTCGCGGAAGGCGTTGATCTCGTCGAGATCGCGGGAGATCAGCGTCGGCGGCATCAATTTCGGGAAATCCATCACGAACAGCTTTTCCGGCGCATTGCGTACGCCGACCGGATCGTTCACCACCAGCGTTTTCGGATGCAGCCGCTCAAGGAAATGCGTCGAGGTGATGTAGGCGAGATCGAACGGCGGGTCCTGCCGCAACAGAATGACGTCGAACGCCGCAAGCGACTCGCGCCGCGGCTCGCCCAGCGTGAAATGATCCCCGGAGTCGTCACGCACGGTGAGCGTCTGTATCGGCGCGATCAGCTCCTCGCCGCGCAGCGAAAGCTTGTCCGGGGTGTAATAGGAAAGCCCGTGGCCGCGCTTTTGTGCTTCCAGCAGCAGCGCGAAGGTCGAATCGCCGCGAATGTTGATGCGCTCGATGGGGTCCATCTGGACCGCGACGTTCAAGTTCATGTTGTTGATCCGAGGGGCCTGTGAGGGATTTCTCTGTTCATGGGCTCGCGTCGAACGCCGCTAACAAATGGCGCGGCAGCCGTCGCGGCGCAATCAGCATGGCGTCAAAACGGAGCTCGAAATCGGCGTGTTCGGGATGTGTCATCAGCCAGCCCTGCGCGGCATCGATAATGCGCTGCTGCTGGCGCGGCGTCACCGCATAGGCCGCATCGTCGAGACTGGCGCGGGCCTTGACCTCGATGAAGACAACCAGGTTGCGCCGTCGCGCGATGATGTCGATCTCGCCATAGGGCGTGCGAAAACGCTTGGCCAATATGCGATAGCCCTTGGCCATCAGAAAGGCGGCGGCACGGCTCTCGGCGGAGAGGCCGGTTCGAAACGCAGCTACCCGCGCGGCAGAGGCGAGTTTTGCGAGTTCATCGGGCGGTAAGGCACCGTCAGTCTTCGCCATCGGCATCCCCCAGGCCAACATCTTTCGAAAGTTCAAGCGCGCGGGCATAGATGGCGCGGCGCGGCCGGCCGGAGACTTCGACCGCGTGCGCCACCGCATCCTTGACGCTGTCGCGTGTGAGCGACGACCGCAACAACTCGTCCAGCTCGTGCTCTGCCATGACCAGCGCGCCCGCCGCCGGCGGGCCGATCACCAGCACGAATTCGCCGCGGGTTTCCAGCGTGTCGGCTGCGTCCGCGAGTTGGGACAGCGGCGCGCGCCTGACGTCTTCATGCATCTTGGTCATTTCGCGGCAGATCGCGGCATCGCGCGGACCCATGATGTCGGCGAGATCGCGAAGCGTGTCCTGCACGCGGTTTCCGGATTCGAACATCACCAGCGTGGCGTCGATTCGCTTAAGCTCAGCAAGTCGCGCACGGCGCGCGGTCCCTTTGGCCGGCAAAAAACCTTCGAAGAAAAACCGG